>Ga0207706_10000299_pt1 | contig 53751 bp, 55 predicted proteins | sample KBSC53metaG_FD_184318 | JGI IMG/M metagenome (GOLD analysis project Ga0207706, IMG submission 184318) | Corn rhizosphere microbial communities from Kellogg Biological Station, Michigan, USA - KBS C5-3 metaG (SPAdes) (version 2) | ecosystem: Host-associated > Plants > Roots > Rhizosphere > Soil ... | reverse complement strand
GGAGCTGTCCGGAGCCGAGTTCATCAAGCTCGCGCGCTCACAGGCCGTGCTCCTCGGAATGGACGCCGAGATGCTGAAGCGCCCGGTCAACGTCGGCTTTTCCGGAGGCGAGAAGAAGCGCGCCGAGATGGTGCAGATGGGCATCATTGACCCGAAGTTCGCGATCCTCGACGAGACCGACAGCGGGCTCGACATCGATGCGCTGAAGGCCGTCGGCGCGGGCATCAACCGGATCATGCGCGCGCCCGACAAGGGCGTGCTTCTGATCACCCACTACCAGCGGCTGCTTGACTATGTTGAGCCCGATCGCGTGCATGTGCTCTCGCACGGCAAGATCGTCCGTTCGGGCGGGCCCGAGCTTGCTCATGAGCTCGAGCGCGAGGGCTATGCGGAGGCGGCGGTCTGATGACGGCCCCCTTCCCCACCCGCAAGCAGGAGGAATGGCGCTACGCCGACCTCGAAGCGCTGCAGCCCGTATGGGAGCAGCTCGGCGAGCCTGAGCGGATCGCGATCCTTCCCGGGCAGAGCCTGGAACAGGTGTGGCTGCCGAGTGGCGACGCCGTTCAGGTGCGGCGCGTCAAGCTGGAGCTTGGCGCTGGAGCCGTGACCCGCATTTTCGCGCTCAACACAGCCGAGCAATATGGCCGCATCGAGCTTGAGGTAGAGCTCTCCGCCGGCGCGTCCTTCGAGCTGTTCGCCGCGAACATCGGAACCGGCCTATCGACCAACGAGATCGTCACTAACGTCCGCCATCTCGAGCCGAACGCGACTTCACGGCAAGTCGTTCGCTCGGTGCTGAACGGCAAGGCGGTCGGTTCCTATCTCGGCAAGATCGAGGTCGCTCGCGGCGCGCAGAAAACCGACGCCGAGCAGTCGGTAAAGGCGATGCTCCTCGACCGCGGAGCGACAGCGAATGCCAAGCCCGAGCTGGAGATTTTCGCGGACGACGTGAAGTGCGCGCACGGAGCGACGGTCGGCGAGCTCGACCCGATGCAGTTGTTCTACGCCGAGAGCCGAGGACTCGACCCTGCGGGCGCTCGCGCCCTGTTGCTCGAGGGCTTCGTAATGGGGCTGTGGGACACCGCCAAGAACAGCGACGCGATTAGGGACGCGGCACGCGACGCGCTGAGGAGTGTGGTGGAATGAACGCCCCAACGCGCATCAATTCGGCGCTCAACGTACGCGACGAGTTCCCCGGCGTGGGCGACTGGCATTATCTCGACAGCGCCGCGACCGCGCAGAAGCCGCAGGCCGTGATCGACGCGATCGCTCAGGCTTACGGGCCGGACTATGCGACCGTGCATCGCGGCATCTATCGCCGGTCGAGCGACATGACCCAGCGCTACGAGGCGGCGCGTGGGGCGGCGTCAAAGCTGATCGGCGGCAAGGCGGACGAAGTCGTATTTACGCGCGGAGCGACCGAGGCCATCAACCTCGTTGCACGGAGCCTCCCGAAAAACGGCCGCAACCGCGTGCTGCTGTCGCAGCTCGAGCATCACAGCAACATCGTTCCGTGGCAGCTGGCGGGTTACGAAGTCGACGTGGTGCCACTGACGATGGAGAGCGAGATCGATCTCGCCGCGGCGAAACGGATGCTGACGGAAGAGCATCGAGTGGTTGCCTTCGCCCACGTGTCGAACGTGCTTGGCTCCGTCCTGGACGCGACGCGCGCCGCGGAGATCGCGCATTCGAAGGGCGCACTGCTGCTTCTCGACGGCTGCCAGGCGGTCCCGCGACTTCCCGTCGACGTCGGGAAGATCGGCTGCGACTATTATGCCTTCTCTGGTCACAAATTGTACGGCCCTACCGGCATCGGCTGCCTGTGGGGCCGAGCGCTCGACGAGCTCCCGCCTTGGCAGGGCGGTGGGTCGATGATCGACCGCGTCACCTTCGCCAAGACGACCTATCTCGATCCACCGGCGCGCTTTGAGGCTGGCACTCCGCATATCGTCGGAGCAGTCGGTCTCCATGCGGCCATCGAATGGGTCGAGGGGATCGGAATGGATGCGATCCACGCACACGAATGCGCCCTCGTTTCGGAGACCCGCGCCGCGCTTTCCGCCATTCCGGGCGTCACCCTCTACGGGCCCGAGGACAGCGCCGGGATCGTCAGCTTCAACGTGGACGGGGTGCATGCGCACGACACCGCCACCATATTGGATGATGCGGGCGTCGCGGTGCGCGCGGGCCATCATTGCGCACAGCCCTTGATGGATGTGCTCGGCGTTGCGGCGACGGCGCGGGCGAGCTTCGCCGCGCACAGCGACAGCAGTGATATCGAGGCGCTGGTTGGCGGTATCGAGCAGGTGAAACGGATTTTCGCCAGGTGATTTGGGAATGAACGAGGAACGCAAGATCGAGGTCGAGGAGGTAGAGTCGGTGACTCCGCCGCCACGAGCCCGCGTCCCGGAGAGGGTAGCCCGCAAGCGCGATTATCTCGCCGGCTTCCTGTCCGGCGAGACCGAGAGCGCGCCCGCAGCCGCCGACAATGACGAACTCAGGGAACGCATCGTCGAGGCGCTGAAGTCCGTCTACGATCCCGAAATCCCCGTCGACATCTACGAGCTCGGGCTCATCTACGACGTCGAAATCTCCGATGACGGCGATGCGGTGATCACGATGACGCTGACCACGCCGCACTGCCCGGTAGCGGAGTCCATGCCCGCCGAAGTCGAGCTGCGCGTCCTTTCCGTCCCGGGCATCCGCGATGCGGAGGTTAAATTGGTCTGGGATCCGCCTTGGGACCCGTCGAAAATGAGCGACGAGGCCCGGCTCGAGCTGGGAATGTTATGAACAAGGAATCCAGAGTCCGCCCCGCCGCGATCACGCTAACCGGCGCCGCGAATGCACGCATCGCTGAGTTGATGAGCCGCGCGCCGGAAGGAGCGATCGGCGTCAAGCTTTCGACTCCGCGCCGCGGCTGCTCCGGCCTCGCCTACTCGGTCGATTATGTGACCGAGGCCAATCCATTCGACGAGAAGATCGAAACGCCGGGCGGCACGTTTTATGTCGACGGCGCGTCGGTGCTCTATCTCGTCGGATCGATCATGGACTGGCGTGAAGACGATTTCGCTGCCGGTTTCGTCTTCGAGAACCCGAACGCGACGGGCTCGTGCGGTTGCGGGGAAAGCTTCACCGTTTAGCCTCGCAGTGCTATGGTGTCGGGGAAGGAGGCGTCTATGCGTATACTTCTCCTCACGGCCGCCGCGGCGCTGCTTCCGCAAGCCTCGACAGCGGCTCCGCCCAAGGTTGGCGGGAATCTCTTCGATCCGACCATCGAGAGCTCAATCAAGACTCCGCCGAGCGAATGCCGCCGGCCGTCGGCCTACATCGCCGACGACAGGCTCGTCTGGCGCGACGACAAGCTGCAGCCGCGCAAGCTCACTGAGCTCCCGCCGGCGCTGGGGTTCATGGCCGTGTACCGGGTGACTAACGGCTGCGAAGATCCGATGACAATGGTTGAGTACCGAACCGGTCGAAGGCGCTGACAGCGGTCCGAGCCGCGCTGGCTGGCGTCAAGTATCGCGTCCTGAAGAACGGGCTCGCACAGCCGAAAGGGGAATCGGCATGTCACGTGCACTCAGCATGTCCTTCGCAATCATCTGCTACGCGATTTTCTTCGCGACATTCCTTTATCTTGTCGGCTTCGTCGGCGACTTGTCGATGCTGCCGCGGACGGTGGATTCGCCGCCCTCGTCAATGTCGGCTGGCGCCGCGATCATTGTCGATCTGATGCTGATCGCCTTGTTCGGCGTGCAGCACAGCGTCATGGCCCGGCAGGGCTTCAAGAGAGCGTGGACAAGGGCCGTTCCGAAAGTCATCGAACGCAGCGTGTTCGTCCTCTTCGCGAGCATAGCGCTGATGGTGATGTTCAGCTTCTGGCAGCCGATCGGCTCGGTCATCTGGGACGTCACCGCTCCAGCCGGCACGATGCTGCTGTGGGTCCTGTTCTGGGTCGGATGGGGAACGGTGCTGCTCAGCACCTTCCTCATCAACCATTTCGAGCTGTTCGGGCTTCAGCAGGCGTGGCTGAACATGCAGGGCCGCGAATGCGCGCCTCCGCGATTCCGGACTCCGTTCCTCTACAGGTTCGTCCGGCACCCGCTGTACCTGGGGTTTTTCCTGGCCTTCTGGTCGGCCCCGCAGATGACCGCGGGTCACCTGCTGCTCGCCATCGGCATGTCAGTCTACATGCTGATCGCGATCCAGTATGAGGAGCGCGACCTCATCGCGTTCCATGGGCGCGACTATGAGGACTATCGCAGCCGCGTCGGGATGCTGATGCCGAAGCTCAGAAGCCGAGGGTGAAGCGGATCGCGGCGCCGTAATCGTTATCGGCGCTCGCGATGTGGCCGGGCTGGCGGCGCAAGAAGAGATTGCCGCCAAGCCAGCCGTTTCCGTCCCACAGGCTCGAACCGTAGCTTAGCTCCGTGTCGATCTCGCGGCCGCTAGGCGTCAGCGAGTAGGTCGTCCAGCTGCTCGTCGCGGTCTCGCTGGAGTAATCGTAGGCGGTCGGCAGGAGCATCGCGAAGCCGCCGTTCGAAACCCGAAGCGGCTGCGAGATTCGGACGCCGAGGCGGTCGTCGCTTCCGAACACGCCCGCCTTGGACAGGTCGAACGCATAGGCGTCGGTCTGGAATTGGCCGGAAGCGAAATCGGTCCAGCCGTGGCGAGCCATGACGCCCGCGCTGATTCCGTTGCCGATATCCCGCCGGGCCTCGAGGTCGAGGAACAGGGTGCTCGATCCGCCGCCGCCAAGAGCGTTGCTCATCCGCCCGCCGAGAAGCGTCTGCTTTTCCTCGAGGCGGCTCATTCCAGCCGATAGCCACGTCTTGCCGAAATCCTTGTCGACCGAAAGGCTGGCGTAGCGGTAAGGGGAATCGGTCGCGGTCGTACGGACCTCGTTCCACACCGAGCCGCTCTCGCCCGACATGGTGACGGACACGGGGCCGAGATTGCGCCGGATGGCGACGCTGGCGCCGCGCTGGGCTGCGAAACCCGGGTCTCCGGCAATGTCCTTCGCGATCAGGAACGCGCCAGGGGCCGCGCCGGACAGCCTGCGCTCCATCGCCTTCGCGCCCTCGGCAAAGCCGAATGCGGCGGCTGTCTTGTCGTCAAGCCGGGCGATTGCCGCGCCGGCGATCAGCCTCGACTTGCGGGCGTCCTCAGGCCCGATACCGAGCCTGTCGAGCGCGAAACCTTCCGGCAGGTCGCGCCGCTCCGAGACGGTCATCGCCACCGTAAGCGGCCCGGCGGACGCGCTGTTGACCCTGGTCGAGCCCTGGATGGCCTGGGTCAGCGGGTGACCGAGCTGAGCCTGGCGAAGCGTCTTGGCGAGATCGAGCACGAACGCGCGATCATATCCATCGAGGATGATCGCGCCGAAGGACTCGCCGCCGTTCGCGTCGCCCGATGCGGGCGGAAGGTCACCATTGTCAGTCGTGCTCACCGGCGTCTGGCTGTCCGCCATGCTGGTCGCGCCGATAGGCTGGAAGGCGGTCGCGATGTTCAGTCGCCCATGGCCGAACACGGTATCCACACCCGGCGCGCCGAGGTCGTCGGCCGACTTGAACAGGATGTCGACGATTTGCTTGCCCGTCAGGTTCGGGAAGGCCTGCGCCATGAGCGCGACCGCACCCGAGATCGTCGGTGCCGAAAAGCTGGTTCCCGACCACAGGAATTGAGTCCCCGTCTGGTCAGGCGCGCGATCCTGATATCCGAGCGCCGTCAGGTAAAAGTTCCTGCCGGTGCCGGCCTGGTCGGAAAATGACGAGATGGCGTCGTAATTGGTCTCCGCACCGAACGGCGCGCCGATCGAGCCAGCGATGATGACCTGTCCGGGAAATTTCTGCGCAGGGACGAGCGCGAACGGGTCAGGGTTCGCGGTACTGTCATTGCCGGCCGCGATCACCAGCACGATGCCGGCATTCACGGCACGTTGCATCGCACCGAGGAGGAGGTTTGAAGGTGTGGATCCGCCTAGCGAGAGGTTGATGACCCTCGCGCCCGCTTGCCGGGCCCTGTCGATCCCTTCGGCGATCGCATCGTCGAAAAATTCGCAGCCATCGTCGGTGGCGCAGCTTCCCGGATTGTCGACTCGCATCGACACGATCGTCGCGTCGAAGGCGACGCCCATCGTGTTCTGCCCATTGCGCTTGGCGGCGGCGACCGCGGATACTGCGGTTCCGTGGCCGCCTTGGTCGCTGACCCCGCGGGTGCCATAGACGTCGCCGCTGGCCGGATCGATCTTGCCCGTGAACTCGCCCAGGCCGGGATTGATGCCGCTGTCGACGATCCCGATCTTGATTCCCTTACCGGTCGCGCCGTCGTTGTAGGCGCTGATCGCATTGGCGACCACGGCGTAGTTGGAGTTGTGATATTCCGTCGTGTCGAAATTCGTCGGCGGCGGGGGGGTCGGCGTAGGCGTTGGTGTTGGAGTCGGCGTGGGAGTAGGTGTCGGAGTCGGAGTTGGAGTTGGAGTTGGTGTGGGCAAAGGCGCGGGGTGCGCACCGCCCCCGCCGCCGCCACCGCATGCGGTCACTGCAAACGCGAGCGTCACGGCAGCCGCGCTGGACGCCAGGAACCGGGTCTTCATCGTTACGTAACTCCCGCTCAAGCTGCTGAAAAATAACAGCTTCCCCCCGTTGGGCTATGGATTACAAAAGCTTTCATTTTCCTGAAGATAGTTAATCGCTAAGGCCCCTCCATCTCCCATGGACCCGCGCTTCATTCACATCCGCAACTGGATCTTCGACCTCGACAATTGCCTTTATCCCGCGTCCACCGGACTCTTCGAGCTGATCGACGAGCGAATGGGCGCTTATATCCAGCACCTGCTGTCGTGCGACGCAAAAGAGGCCCGCCGGGTTCAGAAATATCATTTTCACACGCACGGGACCACCTTGGCAGGACTGATGAAGGACCACGACGTGGATCCGAACGACTTCCTCGAGCACGTGCACGCGATCCCGCTGGACCGAGTGCAATGCGATGAAAGGCTGGCGCGCCTCCTCCCCCGGCTGCCCGGCCGCCGGTTCGTCTTCACCAACGGAGACGCGTCCTATGCCCGCCGGGTGCTGGGGGCGATCGGGGTCGAGGCGCATTTCGACGAGCTTCACGATATCCACGCCAGCAGCTATCGGCCCAAGCCCGACCCGCATGGATACGAGTTGTTGTGCGAGCGCTTCGCGATCGATCCGCGAGCGGCGCTGCTCGTCGATGACATGGCGGCGAACCTTAAGCCGGCAAAAGAGCTCGGGATGACGACCGTGTGGGTCGACAACGGCTCCGAACGCGGTACGCACGGGCTCGGCGGCTTCATCGACCAGCGCATCGAAAGCGTCAGCGACTGGCTGGAACAGATCCTGAGGGGAAAAGAATGAGCTCTGCGCTCCAGCAGACGATCGAAGCAGCCTGGGAGGCCCGCGACGCGATTGGTCCCGACACGCACGGCGAGGTTCGCGAGGCGGTGGATCGCGCGATCGAGGCTCTCGATAGCGGCGAAGCGCGGATCGCGGAGAAGGTCGGAGGCGACTGGACCGTCCATCAGTGGCTCAAGAAAGCGGTTCTCCTGTCATTCCGGCTTAACCCGATGGAAGCGATCGGTGGCGGACCCGGGGGAGCGAACTGGTGGGATAAGGTGCCGTCCAAGTTTGCCGGCTGGAGCGAGGAAGAATTCAAGGCGGCGAGCTTTCGCTCCGTACCGGGCGCGATCGTCCGCAGGGGTGCTTTTATCGCCCCCGGAGCAGTTCTGATGCCGAGCTTCGTCAACATCGGTGCGCGCGTCGGCGAAGGCACGATGGTCGACACCTGGGCGACGGTCGGAAGCTGTGCGCAGATCGGTCGCAACGTCCATATCTCTGGCGGCGCGGGAATCGGTGGAGTACTCGAACCGCTGCAGGCCGGACCGGTCATCATCGAAGACGATTGCTTCATTGGCGCCCGGTCGGAGGTCGCCGAAGGCGTGATCGTGGAGCAGGGCTCGGTTCTGTCGATGGGCGTCTTCCTCGGCGCCTCTACGAAGATCGTCGAAAGAGCGACGCGCGAAATTTCCTATGGCCGGATCCCGCCGTTTTCGGTCGTCGTTCCGGGTGCACTGCCGTCCGAACATGGCGGCCCCGCCCTCGCCTGCGCCGTGATCGTCAAGCGCGTAGACGAGCGCACCCGGTCCAAGACGAGCATCAACGAGCTGCTGCGGGACTAGATAAGCCCAGCTTATAGACGGCCGCTGAGCATTTGTTGGCGGCGCCGGCCGCACGGCACCTACATGCCGCTTCATGAAGCCCGTCGATCCCCACGCCTTTGAGCGCAAGCAAGTGGAAGCCGAAGCCGCCGTTTGCGTCGATGACGTGCCGATGATCCGAACTCACATGAACCGCTCCGACTGGGCGATCCTGGTGGCGCTGGCGCTTATCTGGGGCGGTGCTTTCTTCTTCATCAGCGTAGCCGTCCATTCGGTCCAGCCGCTCACCTATGTGTGGCTGCGCCTGTCCATCGCGGCCGCGGGCCTTTGGCTGTTCCTGTGGTCGAAGGGGGAGCGGATCGCTTTGCCGCGCAGCGTTTGGGGGTCGATCTTCGTGCTGGCCGTGCTCAATAACGCGCTGCCCTTCGCGCTGTTCGGCTGGGGCCAGACCCATATCGCAAGCGGCCTCGCGTCGATCCTCAATGCCACGACGCCGATCTGGGGCGTTGTCGTCGCTCATCTCTTCACCCGGGACGAGCGGATGACTCCGCGCAAGGTCTTTGGCGTCGCGCTCGGCTTCGGCGGAGTCGCAATGATGATCGGCCCCTCGCTGCTCTCGAACCTCGGTAGCTCGGCCCTCGCGCAGCTTGCCTGCGTCACCGCTTCGCTCAGCTATGCGCTGGCCGCGGTCTGGGCGCGCCGCTTCCGGCGGATGGGCCTGCCGCCCCTGACCGTCACGACCGGCCAGCTGACCGTCGGGGCGCTCGTCATGCTCCCGGTGGCCTTCGCCGTCGACCAGCCGTGGGAGCATGCCTTGCCGTCGCTCGGCGCCTGGGCGGCCATCGGTGCGCTCGCGCTGCTGTGCACCGCCTTCGCCTACGTCCTGTATTTCCGGCTGATCGACACGGCCGGGGCGACGAACGCGCTGCTTGTGACGTTGCTCGTCCCGCCGACAGCGATTCTGCTCGGAGCGCTTTTCCTGAACGAAGCGCTCGCTGCACAGGATTTCCTCGGGCTTGGCCTGATCGCTCTCGGACTTGCTGCGATCGACGGACGGTTGATCAGCGCTTTGCGGCCGCGCCTTCGCCAAGCAGCTTAGCCGCCTCCTCGCTCGTCCAGTCGAGGTCGCCGGTATAGCGCCATATCTCGTGGCCGGAGGCGTCGTAATAAATCGTCGTCGGCATGACTTGCACCCCTAGCGCGCCCGACAAGGCCATCTTGGGGTCACGCCAAGTTTCGATCTCGCGGATGCCATGCTTGTCGAGGAAGGCTTCGACCGAGGACCGCTCGCCGATGTCCTCGGAAACCGCGACGATCCGCGGCGAGCCGAAGCGGCCGCTCAGCGCGTCGAGGGTCGGCAGTTCCTTGACGCAAGGCGCGCACCAACTCGCCCAGAGATTGACGAGAAGCGGCTTGCCCGAGGCCTCGGCCAGGGTCGCCTTGTCCTCATCTGCGTTGAACAGTTGGGCATCGGGCATCGCCTGCCCGGAATGACTTCGATCGACGCCCTTCGACGGCTCGCCGGCCGCATCGGCGATCTGGTTTTCGGCGGATTTCTGGCCGCAGGCTGAAACCAGGAGCAGGACGAGGGGAACACAAAGAGCGGCGGCGATGCGGCTTGGCATGCTGCGCGGATAGTCAGCGCAGACGTGAGGCACAACCCGCTGGAAGAAGCGGGCACGAGCCGCTACGCCGATAGCGTGAGAGTTTCACCGGTCCTTCGCCTCGTTGCACTTGCAGCTTTGCTCGGCCTCTCCGCATGCGGGCGGATCGGCGATCTCGAGCCCGCGAAAGGCAAGCCGCTTCCCGTGAAGCCGCTGATGGCCAAGGCGACCCCGACGCCCGAGGAGCTGCTCACTCCGCCGGTCTATGCCGCCCCCGACCGCGTGGACGAACTGATGAAGAAATCCGTGCCTCGCCAGACCGACCGGTTCGACCTGCCGCCGCCGAGCGGCCAGGCGCCGAGCTTGCCGGCCGAGAGCGAAGACCAGGATGAGGCCAACCAGGTCGGCCCGGTGACTCCGCAATGAGGGGCCCAATTCGCAAGGCGGTGTTTCCCGTCGCGGGCCTCGGAACGCGCCTGCTTCCCGCAACCAAGTCGATCCCCAAGGAGATGCTGACGATCGTCGACCGGCCGCTGATCCAATATGCGGTCGACGAGGCTCGGGAAGCCGGGATCGAGCAGATGATCTTCGTCACCGGCCGCGGGAAATCGAGCCTGGTCGATTATTTCGACGTTGGCTTCGAGCTCGAAGCGACGATGCGCGACAAGGGCAAGAGCCTCGACGTGCTCGAGCCCGCGCGTGCACGGTTCGGCGAGGTCGTCAGCGTCCGACAGCAGGAACCGCTCGGGCTCGGCCACGCAGTCTGGTGCGCTCGCCACATCGTCGGCGACGAGCCGTTCGCGGTGCTGCTCCCCGACGAGCTTATGCTGGGCAAGCCCAACTGCCTCGCGCAGCTTGTCGCCGCCTATGAAAAGGTCGGCGGCAATGTCGTCGCCGCCCTCGAAGTGCCGGACAGCGAGACTCACAAATATGGAGTGATCGATCCCGGGAAAAGCGACGGGCGGCTGACTGAAATTCGCGGAATGGTGGAAAAGCCCGCTACGGGAACGGCGCCCTCGAACCTCATGCTTCCCGGCCGCTACATCCTCCAGCCGGAGGTCATGCGGCAGCTCGACGCGCAGGAGCGCGGCGCGGGCGGCGAAATCCAGCTTACCGACGCGATGGCGCGGCTGATCGGCAAGCAGGCCTTCCATGCCTGGACGTTCGAAGGCGAACGCCACGATTGCGGAAGCGCGGCGGGCTTCGTGATCGCCAATGTTGCGGCAGCGCTGGACCGGAGCGACGTGGCTCCGAGTATCCGCGACTATCTCAGCGGGATTTAGCCCGCGCGGCCCTCGATGATCGCGGCGAGTCGGCGCCGTTCTTTCTCCGCAGCGCTCAACTGCGCCTGCGTCTCACGAAGCTCGATTACCCGACTGACGATCTTGGCATCGAGCGCTGCATTGTCGCCCGCGAGCTGCTTCATCGCTTCCGCCCGTTTCAGCTGCCGGTCGATGCAGGCCGCGAGCACTTCGAAGTGGCAGGGCTTGCGGACGACTCCGTCGGCTCCCGCCTTGAATGCGCGAACCGCATCGCCCGTGTTCGAGCGACCGACGATGAGGAGCACCGGAACGTCCCGGTGGACCGGATCGTCGCGGATCATCCGTGCGAGCTCGATTCCGGTGGTGCCGCGAAGCTCGACGTCGCAAAGCACGAGATCGACCGGGATCCGGTACAGCTCGGCAAGTCCGGACTGGGCGCTGTCAGCGGTCGCGATCCGGTATCCGAACTCCGAAAGCCGCCGCGAGATCACCCCCGCATAGGCCCAGTTGGAGTCGATCACGAGGAGGCGGGGCTGCACGCCGGCACTGCGCATTTCGAGAGTCAGGTCCATGCGCGTGCGTCTAAACGGAAATGGTTAACGGCCCGCTAAGGACTAGGGAATCAGCTCGACATCCCAGTAGAGATAGTCGCGCCAGGTCTCGTGCAGGTAGTTGGGCGGGAAGCTTCGCCCGTGGTCCTGAAGCTGCCAACTAGTGGGGCGGATGGGCTCACGCTCTATGTGGAGGCCTGCCTGGCGCGGAGTGCGGCCACCTTTCCTGAGGTTGCAGGGTGCGCAGGCGGTGGCGACATTTTCCCACGTCGTCCGGCCGCCCTGGGCGCGCGGCACGATATGGTCGAACGTCAGCTCCTTGTGCGAACCGCAATAGACGCAGCGAAATCGGTCGCGCAGGAAGAGGTTGAACCGGGTGAAGGCGGGATACTCGTTGGGCCTGACGAACTGCCTGAGAGCGATCACCGATGGAAGCTTCAACGCCGTCGTCGGGCTGTGCACCTCGCGGTCGTAATGGGCGACAACGTCAACGCGCTCGAGGAACATCGCCTTGATCGCCGTTTGCCACGGCCACAGGCTCAGCGGGAAATAGGACAAGGGCGTGTAATCCGCGTTGAGGACCAGTGCGGGGCAAGATTCCGGGTGGCGGATCATCTCCGGGTGATACATGCGCGGGCAATGACCTCCTCGTCCGCCCGCACGAGACTGCTCCGGCCCTGTCGCACGCAAGGAGGAGAGGGGTCGCTCGGGCCCGTCTTCCCTTGTGCCCAGCCGGATGCCAACCCGGCGTGACATGCATATGACAGCATTTTCCACGACTCCCGGTCAAGTGCAGGTGAAATGCTGACCAGCCGCTTCGCGCCTTCTCCGACCGGGCAGTTGCATCTGGGCCACGCTTATAGCGCGATTCTGGCACACAAGGCGGCGCGCGAGGCAGGCGGCCGGTTCCTCCTGCGGATCGAGGACCTCGACCAGACGCGGAGCCGTCCAAAATTTGTGGAGGCGATCGAAGAGGACCTTCACTGGCTCGGCCTCGAATGGGACGGCGAGCCGCTCGTGCAGTCGATGAGGAGCGGGATCTATGCCGATGCGCTCGACAAGCTTCGCGCGCAGGGCCTCTCCTACCCGTGCTTCTGCACGCGCTCCGACATCGCGGAGGCGCTGAATGCACCGCATGGCCCTGCCCCGGCTCGTTATCCGGGCACGTGCCGCGGCTTGCCCGACGATCCGGCGCGGCGCGCTTCGGAACCGCACAGCTGGAGGCTCGACGCCGCCAAGGCGATCGAGGCGGTCGGCATCCCCCGCTGGACCGAGCTTGACGGCAAGATCGTCGCGGGGACCGTTGGCGGCATCGACGACGAGATCCTCGCCCGCAAGGACGCTCCGGCGAGTTACCACCTCGCCTGCGTGGTCGACGACGCGGCGAGCGGAGTCACCCTTGTCGTGCGCGGCGCGGACCTGCGCTCCTCGACGCCGGTGCAGCGGCTCCTGCAGACTTTGCTCGAGCTTCCCGAACCGGCCTACCTTCACCATCCGCTCGTCGTCCACAAGGACGGCCGCCGGCTCGCCAAGCGGGACAAGGCCCCGACGCTTACGGCGATGCGAGACAGCGGCGTCGACGGCCGCGAGCTTGCGTGGCAACTGCTCCAGGGGCGGCTCCCGGCTGGCTTTCGCCTCGCACTCGCCTAAATAGGCGCCATGACGATTGTCCTGATGGTGCTGCTGGTCGCCGCCATGGCAGCGACTGCTTATGTCCTGGTACGCGGCGTGATGACGATGGCGCAGGGCAAGGTCGGATCCAGCGAGCAACAGCAGCAATGGATGCGCAAGCGAGTGCTTTTCCAGGCGGTCGCGATCGTCCTCGTCATCCTGATCCTGCTCGCCGCCGGCGCCGCCGGGCGCTAGGCTCGCGAGCCATGGTTAAGCTGAACAGGATCTACACTCGGACCGGCGACAAGGGCACAGCCGGGCTGGTCGACGGATCGCGGGTGAGCAAAGCGAGCGCGCGAATGGCCGCCATCGGCGATGTCGATGAGGCCAATTCGGCCATCGGCGTCGCGATTGCGGCGCTACGGAACGACGGAATCGCGGAGCGGCTCGGGCTGATCCAGAATGAGCTGTTCGACCTGGGCGCCGATATCGCGACGCCAAGCGGCGTCGAAGGGGCACTCAGGATCGTTCCAGGCCAGGTCGAGCGGCTGGAGCGCGAGATCGATGCGATGAACGCGAAGCTCGAGCCGCTGCAGAGCTTCATTCTCCCCGGCGGTTCGCCTGGCGTTGTTGCGCTTCACTTCGCCCGGACGGTGGTCCGGCGCGCGGAGCGGTCGGCGGTTGGCCTCGCTGAGGGCGATCCGGTGAACCCCGATCTGCTCGCCTATCTCAATCGGCTCTCGGACCTTCTCTTCGTCGCAGCGCGTTTCATCGCTTCGACAGAAGGGGGAGACGTGCTGTGGCAACCCGGCGCCACCCGGTAAGCGGCGAGGAACAAGCGCCTGGCGATCGCTTTGCGGCGACCCGCGCGCTGACCCTCGAACTCGCCTCCCCGCTCTCGGACGCCGACGCGACGATCCAGCCCTTCCCCGACGCCTCGCCCGCGAAATGGCACCTAGCCCACACGACCTGGTTCTTCGAAACCTTCGTTCTCAGGGACCGGGTGCGCGGCTATCGGCTCTTCGACGAAGCCTATCCCTATCTCTTCAACAGCTATTATGAGGGCGAGGGCACGCGGCATCCGAGGCCGAAGCGCGGAATGCTGAGCCGGCCGTCGCTCGATGAAATCCGCAAGTATCGGGCGCATGTCGATGATGCGGTCCTTCGGGCGCTCTCGTCCTTCGGCCCGGCCGAGCTTGAACTCGTCGAACTTGGAATCAACCACGAGCAGCAGCACCAGGAACTGTTCCTCACCGACATCCTTGCCACGCTCGCAGAGAACCCGCTCGAGCCCGCGTACCGTCATCGGGAGGAGCGTAGCGATGCGGCGATCCAGTCTGGATTGCCTCGCTCCGCTCGCAATGACGGCTGGCTGGAAGGCCGCACGGGCATCGTCGAGATTGGCGCTCAGGCGGAGGGCTTTGCCTTCGACCACGAGCGGCCGCGGCACCGCGCGCTTCTCGAGCCACATGAAATTGCATCCACGCCGGTGACCAATGCGGAGTGGGACGAGTTCATCGCCGACCGCGGATACCGCACCGCGACTTTATGGCTGTCGGAGGGTTGGGACTGGGTCCTTCGAGAGCAGGTCGAGCGACCGTTGTACTGGCGCGACGACACTACCCACTTCACGCTCGCGGGCCGGATCGAGCGCGATCCCGCGGCTCCAGTCTGCCACGTCAGCTATTTCGAGGCAGATGCCTTCGCGCGCTGGGCCGGCATGCGCCTACCGCGCGAGGAGGAATGGGAGAGCGCAGCCGAAGCCGGGGATCCGGCGTCGGGCCAGCAGCTCGACGAAGCGGGCGCTGTCGTTCCGGCGCCGAAAACCGGCTTCTTCGGCGGCGTCTGGGAATGGACCCAGAGCGCGTTCGCCTCCTACTCGGGCTTCAAGACAGCAGCCGGAACCATCGGCGAGTATAATGGCAAGTTCATGTCCGGGCAGATCGTCCTCCGCGGCGCAAGCTGCGCCACTCCGCGCAGCCACTCGCGCGTCTCATACCGCAACTTCTTCCCGCCTCACGCGCGCTGGCAGTTCACAGGGCTTCGGCTTGCCCGGGACAGCTGATCCGCAGTTCCAAAAGGATGTTCTCGCGGGACTTTCGGCGCCGATCCCGTCGATCCCCGCGCGATGGCTTTACGACCGCCGGGGCTCCGAGTTGTTCGACGAGATCACGCGGCTTCCGAGCTATTACCCGACCAGCACGGAAACTGCGCTTCTCAAGCAGATCATGCCGAAGGTCGCCGAGAAGATTCCCGGTGGAATGGCAGTCGTAGAATTCGGCGCGGGCTCGGCGACGAAGACGCCCCTGCTCCTCGAAGCCATCGCGCCGGCAGCCTATGTTCCCGTCGACATTTCCGGCGAGTATCTCAACGCAAGCGCCGCCGGGCTGAGCGATCGCTTTGCGGATTTGCCCGTCTATCCGGTCACGGCGGACTTCGCCCGGCCGTTCGATCTCCCCCCGGAAACCATAGCGCTCTCGAAACTCGGCTTCTTCCCCGGCTCGACCATCGGCAATTTCGTGCCGCGAAGCGCAACCGACCTCCTCCGCCACTTCCGCGAACTGCTCGGAACCGGAGCATTGCTTCTGATCGGCATGGACCGTGTGAAGCCGATCGAGCGGCTGATCGCGGCTTATGACGAGCCGGAAGGCGTGACCGCTCGGTTCAACCTCAACCTCCTGAAGCGGATCAACCGCGAGCTCGACGGCAACATTCCCGCCGATGCGTTCCGGCACGAAGCGCGCTGGAACGACATATTATCCCGGATCGAGATGCACCTCGTCGCCACGCGCGACGTGCAATTCACCATCGCGGGCACGCCGTTCAACTTCAACGAGGGCGAAACCATCCACACCGAGAACAGCCACAAATACGAGCGGCGGGGCGCGCGAGTACTGCTCCTGGCAGGCGGGTGGACCCCAATCGCCGAATGGGAAGACGAAGAAGGAGACTTCTCGATCGTCCTCGCCGAGGCCCAGCCCAACCGCTTCGCGCCGTAATTGCGATGCCGGTTCGCTCCCGCTAAGCGACGCCAATGCTGATCGCACTCTTCGATATCGTCGACCTCCTGCTCAACGTGCTCGCCTGGATCATCATCATCCAGGTCATTCTGAGCTGGCTGTTCGCCTTCAACGTGCTGAACACGGGCTCGGTCGGCCTGCGCCGCGTCGTGGATGCACTCGACCGGCTGACGGCGCCGCTCTACCGTCCGATCCGCGCCATTTTGCCCGATTTCGGCGGAATCGACTTCTCGCCGCTGGTCCTGCTTCTGCTGATCAAGATCGTCCAGATGCTTCTGCATGGAGCCGAACGCAGCCTCTATTATCAGGGCATATGACCGCGAAGCGGATTGATGGCCGGGCAGCCGCGGCTGCGGTTCGCGAACGCGTCGCCGCCGCAGCGTCCGGGTTCAAGGCGTCGACCGGGCGTCTCCCAGGTCTCGCCACCGTGCTCGTCGGCGAGGACCCAGCGAGCGCCGTCTACGTCCGCTCGAAGGGCAAGGCGACCGCCGAAGCCGGCATGGAGAGCTTTTCCCACCAGCTGCCTTCCGACACCAGCGAGGAGGCGCTCCTCGACCTCGTCGTCCTGCTGAACAATGACCACCGCGTCGACGGAATCCTCGTCCAGCTCCCACTTCCCCCGCAAATCGACGCCGCGCGGATCATCGCCGCAATCGATCCCGACAAGGATGTCGACGGATTCCACCCTGTGAACGCCGGCCGTCTTGCGACCGGCCTGGAGGCGATGGTGCCCTGCACTCCGCTCGGCTGCCTCTACCTCCTCAAGCAGGAGCTCGGCAGCATATCGGGCAAGGACGCCGTCGTGATCGGCCGGTCGAACATCGTCGGCAAACCGATGGCGATGCTTCTGCTTGGCGAAAGCGCGACCGTCACCATCGCACATTCCAGGACGCGCGATTTGCCCGAGGTCGTCCGCCGGGCCGACATCGTTGTCGCCGCCGTCGGGCGGGCAGAGATCGTTCGCGGCGACTGGATCAAGCCAGGGGCGGTCGTGATCGACGTCGGAATCAACCGCGGTCCCGGCGCCGAGGACGGCAAGGCGCGGCTAGTCGGCGACGTCGCGTTTGACGAAGCCGCCGAAGTCGCCTCGGCCATCACGCCGGTGCCCGGCGGCGTCGGGCCGATGACGATCGCAATGCTTCTTAGAAACACTATCGTGGCCGCGCATCGCCGTGCGAGGCTTCCCGATCCGGAGGATTTGTAATGCTTGCCTTGATTGCAGCCGCATCCGTCGTGACCGCTGTCGATGCCGAAAATGCCTTCATCCGTGATGCCCACACCGCGGGCCAGTGGACGGCATTCCGCAAATGGGCGGACAATGACGCGGTGATGTTCACTCCGCAGGCGGTTTGGGCGCAGGAAGCTCTGAAGGACGCGAAGGACCCGCCCAAGGCCATCGACTGGGCCCCGGCCGACAGCTGGGTCGCCTGCGACGGGCGCACTGCGATCAACCGCGGTCCCTGGACCGGAGCCTCTGGCAAGAACCACGGCTATTTCACAACCGTATGGATGCGCACCGGCAAGAGCTGGAAGTGGATCTATGACGGCGGCGACTCGCTCGCCGAGCCGATGGCGGTGCCGGCGAAGCCGCGGGTCGAGAAAGCGAGCTGCAGCGGGCGGTCGCGGATTCCGGCGGCGTATCGCAGGGCCGTGAAGTCCACCGAGCGCATCGCAGGCCAGGCGCCGGCTGATGCCGGCCAGGGCCGCTCGGCCGACGGCACTCTCATCTACGAATGGAAAGTTGCGCCCGACGGGGCCCGCCACTTCCTCGCCAAGTTGTGGAGCGGGCGCAGCTACCGCGTCATTCTCGACCAGAACGTGGCCGCGCCCAAGCAATGATCGAGCTGTTCGGATCGGCCCTGGTCACGTTCCTGGTGATCATCGATCCGCCCGGCTGCGCGCCGATTTTCGCCAGCCTTACGCGCGGTACGACCGCCGCCCACCGGCGCGCAATGGCGATCCGCTCGTCGCTCATCGCCTGGGCGATCCTGCTGTTCTTCGCGCTCCTTGGGAAGCCGATGCTCCAGGCGCTAGGGATCAGCCTGGCCAGCTTCCGCATCGCAGGCGGAATCATGCTTTTCTTCATCGCCCTCGACATGGTGTTCGAGCGGCGGACCGAGCGCCGCGAGAGGCGCGCGGAGGAGATCGAGGGGACGCCCGAGGCGGAAGACATAAGCGTTTTCCCCATGGCCATTCCGATGATCACGGGCCCGGGATCGATTGCGAGCGCCATGTTGTGGGTCAGCCGGGCCGACAACATCGCCGAGGTTGCGGTCGTGCTTGCGGCGATCACGACGGTGATGGCGATAACCTTCCTGACCATGCTTGCCGCGGGACCTCTGATGCGGCTTATCGGCGAGAAGGTCGAGGCGATGATCACCCGCATCCTGGGCGTCATTCTCGCTGCGCTGGCGGCGCAGTTCGTAGTCGACGGATTGAAGCAGAGCTTTCCGTCGCTGCTCGCCTAGCTTCCCTGCGGCGCCACCTTCCACATCTTGAACGGCGAGTTGGCCGGCAAGGGCACCGGGGTTAGCCAATCCGGGACCTTCCCCTCCATGAGCTGCGCGTAAAAGCCCTTCGGAGCTTCGGACAGGAAGATCGTCGTCGTCGAGGAATTCGGGCAGGTCAGAAGATAGTCCGAATGATATTTCGAAATGATCTTCCGCGCCTCGTCCGCGCTCCCCCGGAAGGCCATCATCGCATCGATGATCTGCTGGCCGTTGCGGTGATAGGGCCCCATGATCGAGTCATGGTGAGTGAGCGTGATCAGGCGCGGCGCCAGGTCGATGAAGGTGAATACAGTGCCCTTCGGCTGCATCGCGATCGGGCGGTAGGAGGTGATGAAATTGCACGACCTGTTCGAATGTTCGACCTGAACCTCGCGCGGACTCATCCGGTGGACAGGCACGACCTTGAGCGCCAGGGGGACGATCGCGCCAAGGCTGACCAGCGCCACCAGCGCGACTCCCAGGGTGCGCAGGATCGGGTTGCGCGCGCGATCGAACACGGGCCCGAGGATCCATGCGATGGCGACCGCGCCGACCACGGCGAGCATTTGCGCGGCCGGCCCGGTGCGGGTCTGCCAGAAGAGGAGCAGCATCGCCGTCAACGCGACCGACCAGACGGCGAGCGTGCGCTTCAGCAGGTCGCGGTCCGCACGGTTGCGCCAGCAAAGGAGCGCCCATCCCAGCGTGCCGGTCACCGGCAACGCCAGGATGAGGCTCGCCGCTTGCCAACCGTGGCGATAGACCGGGCGAGCTTCCCGGACGTGGCTAAGCCAGAGATATTTGACCTCGGGAGAAACGCCTTCCAGCCGGTTGAGGCACTGCGGCCACATCAAGGCGTGGAAGAGCGCGACGGTCAGCCCGGCCGCGACCGCTAGCGCAAACCGGTAGCGCCAGTCGGCCGGGCTCAGCCAGGCGAGCATGAGGAGGAGCGCGCAGGCGACCGAGAGCGATGACAGCCATACCGGCGACAAGGCGTCGCAAACCGGCCCGCGGTTCGCGTAGGAAACGAAGAGGAGGAAGGACAAGGCAAGCGCCCCGCCCAGGCTTACCGCATAGGCGGCAGCTCGCCGCCGCTCGTCGGGATCGACCACCCAGAACAAGGCCACCGCTGCCCCGGCGAGCGCGAGATAGATGATCATCTCGATCCCGATGGCGATCGACAGCGCCGTCGAAATACCGAGTGTGAGCCCGCCGCGGAGCCGCTTGGGATCGGCGAGACCCGCCATGCTGACGGAGAGGAGAGCGAGCTGCCAGCCGTGGTGATCGAGCCGTTCCGGCATGAACATGCTGTTCGTCAGGCCCGCGACGATCATTGCGATCAGCGGCAGCACGAACGCCCGCCCGTCGATCAGCCGCCGCGCCGTCAGCGCCGCTCCGAAGAGGAGCACCACATAAGGCAGCATCGGCGCGATCGCGGCGGCAGTGCGCTCGGCATCCGGTCCGCCGACGAAGGGCCGCGTCGCGAGGATGATCGCCGCGATCGGCAGGTCGACCACACGGCTCCAGTGGATGTTCGCTCCGAACGGCGGATTCAGCCGGTATTGCCTGAGGTCGAACCAGTCCTGACCGTGCAGGAGCGCGCGCACCTGCATCATACGCATGTTGTCGTCGGTGTCGCCGAGTTCGAAAGCGCGGATGTTGGCCCAGCGCGAGTAGAGGAACCAGGCGCAGAACAGCAGCCAGGCCCCGATCGTGATCAGCTTCCAATGCCGTTCTGTGAACGCAAGAATGCGTTCAACGGGCACGTCGTCCTTGCGCTTCAGCATGTTTCGCGCTGTAGCCGCTCAAAGGTAAAGAACAAGCGGCGCGCCGCCCTCACCGGACATCCCTTGATCAGCAATCTTCCCCCTCACCACCGAACGATGGTCGCCCAGCTGGTCCGCTTCATCATTACCGGGGCGTTCGTCACCGCGCTCGGCATCGGCGTCTATGCACTCGTCGCGCTGGTGCTGAAATGGCACCCGCAGCTCGGCAACCTGCTCGCCTACCTTGCCGCGACCGCCGTCGGCTACAACATGCACAGCAGCTGGAGCTTCCGCGGCCACGGCGGGGAGCGGACCCATGCGACTAAGTTCAAGTTCTTCGTCGTGTCGCTGATCAGTTACGGTCTCAACAGCTTCTGGGTCTGGCTCTTCTTCACCTATCTCAATCTCGGGGCGGCGATCCCGATCGTTCCCATGGCGTTCGTCACTCCGGCGGTGACTTTCCTTCTCAACCGCGAGTGGGTTTTCCGCTGATGGAGCGGATCATCTACGACCGGATGGCGGAGCTCGACGAGCTTCACTGGTGGTACCGGGCGCGGCGCGACGTGCTCGAATCGCTGATCCGCAAATCCGTCAAGCTGCCCCCGAACGCCCGCATTCTCGAAGTGGGCTGCGGCACGGGTCACAATCTCAAAATGCTCGAGCGCTTCGGGTCAGCCGACGGAATCGAGATCGACGCGGAAGCGCGAGCGATCGCAGAGAAACGGCTCGGGCGGACCATTGCCTCTGCCGCGCTCCCGGAACTGCGCGGGATCGAGCGCGGCGCCTACGACCTCGTCGCGGCGCTCGATGTCGTCGAGCACGTCGAGGACGACCGCTCGGCGATTGCCTCGTTGGGCTCCTGCATGAAACCCGGCGGGACGCTTCTGCTGACAGTTCCGGCGCACCAGTGGATGTGGTCGGCGCACGACGACCTCAACCATCACAAGCGCCGCTATTCGAAGCGCGGCCTGGCTCGGCTGATCGAGCAATCGCCGCTAAGGCTCGACGAAATCGGATATTTCAACAGTTTCCTGTTCCCGCTGGCGGTCGCTTCGCGCATGGCGTCCAAGGCGCTTGGCCGCGGCGGAGGGGAGGACAAGCTGCCGCCCCGCCCGCTGAACTATTTGTTCGAGCGCGCCTTCGCGGCCGAGCGGCGCCTCATCGGGACGGTGCCGCTGCCGCCAGGGCTGTCGCTGTTCGCACTGGCTTCGGCGACCTGACCCAGGGTGCCGACGCGGTTGTCGGCCCCGGCGATCTCCTGGACGATATAAAGCGGCCGCCGCTTCGCCTCATTGTAGAGCCGGCCGATATATTCCCCCATCAGCGCGAGGACGAACATCTGGACTGCGCCGAGCACGACCACGACTAACATGAGCGAGGTCCAGCCCGCGACATTGTGGCCGGCGATCCAGGCATAGAGGATGTAGAGCACGATCAGCAGCGAGCCGACCGAAAGCGCCAGCCCCGCGTGGCTGGCGAGCTTCAGCGGCGCCGAGGAGAAGCCGGTCAGCGCGTCCAATGCGAAACGAAGCATCTTGCCGAGCGGGTATTTGGTCTCGCCGGCGAAACGCTCGTCGCGGTCGTAGAGGATCGGCACCTGCCTGAACCCGATCCAGGCGACCATTCCCCGTATGAACCGCGCCTGCTCCGGCATAGCGAGCAGAACGTCGAGCGCTCGGCGGCTCATCAGCCGGAAGTCTCCCGCATCGAGCGGGATGTCGACCTCCGTGGCCCGCGCCAGCAGCCGGTAGAAGCCGTGCGCCGTCGCCCGCTTGAAAGCCGTCTCGCCCCTGCGGCTTTTGCGCACGCCGAAGACGACGTCCGCCTTCTGCGAGCGCATCGCCTCGATCATGGCGGGAAGAAGCTCCGGCGGGTCCTGCAGATCGGCGTCGATTACCAGGATGAGCTCGCCTCGAGCGAGGTCGAGGCCGGCTGTGAGGGCCAGCTGGTGCCCGTGATTGCGCGACAGGTTCACGCCGACCACATGCGGGTCCGACGCGGCAACGCCTTGCATTATCTCCCACGTCCGGTCGCGGGAGCCGTCGTTCACCAGGAGGATTTCATAATCGTCGCCGACGCTTGCCCGGGCGGCTGTGCCCAGCCGCCGGTGAAGCGCGTCGAGGCACGCCTCCTCATTGTAGCAGGGGACGACGATGGAAAGCTTTGGCATCAATGCAAACGATAGAGGACTGACCCCGGTCCGCGCCAGACCTGTTGCATTCCCGTGGTCAGTGAAGGGTCGAAGGGCGGCGGGTCGACCAGCCAGACATAGTCGAACGCCTGCCGCGGAAGCCCGCTCAACGCATGGTCGATCGTCCACAGCGACCCCACCCCGCAGCCTTCGCGCCTGACGCGCTGCGACGGATCGGAGGCGAAGTGCCCCGCCGGCCGGTAGCGGAGGTCCAGAAGGTTCAGGCCCTCCATCACCCACTGGTCGTTTGAAAATCCCTGCTTTCGGACGACGACCATCGCGCCGAGATGGCTGTTGCGCGGAAGCGGCCAGAAATAGCCGCAGGGATCGCCGACCAAGGTGGCCACGCGGGCGCCCATGGGAACCTGCTCGAGAGCGGCAAGCTTTGCCTGCTGGTCGTTCGCGGCGATGGCCAGGCTCGCGGTCGTGCCGCCGAATCTCGCAATGCAAAAGACGAGGCCCGCCGCCGCCAGTCCTGTAGCGAGCTTCGAGGGAAGGCTACTGCGGAAGCGTATCGCGAGGAGCGCGACCGCCAGTGCATAAGGCACGAGCCGCATGTCGGCATAAGCGGAGCCGAAAATAATCCGCGGAAGGATCAAATAGCCGGCAAGGAGGACCAGGACGGAAAAGGCGAGGTTCCTCGAGAAGCTGAGCTTGCGGCTTACGACCGCCAGCAGGAACACGAGGCCACAGACGATGAGCGAGGACTTGTCCCAGGTCTCCCACCGGTCCCTGAGGGCCATTTGCACCCAGCGCCACTTCGCTTTCCAGTTGAACCAGTCGGCGGTCGCGCCGCCGTGAGTTTCGCTTCGCCAGGCGAGCATCACAACGATCGGCAAAGCCATGACGGAGGCATGCATGGCCGCCCGAATGCCCGCCTTGAACCAGGGCATTCCGCGGTCGTGCAGCCTGACCGCCTCGCCCGAGAAGCAAAGCAGTCCCAGGACGCCCCACCCGTATGTATGGCAGAAGAAGATGAGGAGGGAGATCGGAACGAACAGCCACCCGCGCAGCCGCGTCCTTTCGAGTCTCCCCAGCCTCAGCCACAAAGCGAAGGCAAGCAAAGCGAGCGCCATCGACAAGGCAAAATTGACGAATCCGAACAGGAAGGGATGGCCGTAAGCGAAGGGGAGAGCGAAGAAGGCCGTGGGCGGAATTCGGCCATGAACCTCTCGCGCCACCCAAAGGAAGCCCGCGACGGTCATCGGGGGAATTGCGAGCACGATCAGCTTCACCGCTGGCTCAAGCCCGATCAGCCGGCCGAGCGGCATCACCAGCAGGTCGACGCCGAGGTTCCCGATCGCCGCCCAGTGGAAGCCGTAATAGTCGCGAAGCCATGCCGAATGGTCGATGTCGAGCTGAACGCGGTAGCGGCCCATGTGGCCGAACAGGTCCACGAGCGGCGGGATCTTCGGGTAGAGCAACGGCGCCGCCGACAGGACCAGTACGAAGGCGATGAACGTAGGCGTTTCCCACCACTGCCGGGGCTGCGGCGCCTCGACTTCCTCCCGAACACCCGTTGCAGTCCTTCGTGCCTCGCCCATCCTGACGCCTCTGCCTCCAAGCAGCCGCGCATTCAACAACGATACAGGCTTGGCAGGTTAGCGGTTCGGCAACGTTCGCAGGGAGGCGGTTCCATGAAGACGATGCTATTGTCGGCGGCCGCCGTTGCGGCAGCCGCGATTTCTCCGGCCCTTGCGCAGAGCGCTGCGACCGAAGTTCACATAATGCAGATGCAACCGATGACCCGCACGGCGATGGTGCAGAAGGTCCAGGAGCATTTCGCGAAGCTCGACAAGAATCGCGACGGCTTCGTCACCAAGGACGAAGCCGACAGCGCGCGCGAGAGCATGCAGTCGGAAATGCACGATCGGGTCGAGAATCGCCTTGGCGGCGACGGGGTCGAAATGCCCGACCGCGAAGCCGTTTTCGACCGGCTCGACGCCAACCACGACGGCTCCATCAGCCGCGACGAATTCACCTCCGCAAAGCCGCAGATCAACGAGCGGAAGGTCATCGTCATCAAGGACGGCGAGGATGGCGACACCCGGATCCGCATGCATAATATGGGCATGCGCTTCGGCGGCCACCTGTTCGAGATGGCGGACTCGGACAAGGACGGCCGCGTATCGATCCAGGAGGCGACCAGCGCTGCCGCGGCCCATTTCGACAAAGCCGACTCAAATCACGACGGGACTCTCACCCGCGACGAGATGCGTGCGGCCCACAAGGGCATGCACGGCAGCGCCGGGCGCCGCTAGGCGGGCTCGGATTCCTTCGAAGACGCTCGGCGCGACTGCGACGGGCGCTTTTTCCTGCCGGTGTTGGGGACCCGAAGCTTTTTCTCCGCCTCAGCCATATAGTCCCGGGTAATCGGCAAGGCGTGGCGGTCGCGGATATATTGCACCTGGTAATTGCACCCGCTGCCGCTCTCGAACATGACGATCCCGCCGGCCAGGTAGAATTCCCACATCCGGAAGAAGCGGGCGTCGTACATCGCCTCGATTTTTTCCCGGTTGTCGTGAACGCGCGTCCACCAGTGCCGCAATGTATAGGCATAGTGCAGCCGCAGCGTCTCGAGGTCGCTGACGATGAGCCGCGCCTTCTCGCTTGCGGTCGTCATCTGGCTCAGCGACGGGAGATGATAGCCCGGGAAGATCCACTTGTCGGTGAATGGATCCGGCTTCTTCGAAATCCCGAACTTCCCGATCGTGTGAAGAAGCATCACTCCGTCCCGCTTCAGCAGGCGCCTGCAGGACGCGAAGAACTCGTCATAAAATTCCAGCCCAACATGCTCGAACATCCCGACGGACACGATCCGGTCGAACTCGCCCTCGAGAACGCGATAGTCGATGAGCTCGAACTTCACGTGGTCTGATACGCCCGCTTCCTCGGCGCGCTCGCGCGCAACGCGCAACTGGTCTTCCGAAAGCGTGATCCCGAGGACGTCCACTCCCGCCTGCTGGTGAAGGTAGAGCGCCAGCCCGCCCCAGCCGGAACCGATGTCAAGCACCCTTTGCCCGGGTTTCAGGTAGAGCTTCGACGCGATGTGGGCCTTTTTTTCCCACTGCGCCTGCTCGAGCTCGTTGTCGGTGTCCGTGAAATAGGCGCAGCTGTACTGCCGGTCGGAATCGAGGAAGGTCTCGTACAGTTCGTCGCCGAGGTCATAATGGTGAGCGACGTTGCGTCGGGCGCGCTTGGTATCGTTTCGGGCGAACAGCCGCTTGAGCGTGGTCATCCGCTTATTCAGCAGCTTGCGGGCGGGTCTTCCTTCTTCCCACGGATTGGATCCCATAATCATTTCGAGAAAGTCGAGGATCGTCCCCCCTTCGATGACGACGCGGCCGTCCATATAGGCTTCCCCGAAGCCGAGCCGCGGGTTCTTGAGGATCTCGAACGGGACCTTTCGATCGGCAAGGCGAACCGTCAACTCCCGGCCGCCGCCCGGCCCGTAGCTCTGCGGCTTTTTGCCGGGTTCGATAATGGTGATGCTGCCGGTCTTGAGCAGCTTGTCGATCATCGTCCCGATCAGTGACATCAAAACTCCCCGTCACATGCACTCACGGATGGAATTTAGTCACAGCAAGGCAATGCAGTCCACCCAAAGGCAGGGTAACCGTCAGATCGCCGTCTTTCGCTTGCGCTCGCTCGCCGTCTTCAGCTGGCCGCAGGCCGCGTCGATGTCGCGTCCGCGCGGAGTCCGGACCGGCGCCGAAATTCCGGCTTCGAAGACAATGTTGCTGAAGGCCTTGATCCGCTCGGGCGTCGAGCATTCGTAAGGCGCTCCCGGCCAGGGATTGAACGGGATCAGGTTCACTTTCGCGGGGAGTTTGTACTTTCGGATCAGCCGGACAAGCTCGCGCGCGTCCTGGTCGCTGTCGTTCTTGTCCTTCAGCATCACATATTCGAAAGTGATGCGCCGGGCATTGTTCGCGCCCGGATAGGCCGCACACGCCTCGAGCAGCTGCTCGATTCCGTACTTGCGGTTCAAGGGAACGATCTCGTCGCGGACTTCCTTGGTCACTGCGTGGAGGGAAACCGCCAGGTTCACGCCGATCTCTTCGCCGGCGCGCTCCATCATCGGCACGACGCCGCTCGTCGACAGAGTGATCCGGCGCTTGCTCAATCCGAGGCCGTCACCGTCCATCACGATGTTCAGCGCATCGCGGACATTGTCAAAGTTATAAAGCGGCTCGCCCATGCCCATCATGACGATGTTGGTGAGCATGCGCCCCTCAGGCTGGCTCGGCCATTCGCCCAGCGCGTCGCGGGCCAGCATGACCTGGCCGACGATCTCCGACGGCTCCAGGTTGCGCACGAGACGCATCGTCCCGGTGTGGCAGAAACGGCAATTCAGCGTGCATCCGACCTGGCTGGACACGCACAAGGTTCCGCGGTCGGCGTCCGGAATGAACACCATTTCGAATTCGTTTCCGTCCACGGTCCGAAGCAGCCACTTGCGCGTTCCGTCCGAAGAGACCTGCGCCTCGACGACCTGCGGCCGGGCGATCACGAAGCGCTCGGCGAGCCAGGGCCTTTGCGCCTTGGCGATGTCGGTCATCGAGTCAAAGTCGGTGGCGCCGCGGTTGTAGGTCCAGTGCCAGAGCTGCTTGGCGCGAAGCTTCGCCTGCTTCGGGTCCAACCCTTGAGATTCAAGCGCGTCGCGAAGCCCGTCCTTCGACAATCCGACGAGGTTCGTCTTGCCGTCCGCGCGGCGCGCAGCCTCGCTCCCGCGCGGAACAGGCACGGGTTCTTGTCTGCCTGCGATCGGCATCAGGGCGGTCTCGGCGCTCATGGCAGGCCGCGCATGTAGTGCCGGTCAGCGCGTTTTGCCAGCACAGGCCGCCGCCGCCGCGTCGATTGCCGAGGCCGCCCCGGCAAGCGCATAATGGTCGAGAATGCGTCTCCCGCGCCGGTCGCGGGATTCGACGCGCAGCCCCTGGCCAAAGCGCGCTGCGTTCACGATCGCCCGCTGCTGCTCGGCATTGCGGCTCCAGCCCCACTGCCCACGTCCCGCCAGAAGGAAAGGCTGGGAACCGATGGTGGCGATCGCACTCGCACCGTCCCGGGCAGGCCGGCTCAGGTGAACATAGAACTGTCCCTGACGAGCGCGCCCGGGCTCGAACGCAAAGCCGGCGTAAGGCTCGGTGCCTGTTTTCGCCCACAAGCCTTTCGTGCGTGCTTCGCACTGCGCTCCGAAGTCGATCGCCGCCCAGCCCCCGCCGGCGAAGACGATGCGCGCCGCCTGCGCACCCGAGGCGCATATGGCGATGACGGAGGCTGCGATCCAAAAGCGCATCGGGCGAAGCCTAGCGCATCCGTTACCGGGCGATAACCATCCAAACTTGAGCGATGAGTTTCGATGTGGCATCACTTCGCTCGCTCGGTAAAAATGTGACCAAGGGTGGGGTCCGTGCACCGAGTATCTGCCGGACGTAATCGAGCGCGAGCCGACGGCGAATGACGTTCGCCGCCATATTGACGCGTGTCGCAGCCGAACTGGCGCTTTTCAGCGCGGTCGGTTTCCTGCTGTTCGCAATCAACGACCTTGCCGTCGACGCGATTTATTTCGGCCGCAGGCTGTGGCGATCCGCCACAATCTATCGGCGCTTCCCCAAGACCTTCGGCCAAACGCTCGCCGAGCGCGACGAGGAGCAGAGGTTCATCGCGATCTTCGTGCCCGCATGGGACGAATCCGCGGTCATCGCGCCGATGCTGAAAAGCACGCTCGACCGGCTGGAATATCGCAACTACCGGATCTTCGTCGGCCATTATGAGAACGATCCCGCAACGGCCGCCGCAATCGCGTCGGTCTCCGACGCGCGGATCGAGCCTGTGCTTGTCGCGTCCATGGGACCGACGACCAAGGCGGATTGCCTCAACCATCTCTACGACGCGCTGCTGGCTTACGAGCTGACGGAGGACAGGCCGGCGGTCGCGGTCGTGCTTCATGATTCCGAAGACGTGGTTCACCCTCTCGAGCTGACGGTCTTCAACAGCCTGATCGACCGGGCGGGGGTCGTCCAGCTTCCCGTCCATCCGCTTCCCGATCGTCGCTCGCGCTGGGTCGCGGGCCATTATTGCGACGAGTTCGCCGAGGCGCACGCCAAGGAACTGGTGGTGCGCGAAGCGATCGGCGCGGCGATCCCACTGGCGGGCGTCGGCTGCGCGATCGCCCGCGGCCCGCTCGCGCGTCTCGCGGCGATTCACGAAGGCCACCCGTTCGCCGGCGGAAGCATGACCGAGGATTATGAGCTTGGCCTGCGCATCGGCGCACTCGGCATGAAGACGATGTTCGTCCGGATGCCGGCAGTCCCCGGCAACCGGGGAGTTGTCGCCAGCCGGGGCCATTTCCCCCCCACCTTCGGCGAAGCGGTGCGCCAGAAGGCGCGCTGGCTCGGCGGGATAGCGCTCACGGGCTGGGACCGCCTCGGCTGGCGCGGAGGGATCGGCGAGCGCTGGATGCGGATGCGCGACCGCCGCGGGCCGATCGCAGCGCTGCTTCTCGTATCGGGCTATCTCGCCGCCTTGATCTGGAGCCAGATGTGGCTCGCGAGAATGATCGGCGCGCCGGTGCAGGTCCGGATCGACCCGATGCTGGCCACCTTGCTTTGGATCAACCTATGGCTTCTCCTCTGGCGTGTCGCGATGCGCGCCGTTTTCACGACGTCGGCGTACGGCTGGCGCGAGGGACTTCGCTCCGTCCCCCGGCTTGTGGTCGGCAATCTGATCGCGATCGCCGCTGCGGCACGAGCGATCCTGCTCTACATCGGCCGAAGCCCGCCTGCGTGGGACAAGACGCGACACACGTTCCCTCAAGACCTGCCGAACGAGGCCTGACTTGAGCGCTCCGGTCCGGTTCCTCGCGATAGTGGTTCTCGGCTGGGCGGGCGTGCGCACCGTCACGCTTGGCGCGGTGCCGGGATTCACGGTGAGCTATGCGAAGGAAATGCCGGCCGACACGCTGCCGCCGCTGGTCGCGACCGAGTTCCCGCCTTTGCCTCCCGTCGACCCGGGGGCGACACCGCCTTGGGCTTCGCAGCTCTATGCAGCGAACTATTCGCCTGCCCCGAACATCGCCCCACGCAATTATTATCTGCCATATCCGTACGTCATTCGGTCATCGCCTGCTCCCGAACCGATACCGCCCAGGCCGGAATGGCATCTTCCGGGCTCGGGCGCTTCGACCTTCGGGCTGCAGCCTGGCGACGAATGGCAAGTTTCCGGCCTGGCGGCCTTTCCGCAGCGCCGGAGCAGTCCGTCGCAGAGCGTGCCGGTCCAGGTCGCGCTTCAGCCGCGTCTGGACCGTCTCCAACTGAGCAGCTGGGCCATGCTTCGAGGCTCGCCCAATGCCGAATCGCTCGCGACGGGAGGCACGCTCGGAGGGAGCCAGGCGGGAGCGAGACTGACCTATGCCTTCAACCGCTGGCTAGCCGCCTCGCTTCGAACGACAAGTCCCATCGGCGGCTCGAGCGGCGCGGAGGTCGCCGGCGGCGTTCGCTTCACGCCGTTTCGATCGATCCCGGTCGCGATCACCGCGGAGCGGAGGCAATCGATCAGCCGTAGCGGCAACGGCCGTTCCGCCTTCGCGCTCTTCGCCGAGGGCGGGCTCTACCGCCATCCGATGCCATGGAAGTTCAACCTTGACGCCTATGTCCAGGCCGGGGTCGTAGGCCTCGACGGCCGCGACCTGTTCGCCGACGGGGCGCTCGCGTTCACGCGGCCGGTGTGGGGACGCTTCTCCGCCGGAATAGGCGTGTGGGGCGGGATCCAGCCAGGACTCTACCGGGTGGACGCGGGCCCGCGCGTCTCCTTCCGGATCCGCGACAATCTCTACGCGCATCTCGACTGGAGACAGCGCCTGGCCGGAAGCGCCGAGCCGGCGTCAGGCCCCGCAGTAACACTCGCGGCCGATTTCTAATTTTCCCTCCCTTTCCTCCCCTCCCCTCCGGGCGAGGGGTTGGGATGGGGGTTTGGACACAGCCGCCTTTGCGGCTAGTCGTTCGTCGGGCAGATGGACATCTACCTCCCCATCGCGGGCCAGTCGGTCAACGCGCTCCTGATCATCGCGCTTGGCGCGCTGGTCGGCATCTTGTCGGGCATGTTCGGCGTCGGCGGCGGGTTCCTGACGACGCCACTCCTGATTTTCTACGGAATCCCCCCGCCGGTCGCCGTCGCCTCCGCCGCGACCCAGATCACCGGGGCGAGCGTGGCCGGAGTTGCGGTCCACCTCCGGCGCGGCGGAGCCGACCTTCGAATGGCGGCAGTGATGACCGTAGGAGGGCTCTTCGGGTCGGCGCTCGGCGCGCTCCTGTTCCGGATGCTCCAGACGACCGGGCAGATCGACCTCGTCATCGGCTTCCTGTACGTCGTCCTCCTCGGCTGGATCGGTGGGCTGATGCTTTGGGACGCCGTTGTAACCCTCGGTTACATCAAGCGGTCTCCCGACACCCATGCGCAGCGCCATACGAAATGGCTTGCCTCGCTGCCGCTACGCTGGCGTTTTTCGGTTTCCGGGCTCTACATCTCGCCAATCGCACCTCTGGCGCTCGGCCTTGGAGCCGGCATGCTGACGGTTCTGCTCGGCGTCGGCGGCGGGTTCATCCTGGTGCCCGCGATGATCTATTTGCTCGGAATGCCGGCGCGCGTCGTCGTCGGGACGTCGCTGGCGATGATGCTCGCGGTCAGCGCGTGGAGCACCTTCGTCCATTCGGTGACCACCCATTCGGTCGACATCGTGCTCGCCGGCCTGCTTCTCGTCGGCGGTGTATTCGGCGCCCAGTACGGCGCCGTCCTTGCCACCCGGATCAAGCCTGACCTGCTTCGGCTCGCTCTGGCGGTCCTGATCCTGCTGGTCGCGCTTCGGATGGCCTTCGGCCTCGCCTGGCGGCCGGACGAAATCTACTCGATCGCCTATCTATGAAGCGCCTGTCCGCCACGTCTTTGGCCCTTGTCTCGCTGGTGCTCCTCGGAGCGAGCAAGCCCACGCTCGTTCCCGACGTATCGGCCCGCAACATCGAGATCCGCTACACTTTCGCCGGCGCCCAGCTGCTGCTGTTCGGGGCCATCGTCTATCCGGGCGGCCGGATACCCGAACATACCCCCGACGTCGTCGTTGTCGTGAAGGGCCCTTCCGAGCCGATCATCGTCCGCGAGAAGCAGAGGATCGCGGGCATCTGGATGAATGCTGATTCGAGCCGCTTCCGCTCGGCGCCGTCATTCTATGCCGTCGATTCATCGCGGCCGATTTCCAACCTGGTGGATGACCGAACCGCAGCCATCTACGAGCTCGGAGTTCACAACCTCCAGCTTTCGCCAGGAAGCAGCGCGCTTCCCGAGAAGGCGCGCCGCTTCGAATCCGGGCTTCTCGACCTCCGCCTCCGCCAGGGCCTCTATCGCGAAGATTCGCACGGCGTGGAGATCAGCAATGGCGTCCTCTACAGGGCCACCATCACCATCCCCAGCCAGGTGCCCGTAGGCACGTACACGGCGGAAACCTTCCTGGTCGACGACGGCAGGGTTCTCGCGGCCGCGACGCGCGACATCCAGATCGGGAAGAGCGGGTTCGAGCGGTTCGTCGCGCTTGCGGCGCGGCGTCATTCGGCGCTCTACGGCCTCTTCGCGGTCTTCCTGTCGTTGGCCCTCGGCTGGTCTGCGGCCGCGATTTTCCGCCGTCGTTTCTAATATCTAAGGTAAATTTTAACGGCTCTGCGGTAGCGAAGACCCGGCGTATCTAGGGAGTTGGGGCTTCAGCATGGACGAACAGCCGAATCTGCATAAGTTCATCGACGAGATGAGCAGCTTCGATGAGGAGGCTGCGCCGAAGCAGCCCGTGAGCAAGGCCCCGGACCTGCCGTCGATCGGCGACGTTGTCGAAATCGCGGGCTCCGGCTCGCGGATCCGGATGCAGGGCGCAACTCTCGCTTCTCTCCAGAACCATTCCGATCCCTCTGTGGCCATGTCGGGTCAGGTGGGCAGCCAGGTGAAGATGGTCGTGGGCAATGCATGGCTGATCGCCAACGTCCGCACGCTCGCCTCGGACGACAAGGGCGAAGTCACGGCCCACGTCGACTTCCTCGGCGAGGGAAGCCGGGCAAGCTCGGGGAAGATGAGCCACTTCCGGCGCGGCGTTACCCGCTATCCAATTCCCGGCTGCGCGGTGATGCCCGTCACGACGGACGACCTTCGGGCCGTCTTCGCCGCCGACGACAGCCCGCACATCGAAATCGGCACCGTCTATCCGACCGACGACATCCGCGGCGCTCTTTACGTCGACCCGATGCTCTCGAAGCATTTTGCGGTCCTGGGATCGACCGGTACCGGCAAATCAACCTCCGTCTCGCTGATCCTCCACCGAATTTCGGAACTCAGCCCCGAGGGTCATATCGTCATGATCGACCCGCACGGCGAATATTCGGCGGCCTTCAAGGGCTGCGGCGAGCTGTTCAACGTCGACAACCTCCAGCTCCCCTACTGGCTGATGAACTTCGAGGAGCATTGCGAGGTCCTGCTGACCACGCACGGCGCCGAGCGCGAGCGCGATGCCGACATCCTCGCCAAATGCGTGCTGGCAGCCCGCACAAAGGGGAAGGACGTTAGCCAGTTCGGCAAGGTCACCGTCGACTCGCCGATCCCCTATCTGCTTACGGACCTGACGACGATCATTACCAATGAGATGGGCAAGCTGGACCGCGCCGGCGACACGCTCCCGTACCAGCGGCTCAAGCAGAAGCTGGACGAGCTCAAGGCCGATCCGCGCTACACCTTCATGTTCTCGGGAATGCTGGTGTCGGACTCGATGCCCTCCTTCCTCTCGCGCCTGTTCCGGCTACCGGCGAACGGCCGGCCGATCTCGATCGTCGACGTCTCCGGCGTTCCGTCGGAAATCACGTCGGTCGTCGTCTCCGTTCTCGCCCGAATGGTGTTCGACTATGCGATCTGGTCGCGGACAGAGGCGCAGCGCCCGATCCTTCTCGTCTGCGAAGAGGCGCACCGCTACGTTCCGAAGGACGAGAATTCCGGTGCCCAGGCGGTCCGCAAGATCCTCGAGCGTATCGCCAAGGAGGGCCGCAAGTACGGCGTCTCGCTCGGCCTCATCACGCAGCGTCCGTCGGACCTTGCCGAAGGCGTCCTGTCGCAGTGCGGCACGATCATCTCGATGCGCCTGAACAACGACCGAGACCAGGCCTGCGTGCGGGCCGCGATGCCGGAAGGCGCTCGCGGCTTCCTCGACGCAATCCCCGCGCTTCGCAACCGCGAGTGCATCGTCTGCGGCGAGGGCGTTTCGATCCCGATCCGCGTTCGCTTCGACGATCTCGAGCCCGAAAAGCGGCCGGCCTCGTCCGACCCGAGCTTCGCGGCCCTATGGCGTGAAACCGGCGGCGAGGAAGGTATTATCCAGCGCACTGTCAAGCGTTGGCGCGGACACGGCAGGTAAGCGAAAGCTCACGACACAGTAGAGCTGTCGAAAAGCTTTACTAAAGTTAGCTGTCGACGGTTGATTAATCGCTGTTTACAATGCGGCTACTAATCAATCGGGGGCACCGGGAATGAAACGCTACCTTCTTGCTGCGGCTTCCGCAGCCGCGCTAGTCGCTACACCTGCGGCGGCGCGGGATCACTCCGGCTATTTCGGACTCGAAGTCGGTCCCATGTGGGCCGATGACCCGGATGTCGAATTTCCCGACGTCACGGACGGAAGCGACGACTTCAAGATCAAAAATGAGCTGGGTGTCGACGGTGACCTGATCGGCGGATGGGATTTCGGCATGGTCCGGACCGAAGTCGAGGCGGGCCACAAGTGGGTGCACCACGACAAATTCGTGTTCGACGACGAGTCATTCGACGCCGACGGCCACACGAGCGGCTATTCCCTCATGGGCAACGTCCTCCTCGACATCGGCAAGGACGACAGCATCAACTTCTACGCCGGCGGCGGGATCGGCTATGCCTGGATGCACGAAGAGATTCAGGAAGGAACCGACAACTTCTCGCTCAAGGACAGCGGCTTTGCCTGGCAGCTGATCGCGGGAATTCGCTACCCGCTCTTCCGTTATTTCGATGTCGGCCTGAAATATCGCTATTTCGACGCCGGCAATATTTCGGACGATATCGAAGGTGACCGCATCAGGTCGGACTTCAAGTCGCACAGCCTGCTGGTCAGCCTGATCTACAATTTCAATACAGAGCCGCCGCCGGCACCGCCGCCGCCTCCACTGCCGCCGCCTCCTCCGCCGCCGCCTCCGGCGACGCAGACGTGCCCGGACGGAACGGTGATACTGGCGACGGATATGTGCCCGGCGCCGCCTCCGCCTCCGCCACCGCCGCCACCGGCGCCCGAGCGAGGCTAAGCTTCGGCAACAAAGCAGCGCGGCGGAAACTCCCTTCCGCCGCGCTGTTTTTATGTGAGATCGGCGATCAGGCCTTCTTTTCGCCGATAGACAGGAATTTCTTCAGGCGGGCGTTGAACGCCGGCCGGTCGGCCCCCGCCACGACGGAGCGCGACTGCAGCCGGACGGTCATTGGATCGACCGGCTGGCCGTTCACCCGAACCTCGAAATGGAGGTGGGGCCCGGTCGCGAGCCCGCTCGATCCTACGTAGCCGATCACCTGGCCTTGGCGGACCATCTCGCCGGCTGAGGCGGCAATCGTGCTCATGTGAGAATAGGTCGTCATGATTCCGGACGGATGGGCGACGCGGACCTGGCGGCCATATCCGCCGGTCCAGCCCGCTCCGACGACCTGGCCGTCAGCGGCTGCGACGATCGGGCTTCCCCAGGCTGCCCCGAAGTCGATTCCCGTATGCATCCGCGAGAAGTGAAGGATCGGGTGATAGCGGAGGCCAAAGCCCGAGGTGATGTGGCCCGCCACCGGAGTCATGAGGCCGGCGGAGCGCTCGGCGCCGCTCGCATCGGTGTCGAACCAGTCGGTCCTGCCGTCGGCGGTCCATTTCAACAGCTCGACGTCGGGGCCGTCGATCCTGTGCAGCGCCGCATACAGAAGCGGCTGGCCGGGAGCCCTGGCCATGACGAGATCGAACCGGTCATAGGGAGCGACGTCCGATCCCACGTCGATCCGTGTCGACAGCGCATGGAGATAGGCCGCGGCGACCTGCGGCGACACGCCTGCGTCGCGAAGCGACCAGTAAAGGCCGTCAACCACGGCTCCCTGGACGCGGATGTCGGATCCCTCCGACGCGATCACCGGCTTCGACGCTTCCTCAGGGTCGGTCGGAAAGCGATAGGCTTCCGGCTTGTCTGCGCCGGAATCGCCCACCAGCATCGCGTTCGCCTGGAATTGGTCAGCCGGCACGACCGCTCGCGCGAGCGCCGGTGAAAAAGGGTCGAGGCCAGGCGTCAGCGCCAGGGCGACGGCGCACAAGACTGCAAGCGTCGCTGCGCCGCGGAACCAGCGGATCCCGACCGGTTCCGAGGCCAGATCGACGACCATGCTGAACTGCCCGGGAACAAGAGCGATTGCACGGCTGTTCGCCTTCGCGCGCGACAGCGCGGCTCGGGCCGACGCGGCCTTCTCTGTAAATCCGTCGAGCATGTCGGGCGAATGTGCGGCGAACAGGGTTAAAGGGTGTTTAAAATCGGAACCTTGCGCTTTGCGCCAGCAGTGCCACATTCCTCTTCGTGACGCGCCGTTCTGACGCATCGGTCCGGGCGATTCTCGGCCCGACCAACACCGGCAAGACGTATCTCGCGATCGAGCGGATGTGCGGCCATTCGTCGGGAGTAATCGGCTTCCCGCTTCGCCTTCTGGCCCGGGAAGTCTACGACAGGGTCGTCGCACTTAAAGGCGAGAAACAGGTCGCTCTTCTGACCGGCGAAGAGCGCATCGTCCCATCCAACGCCCGCTATTTCCTGTGCACCGCCGAATCCATGCCTGTCGGCAGCGAGGGCGGCGAGGCCCGGGATGTCGCGTTCGCCGCGATCGACGAGGCCCAGCTTGGGATCGACCCGGAGCGCGGTCACGTCTTCACCGACCGGATGCTTCGAGTGCGAGGCCGCGAAGAGACGCTCATCCTCGGCTCCGACACGCTAAGGCCGATGATCCGCGAGCTTCTTCCCGAAGCCGAAATCGTCAGCCGCCCGCGCTTCTCGACCTTGCGCTATGCGGGAAGCGTCAAGCTTTCCCGCCTTCCCCCCCGCTCAGCCGTCGTCGCCTTCTCCGCCGAGCAGGTTTACGCGCTTGCCGAAGCGCTTCGCCGGTTCAGAGGCGGCGCCGCCGTGGTCATGGGAGCATTGTCGCCCGCTACCCGCAACGCGCAGGTGGCGATGTTCCAGCGCGGCGAGGTCGATTATCTGGTCGCGACGGACGCGATCGGCATGGGCCTCAACATGGACGTCGCCCACGTCGCCTTCGCCGGCCTCGAGAAGTTCGACGGCCGCCGCGACCGCCGCCTCACCATCGCCGAGATGGCCCAAATCGCCGGGCGCGCAGGGCGCCACCAGCGCGACGGAACGTTCGGCACGCTCGGCCTTGGCGACCACAGCGCCGAATTCTCGGATCAGGAAATCGACGCGATAGAGGAGCATCGATTCCGCCCGCTCGACTTCCTCTACTGGCGCAACCCCGATCTCGATTTCACCGACGTCCGCGCGCTCATCGGCAGCCTCGAACGGCCAAGTGACGACCCTCTGCTTCGCGCTGCGCCTGAATCCATCGACCTCGCCGTGCTGAAGGCGATTGCCGAGGATCCTGCGATTGCCGCGAAGCGGGGGCTCGCGGCGCGTCGTCTATGGGCTGCCTGCGGGTTGCCCGACTTCCGAAAGGTCGGGCCGATGCACCATGCGCGGATGGTGCGCCGGCTATTCAGCTACATCGGCGACGGCGGCCATATCCCGCACGAATGGTTTGCGGCCGAGGTCGCCCGGCTCGACAACGTCAGCGGGGATATCGAGATGCTCGCCGACCGGCTCGCCGGCATCCGAAGCTGGGCCTATATCTCCCACCGCGCCGACTGGCTCAAGGAGCCGGTGAAGTGGGCGGAGCGGACGCGCGAGGTCGAGGCTCGGCTTTCGGACGCACTCCACGAGAGGCTGACCCAAAGGTTCGTCGACCGGCGAACCTCCGTGCTCGTTCGGGATATCGGCGCGCGCGGGTCGGACGCTCTACCGGTGACCGTCGCCGCGGACGGGGAGGTCAGCGTCGGGCCGGAGCCCATCGGCCACCTCACCGGTTTCGACTTCCGAGTCGACCCGGCCGCCAGGCTTGCGGACAAGAGGCTCCTGCTGGCCGCGGCCGAGCGCCGCCTGGGCGACGAGCTCGAGCGCCGCGCCAGCGCGCTGACCGAGGCGCCCGACAGCGAGTTCGAGCTGATCACCGACGCGGAAGGCTCGGTCGCGATCGGCTGGAACGGAAGCGTGCTGGCCCGACTCGCTCCCGGCCGCTCGATTCTCGAACCCGCCGTCCGCACCGCCCGCCCCCTCGATCGGCTGTCGGCGAACAGCCGCGCGGCTCTCCGGGCCCGGCTCGAGCGCTGGCTCGATGGGCAAGTCGAGAGCCATCTCCGGCCGCTCAAGCGGCTGTCCGACGTCTCGACCGATCCGGCGACTTCGGCGAGCGTGCGCGCGCTGGGCGCGATGTTGGCCGACGCTGCGGGCGTCCTCCCTCGCCGAACCGTGGTGAGCGCGATCGGAACGCTCGAGCAAAAGGACCGCCAGCTGCTGTACAGGCTGAAGGTCCGTTTGGGTCCGCTGGACGTCTATGTTCCCGCGCTTCTCAAGCCGGCAGCGCAACTTTGGCGTGCAGCGCTCCGCGCCGTTCGTTCGGGCGAGCCGATGCCGGACCTGCCGCCGGCGGGCGCTGCAACCCTAGCCGCCGATGCCGATCCGCGGGCAGCCGCTCTCGCCTACCGGCGTGTCGGGCGCGAGTGGGTCCGGATCGATCTCGCCGATCGCCTCGCAAGCCATGCGCACAAGGTCCGATCAGCCGGTGGCGACGATCCGGTCGATACGGAGCTCGCGACCTCGATCGGGCTGAGTGAAGACGCGCTTGCCAGGCTGATGAACGACGTCGGCTTCGCCCGCAAGGAAGGCGCCTGGCGCTGGCGCGGGCGACACGGTTCTCGAACCCAGCCGAGGGAACCCGCCTCCCACGCCTTCGCCGAGCTGGAGAAGTTGCGGCGCAAGTGAGGATCGACCGCTTCCTCCACTGCATCCGCCTCGTCAAAAGCCGGACTCTCGCCCAGTCGGTCGTCGAGACCGGGTACGTCCGCATAGACGGGCGGCGCGTCGAGAAGGCGAGCGAGGCGGTGAGCGCCGGGAGCGTCGTCGCGCTGCCGCTTCATGGACGCACGCGTGTTATCAAAGTGCTTTCGCTCCCGGCCCGTCGCGGCCCGGCGAGCGAAGCAAGGGCCTGTTATGAGGAAGTTGACGGACAAAGCGCCGCGACCTAGCGAACTGGCAAAGGGAGCAACGCCAACATGACCTACGTCGTCACCGACGCCTGTATCCGCTGCAAATATATGGATTGCGTCGAGGTCTGCCCCGTCGACTGCTTCTACGAGGGCGAGAACATGCTGGTCATCAATCCCAACGAGTGCATCGACTGCGGGGTGTGCGAGCCGGAGTGCCCCGCCGAGGCGATCCTCCCGGACACCGAGAGCGGTCTCGAAAAGTGGCTCGAGCTCAATACGACCTTCTCCGCGCAATGGCCCAACATCACGCGCAAGAAGGACAGCCCCGCGGACGCCGATGAGCATAAGGGCGAAGAGGGCAAGTACGACAAATATTTCACGCCCGAGGCCGGCGAAGGCGACTAAGTTCGCCATATTGGCCGGATTTTTCCTGCGCCGCTTCCCCAGAACTGCGGCTGCTGGCATATTGCCGCAATAACAGGGGAAAGCTTATGCGACGCATCGCTCATCTCGCGCTCGCCGTCTGCTGCGCGGCCTTGCCGTCTCTGGGCCACGCTCAGGCGGGACCGCTTCCAAGTCCTGACGAGGTCAACAACAGGGATACGCTGACGGTCGCCGGCGGAGTCGGGATAACCCCCGATTACGAAGGCTCGGACGACTATCGCTGGATTCCTGCCGGAGCCATCCGCGGGCGCTATCACGGTATCGGCTTCACGACCCGCGGCGCCTATCTCTATGTCGACGTCCTCCCGCGCGGGAGCGGCAAGTGGGACATCGAGCTGGGCCCGATGGCGGGACTGCGCTTCAACAAGCGCAGCCACATCGAAGACGACGTGGTTGAGCTTCTTCCCAATACCAATACGGCATATGAGCTCGGTGCATTCGCCGGGATCGCCTATAACGGGCTTACCAATCCCTACGATCGCCTGGCATTCCGAGTCGATGTGATGAACGACGTCGGCAACGCGCATGAATCGACGGTGATTAGCCCGAACATCGAATTTTCGACGCCAGTTTCGCGTTCAACCTACATAGGCGCGAACGTCGGGATGGAGTTCGTGAGCGGGAAATTCGCCGATTATTATTATACGATCACGCCTGCGCAGTCGGTCGCCACAGGCGGGCTTCTCGCTCCGTTCGACGCCGACGGCGGGATGAAGAACTGGAAGGCGGGGCTGCTCGTCAACCAGTCGTTGACGGGCGACCTCCTCCACGGCTTCAGCATCTTCGGGGTCGGCCAATATTCGCATTTGGTCGGCGACTTCAACGATTCGCCGATCGTCTCGGACCGCGGCAGCGCCGGCCAGTGGCTAGCGGCCGCGGGGCTTGCCTACACCTGGTAGCTCAGCGCCGGCTGAGCAGCTTCTCGACAATTGCGTCGGCGGCCTCGTCGGCGTCCATCTTTGTCGTGTCGATATGGATTTCCGGCTTCTCGGGAACTTCGTAGGGGCTGTCGATACCGGTGAAGTTCTTTAGCTCGCCGGCACGCGCCTTCGCGTAGAGACCCTTCACATCGCGCTTCTCGGCTTCCTCGATCGGAGTGTCGACGAAGACCTCGATGAACTCGCCTTCCGGCACCATCCGCCGGACCATGTGCCGTTCGGCGCGGAATGGGGATATGAAGGCGGTGAGGACGATCAGGCCCGCGTCCGACATCAGCCTCGCGACCTCGCCGACGCGGCGGATATTCTCGATCCGGTCCGCTTCGGTGAACCCGAGGTCGCGGTTCAGCCCGTGGCGGACATTGTCCCCGTCGAGCAAATAGGTATGCCGCCCGCGCGCGACCAGCTTCTTCGCGACGAGGTTGGCGATCGTCGACTTGCCGGCACCCGACAGGCCGGTGAACCAAAGGACCGCCGGTTTCTGCCCCTTCAGAGCGGCGTGCGTCTCCCGGCCGATTTCCAGGTGCTGACGGTGAATGTTGAGCGCCCTGCGAAGCGCAAAGTGCAGCATCCCCGCCGCGACAGTCGCGTTGGTCGCCTTGTCGATGAGAATGAACCCGCCCAGGGTCCGGTTCGGGCTCGTTCCCTCGACGGAATAGGGTTCGAAGACAATTTCGCGGTCGGTCGAGATCTCCGCAATGCCGATGGAATTGAGCCCGAGCGTCTTCGCCGCGAGCCGTTCGAGCGTGTTGACGTTCACCTCATATTTCGGCTCGTGGACCGTCGCGGTGACGGTTTCCGTGCCGATCTTCATCCAATAGCCGCGGCCCGGGAGAAGCTCGCCGTCGCTCATCCAGACGAGCGTCGCTTCGAACTGGTCGGCAGCTTCGGGCGGGTCGCCTGCCGCCGCGATTACGTCCCCGCGCGAGCAATCGACTTCATCAGCAAGCGTCACGGTGACCGACTGTCCCGCCGCGGCCTGCTCGAGATCCCCGTCGAAGCTCACGATGCGGGCGATCCTGGTGACCCGTCCGGACGGGAGGATCCGGACCTCCGATCCCGGCCCGACGCTGCCGGACGCAATCTGTCCAGCAAAGCCGCGGAAATTCTGGTCGGGGCGGTTGACCCACTGCACCGGCATCCGGAACGCCTTGCTCGCGTCGGCGCTCGCATCGATCTCGACCGAGTCCAGATATTCGATCAAAGTCGGACCCGAGTACCAGGGAGTCCTTTCGGTCCTTGTGGTGACGTTGGCGCCCTCGACGCCGGAAACCGGGATTGCTTGCCACTCAATGATCCCGATTTTCTCCGCGAAGGCTCGGAATTCGTCGCAAATCGTCTGGAACGCCGCCTGGTCGTAATCCACCAGATCCATCTTGGTGATCGCCAAAAGCACGTGGCGGATGCCGACGAGCTGGGCGAGGAACGCGTGACGACGCGTCTGGGTAAGCACGCCCTTGCGCGCGTCGATCAGCAGGATGGCGGCATCGGCGGTCGATGCGCCGGTCACCATGTTGCGCGTATATTGCTCGTGGCCCGGGGTATCGGCGACGATGAACTTGCGTTTCTCGCTCGCGAAAAAGCGATAGGCGACGTCGATAGTGATCCCCTGCTCCCGCTCCGCCGACAGCCCGTCGACGAGGAGCGCGAAATCGAGCTTGCCTCCATTTGCGCCCTTCTTGCTTTCCGCCTCCAGGAGCTCGAGCTGGTCGTCGAACAGCTGGCGGCAGTCGTAGAGCAGCCGCCCGATCAGCGTCGACTTGCCGTCGTCGACGCTGCCGCACGTGATGAATCGGAGCATCTCCTTCGACTGGTGGCGCGAAAGCCATTCGGAGACATCGCGGGAGACGAGCTCGCGATCCTGGTCGAGAACCCGCGACATCAAAAATAGCCTTCCGTCTTCTTTTTCTCCATCGACGCGCTTCCCGCTTCCTTGTCGATGGCACGGCCCTGCCGCTCAGACGTCGTCGTGAGGAGCATCTCCGCAACGACTTCCTCGACCGTCGCCGCCTCGCTTTCGACCGCCCCGGTCAGCGGGTAGCAGCCGAGCGTCCGGAATCGCACCTTGCGCTGCACCGGCTCCTCGCCGTTGAGCGGAAACCGGTCGTCGTCGATCATGAGGATTAGGCCATCGCGGACCACGGTCGGCCGAAGGTCGGCGAAGTAGAGCGGGACGATCTCGATCTTCTCGCGAAGGATATATTGCCACACGTCGAGCTCGGTCCAGTTGGACAGCGGGAAGACGCGGACGCTCTCGCCCTTGTTCTTGCGCACGTTGAAGAGCGACCACAGCTCGGGCCGCTGGCGCTTCGGGTCCCATCGGTGGTTGGCGGTTCGAAAGCTGAAGATCCGCTCCTTCGCTCGGCTCTTCTCCTCGTCGCGGCGAGCGCCCCCAAAGGCCGCGTCGAAGCCGTATTTTTCAAGTGCCTGCTTCAGCCCTTCGGTCTTCCACATGTCGGTGTGGATGGAACCGTGATCGAAAGGATTTATGCCCTTTTCCTGCGCTTCCGGGTTCCTGTAGACGATCAGCTCGACCGCCGGGTCGGCGGCGATCCTGTCGCGAAGCTCGTACATCGCCCTGAACTTCCAGGTCGTGTCGACGTGGAGCAGGGGGAAGGGCAGCGGCGCGGGATAGAAGGCCTTTTGCGCAAGGTGCAGCATCACAGCCGAATCCTTGCCGATCGAATAGAGCATCACCGGCTTGTCCGCCTCCGCGACGGTTTCGCGGAGGATGTGGATGCTCTCGGATTCGAGCCTGTCGAGGTGGGTCGTCGGCATGAAGGTCAACAATCCATCTTACGCGCCGGAGTGCCAGCTATTTTTGGTAATAGTCCCGAAACCAGTCAACAAAGTCCGCGACGCCTTCGCGGATGCCGGTTTGCGGCCGATATCCGGTCAGGGCCTCGAGCAGTCCCGCATCTGCCCAGGTAGCCTGGACGTCGCCAGGCTGCATCGGCAGATAATTGCGCACCGCCTTCTTCCCAAGGCAGGCCTCGATCTCGTCGATAAAATCGAGGAGCTTCACTGGCGCCGAATTGCCGATGTTGACGATTCGGAACGGAGCGGCCGGGCTCAAAGAGTCGCCGTCGGGCATCTTCGTTCGATCACCGTCCGGCGAGGGCGGCACCACCGGGATCAGCAACTGGATCGCCCGGACGAGGTCGCCGACGAAGGTGAAGTCCCGCTCCATGTCGCCATTGTTGTAGACGTCGATCGGACGATCATCGAGGATCGCGTCGACGAACCTGAACAGAGCCAGGTCGGGCCGGCCCCAGGGTCCGTAGACGGTGAAGAAGCGGAACATGGTGGTCGGGATCGAAAACAAATGCGCATAGGAATGCGCCATCGATTCGGTCGCTTTCTTCGTCGCGGCGTAGATGCTGAGCTGCGTGTCCGCTTTGTCCGTCTCGCCGAACGGCATGTCCGTGTTGGCGCCGTACACCGAGGAGGTCGAGGCGATCAGCAAATGCTGCAGCGGACATTCGCGGGCGATCTCGAGAATATTGAAGGTGCCGACGATATTGGCCTCAACATAGGCGCGCGGCTCTTCGAGGCTGTAGCGGACGCCCGCTTGAGCGGCGAGGTGGACGATGACGTCCGGCCGGAATTCGGCAACCGCGCTCCGTAGCTTGTCGAAATCCTCGAGCATCGCTTCGGTCGCGGAGAAGTTCGGTTTCTGGAGCAGCTGCTGGTGGCGTCGTCGCTTGAGCTGGACGTCGTAATAAGGCGTGATGCCGTCAAACCCGTGGACCGCATGCCCATGGTCGAGAAGCAGCTCGGCCAGATGATAGCCGATGAACCCCGCGGTTCCGGTGATGAAAATGCGTTGCATGCGCCTGCAGCTAAACTCCAATATTCCTATGAGAGCAGTTCGATCGGGAGGGCGGCGGCGGCAGTGGATCGCGTTGGCGAACGGAGTCAAGGGAAACGACTGCTCGCTTGCATTCGGGCCCGGGCTTCTAGAGGAGTGCGGCTGTTGTGCCGAGCGGAGGTCCGACGTTGACGAAAGAGAAGATTGCCGTCGTCGGACTTGGCTATGTGGGTTTGCCGCTAGCTGTCGCTCTCGCGAACAAGTTCGACGTCCACGGGTTCGACATCAATCCCGAGCGCGTGAAGGCGCTTCGATTGGGCGAGGACTGGACGAACGAGATATCCGAGGCAGAGCTTCGGGATTCGACGCTTCGCTTCAGCGACGAGACGTCGGACCTGGCTGGGCACACTGTCTACATCGTCACCGTGCCCACGCCGATCGACAAGGCGCGCCGCCCCGATTTCGAGGCGATACTGAAAGCGTGCGAGATCGTTGGTGCCGTTCTTGAGAAAGGCGCCGTCGTCGTCTTCGAAAGCACCGTCTATCCCGGAGTGACGGAGGAGATTTGCGCTCCAGCCCTGGAGAAGGCTTCGGGCCTTCGCTCCGGTATCGATTTCAAGCTCGGCTACAGTCCCGAGCGGATCAATCCCGGCGACAAGGAGCGTCCCATAACCGCGATCACCAAGATCGTCTCCGGTCAGGATCAGGAGACCCTCGACCGGCTCGCGGCCGTCTATGGGGCCATCGTAGACGCGGGGATCCACCGCGCGAGCTCGATCAAGGTGGCCGAGGCCGCGAAGGTTATCGAGAACACACAGCGCGACGTAAACATCGCCCTGATGAACGAGATTTCGAAAATCTGCGACCTCGTCGGAATCCGAACCAGCGAGGTGCTCGAAGCCGCGGGTACGAAGTGGAATTTCCTGAAATTCCATCCGGGGCTGGTCGGCGGTCACTGCATCGGAGTCGACCCTTATTATTTGACCGCCAAGGCCGAAGAGCTCGGCTACCACCCGCAGGTCATCCTCTCCGGGCGGCAGATCAACGACGGAATGGGCGCCTATGTCGCGCAGCGGGTCGTCAAGCTGCTGGCGCGAAGGGACCAGCCGATCCGCGACGCCCGGGTCGGTATCCTCGGCTTCACGTTCAAGGAGAACGTGCCGGACATCCGCAATTCAAAGATCGTCGACATCTATCGCGAGCTGCGGGCCTTCGGAGCCGATCCGATCGTCCACGATCCGCTGGCGGATCCGGTCGACGTCGAGCGGACCTATGGCGTCGGCCTGAGCGAGGTTGCCGAGTTCGCGGGTCTTTCCGCACTCATCGTCGCCGTGCCCCACGACGAGATCCGGGCGATCGAAGATTCGCGCCTTGGCGATATGGTTGTAAGCGGCGGGATCATCGTCGACCTGCGATCGACCGTCGACGCCAGGTCGCTTCGGCCCGACATCGCATACTGGAGCCTGTAGTCCCCTCAGGCCTCGCCCGGACGGCGGCGGCCGGCACGCCGCCAGTGCTGCTTGCGTATTCCGCAGCGATCGAGCCAGTCGAGGACGGGATAGAGAAGCTCCGCCTGGCGCCTGGCGAGCGGGCGCCACGACAGGATGCCGCCCGCGGTCCACGGGATGAAGGGGTTGCGCCGGCAGTAGGCCCAGAGCTCCACCCTCACGGCGGGTTCGCGCGATGCGGCGCGGGCGTGGAACCCGCAAGTGTCGGCGATCACGAGGGTGTTCGCCGGAACGCAGAAGCGCGTCGGCGGCGGCAATCCGAGCCGGGACAATTCGCCAGGGCGGATCCTGAAGGATCCCCGCTGCGACAGCGGATCGCCACTCGTCAGCACCTCAACGCTTTTTTCCCGCTCCCATTCGATCCGGGCCTCCGTAAGGCGATGCGAGCCGGCCACATAGGTGAAGGGCTGGCCCGATTCATGGACGTCGGTCAGGAACAGCCACGCCTTTAAAGACGGATGGAAGGTGTCCGAATGGAGCTCGATCTGCGGGTCGGGCGGCCCTTGCGAAACCCCGGACGAAACAGTCTGGACGTAGAATAGAGGTTCGCTCCGCGTCGTTGCGACATAGGCAAGCAACGCCCGCCACGGGCTTCGTCGAATGACGCAATCCAGCTCGGGAATTCGGCGGCGGAGGGCCGCTCCCAACGGAACCCTCCTGGTTATCGTATCCCCCTGCTGCTGCGATCGGCTCTCGAACTCGCCTTCGAGGACGCGCCGCTGGATGCGCGGAAAGTCTTCAGCCGGAATCGCGTTCGGGACGACAACGAACCCGTTACGCTCGAACTGCTCGCGGAAGGATTCGGGGACAAAGCGGGCCAGACTCGCCCTGCGCCGTCGCGCGACCGCGTGAGCCGCCTTTAACCGCCACACGTGGAGACCCAGCGAGTTCAACCGTCGCGATCCGAGGATCGGGTTGTCGCGAAACGACTTCGCGCCGGTGAAGAGTTCCAGGACCCAGATCGGCAATCGCCAGAATCTCGAGAGGGCCGAGCCTGTTCCCGCCACACGATCCGCTAATCCGCGCTCAGCCGATGCGGAGGCGAAATGGGCGAAGCGAATCTGCACGGCCGTCAGGCGACCGCGCCGATCAGCATCCGCGCGTTGTCGGTTTCAAGCCCGTCGCCCGCCTCGAGCAGCATGCATTCCCCGGGCGAGGCGCTTTGTCCCGCCGAGGTCACTCTCCCCTCGAGCGGGAGGATCCACCGCCGCCGGTCCCGAAGGCAGTCCGAATGACAGTGAACGACCCGGAAGTGCGGCCCCGATACCAGGATGCGATTGTCCCCTTTCTCGAAGTGCTCCGTCGGCTCTGCGTACGGTCCGCGGTTCGCGACCGCGACGGCATCGTCGAGGTGCAGCGACCGTTCGCGGCCGTAATCGTAAAGCCGGAAGGTGGCGCCCGAATTCTGCTGGAACTCGAGCAATGAAATGCCACCGCCGATGGCATGAATCGTGCCGGCGGAGACGTAGAAGAAATCGCCCGCCTTGACCGGTCGCCAGTCGATCAACTTCTCGATCGAGCCGTCGAGTGCCGCCGCTCGCAGCTCATCCTCCGCGACCTCGCGGCGCAGACCAAGTCCGATAACGGCTTCAGGCTCGGCGTCGAGGATCAGCCAGCACTCACTTTTGCCGCGGCCGAAGCCGCGCAGCTTAGCCTGCTGGTCGTCGGGGTGCACCTGGATGGACAGGTTCTCGCTGGTGAACAGATATTTCGCCAGCAGGGGCAGGCTGCCGTCATTGCCAAGCCAGATCTCGCCGATCCGCTTGCCGGCTGCATTCGCGAATGGAGGCGGCAACCTGGTGCGTCCCCACGGCTTCTCGACGAATCGCGGCTCAAGCTTCCTGACCGATTTCGGATTCGGCGACGCCGGTCGACGAAGGTCCTCGCGTTCGTCGGCCGATGGAGCGTCCAACTCGGGCAATGCAAAGTCGGGTGCGGAATCGCGCCAGGAGCGGACGTGGTCGTCGTTCATTGCGTGCCTGCCTTCGCAAGCAGCGGCTCGGGCTTCAACCGGCTGAAGGGCCCTTTCGGCCTTTTTTGGGTCCACTGACGCAAGTTAGTCACAGCAGGCAATAAATTGAACGGATGCAACCAAAGAGAAAGGGCGGACCGAAGCCCGCCCTTCCCGTACTGCGCTATGCTTAACCGCGCTCTGGCGCCGGAGGCGGCGGCGGAGGCGGAGGCGGCGGGACCGGGCAGGTCTCGGTCGCCAGGATCACCGTTCCATCCGGGCAGGTCTGCGTTGCCGGCGGAGGCGGAGGCGGAGGCGGCGGCGGAGGCGGCGGAGGCGGCGGAGGCGCCGCTTCGTGAGCCCCGAGCAACACGCCGACGCCGATCAGGCCGACGATGCGGTGCGTACCGCCGGAGTTCGCTTTGGACTTGTAATCCGAATAGCGGCCCTCGGCGCTCACATAGAACATGTCGGTGAGCATCTGGTTGACGCCAGCGCCCCACTGCCAACCGTTCACTTTATAGTGATCGTAATAGGCGCCCGGAGCCGAGCTATCGAGAGCGCCGGTAACCGGATCGAACGGCGTGAAACGCTTGCGCTGTTCGTTACGGACGTAGGCGACCTTGCCATAAACGAGGGTCGACGGAGTAACCATCGCGCCAGCGCGAAGCCCAAGCCCCCACTCCTGGAACGACTTGTGCTCGGCAAGCCCTGGACCGTCCACGGTTTCCACCTCGTTCGGTGCCCACCAATAGGTCACTTCCGGCCCGACCACGAAACCGCCGAGGTCGAAATCGACTCCGGCCGCGCCGCCGAATCCCCACTTGCCGTGGTGATCGCCGTCAGCGCTGAACTGATCGTATCCGGTCTGCGCCTCAACCCGGAAACCGCGCAGCCCCTGGGCGTCCGCGGTACCGGCGGTCGCCGTCATCGCCAACGCGAGCGCCGCAAGAGCGCTGGTTTGGAATAGCTTCATCGTCATAAAACCCCTTTCTACTCAACTGACATATGGATTGGGCCGATTGGTCTCGACCGAACGTTACCGAGCATGGACTTTTTGGAACCCCTTTTGCTCACCGGTGACGCGGACCTTCTCCGGTCACTGTTACCCATTACTTAAGCCGTCCACTAACCTCGTATACATCAACGTTACCGGGCGAGACGCAGAAACTGCTGGTTGAGTTCCGCCCAAACGGTAATTTGGAAGGAACGTTGCCTCGGTGCCACACTTGACGCCGCCGCGATGACAACATGAAATCCGTCCGATCAGCAGTGAAAGCCCTCGCCCCCGGATCGACGTCCGACCGTGTCCGCCAGACAACAGTTTCGAAGGCTGTTCTCGCTATCGGCGTTCGTTTATGGTTCTAACTGCCATTGGATATTGACCTCGTCTATTGACTATAAGCTCCAGCTTGGCGAGTGGGAGCCAAGACATTGGTGGGATTAAATTTTCCGCAGAGGGGCGGCGGGGCGCTCGGCCCGTCGGCTGTCGCTGGCAAAGGGCACAAAAGCGAAATGGACTTTGAGAATCAGCGGGAATGCGACGCGTTCAAGGACGCCGATTCCTGGCCGCCGACCTCGGCTCCGAGCGACCGGGATTCGTCGAGCAAAGCTGGCCAAGGCATATGCCGGGCTATCGTCCCGGTTATCCTCAGCGGGGGATCGGGAAGCCGGCTGTGGCCATATTCGACCGAGGAGGCTCCCAAGCAGTTTTTGCCGTTACTGGGCTCCAAGAGCCTGTTCCAGCTGACGCTCGACAGAGTCAGGGACCGCAGCCGGTTCGCTTCGCCGATCGTGGTCGGCGGTGAGCGTCATGCATCGCTGTGCGAGCGCGAGCTTGGGGATGACCAGGATTCCACCCTTGTTCTCGAGCCGTGCGCCCGGAATACCGCAGCCGCAATCGCCATGGCGGCCGCCGTCGCTCGCGAGCACCATGGCGGCGATGCGCTGATCCTCGTCATGCCGAGCGACCATCTGATGGACGATGTCGCCGCCTTTCATGAGGCGGTGGGGACAGGAGAGGCTGCAGCGAGGGCAGGCAATATCGTCACGTTCGGAATCCGCCCGAAGAGTGCCGACACCGGCTTCGGCTACATCCAGGCGGGCGGCGAAATGCCGACCGGCGCCGGGGTGAGGCGTGTTCTTCGCTTCGTCGAAAAGCCGAAGCTCGAAATCGCCGAAGCCATGGTGGCGGACGGACAGCATTTCTGGAATGCCGGCATCTTCCTCTTCAGGGCCGATACGTTCCTGGAAGAAGCGATGCTTCACGCGCCTGCAATCGCGATCGCCGCGCTTCAGGCCGTCGCACTGGCCGATCGCGAGGGAATACGGATTTCTGCAAATGCCGACGCGCTCGAGGCCTGCCCGAGCGAGTCCGTCGATTACGCGGTGATGGAGCATTCGGAGCGCGTAGCGGTGGTTCCGATGGCTCCGGGATGGTCGGACCTCGGCAGCTGGGACGCGCTTGCGGAACTGGCCGCGGCGTCCGCGGAGCTCGGTCCGATTACCGCGCTTGACTGCAATGACTGCTACATTCAGAGCGACGGACTTCAGGTCGCGGCGCTGGGGGTGCGCGACCTGATTATCGTCGCAGCCGGGCAACGTCTGTTGATTTTGCCCCGCGGACGGTCTCAGGAGATCAAGAAGCTCCTGTCTGCGATGGAATCCATCGCGGCGTGATGCTGAGGCTGCGGCCGTCGGCCAACCGACGGTTGCGGGGGAACGCCTCAACAAATATTGATTGTTTTTAGGGTGTTCCGCTCATGTTGAAGATACGAGAGCCGTTGTTCAAAAGCGAAGTGCTGTCGCTTCCGTCGACGGTGCGCGCACGGTTCGCGAGGGTCGACAAGCTCTTTATCCTGGCGGTGGTCCTGCCAACGCTGTCGGCCATTCTCTACTTCGGGTTTTTTGCTTCCGACGTGTACGTCTCGGAGGCGCAATTCGTCGTCCGAAGCCCCGACAAGCCAGCGACGAGCGGCCTTGGAGTGCTGTTGAAGTCGACCGGTTTTTCGAATGCTGGCGACGAGGTCTACATCGCACAGGACTATGTAAAGTCTCGCGATGCGCTTCGGGCACTCAACAAGAATGATTCGGTCGAGCGCGCCTACACCCGCGACGGGGTGTCGATCTTCGACCGCTTCAATCCAGTGGGGCTCAGCGGCACTTTTGAGGATCTCTACGACTACTACCAGGGCAAAGTCACCGTCGCGTACGATTCGACGTCCTCGATCGCAACCTTGCGGGTGAAGGCGTTCAATCCGGAGGACGCCCATCGATTCAATCTACAATTGCTCGGTCTCGCAGAGGGCCTGATCAATCGGCTCAACACGCGCGGCCGCAAGGACGTTGTGCAATTCGCCGCGAACGAGGTGCAGGACGCGCAAATCGCGGCGAGGAACGCAGCAGTCGCTCTTGCTGCCTTCCGGAATGGCCACGGCGTCGTCGATCCCGAGGAGCAGGCGAAGGCGCAGCTTCAGATGATCTCGAACCTCCAGGACCAACTGATCGGAGCGCGCGTCCAATTGCAGCAGCTTCGCCAGATGGCGCCTGAAAACCCTCAGGTCCCCGTTCTCGAAACGAAAATCGCGAGCCTTCAGCAACAGATCGACCAACAGTCCGGCAAGGTCGCGGGAAGCCGCCGATCGCTCTCGCAGACGGCGGTCCAGTATGAGCGGCTCGAGCTGGAGCGCCAATATGCGGACCGGCGGCTCGCGGCGGCAATGAACTCGCTTCAAGACGCCGAAGACGAGGCGCGGCGCAAGCAGGCCTATGTCGAGCGGATCGCCCAGCCGAGCATGCCCGATGAAGCGGCAGAGCCGCGGCGACTGCGCGGCATTTTCGCCACTTTGGTCCTCGGCCTCGTCATCTGGGGGATACTGAAATTGCTGGTCGCCGGCGTGCGGGAACACCACGGCTGATGCCCGCAGTTCCCGACAGTATCGGCCAACCAAGCCTCAGCCGGTCGTGGAAGATCCAGTGCCGGGTTGTCTGGGCCCTGCTTCTGCGTGAGATCCTGACTCGTTACGGCCGCCACAACATCGGCTTCTTGTGGCTGTTCGTTGAGCCCATGCTTTTCACGCTCGGCGTCACGGCGATCTGGACGGCGCTCAGGTCCGTTCACGGATCGCAACTTCCGATCGTCGCCTTCGCCCTTACCGGTTATTCGACCGTGCTGCTGTGGCGAAACATGCCGAGCCGTTGTGTCGGCGCGCTCCAGCCGAACCTTTCGCTGCTTTACCATCGGAATGTTCGTGTGCTGGACATCTTCATGGCGCGCTTGCTGTTGGAGGGGGCGGGCGCGACGATTTCCTTCGTCGCATTGTCGTTCTTCTTCATTGCGATCGGCTGGCTGGAGCCGCCAGAGGACGTTCTTCAGGTCGCCGGCGGCTGGCTGATGGTCGCGTGGTTCGGCATGAGCCTCGGTGTGCTGCTCGGGGCCTGGTCCGAAGAGTCCGAAATGGTGGACAAACTTTGGCACCCGGCCGCTTACCTACTCTTCCCATTGTCGGGCGCAGCTTTTCTGGTCGACGCCCTCCCGCAGCGAGCGCAAGAGCTGATCCTTCTGCTGCCGATGATTCACGGGGTTGAATATGTCCGCGAGGGCTATTTCGGCTCGCGGATCGTCGCTCACTACGACATGGGTTATATGGCGCTTTGGAACCTCGGCCTGACGTGGGTCGCCCTCGTTTTGACGCGGAAGATCAGCCGCTCGGTGGTGCCGCAGTGATCAGGCTCGCCGAAATTCGGAAGAACTATCCCACTCGGCTGGGCCCTGTCCGGGTGCTCGACGGCGTCGATCTGGTCGTTCGACCCGGCGAGCGTGTCGGCATTCTGGGGCGTAACGGCGCAGGGAAGTCGACTCTCATCCGACTCATCAGCGGAGCCGAGCGGCCGACGAGCGGAGCGATCGAGCGGGGGATGAGCGTTTCATGGCCGCTCGCATTCGGCGGCGCTTTCCAGGGATCGCTGACCGGTCTCGACAATTTGCGCTTCATCGCTCGGATCTACGGCGTTGATCCTGCCGAGCATGAGCAGTTCGTCGCTGACTTCTCCGAGCTCGGAATCTATTTGAACGAGCCGGTCAAATCCTATTCTTCGGGCATGCGCGCCCGGCTCGCTTTCGCCATTTCGATGGTGATCGAGTTCGATTGTTTCCTGATCGATGAGATCATCGCGGTCGGCGACGCCAGCTTCCACCAGAAGTGCTTGCTTGAGTTGTTCGAAAAGCGTCACGACCGCGCAAAAATCATTGTTTCGCACCAGACCCGTTACATTCAAGATCACTGCACGCGCGCGTCGGTCCTGTCGTGCGGAAAGCTCCACCATTTCGACAACCTCGACGAGGCATTCGGTTTTTACAGCGAAGCGCCGCCTCCTGCCTTGGAGGCCGCATGAGGGCGGTATCACGTCTGGCGAACCGGGCTGCACGACAGATGTGGCTCGCCCGGAACAGCGCCGCTTTTCGGGACACTGAAACGCGCCGGCGGCCGCGGCTGCTCGTGGATGTCTCGGTGATCATATATCCGCTCACGGCGACGTTATCAGAAGCCGTGAAAGCTGTGAGCGGAATGGACAGGCTCGAAGTGGGTGACGTCGCGCTGAACGTGGGGTTCCTGGCTGGCCACTCGACGATCCGCCGGCTGGTGATGGACGCCATGAAAGTGGCCCGCACCAATGCCAGCGTGCTGATCACGGGCGAGAGCGGCTCCGGCAAGGAACTGGTGGCGAACTGCATTCATGCCCACAGCGACCGCGCGCAGCAGCCGTTCGTGAAAGTGAACTGCTCGGCCATTCCGGAAACGCTGATCGAGAGCGAGCTGTTCGGCTACAAGCCGGGCGCGTTCACCGGTGCGCGCAAGGAAGGCATGAAAGGCAAGATCCTGCAGTCCTCGGGCGGCACGCTGTTCCTCGATGAGATCGGCGATATGCCGCTCGCGCTGCAGACGCGCCTGTTGCGGGTGCTCGAGGAGCAGGAGATCGTGCCCCTCGGCAGCGAAACGCCGCTCAAGGTCAGCCTGAACGTCATCGCCGCCTCGCACCGCAATCTGCGCGAGATGATCG
>Ga0207706_10000296_pt1 | contig 54072 bp, 47 predicted proteins | sample KBSC53metaG_FD_184318 | JGI IMG/M metagenome (GOLD analysis project Ga0207706, IMG submission 184318) | Corn rhizosphere microbial communities from Kellogg Biological Station, Michigan, USA - KBS C5-3 metaG (SPAdes) (version 2) | ecosystem: Host-associated > Plants > Roots > Rhizosphere > Soil ... | reverse complement strand
TGCGCGGGGATCTGGGGAAGGCCATTCAGCAGCTCAAGCGGAAGTCGGGTAAGGGACTGTTAGTGGGAGGCGTGAAGCTCCCGCTGGCGTTGGTGGAGCTGGGATTGATCGATGAGTACGAGTTCGTGGTGCAGCCCAGGCTAGCGGGCCATGGGCCGACGTTGTTCGCGGGGCTATCGAAGCGTGTCGACTTGAGGCTCGTGAGCCGGCTGGAGTTCAGCTCGGGGGCAGTGGCGATGCGGTATGAGCCGAGAAGGTAGGCCCGTGATCACGAAAAGCAAACATCTTGATCTCATGGCCAGTAGCTTGCGCCAAGTCCACCGCAGTTCCAGACGATTCACGAAATCAGGCGATGCCCCTCATAACCCCGGTCAAATAGTGGAGTGGCGATCTCCCACCGGGCCCCTTACCTACCGGGGTTCGACTCCGCAGCGGGCCTGAAGTCGAACTTTCCCTTCCCCTCCTGGTAGAACACGCAATCACTTCCGGCGCGGCAGCCGCTGACGTGTATCCAGTTGGCTGGCATCATTACGATCGACCCTGGGCCGAAATCTCTGGCCGTCGCTACATCCGCCCCCGTGTACCAGACGCCGCTGATGATCACATTCTTGATCTCGCTACTGTGTGTATGCAGCGGGTTGGCGGTTCCGGCGGGGACCTTGCGCATCTGCGTGTATTCTCCCTTCTTAGGGTCGCCCGAGAGCACAGCAACCTGCACGCCCTTCCTGCCGGGGAGCTCGGTCCACTTCAAATCCGCGAACGAGACCATCATCGGCGTGACGCCCTCCTTCGCCGCCGGCTTGGTCATTTCCTGGGCGAGTGCTGCTGTCGAAAGGGTCATCGCCGCTAACATTGCGAAACGCTTGTTCATGTTGGACTCCCTGATAACGGTGCTCCTGCAAATCATAACTGTTGAGAACAGCGATTTCACTCATTTGAAACCGGAGGGTGGCTGGAGGGGGTAGTTGGTGTGATGGCGAAGTTACGACAGCTAAGGTTTGTAAATACCTTTCAACCCGACCAGAAACATTGCAGCGCCTGAGAAGAATAAACAGGCTCCGATCAAGCCAAATCGCATAGCTTTCCCGGGTCGAGGGCTCCGGGGTAGCAACCTCCGTTGGAGGCGACGGAGTTGCATCCGCTTGCCAAGCGACCAAAACAGCGGCTCGAATTTATCCGACTGCGGCAGTCGCTCGTTCACTTCGGATTGTAGTTCCAGCAATTGCAGGCTTCCTGCGATGAAATGACCGACTCCTGCCGCCATCAACAAAGCACCTGCACCTACGGCGACGTAAGCGATATACACACCCACAATTTACGCTGAAGACTTGGAGACTTCTAGACAACTGTTGTAATCAGCGTTCTCACGAGTTCGCGCCGTTTGTTCGCCACATCCTCGGTCAATGGGTCTAATCGCGATTTCTCAGCAACAATGCGGTTTATTCGACTGAAGTGAAGCCCAAGCCCCCAATGAGAGTCTGGTCCCGAAGCGATTCCAGAGTCATGCGCAATGTGGTGTGGTATTCATCCTCCAAAGCGACGAACCGAAAGGGTTGCAGGCAGCCAGATTGTGATTTGCGTCTTACGGACAAGAGCTCTGCCATACCTCGAACGATACCCTGGCTTGTTTGAAATGACACTTCCACAAAATCACCCTGCTCAAAACCCTTCGATAAGACCAGCAATCCGCCCGTGGCAGAGAGTTCGTGGAGCTTGGCCCGAATGGGTTGACTGCTTTCCGAACGAAGTGAGACGACAACCGAGCCAGGAAGCCTGATCCGCCTCGCGCGCTTGGATGGATTGGGTTGGGGAAAATAGGTCATGGCTGCGGACTATCTCACCCCGCCCCTGGGCCCACCAGATTACCCACGGGCGTGACCGACAGAGTCGGTGGCCTTGTCCATAGTTTCCGGCTGTAACGGTCTCTGGGCCTTCGACGTGTCGGACGGTTGGTGCCTGACAGTAATCATCCCTCGGTTACAGTCGTCATCACGTCAACGCACGATGCTCCGCAGGCATTGCAGTTTCCCCCAAAGGCTGAACTGGCGGGTAAGAATCTGGAAGAAGATCTCGTTGAAACCGCGATTACACTCACAACCGGATCAATCGTGTAGTGGCGGCATAGCGTCCAATAACTCGCGCTGGATTGGGAGGTGAGTCAGGAGCCGACGTTTTCCCAGCTGAAATTGTTGAATCGCTGGCGTAACTGCGACTTCAGCAATTTCCCCGTGGAGGTGTGCGGCAATTCCGCGAGAAAGACAAAGCCATCCGGCAGTTGCCACCGGGCAAACCGGTCGCCGAGGAAGCTGCGCAGTTCTTCGTTGGAAACCTGCGCTCCATCTTTCAGTACTACGCACGCCAGGGGTCGTTCTTGCCACTTGGGATGCGGAATGGCAACCACAGCGGCTTCCTTAATCGCCGGATGCCCAACCAGTGCGTTCTCCAGATCGACCGAACTGATCCATTCTCCACCGGACTTGATCAGGTCTTTGGTACGGTCGGTGATCTTCATGTAGCCTTCGGAATCGATCGTGACCACATCTCCGGTGCGCAGCCACCCGTCCTCCGTCCACTTGTCCTGTGCCTCGGGCAGATTGTAGTAGGCTGCGGCGACAAACGGCCCGCGGACCTGCAACTCGCCGAAAGTCTGGCCGTCCCAGGGAATCTCGCCGTCAGCGGCAACCGCGCGCATCTCCACCAAGGGCGAGGGCAGACCCTGTTTTGCACGAATCTCATATTTCCGGTCTTCGGGCCAGCCAGCCATTGCAGGTTTCAGGGTCGAACAGGTGGCGATCGGCGTAGTCTCCGTCATGCCCCAGGGCTGAATCACGCGCACTCCGAACTTGTCGAAACGGCGGAACATACTTTCCGGTGCTGCCGACCCAGCCACGACAATGCGTAATCCCTCCACCAGCTTCCAGCGTCCGGGATCGTGCTCCAGGCAGTCAATCACGCCCAGCCACACTGTGGGCACTCCACCGGTCAGAGTGACTCTTTCGCCGGCCAGCAACTCCAGGAGGGCTTCGGGCTGGAGATTGGGGCCGGGAAACACCAGCTTGCAGCCGTTCATTACGGCAGCATGCGGCAGGCCCCAGGCATTGGCATGAAACATGGACATCGCAGGCAGCACCGTGTCCATACGAGACATGGCAAAGTTGTCCGGCAAGGAAATCGACAGGGCATGCAGAACCAGGGACCGGTGCGAATAGGCCACGCCTTTAGGCTGGCCCGTGGTTCCGGAGGTATAGCACATAGCGGCCGCAGCGTCCTCGTCGGTACTCGCGTACGCGGGAGTGCCACTGCCCTGCGCCAGGAACGACTCGTAATCGTCGTGTTTAGCAGGCGTGGGTGAGCCCGAGAGCGGCACCACAAACACACGCTCGAAGTTCACCTTGTCAGCAAACCTCTCGTATATCGGAAGCAGCACGTCATCCACGATTAGCCAGCGATCTTGTGCGTGGTTGGCGATAAAGGCCAGTTCATCCGGATGCAACCGGAGATTGAGCGTGTGTACCACGCCACCGACCGCGGGAATCCCGAAGTATGCCTCCAGGTGCGTGGAGTGGTTCCACATCAGGGTCGCGACCCGGTCACCTGCTCGGAGCCCAGCCTGCTGCAGAGATGCCCCCAGAGCGCGGGCCCGGCGGTACAGATCGGAGTAGGAAGAGCGACGAACGGAGTTGTCCGGCAAGCTGGAGATCACTTCCACCCCGGGAAACAATTTGCCCGCCCGTTCCAGGAACGACGTGAGCGTCAGACCGTACCGCATCATTGTTCCCTGCAAATTTTCGCCTCCCCAAATATCCCCAGGATTCGAACCGGCGACCCGAACCCTGCCTGATCGCGCATTGTAGCGCGGTGCAGACATTTCGGGCGGTTGGACGCTGACCAAACTGTGCAGCTCGATTGCTTCGGACCTGCCGAACGATATGCCCGGAATGCGCGTCATTGGCGCGTTCGCTGGAGAAGATCGTCTCACGCGCCCTTACTTGCACAGTACAGATACCTCAGCAGGCGCTTTTCGCTGGTCAAAATATGCACACAGGACAGGAACCGTTGCAGCCCCTCGAAGTTGACTTCGCCTTCCATTGCGACCAGTTCCTGTTTCCTTCTCTCCCGTGCCTGATGCCATTGCTTCGCGATCCGGGCTGCGCTCTCGGTTGTGTCGGTGGCACGGATCTGGCGAAACCCGGCGCGCTCAATGAGTCGTTCATTTTCTCCGGGCGGACTGTACACGTAAAAGCCGATCGAGCTGCGGGTTGCGATTTCTTCATGGGAAAGCATTCCGCCGACTACCAGAGCGTCGCTGAACAGCATCCGTCCGCCGGGCTTCAGTATGCGAAACATCTCGCCCAACACCCTGGGCCGTCCAGGAATATGGCACAACACGTCGTTCGAGAATACGGCATCAAAGGCGTCGTCATCGAAGGGGAGTTTGTCCGAAACATCGCACTGCTCGAAACGGGCTTGCGAGGCGAGACCTCTTGCCAGCGCAAGCTGGTTCGCGTTGCGAACTCCGGGCGCATTAATGTCCAGCCCTACGAGGCGGCAGCCCACTTTTTCCGCAAGGTGCAACCCATATCCCCCCGAACCGCACCCCAACTCCAGCACGGTCGAATTGAGCTTCAGGTCAAGCAGCCGGGGGATTTCCTTGGACTCATCGGTTGTGACCCAGCTGGTTTGCCCCAGATCCTCGCCATAGGTCTCGATGCGCACCTGTCGGTAGGTCTGCGACTGATAATTCCCATACGCAGTGTCGTAGAGATCCACTTTCTGAGACATGTTGGATATCCTCCTCGACCGGCTTCCACTGGCAGATGGATTCGCTGACCCGGACCCAGACTAGCAACGTATTTGAGGTTTTCAAAGGCCGCGTAGAGCCCAGGAGCATGACTTTGCCACGTATTTCCCGTCAACCTGCCCGAGGTCGTAATCGGCAACGCCGCTTCAGCGCCTTGATACCGAGGAAAATTTGACGGATGAAGCGACGAGGAGGTTGATCAGGCAACTGCTGCAGAATCTTGCGGATTGGCGGACTATACCGAGGCAATGATGTAGCGCCGCTGTCTCTTCGGCTGTATCGCGGGCAATTGATTGACCCGCGGGTGCAGGGCGGGACGCCCTCACGACAGCCGCCGGGACGGCGGCGCTACTCAACTTCACAACATCTTTACGCTTTCCACGTGAATGGAGTCCCCTTTGACGTGTCCGGTAACGGCCACGTGATGGCCTTCATGTCCCTTCAGCGCATCCTGGTTGTCAACCGTCAGGACCTTGTTATCGCCGTCAGTGACCACGACAGCGGAGGCGCCGCCTTCGATGCATTTCTTGGTGCAGGCTGCGGCACCGGCATTGGCACCTTTGGCCCCGCACTTGGAATCGCTGACCCAGCCATTTACGGTCTGGGACTTGCCCATGTCATCGGCTGACACGACAGCCACCATCAGGAACAGCAAGGAGAGGGCGAAACAGATTACAAGCAGTTTCTTCATGACTGAATTCCTCGAGTTTTGGGCGGCCCGTAGCCGCGGATTGTAGCAACGCCCCGCTGCGAGCGTTTCTGTGCTACTTGGATTGACGTAACGAGGTAGCAGTTGGTTACTCATCAATTTATCCAACTGGAATTTGAGGAAATATACCACAAGATGGGGGAGAGGTCTGCTACATCTGCCCGGCTGCGAGCGAGTTGCGTCCTTCGGGCTCAATGCGCACGTGGGGACAGCCGCCCTCGGCTGTCCGGCGGAGCAACGCTCCGCAACTCCGATCGCGAAAAACCCTGGCGTCCTCTGCTCGACTCGACAGCCGGGGGCGGCTGTCCCCACGTGGGCTGCGCTACCAGGCGGAGTGTGGCTCCGCCGGACAGATGAGGACATCTGTCCTTACGCGCCTGGCGGGCTGCCATCCGAGGTCTGACGTCCGAGGTCCGAAGTCCTACTTCTGGGCAGCGTTGGTTGATGGAACCTGGAGTGGAGGAGGGGCAGGCGCTACGTAAACTACTTCGCCGGGGCGGGCATAGTGTAACTGCTCGCGCGCCTCTTTCTCGATGGTTTTGGGATCGGTCTCGAGGGCCTTGATCTGTCCGGTGTAATGGTTGTTTTCTTTCTGCAATTGGTCGATTTCCTGGCGCAGGGTTTGGTAGTCGGCGCGCTTTTGCCGGTAAACCACCATGCCATTGGCCCCAAACATGACATGGAGAAGCAGCCAAACGGTGATCGCAGCCACACCCACCGTGGCCAGACGACGCCGGGAAGCGTACAGCCAGGCGGAAACGGGCCGCAGTTTCTCCCTTATGCGCTGGCCGAGGGCCTCGGCGTGGGGGGCACGGTCCACCAGCGCGCTTAGCCCCCGCTGGGCCCGCGGTACAACCCGGATTCTTGGCCGCACTATTCGAAGATCCATTCTTTGGCCGCTGCGCTTAGTTTTTCCAGGTCTGCCTTACTGCGGGCTTCAGAGTAAACCCGGACAACCGGTTCCGTACCCGACAATCGATAGCAAACCCAGGAGCCATCCGCGAACAGCAGTTTCAGGCCGTCCGTGCGCACGATCTCAGTGATGTTCCGGCCCATGAGGTCGTGGGGCTCTCGCTGTAACTTTCCAGTGAACTTCTCCTTCACCTCCGGCGTCAAGTGGAAGTTCTCGCGCAAACTGTAAAAGGAACCAACTTCGGCAAATAGCTCTTGCAATTGTTGACCGAGGGACTTGCCACGTTGCGCCACCATCTCGCAGCAGAGCAGGCCGGCCAGCACACCATCTTTTTCAGGGACGTGGTGCCGGATGGACAGACCCGCGCTCTCCTCGCCACCAATCGCGATCTTGTCCTGCTTGATCAGCTCGCCGATGTATTTGAAACCCACCGGGGTCTCATGCAGTTCGACCCCGTGATGCCTGGCGACGGCGTTGATCAGGTTGGTGGTAGCGACCGATTTAGCTACGCCATTTTTCCAGCCCCGGCTGTCCACCAGGTAGTCGAAGAGCAGGGCCACGATGTAGTTGGGCGTAAAAAATGTTCCGTCGGCGTCCACGATGCCGAAGCGGTCGGCGTCGCCGTCGGTGGCGATCCCGATGTGTGCTTTGGTGGCCCGCATCTGTTCCCGGCATCCCGCGAGTAGATGGTCATCGGGCTCGGGAGCGTGGCCGCCAAAGAGTACGTCGCGACAGTCGTGGACGGTGGACACGTTCACGCCGGCCTCGCGCAACAATGAGTCCGAGTAGCCGCGCGCGGCGCCCCAGAAGGGATCAAACACCACTCGCAGGTTGGCTTTCTGGATGGCCTTGAAATCTATGATCTCGCGCAAGCGTGCCAGGTACGCGCTGCGAGGTTCGAGCGCTTGAGCGGCCACAGCTTTTCCTGGTGGCTTCGGTTTCCCGTTGTCCGCATCGCTGGCCGTGATTTCGGCTTCGATCCGCTTGGTGGCCTCGGGCAGCGCGGGCGCTCCGTCCGGCGTAGAGAACTTGATGCCGTTGTATTCCGGTGGATTGTGGGAGGCGGTAAAGTTGATGGCGCCGTCGGCTTTCTCGCGAATCACGGCGTAGGAGATGGCCGGGGTGGGGGCCGGTTCGGCGATCAACAGCGGCGTGATGCCGTGGGCGGTGAGAATTTCTTCCGCCATGGCGCAGAAAGTTTCGCCCAGGAAGCGCGGGTCGCGGCCCACGATTACGCGCGCCCCGGAAGCTTTCTGCGAAACTACGTAGCGCGCGATTCCAGTGACGGCGCGGCGCACGTTGGCGAAGGTAAACTCGTCGGCCATGACGGCGCGCCAGCCTGAGGTTCCAAAATGAATTTCTGTAGCCATCTTAATCTCCCGAGCGCGACCGGGGTGCTACCCTGTCACCGTAAACTGAAGGCTGATTCTATATGACAGACAAGATACTCGTCCTCACCACCGCGAGTTCGAAAGATGAGGCGCGCAAGATCGGCCGCGTCCTGGTGGAGCAACTGCTGGCGGCCTGCGTAAGCATCGTCCCGCAGGTAGATTCAATTTACCGCTGGGAGGGGGAGATTGAGGAGGCTGAGGAGTGGTTGCTGATCGTCAAGACCACGCGCGGCACCTTTGAACGGGTGCGCGACGCGATCAACGAGCTGCATTCTTATGACGTGCCGGAGTGCATTAGTGTTGCCATCGATGAGGGCAGCGCGGATTACCTGAGCTGGATTGGGCAATCGGTGAAGTAAATTCGATGTAGGCGCGTGCGTCCCGCTCGTGCTTCCGCCACACTCGTCGTTGATCGTTGGTCGCTGGCCATTGGCCGAAGACCAAAGGCCAAATAGATTTCCGTGAGCGGTAAGCGAAAGTGGAAGTTCGCGGCCGAGAGTTGGGGTTCGCCAACGACCAACGGCCAGAAATTCGTCATCTGCGGCAATCGGATTGAAAACGCACGAGCGGGACGCTCGCGCCCACATTTCAAATCGCAGCCAGGGCCTGGTCGAGATCGTCCACGATATCTTCCACGTTCTCAATCCCCACCGAAATGCGCACCAGGCCATCCGTAATTCCGATTTCCCGTCTTCCCTTTTCGCCCAGGGCGGCGTGGGTCATGGTGGCGGGATGCGAGATCAGGGTCTCGACGCCGCCCAGGGATTCCGCCAGCGAGCACACGCGTACTTTCTTCAGCATCTTTTTTGCGTTGGAGAGCGATCCGGTTTCAAAGGTGATCATCGAGCCGAAGCCAGTCATCTGGCGTTGCGCCAGGTCGTGCTGGGGATGTTCCTCCAGGCCGGGATAGAAGACCTTTTTCACCTTCTTGTGGCGGGCCAGAAACTCGGCGACGAACCGGCCGTTGTGGTCATGCTGCTCCATGCGTGCCGCCAGCGTCTTTACTCCGCGCAGGACGAGCCAGCACTCGAAGGGAGAAAGGATCGCTCCCGCGGCTTTCTGTACGAAAGCGAGTTTGTCGGCCTGCTCTTTGGTGGTGCAAACTACCACGCCGCCCAGTCCATCACTGTGTCCATTCAGGAATTTTGTGGTGGAGTGGACTACCATGTCGGCGCCCAAAGCAATGGGCTGCTGAAAATAGGGCGACATGAAAGTGTTGTCCACCACCAGTTCCACCTTCCTGCGGCGGCATACCTGGCTCACGGCTGCAATATCGCTGAGTGACATGAGCGGGTTGGTGGGTGTCTCTACATACACCATCCGCGTGTTCTTGCGAATCGCCCGGTCAACATTTTTCGCGTCTGAAGTGTCAACGTAAGTAAATTGCATTCCGAAGTTGGCCAGGACCTGGTTGAAGAGGCGGGGCACGCCGCCATACAGATCATTACCGCAGACCACATGATCGCCGGATTTATACATGGTGCAAATGGCGTTGATCGCAGCCATTCCGCTGGCGAAGGCGCGCGCGGCGGTTCCTCCTTCAAGGGCCGCCAGATTCTCTTCCAGGCGGGTGCGCGTTGGGTTCGAAACCCGGGCGTATTCGTAGCCCTTGTTCTTGCCCAGCTCCTGCTGCACGTACGTGGAGGTCGGATAGATAGGAACAGTGACTGCGCCAGTTTCAGGATCGGGCTCTTGTCCGGCGTGAATGGCGATGGTGGCAAATCCGGGACGTTTGTTTTTCATGAGGAGCTTTCAAGCTGTCGGTTCTGATTCACCCGCTAGTGAGTGTTTATCGGTTGGGAATTCATCAGTTCGGATTACCAGGTTGATTTTCTTAGTTTTCAGTTTCAAGTTCCCGGTTCTCAGAGCCTGACAGCTGACGGCTGAGAGCTGATAGCTGTTTTTCAGATTCCGCCCTCAAAGATTTTCTTCGACAAATAACGTTCGGCTGAATCCGGAATCATGGTGACCACCCGCTTTCCCGGGCCCAGCCAGCCTGCCACCCGCAACGACGCCACTACATTGGCGCCGCCGCTCGAACCGGAGAGCACGCCCTCGCGGGCGGCCAGAGCTTTGACCATGGCGAATGCGTCGGCGTCGGTAACCATCAGAACCTGGTCGCACACCGAACGGTCAAAATTTCCCGGAATAAAGCTCGCGCCAATGCCTTCCACTTTGTGCGGACCCGGCTTGCCTCCACCCAGGATCGAGCCCTGGGTTTCGACCGCATATGCCAGCACTTCAGGCAGGCGCTCCTTCATGAAGCGCGCTATGCCGGTAAATGTGCCGGCCGTGCCCGCACCGATGACCAGGGCATCGATGCGGCCCTCCATCTGCTCGAAAATCTCCCTGGCCGTGGTTTCGTAGTGATAGTCGGGATTGGCGGGATTTTCAAACTGGCCGGCCATGAACGCTCCCGCGGTCGAAGCCACGAACTCGTTGGCCCGCCGGATGGCTCCCAGCATGCCCTCCGCGTCCGGGGTACGCGTCACTTGAGCGCCCAGCGCACGCATGATCGCGACTTTTTCCTCGGAGAACCGCTCGGGCACGAAGAGGGCTACTTTGTATCCCCGCTGCACCCCGATCAGCGCCAGCCCGATACCCGTATTGCCGGCGGTGGCTTCGACGATTGTGCCTCCCGCCCGGAGTTGCCCGTCGGCTTCGGCGCGCAGAATAATCCCGCTGGCCGCCCGGTCTTTCACACTGCCGCCGGGATTGAGGTACTCAAGCTTGGCATACACTCCGGCAACGTCAGCCGGAACCAGCTTCTTCAGTTGCAGGATGGGAGTATCGCCGACAAGCTCGGAAATGTCGTCAGTAACGCGCAGACGCTTGCCTTCGGTGGTCTTTGTCAGCACTCTACAGGTTACGGAACGCGGAGCGGAGCGTCAATTGGGAACGCAGCTTTCAGCTGTCAGTGAAATCGCACGTTGCGGAGTCGAATGCTAAGAACTGAGAACTGACAGCTGAGACCTTCTCTAGTTTCCGCCACCGGCGGCTTGCTCCTGGCCGGCATAGTAGCCGCTGCGGGTCCTCACGGTGAGCTTGCCGTGACCCGGGGCGCGGGCGTCCACCCGGATGGTGCGATATCCGCCGACGCTTCTTGGGGTGGTCGGTTTATAGCCGATGGTGTACTGATTGCGAATGTCACGGGCAACCGTGCTGCTGATGGCGTCCACTTCATCCAGCGTGCGGGGGAAGAATGCGATGCCTCCGGTCCGCTCGGCAATGGTTTCGAGGGCACGTTTGGCACGCCTTTGCCGCTCTTCGCCCAGCAGCCCAATGGCGTACACCGTGGGACCATTCTCCTCCTGCAACCTTCGCACCGCCTGTTCGAGCGATTCCCGGCTGGCGTCGTCTTCTCCGTCGGTCACCACGAACAGGATCTTCTTCTGCAGCTTGCCGTGCTTTTTTAACTCTTCAGCTGAAGCCACGATCGCATCGTAAAGGGCGGTTCCGCCGCGAGTCTCGTATTTTTCCAGGGCGGTCTGCAGCAGGTTGATCTTGTTGGTGAAGGGCTGGTCGAGAAAATACTCATCGCTGAAGTTGACCACAAACACTTCATCGTTGGGATTGCTGGCGCGCACCAGGTTGATTGCCGCCTTGACTACCCGGGCGCGCTTTTCCCGCATTGAGCCTGAGTTGTCAATCACGATGCCCAGGGAAATGGGAATGTCCTCATGGCGAAAGGACTTGATGACCTGGGGCTTGCCGTCCTCGAACACGGTGAAAGCGTTGCGGTCGAGGTCAGTGATGATGCGCTGCTTGTCGTCGATGACGGTGGCATGCAGCGAGACCTCCTGGACCTCGGAATGGAAAACGAATCCGCCCGGCTCGACGCCTGGTTCCTGGCCCTTGGTGGCGGGAGCCGGCGCCGGGGTCTCGGGCTGGCTGGGAGCGGGCTGGGAGCTTCGGGGCGGAGCCTGGGGCGGGGCCGTGTCCTGGGACCAGAGTGTCAAGCTGAACAAAAATAATGGGATAAGCCCTAGCCTTACACGACTATTCCGTTGGCGCATAGTAACCCGTCTTGGCATACACCCGCAGCGGCGGCAAACCCTTCGGTGGCAGCAGCTTCACCTTTATCTTACGCCATTTGCCGTCATGCCCCGGGTTCTTTGGACGGTATCCAAGCACATATTGGTTGCGTAGCTCGATCCCTATTTTTGTAGAAACGTCAGCCAAGTCATTGGGGTTATCGATGGTAAAGGCCCGTCCACCGGTCAGTTCGGTGAGATCGCTCAGCAGCGCCGGGCCCAGCTGTTCCTCGGGAGTGGACATGTAGCGGTCATAAATTCCGATGGCATAGATCAACAGGTCGGCTTCTTTTACTACCGAGCGGATCTCGCCCTCGGTGTAGCGGCTATGGTTGTCACCACCGTCGGAGATAATCAGCAGGGCCTTTTTGGGATACTTGGCCTGCCTCATCTTGCTGACCCCGAGGTAGATGGCATCGAGCAAGGCGGTGCGGCCCTTGGGAATGGTGTACACAAGCTTGCCCTGAATGTCTTCGATGGACTGAGTGAAGTCGGAAATCTCCTCCGGCTTGTCGGCGAAGGTGATCATGAAGAATTCATCCTGGGGGTTGGCGGCCTTGAAGAATTCGATCACGGCTTCGCGGGCACGCTCGATCTTGCTGCTCATGCTGCCGCTCATATCGAAGATCACGCCCAGCGAGACGGGAGCATCTTCACTGGAAAAATGCCGTATATCCTGCCGGTCTTTGCCTTCAAACAGGGTGAAATTCTCTTTGTCAAGCCCGGTCACGAGACGGTTCATGGGGTCAGTAATAGTGACCGGGACTAGAACCAGATCCACATCTACCTTGAGGGGCTTGGTGTGCGTCCTCAAGGAGGGATCCATGATCTGTTTCTCGACCACCGGGGGCTGAATTCTGGGGGTGACGTGAACATCGTCCACCGGGCTCTGGGCCCGAGCGGTGCCGGGAACCGAAAAGACCAAGGCCAGAAATAGAAAGACAGAGACGGTACGAGTCTGCTCTTTGGACAACATAAGCCTTCTCAGGGTCCAGGGTAGGGCCAAGCGGGACGTTCGAGCTTGGGTCGATGGGCGGGATGACCCGCGCCCATGAAGGCGGGCCATAATTACCTCATTGATCGCGATACTATCACAGCTTCAAAATGAGTTGTCACGCTTCTGTCACGTTTTCTGGCCGCTCTTGCGATGGCATGAGCGCTGCAAAGGTTTGCCCGGTTCAGGTTCGATGCCAGGAAACCGCAAAGCTCTTGTACAATTTCAGCTTCCACTTTCAGCCATGGCCCACATTGAGCCCTTTCGCGCCCTTCGTTATGACCCAACCCGGGTCTCGATTCCACAAGTCGTCACCCAGCCCTACGACAAGATCACGCCGCAGATGCAGGATGGCTACTATGCTGCCAGCCCGCAGAACCTGGTGCGCGTCATCCTGGGCAAAGAGCACGCCGGCGACCATCCTGGCGAAAACCGGTACACCCGTGCGGCGCAATTTTTTCGGGACTGGCGCCGCCAGGGCATCTTCCTGCAGGACGCCCAGCCCTCCATCTACCTCTATGTTCAGCGCTTTACCGTCCCCGGCGGAAGCGCTGAACTGGAGCGGCGCGGCATCATCGCCCTGGGCCGGATTGAAGACTATTCCGCCGGCGTCGTATTCCGCCATGAGCAGACTCTGGCCAAGCCCAAGGCCGACCGCCTCGAACTATTACGGGCCACCCGGGCCCACTTTGGGCAGCTCTTCATGCTGTATAGCGATCCTGCCGCCGAAATCGAAGGTTTGCTGGCCCCCGGTGGCCTTCCCGATCTCGAAACCCTCGACGAATATGGGGTCTCGCACCGGGTCTGGAAGATATCCGATCCCAGCCTGGTCAACCTGGTGCGGGGCAAGATGCGGGACAAGAAGCTGATCATTGCCGATGGCCATCACCGCTATGAAACCGCGCTGACTTATCGCAACCAGCGCCGGACCGTGCCTGGGCCTGCGGGAGCCGCCCCAAGAGAGCGCGCTTCGCTTCAGGATCCTAGGGGCCAAAACCTCAGCGCGGCTCCCGATCTCACCTCCGCGCCCCACGAACTGGTCATGATGACACTGGTCAATATGGATAGTCCCGGCATGGTCATTCTTCCCACCCACCGCGTGGTGCACGGTCTGCCCTCGTTTTCTTCGACTGCTTTCCGCGACGGGGCCAGCGCCTACTTCAGTGTGGAGGAGGTGGATGCCACGGTGGACGCCGCCCGCGCCGCTATCATTCTGCGCGAGGCTGGACGCATGGGCACTGCCCTGCTCGCAGTCACCTCCGAACAGGTCTTTCTCCTCGACCGGCCAAAAGCGGTCTCCGGCGAAATTTTTACGGGATGGTCGCTGCGGCAGCAGGCGCTCGATGTTGTGCAATTACACAAGTGCTTGCTCGAAGGCGTGCTGGGCATTTCGGAAGAAGCCATCCGCGAGCAGAAAAACGTGCGCTATATACGAGACCTCGGTGAGGCCATGGCCCAGGTGAGAAGCGGAGCGGCCAATGTGGCCTTCCTTATGAATCCCGTCCGCATGGCGCAAGTGCGCGACATTGCTTTCGCCGGCGAAGTCCTGCCTCAGAAGTCCACCGATTTCTATCCCAAGCTGCTTACCGGTCTGACCATCTATGCCCTGGAGTAGCCGACCACGGGAGCGCGCCGCTCCGGCTGTGATGGTTGGGACCGCGGTGCTCTTGGCTTTGCTGGTTTTCGATGCCATGGTTTCCGGCTTCTCCGAGGAGAAGCGCCTGTCCGTTTATTCCGGCACTGCCAGTTACTCCGTGACCGTCAGAGAGCAGAACGGCGCGGAGTACGTTGGCCTGCTGGAAATCCTGGGACCTCTGGGGTCGGTGAGCGCCCGCACCGATGGCGGCGTCTGGAGGCTGAGTTTCAACCGCGTGGAAAGCGAATTCACTCCCGGAAAAGCCCGGGCGCGGGTGCGCGGGAAAAACTTCGATCTTCCCGCCAACTTCTGGCTGGAAAACGGGCACGGCCTGGTGCCCCTGAACTCTCTTCCGGGGCTCATGCAGCGCTTCCTGGGCACGGCGGTAAATTTCCACGAAAGCTCGCGGCGGCTGTTTATCGGCAACGTGGCGGTCCATTTCACTGCCCAGGTAAACCGGACGAATCCTCCGACTCTAGTGATGAATTTCACAGCGCCGGTGAATCCCACGATCGCAACCGAGCCGGGGAAACTGCGCATGGTGTTTACCCGCGAGCCGCTGGTCCCCCCCGGATCGCAGACCTTGACCTTTGACAGCCAGATCATCCCATCGGCTACGTTTCAGGAAAGTAACGGAGCAGCGGAGATCGCGGTGAACGGGCCGGTTCCGCTCTTTGCCAGCTTCAGCAACAACGGCCACACCATCACGATTACGGCGGCACCGCAGCCCGTACTGAGCGCGCAGGCTCCGGTCGTGCCGCCCGCCGTGGCCCCGGGCGGCCCGGCTCCACAAGTCACGCCGGGAACGAGTGCGCCCGCGGAAGTTCCGAGCTCGGTGCAATATTTCGTGGTGGTGGACGCGGGCCATGGCGGGGATGAGCGGGGCGCGGCGCTCAGCGACCAGTTGGCGGAAAAGGATGTCACGCTGGCTTTTGGGTTACGCCTCGGCAAGCAACTGCAGGCGCACGGAATCTCGACCCTGGTGTTGCGCGAGGGCGACGCTACTATGAGCCTGGATCAGCGCGCCAATATGACCAATGCCGCGCATCCGGCGATCTACATTGGTCTGCACGCGACCTCGCAGGGCACCGGGGTTAGCCTCTACACCGCATTGCTTCCGGTGGGCAGCGAGAACCAGGGGCCATTTCTTGACTGGAACACTGCGCAGTCCGGATTTCACGCCGCCAGCCAAAGCCTTGAAGCGAGCCTGGCAACGGAATTGGGGAAAAAGCAGATTGCGGTCCGTTCCCTGCTCGCGCCGCTGCGGCCCTTGAACAACATTACTGCCGCCGCCGTGGCCATCGAAATCGCGCCCCCTTCGGGCAAGCTTGATGACCTGAATTCGGCGGCCTATCAGCAGATGGTGGCGGAATCGGTCACGGCCGGAATCGAAGCGGTGCGCAGCCGGGTGGGAGGCGCGCGATGATCCCGCGTCATCTGATTATTGGGATCGCCGTCATGCTGGTTGTGGCTTTAGGAATGAGCCTCTACGCATGGCGGATGCGAGGCCGGGCCACCCAGGCCGAATTGCCCGCCGAGTACGCCCATCCGGTGGCAGCGCCGGTGCAGGGGCCCACCGAACAAGTCACGCTCTATGTGGCCTACGACGACCCGGGCATGCTGCGGGCGCAATCGGCCAGCATTCCGCTGCCGGCCGGACGCCAGGAACGAGCAGAGGAACTGCTGCGAGCGCTACTTGGCCTGTATATGGATAAAGCTTCGTCCCACCCCCTGGCTCCAGGGAGCGAAGTGCGTGACGTGTATCTGGTGGATCCTGGACTGGCCGTGATTGATCTCAATGATGCCTTCGCCGACGCGCATCGCTCCGGCGTTCTGGTGGAAGGACTGACAGTGGCTTCACTGGTGCAGACTTTGGCTACCGGCATCCCTGGAATTAATCGGGTAAAGATTCTGGTGGGTGGGAAGGAACGCGAGACCCTGGCGGGCCATGCTGATCTGTCGTGTGTTTATGATGTGTCGGCGGTGGGGCAGATGGTGGCGGAGTTGCAGAAATAGGCTGTTGAGGCAGTTTCCGGTGTCTGGTTTCTAGCGTCTAGTTTTCCAGGTAGCGGGCTCCCCCCCGAGTCCAGACGTCTGCAATGAAACGCTCCTTCTGCTTCAGTTGCTTCAGGGGTCGGGCCTGACTGATCTTACGAATTGCGCCCTGAATCTCTTCCCCTAGGGATGCGCTTTTCCGTTGTGACCATTACTGTTACTGATGCCTCGGCCATGTCGGTTGTCGAAGCCGTACAGTTCGCACATGGTGAGGGCGTTGGTTCGGATCAGGTTCATCTGCTCATAGATGTACTGGCGAAGATCAGCTACGTCCAGCACCCGGCTTCCATTGTTCAGGTGCGCATAGACCAGATCTCCTCTGAGGCTTTCGAGCACGGATAGCGCGATTTGTCTTTCGTTGGTGTCCATGAAAGCTCCACAGCGAACAACATTCCCCAAAACTTACAATACTTTCTTAGTGCACTTTAATCTGTGCAATTGTGACCACTGCCGAAATTGCTGTTTGTCCCATAAAGGGTGCCAGGTACCAATTGCTGCACCACTGGCTGCTAGAATCCTTGCATGTTCTTTCGATCCGACAATCGTTCTCCGGACCAGATGCGGCCGGTCAATATCATCCCCAACTTCATTAATACGGCCGAGGGATCGGTCCTGATCGAACTCGGCAATACACGGGTAATCTGCACTGCTTCAGTCGAGGAAAGCGTGCCGCAATTCATGCGCAACCGGGGCAAGGGCTGGATTTCGAGCGAGTACAGCATGCTGCCGCGGGCCACTCTGACCCGCACGCCGCGCGAGGTCAACAAAGGCCGTCCCAGCGGACGAACCCATGAAATCCAGCGCCTGATCGGGCGCGCTCTGCGCGCGGTCACCGATCTGGACCGCATGGGCGAACGCACTATCTGGATTGACTGCGACGTCATTCAGGCCGACGGAGGCACGCGCACGGCGTCAGTCACCGGGGCCTTTGTGGCGCTCGGCCTGGCGCTGGAAAAGCTGGTGCAGGCCGGCACCCTGACTTCAGTTCCCTTCCGCGACTATCTGGCGGCGGTCAGCATCGGCATCGTAGATGGCGAGATCCTCCTCGACCTGGCTTACGAAGAAGATTCACGGGCCGACGTGGACATGAACTTCGTCATGACTGCGGGCCGCAAGCTGGTCGAAGTCCAGGCCACGGCAGAGCACCAGGTGTTCGACGAAGAACAATTGGGAAAGATGATCACACTGGCCAGCCAGGGCGTGCAGACGCTGATCGCCAAACAGCAGGCGGTGCTGGGAACCCTGACGCTGCGCCAGTAGTGTGGGGCTCTAACATCCCTACTTAAGCTGAAACCCGGCTTGAGCGGGCCCGTCGTATATTATTGCCCCAACTATGAATCTTTGAAGGAGAAGGTAGTGCGTTCGTCAGGAAGTGACCGCGTACTGGTAATCATGGCGAAGGCACCGAGGCCTGGCGCGGTCAAGACGCGTCTGGCGCCCTGCCTTTCTCCTGAGGCTGTCACGGCTTTCTATTGCTGTCTTCTGGATGACACGCTGGCGCTGGCGCGGTCATTGGGTGATGTGGAAGTTGCCGTTATGTGTCCGGGCTCGGACGTAAACGAGTTGGCGCAATTGGCAGGCAGCGACTCCAGAGTAGTTGCGCAGACTGGTGAAGGTCTCGCTGCAGGCCTTACTTCGGTGTTTGCGCACTTCGCGGAAGGTCATCCACGACGCACCATTGCCTTCAACAGCGACAGCCCGCACCTGGCGCGTTCTGTTCTCGAAGACGCGTTCGAAACCCTGGCCGCACATGACCTAGTGGTTGGACCCACCCACGACGGAGGCTACTACCTGGTCGGGGCAAAAGCCCTTCATCCTACGCTTTTCGCCAGCGACGGAATGGGCACCAGCAGCGCGCTGGAGAGACTCCTGTCGCGCGCCCGGGCGCTTGAGCTTTCCGTAGGTTTCGCAGCTCCTTTTTACGATATTGATGTGGCGGACGACCTGACCCGCTTGGCCCAGGAGTTGCGGCGGGCTCCAGCAAGGGCGCCACGCACGGCGGCGTGGCTTAGGGAGTGGGAGCTTGTGGCCGGGCAGTCTCCGGCAAATCCTCGAACCCGCTCTCGGACGGGTCAGGGAGAATTGTAATCGCACTGCTGAAGACCACCCCCGCGCAGCGAGTGTACGTACTCGGCGTCACGTTGTGCGCGGCCTTGACCGTCTGCTCGCGCAACTTCGGCGATCGAGGCGGACCGTACTTCATGGCCTCGTTGACGCTTGCGGGCGTCGCGTACCTCTTGGCGATCCGCGAGTTGTTTCGCGGGCGGGGCGCCCGCGCCACACCAACATTTCCCCGGCGTGTTGTCGTCATTGGGCTCGTCCTGGCAGCGGTGTGGCACGCTGAATTTCTTCGATTGCCCTCGGGCGTCGATGATGACATCCATCGCTATGTCTGGGATGGCCGCCTGCAGAGGCTCGGCTACAACCCCTATATCGTCGTCCCCAGTGATCCTGCCGTTAAGGGGCTGCATACCCCGGAAACCCGCAACCTGAACAACCCGGATCTACCGAGCCCATATCCGGCAGGAGCACAGCTCTTTTTTCGCGCAGTAACCGCGATTCAGGAGTCCACCTGTGCATTCAAAGTGGCATTTGTGGTCTGCGAGTTCGCCATTATTCTCGTGTTGTTCGATGTCTTGCGTTGTACCCGGCAAGGATTGCACCTGGTTCTGGCGTTCGCCTGGAACCCGTTGTTGGCCATTGAAGCGGCGGGAAGCGGTCACATCGACATTGTTGGAGCCCTATTGTTGGTGGTGTCGGCCGCTGCGCTGGTGCGCCGATGGCGGCCGGCTGCGGCCGTCGCACTTGGGCTGGCTATCGCGGTGAAATTCCTGCCCGTCGTACTCTTGCCTCTCTACTGGAAGCGGGTTCGCATTCGCGACGCGGCGCTGGCGGCAGTCGTAGCCGCACTTCTCTACGTGCCATTTCTCGATCGTTCATTTTTCAACCATGGCCGCGTTCCGATCGGCTCGCTGGGCACGTATGTGCAGAATTTCCGCTTTAATGGTCCCGTGTTTGCGGCCCTCGCTCGGGTGGCGCCTCCGCAGTTGCCGGCTGGGCTGGCAGTCCTCGTCGGATTAGTGACTGCCATCTGGCTGAGGCAAAGACGCGCAGCGCCGGAGTGGTCTCCGGACCAATTTGCCTGGCCCATGGCAGCATGCCTTTTGTGTGCACCCGTCGTATTCCCATGGTATCTTCTGTGGCTGCTGCCATTCCTGACGTCGGCCTCGACCCTGCTGATTCTCCTCTGGACGGTGAGCATTATTCCCACATACGTCCAATGGCACTTGCGCACGCTGGGGCGTCCGTGGGGAGCGCTTCCTGGTTGGGTCATGCTGCTGGAATACGGATGCCTGGCCGCGGCCGGTGCCATGATTGCAATGCGCCGCTTCATCCAGCCGGCGGCGTCCGATACTCAAGTGGACTAGTTCAGCAAGCCTTTTGGGACAATACGCAACTTCTGTATCCGGAAATCCGGAGGGCTCATCCAAGACAACATCCGTTCAATTCACCAAGGAGCGAACTCTATGAGAATTGCCCGCCGTTTAACCGTGATCGGTCTCCTGTTTTGCGGAATGCTGGTTCTTGCTGCCAACTCCTGGGCGCAGCAGCGCGCACCAATTCTCGATCAGATCGCCAGGACCTACGGAATTGATTCGTGGGATCAGGTTGAGGCTGTCCGCTACACCTGGAACGGAGAGGTCACCGGACTTTTCAAAGCGGCTCACAAGTGGGAGTGGGAGCCCAAAACCAACAAGGTTACCTTTGAAGGCGTGGACAAAGACGGCAAGCCGGTCAAGGTTTCATACGTTCGTACCGACCCCAGCACCCAAACCGATGCCGTGAAGAACGAGGTTGACCCGAGCTTCATCAACGATAATTATTGGGCTCTGTTCCCTTTCCACGCCTATTGGGACAAGGCGGCCAGCGCGATCGATCAGGGCAAGTTTAACCTGCCGGTGGGCCCCGGCATGGCCGAGCTTCTCCCTATAAAGTATCCCGCAGATGGCGGCTATACCCCCGGTGACACATGGGACCTCTACGTCGGTAAAGACAACCGCGTCGTGTACTTTGTGTACCACCGGGGCGGGGCCAAGCCGCCGAGCCGCGTCCTCGCAACATGGACAGGCTACAAAAAGGCAGGCCCAATTCTGTTCTCCACCGAGCATCGCGGCTTCGCCGACGGCAAGCCCCTCCACATCTTTATTTCGGATGTGGCGGTCAAGCTGACGGGCTCGGACAAGTGGATGAACGCGCAATAAACGTAAGGGGTGGGGCCCGCCCTCTGCGTTTTCCCCTGAAGGAAATGTAACCACTGTCATTCCGAGCGAAGTTTGCTCGGACGCGCAGCGGACGAGGAAACGCAGTCGAGGAACCTGCTGTTCTGCTGGAAGGTGAAAAAACAGATTGTGAGACATAACGAGGGGGTTGGATATGGCCCGTGACGAGAAAGACTACCTGGCGATCACCACGGTAGTGCACGAGCTTCTCAGCTTGGGTAAATCGCGATTTGCGGCCATGCGGATCTCGAGTCGCGGACGCTCGCCCCGAATGATCGGACAATAAGAGTCGGGCTCGAGGAGTGCCCCCTGCAAGCGCCGCCGTCCGGCACAGCCGCCATGGCAAGAGTCCCGGAACTCGCAAGGCTGGCACGCTTGGGGAAGGGTGCGGGCTTGCTCGAAGGGGGCCGAGTCTAGAATGTCGATGCCTGCAGAAATCAAATCCGGCAGAGGCTCTCCCGTTCCTGGCCAATAGACGCAGGGTTGCGTCGTGCCTCTCGGCGTCACTCGTACCGTGCTCACGCCACAACCGCCTCTCAGCGGCGGCAACCCCGCCATCGCCCGAACCAGCGGCTCGCCAATGGCGATTACATTGGTTTCCTCGAAGAGGCGCCGGAACCCTTCCCAGTACTCTTCGTAGCTCAGGGCATAGATATCCGATCGCACGGCCTGGTACACATTCACTCGCAGAGGAGCTTCAAACTGTTTGGCAACTCGCGCCACATCCGCTAACCGCAGGTAATTTGACTTCATCATGACGGCGATGATGGTCACTGGAATACGCAACCTCACACACCGTTCTGCCTGCTGGTGGATGAGTGCCCAATTGCCTTCCCCGCGCTGTGCATCCTGTTCAGCTTGCGTCGAGTAGTCGAGGGAGAACTCGATGTCATGGAAGGCTCGGAGTTCGTCATCTTTCAGAACAGCAACACTGTGACCATTGGAAGTGATGGTGAGCTTGACTGGTTTCGTGCGCAGGTAGGCCAATATTGCCCTGAAGTCGGGATGCATGCCGTTCTCACCGGTGCCCAGATTCACTGACCGCACGGGCAGGCGTTCCATGACTGCCTTTACTTGATCCAGGGAGAGACGGTCCGCGCGAGTTGGATCGCGGTAACAGAAGGCGCAGGCGAGATTACACTCGTTGGTGAGTCCGAGCCCGAGCGAAATTCCGCCATCCGGTATCATGCGAGATCCAGGAGACGAAGACTGGGCTACAACGTTGTTCATGCACCGTCCTTCATATCTGGACCTGCGCGATGTGCCATGCAATGCGTGTAGCGGGCGACTGCGGCAAACAACGGTTCCGAGCCCAGCTTGCGCTCCAGCTCCAGAATCCGCTTGTACTCATCATTTCTGGAAACCCTCGCCGGCAGGTAATCCGAGATGACCCGTACGCCACGCTCCGCGGTTACCGCCAGCGACGATTCGAGCAGCATGGCGTGCAGGCTCTCCGCCGTAAACAGCCGCACCTTTCCTCCGTACAGGGACTCATGTCCCCACTCAGCAGTGAGATTATGCTCGGCCGCGGGCAGGTCGCCGTCTTGAATTGCAGCCTTCAACACCTCACCTGCCTGGTTACGCACCAAAACCGAGATTATGCTGGACGGACTTCGCAAGGCGCGAGCCGCACTGCGCAACACAGCACACGGGTCGTCAACATATTCCAGCAGATTGTGGCAAAGAATTACATCAAACGACTCGGCGGGGAGCAAGTTCGCGACCTGCGCGGCATCGCCGTGTTTCAGCGCAATCCTCTCTGTAACTCCGGCTTCCCGCGCGGCACGCTGCGCGAAATCCAGCATGGCTACAGAACTATCCAGCAACGTGACATGAAGGCCAAGTCGCGCCAGGCGCACCGCCAGGGCGCCGGTACCGCACCCCAGATCCAGAGCGCGCAAAGACCGCGTGGCCCGGGGGAGAAAGTCCTGCAAATTGGCCAAGGCGAGGTCGAGACGCAGTCGGCCCTCGGGCGTCTCAAGGTAGGCGGCGTACTTCGCTGCGCCGGTCCGGAACCGTTCGCAGTCGTCATTGGCGGTCATTTCCTTCATGGCGCCACTCCGGCGAAACCGCCCCCTTCGAGCTGCAGTTGAGTACCAGAGCAATGTGTCTCAAGGCTGCATCTGCAAACCGGTTTTGTTTTTCTTATAGCGCTAAGAATCAGACCTTGTAAAGCGGAGTCCAAACCTGCATCGATGTTGCCTGGCGATTGGCCCAGGCGTAATAGGGAATGAAGGTCAGCGGAATCCGGCGACTCGTGGTCTTCGCCCCACTGTAGGTCGAATAAAGGGTCTTGTCACCGGCGTCATTATCAAAGGCTCGCCCGGCATGACGAAGCACAACCACTCCTCCGAGTAAGTCTGCCTGGAGTTGACTTTGAAATTGTTCCTCTCCCGCGTTGGCCAGATCCAGGGCCACGTTGACCAGTGAAACGCCGTCTGGCTGATCAAGCTCTTCCAGGCAATAAACTAGCGGACCGCGCTGCACCGCCACTCGTCCAGCGTCATCAATCACGCGCGGGTTTGCCTGGATCACCTGTGGCGGCATTTCCATGTGCAGGCGAATCACGTCCCCGGCAGACCACTTGCGCTCAATCGGTAAATACTGCCCGGGTTTAATGCCGGAAATGGACCTGTTATTCACCGAGACCTGCGCGCTATTCGCCCAGCCCGGAATCCGAAGATGGAAAGTGAAATCGGACGGCTGTGCCGGGGCCACGGTGATCTCTACCTGTCCGTCCCAGGGATAGTTTGTTTTTTGTGCCACCTTCAGGCCGGTGCCGTTTTCCAGGTGCCAATCAAGTTCGGAATCGTTGTAGAGATGCAGGTAAATGCCGTCTCTGCTGGTGCTGTAGAAATATCCCGGGATCGAGGCGAAGGTGCGCTCGAGATTAGGGGGACAGCAGGTGACGTCATACCAGTCATTGCGAATCTTGTCCCCGCCGGAAGGATCGAAGGCGAGCGGATTTCGATAACAATAGAGTGTGCCGTCGAGTGACATCCCGGAATTAATTCCGTTGTAGAGCGCGCGTTCGATGATGTCGGCATGCTTGGCCTCGCCGCTGGCAGCCAGCATGCGCCAGTTCCACATCATGTTGCCGATGGCAGCGCAGCTTTCGCCATAAGCCCGCGCATTGGGCAATTCGTAGGCTTCGCCAAAGGCTTCGTCCTCGGCGCGCGCCCCCACGCCTCCGGAAATGTACATCTGGCGTTGCGACAGGTCTTCCCACAGGGTTGTCAACGTCTTCCAGTAGGCGGGATCGCCGGTTTCGAGGTAATAGTCGGTCGCGCCGCAGCAGGCGTACATGGCGCGCACCGCGTGGCCTTGCAGTTTGGTGCGCGCCGTGAAGGGCGTGCCGCTGAACATGTAGATGGTGCGGCGTTCGGGAAACTTTGCGCGCTCGTCTCCCTGCAGAATGTATCCAGCGAGATCGAGTTGTCGCTTGTCGCCAGTGATCCGGTAAAGCTCGATCAGAGCGAGTTCGATCTCCGGGTGACCGGAAACGATCGGCTTCCTGGGCGCGGGACCATAGTTAGGAATAAGGAAGTCGTTGACGAAGCGGATGCCGGCATCCAGCAGCTTGCGGTCGCCAGTGCCGCGGTAATAGGCAATCGCGGCCTGAAGCATGTGTGCGAGACAATAGAGCTCGTGGCCGGTGGACTGGGTCTCCGGTGTCATGCGCAGGGGAATGCGATCGTTCTGGTAATAAGTGTTGATGTAGCCGCTGGGCTCCTGCACGGCGACGACTTCGTCGATCATCTTGGCGGTGGCGGCACGAAGATGGGGATAATCTCGGGTCTGAAGCGCAAAGCCCACCGCCTCAGCCCATTTGTAAGGATCAGAATCGGAGAACACGGGCCCGATCTGTTTGGCGTCGCTCTTGCCCACCAGACGCCGGAAATTGTTCATCCGCCCATTCGCCTCCAGCAGATCGTGCATGGTCGGGATGCTCCTGGTCACATTGATCTCGCGACGGCCAGCCCAGAAACCGCTGGGAACGGTCACGGCGCGAACCGGAATGTCGTGTAACTTGGCAAACGGAGACTTAGCTAGATTCTCTATACCCTGGTCTTTCCAGGACGGGCTGTCGGTGAGAGCGGCCTGCCCGGGTTGCATCGCGGCCGAGGGTGACTTGGGTTGGTTCAGGCCGGCGAAAACCGGCTGGGATGGAAGTGAGGAGATCGCGGCAACTGACATCGCCGACGTCACGAACTCTCTGCGCGAAACCTTCCGGGAATCGGCCATGGATTCCTCCTGCTTGATGCGCGTCCTGTCCTGGGCCGCCGTAGCGCATGGTTGTTGGCCAGGAATTTACAGGATGACGCGCTGAATTATAGCGCAGAGGCAGCAATCGTTTACTCACTTCACCACGCCTGGATACTCCATTCAATCCAAACCATGCACCTCTCCAAATGTCAAAGCCGCGCGAAAAGCAGGTCTTGCAATCGAGCAGTCCGTAGCAAAGGTCAAGACACCTAACCATCTGTCGGCTTAAGTGCAGTCAAAGAAAAAAGGCTCCGACGGTGAAATCGGGAGCCCTTACGATGAATGAGTTCTTTGGTTGCGGGGGCTTGCAACCATCCGAACGTACTCTCAATTCCCTTCTCTTTTGAGCTACAGCCCAACCACTTAAAGCGAAAACCGTAGGTTCGATATTGTTAGAAAAGTCCTTTTGGCACAGATAAGCCCAGCAGCTAGGCCGTTTGCACGGTTACGTCTGTTTCGTGCGGAAAGGAAAATCCCTTCGGCTCAGTATCCGAGTGGCCGATAATATCAGAAGACCCCAAAGGACGTTTCAGTAGCTATGCCACTCGTCTTTCCACCCCCGGCAAACCCGGAATAGCGGAGTAGAGTGCGTCTCTGAGCGCCACATCCCGCGGGTCTCCTGTTAATCGTGTCCCCATCTGGCTCGTCACGTAGGCATAGCCGACGCCAGCGGTTGGATCGGCAAAGCCAAGAGAACCGCCGGACCCGGGCGAGCCGAACGAACTGGCGCTGCCGAATGGCCAGACAGTGCTGGGCTTCATGAAGCCCAGTGAGAACTGCACGCCGTCGCCCTTCAGGCATTCATCGTAAAAGCCACGCGCCGGGGGAGTCGCGGGCGCGGCCAACAAGTCCAGTGTCTCTCGGCGTAACCCCAGTTCGCTTCCACCGGTGGCGAAGACGCTGTATGCGTGGGCAATGGCTCGGGCCGTACCGACGCCGCCGCCGGACGGCACTTCGAGGTCTCGTGCGTAGATGCGCTGCTGGTCATGCGGGATCTCCGAACCCCTGAGCGCACGAACAATCTTAGAGCGGCGATTCATCGCTTCCAGCATGAAGCGAAGCCCGAAGCCACGCAACATCTCGACCAGGCTGGGACGAGCAATTGTGGCCAGGCGCGAGTTTGAGATGGTTTCAGGGAGCCTGATATATATGTCCAACCCGAGCGGCGTCGCGATCTCATCTTGGAAGAACTGTCCCAAACTGCGATGCTGCGGATCGACACGGCGCAACAGCTCGCTCTCGTAGAAGCCGAGAGTGATAGCGTGATACGCCTGCCGTGTTCCCGGCTCCCACGCGGGTTTCTGACGCGCCAGCACGACTGCTAAGCGATCAAGATCCGCGAGGAGGCCACGATCAATGGGCTCGTCCAACTCGAAAAGCCCTGCTTGGTGCGCGAGCAGCTGGCGCACGGTGATTTGCCCTTTGCCCTGCTGCGCGAACTCCGGCCAGTACGCGGACACCCGTTCCTCGTAGTCGAGCCAACCTCGAGAGTGGGCTATGGCGAGCGTCATCGCCGCCAAGCCTTTAGTGGCGGAGTAGACGATGACCATAGTGTCCTTCTCCCAAGGCTCGCCCGTCTGCCTGTTTCGGATACCACCCCACAGGTCGACGACCTTCTCGCCGCGGTGAAAGGCGCAGCAGGCCCCGCCCAGCTCGCGTCGCCGAATAAAGTTCCCAGCGAAGGCCTCGCGAACAGCTTCGAAGCCCGGGCTAACGTTGCCCTCAATAGTGAAGCGGTCGTGCCCCGTTGTATGAACGATGACTTTGGATTCGGCCCTATCTTTTGCGATCATGCGGCCTGCTCCATTTCCTTGAAATCGCGCTCTGCGCACCAATTCCAGATTGTGGAATGTCAACCCGCCGCCTACACTCTGTTCTTATGTCGAACCCGAGGGGTTCTTCTGTGATGCAGGTCACCACGGGACGTAGCGACAATCACATGCACCCAGAAACTAGTGCCGAATTGCCCGGACTGCAGCCAACGATCGGATATCTGAGTCTGTCTGAATATCCTGTTGAGCGGATCGCAAAAATTCTCATCCAAAAACTGAGCAGCTGAGACTCGAGTCCAGCGGCCCCAGAACCCCATCCAAACTACGCTTAGATTGAAGGGGCACAATGCCGGGCCAAGCGGGTGCCGAAGTCGCGCCACAAATCCCCTTGGGTTCGACACAAATTGTCAGATCGTCTCAAAACCCGGATAAGTCGAGACTAGTTAAGCCCGACTCGACGAACCAGATCCTGAAAACGAGGGTCGCTGCGAAGAGGGTCGAAGTAGGGATGCGTTTTGAGGAACATCAAAATGTTGGAGTGTTCCCTATAAGCCTGCTCAAGCCAGGCAAAGGCCTGCTCATTGTCGCCAAGCCCTAAATAAGCATTCACAAAGGCTCCGGCGGGAACGTATCCTGACTCCCGGCGGTGCTTTAATTCCGCAAGCAGCCGAAGCGCGTCGGCTCGTCGTCCCGCATGGGCATAGGCGCGGATTAGCACGCCGGTTGCAGCAGGGCTGCCGTGTGAAATAGAAACTATCTTCTCCAGCGGCGAGATTGCATCTGCAGGCTGGTTGTTGGCAATGAGCGCTGCACCGCTGATCCAAAGCGCGCCTCCGTCATCGGGCCGCACTGCCAATACAGCATTCGACTCTCGAATCGCTTCGTCATAACCGTGTGATTGGAACAGAATTTCATTAATACCGTTGATCGCAAGCGGATCCAGCTCCCGGCCCCTTTGCGCCCAGGCTATAGCTTCTTGCGTACGTCCCTGACACATCAGCCAATAAGCAGATCCAGCGTACGCATCCCCGCCGCTCGGGTTCAATTCGAGAGCCCGCTGGAATTCGACCTCAGCATCGGACCAGCACCACTCTTGTTGAAGAACGATTGCCAATTGGGCGTGCGCCTCACCGAGATCGGGGTCGAGTTCTAGCGCCTTTCTGGCGGCGATGATGGCTTTCGGGCGCGTCTCCTCAGGCGGTACACCGACAAAAATGGTGCCCAACGATGTATAGGCCTCCGCTAATCCGACGTAAGCTGGGGCAAACGTCGGGTCTTTGTCGAGTGCCTGCCGGAAGTATTTGATACTTTCATCGTCGCCTGCCTTGTCATTGCTTTTCGCCAGGGCAAACTGGCCCCTTAGGTAATCTTCGTACACTTCTGGCGAGACGGACCGCACCTTCGCAAGCCGCTCTTGCTCCTTGCCACTAACTGTTGCTTGAACCTTTGCGGAAATGGATTGCGCCACTTCGCTCTCGAGAGCCAGCACGTCTTGCAGGTCGCGATCGTAGGTTTCCGACCAGAAGTGTTCGTCGGTTGCACCGCGAATCAGCTGTGCGTGCACGCGAATCCGACTGCCCTCTCGTATTACCGACCCTTCGAAGATGGCATCGACTTGCAGTGCCTTAGCAATCTCTGGCACCGAGGTCTGTGTGTCCTTAAAGTGCATCACCGATGTGCGGGAAATGACACGCAGATCGTGAATCCCGGAGAGGCGTCCGATGAGCGATTCAGTCATACCATCAGCAAGGTATTCCTGGGTAGTATCGCCGGAGAGATTTTTCAAAGGCAGTACCGCCAGCGACCTGATGGGCGGTGGCTTGACGCCTTTACCCCCGCCGCGGTTCAGCCCTAGAGCAATCATGAAAATTGCCAGCACAACAGCTCCGCCGAGCAGCACCTTCAGGCGGGTAGAAACCGATCTGTTTTCTGTGGTTAACCGCGCCGAACCTGAAGCGGGCTGGGCTGGCGGCGGAAGTGGCTGCACCTGCAGGTCGGCATCGCCGTTATTGCAGATCACCGACGCGGCAAAGCGGTACCCTTTTCCGACCACGGTTTCAACAAAACGAGGCCTCTCTGGGTTGTCCCTCAGCGCTGCGCGGACCTTGCGGACAGCGACATTGATACTGTGATCGACATCAAGAAAGACGTCCTTACCCCAAAGACGCTCAGCGATCTCGTCGCGGGACACCAGCTCCCCACGCCGCTGGAGCAAAAGAATGAGCAACTCCATCGGGAGCTTTTCCAGGCGAACCGTACGTGTATCCCGTTGGAGCTGGTAGCGGGACAGATCAAGGGTGAAATCACCGAATTGGAATTGTGGGGCCGTAAATCCCCCGGATATTCTTTGACATGTGGTACTGAAATGATGCTCCACGATCCGCAAAGAAGCAACCGTGCCAGCAACTTAGGGATTTACACAACATTTACTCCGTCTTTACAGAACCTGCATTGCAATCCTTGAGTGCGATCGAAGATAACTGCGATCACACTCAGACTTTGGAGGTCTGTCAAACATGCGACGAAAACTAATGTGGTTGGTACTGTGCACTGCCGCACTTGTGAGCGCGACCCTCTATCAGACGCAATCCGCCCGGGCGACCCCAGCTCAAGGATTCACGGGCACCACACTCGTAAAAGGGACGTTCTCCGAATTCCAAGTCTTCAACCAACTCACAAAGGACCAGCTTCAACAGCTTGCTCCGGGATTCCCTGGCGACACTTGGTTCTCATTCGAAAAGACTAAGGGACCGTCAGACCTGTACGTGCAAAGCAATACGTGGCTGCCCGCTGGGAGTACAGGCTGGCATAAGCACCCTGGTCACAGCCTGATCATCATCACGTCCGGACAGGTAACTCAGTATCATGCCGACTGTACGCCCCAGGTATATGGCCCAGGCACGGCAAATGGTCCGACGCTGGTGGATAGCGGAGATGACGAACACCTGATTCGGAATGAAACGTCCAGCTCGGCGACAAGTTTTGCGGTCCAGATCGTTGCCAATGGTGCACCGCGCCGGATTGACATAGCAGAAGCGCCAGCGACCTGCCAGATTTTCTAAATTGGCATTCGCCGGGCAAGAGCGCAGCGACAGCCATACGTCGTCAGCGACGACCACGTTCAACTGATGACCGTCGCCACGAGAGAAGAGCAGCTTGCCACCCGGGGTGATGGCGGTCCAATATGCGCCGCACTCCGCTGTTTTTCCCCGACCCAAGAAAACCAATGAGGTCAGACGAAGGGAACAAGCAAAAGATGACGAGCAGCCGCCTCCGGCGGAACCGGATTATAGAAAAATCCGGAGGCCCACTCGAATCCGGTGATATGAGAAATTTGGGGTAAGATTTCTATATGCCAATGAAAGTCCTCCTCGATTGTCTTCCAATAGCCCCCTCTTTGGCGGGGAAAGGGACGGTCGTGGAGGGATAGATTGTAGGGCGGCCCGTCCATGCGTTGCTCCAATTTCTGCAGTACATCGCGCATGATCCGAGCCAGGTTTTCAATTTGGGCTGCACTGATCCGGCTGAAAGTGCTGCTATGAAATTTCGGGAACACGCACATCTCGAAGGGAAAGCGCGACGCAAAAGGAGCAAATGCAAGGAAATCTTCATTCTCGGCAATCAGCCGCCTCCTTCCTCTCAGCTCCTGCTGGAGCACGTCGCAGTATAAGCAGCGCTCTTTCCGAGCAAAGTAATCACGAGCGATCATGAGTTTCGTCTTGATTGCGCGCGGCGTTACCGGGAGGGCCATCAGCTGCGAGATGGAATGACTAATGCTGTGCGCGCCTGCTCCTACACCGTAATTCTTAAAGATCAACACATAGCGCACACGCGTGTCCCCTTCAAGGTCGACGATGCGAGCTATGTAAGCTCTGATGACGTCAGAAATTTCTTCGATTTCCAGTTCATGCAGGCTCCGGTCATGCCGCACAGTCTCCGCAATGATCTCGTGCGCACCCACGCCGTTCATCAGGTCGTGTAACGCTTCGGCACGCCGTCCCAGTTCACCTTCTATCTTCAGCCGCGGTTGGGAATTGGGCACCACTCGAACCGACCATCCCGGCCCGTTAGGAGAAGACCCTCGATTTCGGATTGCGAAGACTTCTGGCGGTGTCGCGGCCTCATTGCCCTCACAGAATGGGCAGAAGGCCGTGTCACGTCTGAATTTCTCGAAATGAAAGTCGCCAGGCTGGATCCGGTCGTTCTGCCCCACGATGACCCAGCGGTCGGTGAAAATGTCTTTCCGCATTTGGGACATAAGGACTTATCCAATGAGGAGCGGAATAGTGGAGCGCTCATCGCGCATTTTCCAAAGAAAACTTCTATGCGGTGACATGGATGAACTCGAAACTGCGATCGCGACCGGCACCTGCCTTGCAGGCGGGTTCCGGGCTGCGACACAGTATATATCACTGATTCCAGGAGCCGTCGGAGTGTCGAATTCTGCTCGCCGAGAACAGAAAAGACCTGAAGGGGAAAGAAACCATCAATGTCACGAACCGGCCAGCTGGGTATACAATCGTTGCCGTTTTCGAAGTAAAAACGAAATTGCGATTCACTCCACGTCATGTGGTGCAAGGAGAAACCTATGCTCGTGCGAAGAGTCATCCAGGTGCTGATGGTAGTGTCGGCGTTCGCGCTCACATCAGGAGCGCAGGAACAGCCCAAAAAGACCATCCAGCACGTGCCTATTCAGCCGACGTCACCGGCTTCGGGCAAAGAGATGTACACCAACTATTGCGCCGTCTGCCATGGCACGGAAGGTAAAGGCAACGGTCCCGCGGCCGACGCCCTGAAGACCCCGCCCGCCGACCTCACAATGTTGAGCAAGAAAAACGGTGGAACCTATCCCGCAATCAAGGTCGGCTCCGCCATTCGTGGCGATGCCCATGTAGCGGCGCACGGCAGCAAAGAAATGCCGGTCTGGGGGAAACTGTTCTGGACAATCAGTGCGGGCCACGCAAGTGAAGTGGACCAGCGGATTGTAAACCTGGTCAGCTATATCAAGACTCTACAGTCCAAATAACCGCGCGCGCCGGATGTGGGCTGCCTCAATCCGCCCTCGAGGTATGGTGGGCCGAGGTCACACTCTTAGTGTCTCCGGGCTTTGCGAGTAGAGTTGCGGGATTTGCCCAGTCTGAGGATGAATGCCTGGCTGCGGCCTTCTTTGGTGGCGGGAGATATCTGCCATGCAAAGTTCAAAGGCGGGCGCGGCGCTCTATTTCGCCCTTGTCTTTTTTAGCCCCGATGCCCCCAGCCTAGGGAGGACACCTACTCTCCCCGCGGCTTTCGCCGTCCCACTCGGCTCAGGATACGCCGGACTTTCTTCGGTGATACGGAAAGGCGCGCCGCCACACGTGAAATCTTCCGACCTTCGCGTTCCCAGACTTTGGGAATGATCAGTTCGGCGAACTCTTCACTAATCTGCTGGAAAGTTTTGTCACCCACCGAGCCCTGCGACCAGGCGCGCAGAGTGGGATTCACGCTGCCGCTCCGCACAACGTTGGCCTTCAGCGTCTGCAGGTCTTCCCAGGCACTGTCAGTGTGGTCGCCCTTGGTGAGAGTAACGGCCTGGTCGTAGCATCGCCGTGCCGCGTCCGGATCGTCAAAGAAGCGATTGCAGTAGGTCAGGCCCTGCCAAACGTGGGTATGGGCCAGTAAACGCCGGTTCTGGGTGTGTCTGGCCAACTCGCTGGCTTCGTGAGCGAAATCCTGGGCCAGTCGGGCATGGTTGCCGGGTTCGGTGCTTTCGCCGATCCCTTCCTCCACCCGGGCGTTTTCGATCATGCAGAGCAGCAGGCGCGCCCGGGCCATCAGGATGTGGTCACGCTTTTCTTCGCCCAGGCGAAAGGCGGTCTTCGCCGCCGACTCGGCATGTTCGAGGTCGCCGTTGTCCAAATGGAGATAGGCGTAGTTCAGGTGCACGCTGCCCAGGCCGTGGTGGTTTTCATACTGCTCGTAGATGGCGGCAGCTTCCGCGAGTTCGGCCAGAGCCTCCTGGCGGAGTTGCTCAAAGCGGCCGCGATACTGCGGCTTGCCCTGGCCATTGCTGGCACGTCCACGGGTGGCGGCCTTGCGGCGGCGGGCCGCCTCGGCATCAATCTTACGTCGCAATTGCAGGGCGATGAGCCGCTTCACATACGCCATGTTGTTCAGTGAGCGCGCCACGTTGCGATGCAGAGGATCCCGTTTCTTGTACTGCGCGATGGCCTTGGTAAAACTGTCAATGGCATGCTGGTAGCGTCCCTGGCGGCGCGCAATCCGGCCATACGAGGAATGAATGTTGCCCAAGGTAAGGAAATCATCGGTCTGGCTGAGGATGGCTTCGGCTTCTTCCAGAATCTCGGTGGCTTGCTCGGCGTCTCCTTTTTGAAAGAAGAGCCAGCTCTCCAGCACGCGCATGACGGCGGCCATCGGCTGATGGCCGAGATCGGAGGCCAGTTCCCTGCCCTTCACCGCAAACGCAAGTGCCTGGTCGTACTCTCCCTTCATGCGCAGGCAGCGGCCCTTCCAGAAATTGGCGATGGCCAGGAGTTCGTTGTCGTCGGTCTCGGCCGCCAGACTCAGGACAAAATCACAGTGCCGCAGGGCCTCATCCTTTGACTCTTCGGCCATCGCCACCATGCCCTCCGCCATGCGCAAATACAGGTAGTCATGCAGAGGCAAGCGGGCGCGCACAGCTTTGGAGAAACGGGCGACAATTTCCTTGACCAGTCCGGGACGCTGGTAGCCGACGTCCACCCACTGCGCCAGATAGCCAGCGAAGGCCGCGGCGTTTCTTTGCCCCGGATCGAACGAACTCAGCAGACCACGGCGCTCTTCCAGGCGCGCCAAGCCGCGTCCCACGCGGCGGCACACCAGGTCCTCCTTGAGCTGCGCTAGAAATTCATCCGAGATCTCGGTGAAGTTGGGGCTCATCTTGCACGCCGGCGTTCTGCGTATTCCTAGTCGATGTAATCATAAGCCACCAAAGTCAGGAATTCCGCGAAATCCGGGCTGGTCATCATGTGCTCGTAGATCTCGGCCGCTTCTGCCATGCGGCTGCCCTTCAGCTTGTTTTTCTGCTCCGCAATCGCCTCGCGGACCATCTCTTGGGTCACCGGACGGCCGTTGCTGAGCGTGGCTCGGTGGCGCACCCATTGCCATACCTGGGCGCGGCAGATTTCGGCGGTGGCAGCGTCTTCCATCAGGTTGTAGATGGGAACACAGCCCGATCCGCGCAGCCACGACTCCAGATACTGCAAGCCCACATCAATGTTCCAGCGCACACCTTCTTCGGTGATCTCGCCTACAGGCACGGCGAGCAGGTCCTTGGCGGTGACGTGCACATCCTCGCGGCGGCAACCGATCTGGTTCGCCTGCTTCATGTGAGCGTCAAAGATTTCTTTGGCAACCGGCACCAGGCCGGGATGGGCCACCCAGGTGCCGTCGTGTCCGGCCTGGACCTCACGCAGTTTGTCCTGGCGCACCTTGTCCAGCGCCTTTTCATTGGCCGCCGGATCATTCTTGATGGGAATCTGTGCCGCCATTCCGCCCATGGCGTGAATGCCGCGGCGGTGGCAGGTCCGGATCAGCAGATCCACATAAGACTTCAGAAAATGCTTTTCCATGGTCACAGTCGAGCGGTCGGGCAGCACGAAGGCCGGGTGGTTCCGGAACTTCTTGATGAAACTGAAAATGTAGTCCCAACGGCCGCAGTTCAGGCCGGAAGAGTGTTGCCGCAGCTCGTAGAGGATTTCGTCCATTTCAAAAGCGGCCAGAATCGTCTCGATCAGGACGGTGGCGCGGATGGTGCCGCGGGGGATGCCGAGTTCATCCTGCGCGTAGCAGAAGACGTCGTTCCACAGGCGAGCTTCGAGATGGCTCTCCAGCTTGGGGAGATAGAAGTAGGGGCCGGTTCCCTTACGGATGAGACTCTGCGCGTTGTGAAACAAGTAAAGACCTAAATCAAACAGAGAAGCGGAGATGGGCGCACCATCCACCTCGAAATGCCTTTCCACAAGATGCCAGCCTCGCGGCCGCACCAGCAACGTTGCCACCTTGGAATTGAGGTTATAGCGCTTCCCTTCCGGGCTGACGTAGCTGATGGTGCCCTCCACCGCGTCCCGCAGATTGAACTGGCCTTCGAGATTGTTCTGCCAGGTGGGCGAATTGGAATCTTCAAAATCCGCCATGAAGACGTCGGCGCCGGAGTTCAGCGCATTGATGATCATCTTGCGGTCCACCGGGCCCGTAATCTCCACCCGGCGGTCGAGCAGATCGTGCGGAATAGGCGCAACCGTCCATTCGGCCTGGCGGATGTGGGCGGTTTCGGGAAGGAAATCGGGAAACTGGCCGGCGTCGATCTGCTGCTGGCGGGCGCGGCGGCGGGCCAGAAGTTGCTGGCGCCGGGCTTCAAACTCACGCGCCAGCTTGGTCAGGAAAGCGCTCGCTTCCGGAGTAAGAATTTGCATCTCAACGTCAGTGCGGAGGGCTGTGGTGGTGGTTGTCATATCTACATCTTAATGGGTCGCGTTCCGCCGGCGCCGGTTGACTAGTCCGAAGCGGACGACCTGGTCAATGCGGACCACACGGTTTGTGGCCTGGGCGCGATTGCGGTTTACTTCTCCTTGAGCCGGCACGCCGGACAGGACACCGCAACCATGCACACTCTGAACACCGCAGAACTGACGAAATACTGGCACAGCGACAACCGCTGGAGGGGCACAAAGCGTCCCTACTCCAGCCAACAGGTGGAGAGGTTAAGGGGCTCCTTCCAGGTCGAGCACACGCTGGCGCGCATGGGCGCGGAGCGGCTGTGGTGGCTGTTGCACCACGAAGAGTATGTGCCTGCCCTCGGCGCCCTCACTGGCAACCAGGCGGTACAGCAGGTGCAGGCCGGGCTGAAAGCGATCTACCTCAGCGGCTGGCAAGTGGCAGCGGATGCGAATAACTCCGGCCATATGTATCCCGACCAGAGTTTGTATCCGGCCGACAGCGTGCCCAATGTAATCCGTCGGATCAACAACGCCTTGGTGCGCGCCGACCAGATCCACCACATGGATGACAACAACGGCATCCACTGGATGGCTCCCATCGTCGCCGATGCCGAAGCCGGATTTGGCGGCAGCCTGAATGCCTTCGAATTGATGAAGGCGATGATCGAGGCTGGCGCCGCCTGTGTGCATTTTGAAGATCAGCTTTCTTCCGCCAAGAAGTGCGGACACCTGGGCGGGAAGGTCCTGGTGCCGACCTCGGAAGCCATCCAAAAGCTGGTCGCGGCTCGCCTGGCCGCCGACGTGCTGGGCGTGCCGACTCTCATCATGGCCCGTACCGATGCCAACAGCGCCCATCTCCTCACCAGCGATATCGACCCGCGGGACCGGGAGTTCGTCACCGGAGAAAGGACACCGGAAGGCTTCTTCCACATTCGCGGAGGTTTGGACTCGGCCATTGCGCGCGGTCTCGCCTACGCCCCCTATGCGGACTTGATCTGGTGTGAAACTTCGGAACCCAACGTGGAAGAAGCGCGCCGGTTCGCAGAAGCCATCCATTCCAGGTATCCCGGCAAACTGCTCGCTTACAACTGTTCGCCCTCGTTCAACTGGAAGAAGAAGCTCGACGATGCAAGCATCGCCAGTTTCCAGCCGGAGTTGGCCAGGATGGGATACAAGTTCCAGTTTGTCACCCTGGCCGGATTCCATGCCCTGAACCTGAGCATGTTCGAACTGGCGCGCGGCTACAAAGATAGCGGTATGACCGCGTATTCCCGGCTGCAGGAAAAAGAATTCAGCCGGGAAGCGGAGTACGGATACCAGGCCGTGAAGCACCAGCGCTTCGTAGGCACCGGATACTTCGACGCGCTCACTCAGGTAATTGCCGGTGGCCTGGCCTCAACCACGGCCCTGAACGGCTCTACCGAGCAGGAACAGTTCGCAGAGATGAAACCCCTGGTGCACCCGAAACATGGTCCGGACGCGGCTTGCCAGCCGATTCTGGGCCAGTGCCCCTCCTCGAGCTTCGTGCATGAGATCATTCCGATCCACGAGGAGTCACTGCTGCCCTCGGGAGACTAGGTCCGATCCTCGCGGGTACCCCGTCTAAGCTCTGCTTGGGCGGGGATTTTCTTGTGGCAGACGCAGCTTTGCCGCCAGGAAACATTCCGATCCAATCAGACTCAAGTAGAGAGCCTCGGCCTGGAGCGATCACAACGTGGTGTGATTCAGCGCACTTGCAGGACTGCGATGCCTGGTTTAGTACTTAGGTGGTTGTTACCAAACCAGGCAGGTGGAACGTGGCGAACGTGAATGTGCGAAGAGGGGTGATCGGAATCCTGACCGGCGGCGGTGATGTACCCGGCCTGAATCCAGCTATCCGCGCCCTAACCATTCGAGCGCTTCGGGAAGGTTATGAGGTGGTTGGATTGCGTCGCGGGTGGGCTGGTCTGGTCGAAATCGTGCGCGAGAAGGACTATGACAACAGTGACAACTTTCATCCCCTGTCCGAGGAGCTAGTCAATCGAGCGGGACGAACCGGCGGGACGTTCCTGCATACAGCGCGCACCAATCCCAGCAAAGTGAAAAAGTCCAGTGTTCCACAGCATTTGCAAGACGCTTACAAAGGCGAGCTGAACGATCTGACCCCCGAAGTCCTGAAGAACCTCGACTGGCTGGGCATCGACTACTTGATTCCGATTGGCGGCGATGACACCCTAAGCTATGCCGTGCGCTTATACCAGGAGGGGGTGAAGGTGGTCGCGATTCCCAAGACCATGGACAATGACGTGCCAGGAACGGATTACTGCATCGGTTTTAGCACTTGCGTGACTCGTACCATTGCTATGGCCAACAGCTTGCGCACCTCCGCCGGCTCGCATGAGCGGTTTCTCGTGCTCGAAGTTTTTGGCAGGTATGCCGGCTTTACCGCCATGCTGCCTACCATGGCCGGCGCGGCAAATCGCTGTGTAATTCCGGAACATAAGTTCGACATTGAACGCCTGGCCGAGTTGATGGCTGCCGACCGGCGCAAGAATCCGAGCCGCTATTCGGTGGTGCTCGTCTCCGAAGGAGCGATGTTTGAAGGCGGTGAGATGGTATTCGCGCGCGAAACCACCGACGCCTTCGGTCACAAGAAGCTGGGTGGTATTGGCGACCTGGTCTCCGAGAAACTGAAAGAACTCTCTCCTAAGTACAACGGTGGCAAGGTGATTGACATCGTGAATCAGAAGCTGGGTTATCTCGTCCGTTGTGGCGACCCCGATGCCATTGACTCGATTGTGCCCATGGCTTACGGAAATCTTGCGCTCGACTTGCTGATCGGTAAGATCCACGGACGGCTTGTTGTTCTGAAGAATGGCCGCTATGACAACATGCCAATCGATGCTGTGATCGCGTCGAAAAAAGTGGTGAACGTAAAAGAGCACTACAACATCGAACGACTCCGCCCGCACTACAAGAGCTTTGAGATGAAACCTCTTTTCATCATGACCAGTGAACTGGGCTAGAAAACGAGACATGCAGACCGACGAATGCCTCACTCCAGAGGCCGCCGGTTATCAGCTCTTTCCTGCCTCAGATCACTGAGGTTTCGGTGGCCGCGAGCGCCACGCCAGATCCTGAGCCTGATACTTCCACTTCCTGAGCGTCCACAACCGCAATCGCGGCGGCGCTCACGATCTCCTCGACCTCAGCCCCGCGTGGCACTACGTGAACGGGCTTGCTCATGCCCATGAGAATAGGACCGAGGGTCTCGGCTCCGCCGATTTTCGACAGCAGCTTGCAAGCAATGTTGGCCGAGTTGAGATCGGGAAAGATCAGCACGTTGGCTCCGCCCTTCAACAAACTGAAGGGGTACATCTGCTCCAGTATCCCGGGAGACACAGCGGCATCCGCCATGATTTCGCCGTCCACCAGCAGCGTGGGATCGGCCTGGTGCAGCAACTCGACCGCTTTGCGTACCTTGTCACACAGGGGATGCTTGGTGCTGCCAAAGCTGGAAAACGAAAGCATGGCTACACGTGGCACCACGTCAAAGCGCCGCGCAGTTTCCGCGGTGCACAAGGCGATTTCCGCCAGATCCTCGGCTGTGGGCTCGATGTTAACGCTGGTGTCTGCCAGGAAGTACAGGCTGCCCGTTCGGGTCACGATAGGGTAACAGCCTGAAACCCGGTGCAGACCCTCGCGCATGCGCACAATTTGCAGCGCAGGACGGATGGTATCTGCGAAGTGCTGGGTAACTCCCGCGACCAGGGCGTCGGCGTCCCCCATGTGGACCATCATGGAGGCCAGGACATTCCGGTCTTTGAGCAGGGCACGCGCTTCGACAACGGTGACACCTCGGCGTTGGCGAAGGCGGAAGAGTTCCTGGACATAGTCTTCGCGCACCAACGAGACCGCGGGATCTACGATCTTAATCTCTCCCAGGGTCAGTCCCAACACGGCTGCCCGAGTGCGGATGATTGCAGGGTCGCCGAGCAGCATCGGAATTGCAATCCCCTCTTCCAACAGGCAGTGCGCGGCGCGCAGAATCCTGTCATTGTCTCCCTCGGGAAAGACTACTTGCTTGGGTTTGGCCTGGGCCTTGTGGATCATGATGCGAGAGATTTCGTGGGCTTTGCCGAGCCGGCTCTCCAGTTGTTCGCGGTAAGCTTCGATATTCACCGGTTCTTGTGCAACGCCACTGCGCATGGCGGCTTCCGCAACAGCAGACGCCTCCCACACCAGCACGCGCGGATCGAACGGCTTGGGAATCAGGTAGTCAGGACCAAACCTCAAGCGCTCCACTCCGTAAGCCCGACAGACCGAATCGGGTACATCCTCTTTGGCAAGAGCCGCCAGGGCTCGCGTGGCGGCAAGCTTCATCTCTTCATTGATTGCCGTGGCTCGCACGTCCAAGGCGCCACGGAAAATGAATGGGAAACCGAGCACATTGTTTACCTGATTGGGATAGTCGGAGCGCCCAGTTGCGACGATGACATCATTCCTGCTGGCCCTTACGTCTTCGTAGGAAATTTCCGGGTCGGGGTTTGCCATGGCAAAAACAATAGGCCGGGCCGCCATGGATCGCACCATATCTGGCGTGACTGCACCTTTTACGGAGCAGCCCACGAACACGTCGGCAGCCTGCATGGCCTCGGCCAGTGTGCGTAGTCTGGTGTCTTGCGCGAAGCGCTCCTTGTGGCGGTTCATGCCTTCCTCGCGGCCTTTGTAAATGACTCCTTTGGTGTCGCACAGAATGATATTGTCCCGCTTTACCCCCAGACGAACATAGTGCTCGGCACATGCGATGCCAGCCGCGCCCGCGCCGTTGATTGCAATGCGCACGGCGCCGATGTCTTTACCAACAATCTCGAGCGCGTTGAGCAGCGCCGCTCCGGAGATGATTGCTGTGCCGTGCTGATCATCGTGAAACACTGGAATCTTCATGGTCTTCCGCAGCATTTCTTCGATGTAGAAGCACTCCGGCGCCTTAATGTCCTCAAGGTTAATGCCACCGAAGGTGGGCTCCAGGAGCTGGCACACCTTGATGATTTCATCGGGGTCGCGGGTATCCAGTTCGATGTCAAAGACGTCCACATCGGCAAAACGCTTGAACAGGACGGCCTTGCCTTCCATCACTGGCTTACCGGCGAGGGCCCCAATGTCCCCCAGGCCAAGGACTGCGGTCCCATTGCTTACTACTCCGACCAGGTTACCGCGGGCGGTGTATTTGAAAGCATCGTGCGGATTCTGCTTGATCTCCAGACAAGGATCAGCAACCCCGGGAGTGTAGGCCAGGCTGAGATCACGTTGGGTACGACATGGCTTGGTCGGCGTGACTTCGATTTTTCCGGGGCGCGCGCCAAAGTGATAATCTAGAGCTTGCTGCTTGGTCACTGGCATAAATTCCTCCCTCGCACTGCATCTGCCGCCAGGGTCCCCGGAAACAGATAAACTCCCGAAGTATCCGAGCGTTTTCTCGGAAGCCTCACGTATAGCCCTGCCACAATAGCTCCTCCACACTCTCAATCTGTCCGGACCGCTGAGCTCGCCGTGGCCTCAATAGGCGAAGCCGTCGGCCTGCGCAACTGCGGTGGCATAGCCTGAATGAATGATGAACTCCCAGCCGGCGGCCAGCGCTTTGCGGTCGATTTCAAGCAAGGTGCTGTCTTTGACCTTGGCTTCGAGGACTCCCAAAGCAGATTCGCGGGTCAAGCAGTTGGTCTCGGCCAACATGGCGCCGAGCATCACAATGTTTGCGGCCTTGGCGGAGCCTAACTTGTCTGCGATTTGCGCGGCGGGAACGCAGATCACGTCCGCTGCGGGAATGGCAAAGTCCTCCGGCAGCTTGTCGCTGAAGTAAACAATGAGTCCCCCGGGAGCCACCTGCGGCGCGAATTTGCGAAGGGCAATTTCGCTCATTGCAATTAGAACTTGGGGACGCGTGACGAGAGGCGAGCCAATACGCCGCTTCGACAGGCATACATGACAATTCGCGCTGCCGGAGCGCATCTCCGGCCCGTAGGAAGGAAGCCAGCTTACTTCCAGTCCTTCGCGCATGCCCATCTCGGCCAGTAGCTGTCCGAGCAAGAGCACACCCTGTCCGCCAAAGCCCGCAAGCTTGATGGTGAACTCCTGGAATGCATGTGCGTATGTTGGCGAGGGGCCAGATGCTTCTTGCTTTCGGATGTCGAGCACCTCTGAGACAGGGCGCTGCGGGGGCGCCGGGCCAGGAGGGATTTCCTGCTTCCGGTCACGGAAAACGTTCAACGGAAAAGCGGGAACCATCTGTTCCGCTACCCAACGGCGTGCATCTACGGGATCCTTGCCCCAAATCGTCGGGCAAGGCGAGAGAATCTCGACAAACGAAAAGCCCAGGTTGTCGCGCTGATTTTCGAGGGCTTTGCGAATCGCCCGCCGCGCCCGCATGATGTTCTTGTTATCCGATAAAGCCACGCGTTCGATATAAACGGGAGCTTCAAGCGTGGACAGCAGTTCCGACATGTGCAATGGAAAGCCCTCGTTTGCGGGCCTGCGTCCCCAGGGCGAGGTGGTGCTTTTCTGTCCCACCAGGGTGGTGGGAGCCATTTGGCCGCCGGTCATGCCATAAATTGCATTGTTCACGAAGAAGACTGTGATTTTCTCGCCCCGGTTCGCGGCATGAATAATCTCGGCAGTCCCGATAGCGGCCAGGTCACCGTCCCCCTGGTATGCGATCACCAGTTTTTCGGGGCAAGCCCGCTTCAATCCTGTAGCCGCGGCGGGAGCGCGTCCGTGAGCCACCTGCACATTTCCCACATCAAAATAGTAGTAGGCAAACACCGAGCAGCCCACCGGACTGACAAAGATAGTCTGGTCTTGCAGGCCCAACTCTTGGATTGCCTCGGCAATCAACTTATGCGCAACGCCATGCCCACATCCCGGACAGTAGTGTGTCTGGTGTTTTAATTCTGACTTGCGCTCGTAAGTGTCGTAGAACACCGGCGACTTGGAGTGGACTACTTCGTAAGCGTTGCTGCCGGCATGTGGTTCAGTCGGACCGCTGTTGCTCTCGACCGCCATCCTTAGCGCTTCGCTTTCTATGACTGTATCCATATAAGGTGCCTGCCAATCACACACCTACCGAGATCTGTTTTTCAATTTGTTCAAGTACCTCTTCGACCGAGGGCACGTTGCCGCCGACCCGGCCATAAAACGCTACCGGCTTATTGCTTCCCACCGCCAGTTGTACGTCCTCTAGCATCTGGCCGTTGCTCAATTCAACGACCAGAACGCTTTCCGCTCCGGAGGCTATGCCTGCTAGTTCCTTCGAGGGGTACGGCCACAGCGTAATAGGACGGAAGAGTCCCACCTTCCAACCTCGCGTTCGCGCCTGTTCCACGGCCGAGCGCAGGACCCGCGACACGATGCCGTACCCAACCAGCAGCAGTTCTGCGTCATCGGTCTCGTACTGTTCAAACATGGTTTCGGTTTGCTGCGCCCGGATATATTTTGCCTCCATGCGGCGCTGGTGTTCCTCCAGATCGTCAGGTTCGAGGTAGATCGAAGACACCAAATTCTGGCGCGTTTCTGGAGTCCCCTTCACCGCCCAGGGCTTCTGTGGAACCATCGCCTCCCGAAACTCAAGGTCTAGCGATTCCATCATTTGTCCGACGAAGCCATCGGCCAGCACGATGGCAGGATTGCGGTACTTGTCCGCCAGATCAAAGGCCAACATGGTGAGCTCAGCCATTTCCTGCACCGAAGCGGGCGCCAGAACGAAATTGCGATAGTTGCCGTGCCCTCCTCCTTTCACGGTGGCGAAATAGTCGCTTTGCTCGGGGGCGATATTTCCCAGGCCAGGACCGCCGCGCATTACGTCCACGATCACGCAGGGAAGTTCAGCCCCTGCCAGATAGGAAATGCCCTCCTGCATCAGGCTGAGGCCGGGGCCTGAGGAAGCGCTCATAACGCGGACCCCGGCCGCAGCGGCACCGTAGACCATATTGATCGCGGCGACTTCACTCTCCGCCTGGAGGAAGGTTCCTCCAACCTGCGGCAGATACAAGGCTGCCGCTTCGGTGATCTCGCTGGCGGGAGTAATAGGATAACCATAGAAAGCGCGGCAACCGGCGAGGATTGCGCCCTTGATCACGGCCACATTGCCCTTACAGAGCCGGCGCATGTTGCCCTCCTCGCGATCCCGCGGCTGGCTTCGGCGGCGCTGCCATGCGGAAGACGGTGATCGCTCCCGGCTCCGGGCAGCAGTAGAAGCAAATGCCGCAACCCGTGCAGCCGTCGCCCGCATACAATGCCGGATGCACACCATAGGCGCTCAGCTCATCGGCCAGTGCCAGACACTTTGGCGGACACGACTCGACACAGAGCCCGCATCCTTTGCACTCCTCAATGTTGATTTCGATGTTGCCCCGTGCCAGCCCCGACATGGATCACCTCTAGACTGCCTGCGTCACTTCAGGGTGCTGCAACCATTTCGTTCTTTCGCAGTATTCGTACAGTTCTGCGCGAAACTTTGGATCCGCGATCTGGATCAGAGCTCTGGCCCGCTCGCGGATTGATTTTCCGTGCAGATAAGCGACTCCATGCTCGGTCACGACATAGCGAACCAGTCCGCGCGATGTAACCACGCCGGCCCCGGGGCTGAGCATGGGCACTATGCGCGAGATGGTTCCATTCTTTGCCGTCGATGAGATCGCGATGATGGGCTTGCCGCCTTTGGAGCGGGAGGCTCCGCGAAGAAAGTCCACCTGTCCGCCAATGCCGCTGTAGAACTGGTTGCCAATCGAATCCGAGCAGACCTGGCCGGTGAGATCAACCTGCAAGGCTGAATTGATCGCGACCATATTGTCATTACGGGCGATCAACCCAGGATCGTTGGTGTAGGCCGTCGGATGAAATTCGAAGATCGGGTTGTTGTCTACGAATTCAAAAAAACGCCTTGTACCCAGGGCAAACCCGACGATGATCTTGCGCGGCTTGAAATTCTTGCGGGCTCCGGTGATCACACCGTTCTCGATCAGGGGAATCACGCCCTCGGAAACCAATTCGCTGTGTACCCCCAGGTCCTTGCGATCGCCGAGAAAGGGCAGAACCGCGTCCGGGATACCTCCAACACCCGTTTGCAGAACTGCCCCGTCTTCAATCAGGCCCGCTACATTACGCGCGATGGCGACGTGCATATCAGTGACCGCTGGCTTCTTGAGTTCGCATAGCGGCCGTGACGATTCCACCACCGCATCTATGTCACTGATATGAATAAAGCTGTCGCCATAGGTTCGCGGCATATAGTCGTTGACCTGGGCGACAACGTAGCGGGCGCACTTGGCGGCGGTCAGCGTGGTGTCCACGCCTACGCCAAAACTGCAAAAACCGTGGGAATCGGGAGGCGAGACTTCAATCAATGCCACATCAATCGGCATGGCGCCGCTTTCAAAGAGCGCTTCAATCTCGCTCAGATAAATCGGAGTGTAGTCGGCCCGGCCGTCGTTGATGGCCTCCCGCACGTTGCCGCCGATAAACATCGCGTTGTGCCGGAAATGTCCCGCCATCTCCGGGGCCACATAAGGCGCACAGCCCATAGTCATCATGTGTACGATCTCCACGTCGTACAGTTCAGGCGCGCGACGCATCAGGGCTTCCACCAGCGCCTCCGGCTCAGCACAACCCGGCTGAATATAGACTCGCGTGCCGGAGCGAACGCAGCGCAAAGCTTCATCCGCGGTTTGGAGTTTCTTCTTGTATTCGGGTTCCCAGGACATGTGATCTCTCCTCAATGTGCAGCCCCAGCGGCGACAACTTCATGCTGAGCGTGCCGTTTGGGCATCCGTTCATAACCCAGGACGGCATAGTAAATTGCGGAATCGAAAAACTGATCCAACAGTTCCACCAGTTCCTGTTGGCCAAGTAGCTCGACGGGGTTATCGACGACCGACTCTCGCTTCAGGAACTCCCAGAGGTTTTGCTTGGTGAGAACAATGGCGCGGATCAACTGGCTGAGCGGCACTCCCTGAGCGGCACGACGGATCCCAATCGCCGTGTAACGATGCTCGATGTCTTGCTCTTTTCGTTCCAGCAGCCAATTGCCCAATTGATGGTAGATCTCGTACACCCGGGCGTTCAGTTCGTAAATGGGAACCTTGTGGTACTCACTGAGTTGCCCGGAAGCTTGGACTTTTTCGGAAAGACTCAACGCCAATGCGTTAGCGTGGGTCTCGATGAGCCGTACAAGTCTATTTGAGAGCACCGGGATAGCCTCCCCGCTTTGTTCAGTCATTAGTGTCGATCCAGCAGGGGTTTCTCGCCATGATCAGGAGCACAACCAAATGTGACCTGGATCACATTATTGATGTCGGTGCAGGACAGGGCTTTCAGGGGAGAGTTACAGATGGCCGGCTTGAACGTTGATACCACGACGACGCACAGGCATTTGAGACTTCGCTAGGGGGAGCTATCAGACCGGCTCGTATGCTGACGGTGAAAGCTGCCTCTTTACTGCCACTGAAAGGCGGCGTATGCCCTCACGTATTTGTTCTGGGTTGGGATGCGAAAAGTTCAGTCGCAAATGACGACAGCTCTCCGGGCCATTGCCGGCGTAAAACGAATCCCCGGGCACAAAGGCCACGTTCTCCGCCAGCGCGGATCGGAACAGTGACTGGGAATCCATCCCTTCCGGCAAGGTTACCCAGAGAAACAGGCCGCCCTGGGGCTGAGTCCAGGTGACTTCCGGCGGGAAAAACTCTTTCAGAGCCTGGAGCATAACATCGCGCCGCTGCCGATAGACCCCACGAATCAGCTTCACATGCTGATCAAGAAATCCCCCGCGTGCGACCTCAAATGCTACACATTGGATGAAGGTCGAAGTGTGCAGGTCGGCGCCCTGCTTCAATTGAACCAGCTTGCTGATGATCTTGGGCGGGGCCACGATCCAGCCCAGACGAAGGCCGGGAGCCAGAGTCTTGGAGAATGTGCTGAGATAGATGACGTTGCCGATGGAAAATCCGTTGTCGCGGCGCAGGTTCTCCCGGTCCAGCACAACCAGTGGCGCGATGTGTTCGCCTTCATAACGCAATTGGCCATAGGGATCATCTTCGACGATTGGGATTCCGTACTTGTCGGCCAGCAGAATCAACTGATGGCGGCGCCCCTGCGACAGGGTGACGCCTGCTGGGTTCTGAAAGTTCGGCAGGATGTACATGAATTTTGGGCCCAGACGGAGCGAAGGCTCCAGCAACTCAGTGCGAAGCCCGTCGTCGTCAATGGGAACAGAGAGGTATTGGGCGCCGTAGCCGTTGAATGCCTGCAATGCCCCGAGGTAAGTTGGCGCCTCGACCAGCACCCGGTCGCCGGAGTTGATCAGCAATTTCCCGATTAAGTCGAGCGCCTGCTGCGAGCCAGAAGTGATCAGCACATTTTCGACCTTGGCCAGGATGGCATAGCGTGCCATATGGCGGGCGATCATCTCGCGCAGCGGCTCGTACCCTTCCGTCGCGCCATACTGCAGGGCCGGTCCGGCATGCGTGGCTAAGACTTTCTGGCAAGCTTCCTGGAACCGTTGAACCGGAAAAACCTCGCCGGCGGGCAGCCCGCCGGCGAAAGAGATCATTCCCGGTTGTTCGCTGATCTTCAGCAGTTCCCGAATCGTGGAACTCTTGCACTCCCGCGCACGGAGCGAATAGCGAGACTCCCAAAGAGTGGACATTGACCTGTGCTCCCTTCTAATACTCCGAGCTCAACGGCTGGGCTAAATTCGGCCCCGCCGCGAAAGCCGCTGCAGCAACGACTGCTATCTAATGAATCGAGACCGCGAATTCGGGTTCCGGAGAATCGATAATGTCGAACTCATCCACTCTCGGAGCGGCCTCTTCCCGCGCCCGAATCTGAGCGCCGGCTCGCTCGAGCTTGTGCAAGAGTTCCGCAGCACACCAACGGCAACAGAATCCTTGCTCCTCCTCTGGTTCTCCGCCATCTCCAGGGGTCACGAATTGATAGCTAAGTGCCGGAGGATCCAAATGGCAGACATCGCATACCTCTGGTACTTCATGCAGCGGCTCAAACGCAGAGAAAAATACACTTGGTTTCATGACGCACCTCGTAAGAATTCAAGCTTCGGATTTGTATCCAGGGCAAACTTTCCTTTCAGCCGGCGGCGGCAAACATCTTCTACCGTCGTGGGCTATTCCGTAATCTGCGCACTGCCTGATCTCCTGCAGCGAGGGACGTGAATTCCGCCATATATTTTTCAATTTCTCACGGAGGTTGGCCCCGTCCAAGCAATGCGCTCAGATCAGCTCGTCTCACCTGGGCAGGCCCGTCGGACAGAGAGCACTTGGCGAACTCGTCGTTTTCCATGATCGCCACCTGGTGCGCGGATTTCATCCTTCTTCGGCTGGTTGTGCAACCCTGACTTGATTGCACTCTCTCGAGTACCTGTAGGCCGTGATGACGGTCTCTGTGGGTTGTGATCGCAATCACACCTCTGCGAGTTGAGTGCCCGCACGAGTACCAACCTGGAGAAAGAAAAGAGAGGAGTGGATCTGCCTGGATCTAACCTCGGATATCCGTGGCTTAAGAAGGCGTTGCGGGCAAAGCCGCCAAAGCGGGACTACATCGTCTCAACTTCATGCTGCAGTTTTTCTGCCAGGTCGTTTACGGCACCTAGAACAGCGGAGGAGAGTCCGATCCCCGTGTCAAAGTTCTGGCCTTCGATGCCGTAAATAATGAAATTGGAGGGAAGCTGTTTCAATGCCCGGCTCAACTCAACAGCCTCGTTGAGCCCGAATGCATGCGTCGAGCCACGAAACATCGACGCTGGTAACGACCTCAGATTAACGTTGAAGCGATGAACTGTTCCCGCAATCGCACCGGATTGAACTGCATCGACCACGACAACGCGCTCGGCACATTTCCACAACTCCATCAAGCCCGTTCCCTCTCCGACGTGTTCATGCACTTCGCAGGAGCTATGGGCCTGATCTTTCAAATGCCGAGCAACCACCAGGCCGGCGGCATCGTCATGGCGATACGCGTTACCAACGCCGATCACAAGAACCCTTGACGCTTGAATCACGCCGCCCACTTCAGTAGGACCCTCTTCCAGTGCTGCCGCCACGAAGGCCAAACCTAAACAGGCAGCAATCCGATGCGCTCATCCGCGATCGATTTCGAGCTTAAGAAAATGTGTGGCACAAGAGATGCAGGGATCATAATTTCGCACGGCTTGCTCACAACGCCACCCGAGCTCGTCTTCGGGAAGCGTCAGGAACTTGGGCACGAATTGTGACAGATCTTGCTCGATGACCTTCTGATTCTGTGATGTTGGCGGCACAATCTTCGCATCCAGGATAGTGCCGTGTTCGTCCACGCGATAGCGGTGGTACAGAATACCGCGCGGCGCTTCCGTACAACTGCAGCCGCTGGCGGCACGCACTGGGATATCAATCGCCGGCCGCTCCGGCGGCTCGTACTGCGCGATGATGCGCAGAGCTTCATCGCAGGCGTACAGGATCTCCACACTGCGGACAACGATGCTCTTGAAGGGGTTTTGGCAAATAGGCGTGAGGCCAGCGTCGCGGGCGGCTTCCTGCGCCAGCGGTGAGAGCCGGTCAAAGTTCAAACTGTAACGAGCCATGGGGCCTACAAAATACGGCCCATGCCGCTTCAGTACCGAGTGCAGCGCGTTGGAGTGCTGGACCTGTTCCTCAATGAAGTTGTTTTCGTATTCCTCAACCACGATGTCCAGTCCACTATTCGATACCAGCCTCCCTTCATTAAACGGATATTCGTTGGGATGCCTCAGGGCAACAAACAGGTAATCCCGCTCGAAGTCTGGAAAGGGCATGCTCGCGGTCCAGCGCACGGTTTCGAGAGCTGCATCACGCGCCCACTTCAACCGTTCTGCCAGGGCCGCCAGTTCGCCGCGCGTCGGCACTTTATAGAAACCACCGACGCGAACATTAATCGGATGAATTTCCCTTCCGCCCAGCAACGTAACGATTTCGTTGCCCGCCTTCTTCAGTTGCAGGCCCCGCCGCACCACGCTGGCATGGTCCTTCGCCATCTGGATGGCATCCTGATAGCCGAGGAAGTCGGGCGCGTGCAGCATGTAGACATGCAGCGCGTGGCTTTCGATCCACTCGCCGCAGTAAATAAGCCGGCGCAGCAATCTCAATTGACCATCGACCTTCGCACCGAACGCGTTCTCGATGGCGTGGGCGGAACTCATCTGGTACGCGATGGGGCAGATGCCGCAAATCCGCGCGGTGATATCGGGAACTTCGGCAAAATTGCGACCGCGCAGGAAGGCCTCAAAAAAACGCGGCGGCTCGAAGATTTTCAGCTTGACGTCAACCACTTTATTGTCGCGGACCTTGATGTAGAGACCACCCTCGCCTTCGACGCGAGCCAGGTAGTCAACCTTGATGGTCTTAGTCCTCATGCTGCTCGCTTTCCCGGCGGAACGGCTCAGCGTACGCATTGAAGCTGCGAAACACTTGTAGCAAGTCCTGTTGCTTTACCCCCAGCCCAGTCCACGAGGTGCTCAATGATTTGGTGTTCGGGGTTTCCATGGGACCAAAGCAGCCATAGCAACCCCGGTTGTACGAGGGGCAAATCGCGCCACAACCGGCGTGTGTCACCGGGCCCAGGCAAGGCGTCCCGTGCGCCACCATCACGCACACAGTTCCTCGTTGCTTGCACTCAACGCAGACGCTATGGGCTGGCGTATTCGGCTTGCGTCCGTGCAAGAACGCGCTAATCACTTCCACCAGCTGATGCTTGTTGATGGGGCAGCCGCGCAACTCAAAATCAACCCGCACGTGATCGGCAATAGGCGTGGACTTGTTGAGAGTGTCAATGTAGGCCGGTGTAGCGTAGACAATGGAGATGAATTCTCTAACGTCCTTGAAATTCCGCAGCGCCTGGATGCCGCCCGCTGTAGCACAAGCACCGATGGTCACGAGGAACTTTGAAACCCGCCGCACCTGATGAATGCGCTCGGCATCATGCGGCGTCGTGATCGAGCCCTCGACCAGCGATAGATCGTAGGGGCCTTTCACTACTGCGCGAGAGGCCTCGGGAAAGTTCGCAATTTCCACCTCGCCCGCAAGTGCCAGCAGCTCGTCTTCGCAATCGAGCAGGCTCAACTGGCATCCATCACAGGAGGAGAACTTCCAGACCGCAAGTTTGGGTTTGGGGGGCGTTTTCATTTCAGAGCTCTCTTATCGCAAGAAGTTCTTGTATGCCCTGATAGGGAAAAACTGGGCCTTCCTTGCAGATAAAGGTAGGGCCAAACTGACAGTGTCCGCAAAAACCGACAGCGCACTTCATGTTGCGCTCCATTGAAATGTAAATGTTTTCCAGTGCGATTCCGCGTCTCTGGAGTTCCCGCACGGTGAAGCGCATCATTACCTCGGGCCCGCAGATCATCGCCACTGTATTGCGGGAGTTGAACTGCGCTTTGGAGATCAAGGTGGTGACGACGCCAACGTTGCCAGACCATGTCCCGGCGGCACGATCGACAGTAACATGGGCTTGAAGGTCTGTACGTTTGCCCCACCGCTCCAGCTCTTTGCGGTACAGCATGTCAGCCGGGGTGCGTGTCCCATAGAGAAGGGCAATCTGCCCGTAGTTCTTGCGCTTGGCTAATATTTCGTATACCACTGGCCGCAACGGAGCCAGGCCGATGCCTCCCGCCACGATCAGAAGATCTCTGCCGGCAGCTTCCTGTACGGGCCAGCAGCTTCCAAAGGGACCGCGGACCCCGAGCGCGTCTCCCCGTTTAGCCGCACGCATGGCCTTCGTCACCGCACCCACGGCGCGAATCGTGTGCACGAGCTCTTGGGGCTTATTGGGGTCTCCACTAATGGAGATGGGCACCTCGCCCACACCGAACAGGTAGACCATGTTGAATTGTCCCGCCTGAAAATGAAATCCATCCCGGGCCTCCGCCGATTCGAGTTCCAGCGTGAACGTATCGTGGGTCTCCCGTTGCATGCGCCGAATCCGCCAAGGCTCTGGCACCATCGGGTGCACCGGGACGCGATGAGTCTGGTCCTCAAGAATGGACATCATAAACATTCAATAGCTGCAGCCTGGTCGCGTGCAGGCGTTCTTCCATGATCTGGGCAACCCGCTTCAGCAGTTCGTAACCAAGGTCGTGATCCTGTTCGGCTTTTGTCCGGAGGCACTTTCCATCCAATGCAATTGCGCGGGTAGGTTCCAGAGCGCGCGCGTCAAAGTTCCAGCGATAAGGCGGAACGAGCCAGGACCATCCCAGCACCTCCCCGGCTCCTACGGTCAGAACCGTCATCGCACCGCGTTCGGCCGCATGCAGTTCCACCGCCAGATTACCTTCGCGAACCATATAAAATTGATTGGCCTCTTCTCCCTCACGGAAGATCACTCGCCCAGCCTCGAAACGAACATTGGAGGCACAGCTCGTGAGAAGCGCCAGGTAGCGCTCTTCCAAGCCCTGGGCGAAGGGATGCTCAGCCAGCAGGTTCTGTAGGGTTTCCATCGTCGTCCTTCTTCATTCCTCGGATGGCGGCTACTTCTTCGGTGATGTCAATGCCAACCGGACACCAGGTGATACAGCGGCCGCATCCGACACAGCCCGAGCTGCCAAACTGATCTATCCAGGTCGCAAGCTTATGGGTCATCCACTGGCGGTAGCGAGACTTGGGTGTGGAACGAATGCTGCCGCCATGAATATAGGAAAAGTCCATCGTGAAACAGGAATCCCACTTCTGCCAGCGTTCAGCATGTTCACCCTTCAGATCGGTGACATCTTCCACGGTCGTACAGAAACAGGTAGGACAGACCATCGTGCAGTTGCCGCAAGTCAGGCAGCGCGCCGCCACATCGTTCCATCGAGGGTGCTCATAGTTTCGGTAGAGTAGTTGCTTGATATCCACCGTATCCATTTTGCGGCCCATTTGTTGTGCCGTTCTTGCGTAAATGCGTTCGGCCGCTTCCTCTTCGGCTTTCGCTGGGGGTCTGTGAGGAAGCTCCTGTAGAACCTGGGCGCCACATTCCGTGCCGGCCTCTATCAAGAAATAATGGCGGCCGTCCTCAAGGACTTCAGTGAGGGCAAGGTCAAAACCAGAAGTCGCCTTCGGGCCGGCGTTCATAGACGCGCAAAAACATGTCCCACCCGCCTGGCCACAGTTCACTGCCACGATAAAAACTTGTTCTCGTCGGGATTTATACCCCGTTTCAACATGCTGCCCGTGAATGAATACCCGGTCCTGGATGGCGATCGCGTGCAGTTCGCAGGAACGCACTCCGAGGAATGCCATTTTAGGGTTTTCGTGGAGCTCTTCCCGAATTTCAAGACGATTCCCCTCGCGCGTGGCTTGCCACAACCGTAAGACTGGCGGATGCAAAAACCTCTTCCAGGAGTGCGGGCCAACTGCGTAGCCAAACAGGGCTTGATCGTTCCGCCTGCGCAAGCGATAGGTCCCGCCGTTCTGTTCGTCCGTCCATCCCGACGGCAAATCAGCCGTGGAACTTAGCGTGTCATAGACAATCGCTTCGTCCCGGATCGTGGGTCCGACGACTCGATAGCCTCGTTTGGCCAAGGTGTCGAGGAGTTGCTGAAAATCGTCGCGTTCCAGGACGAACTTGTTGTGGTCGTCTGACATGAGACTCCTGACAGAGTAGCTTCTGCCACTCTGGCACGCTGCACGATGGGACCAAGGGTGGCGGTGCCCTGCGTCTCGAACCCGCCGGTTTTCGTCATCAGTTCTATAGTTCTGTGCTGAGACAAAAAACGCACAAGCAGAATACAATGAAGGGGTCCTGCGGCGCACCTGGGCCACTGCCAACCTCGCCTTTGGCACGCGATTTTCCGGACCAGAGTATGTGCTCCGCGATGGCACCTGTTACCGCCCGCTTATCGCCCTGCCACCTCCAGCCGCGTTGCGGCGCGCATGAGTGCACGAAGGGCACGGGCACAATCGACGTTTGGGTCATTGCTATTCAGCCGCTGCTCGGCGCGTTTTTTTGCTTCTTGTGCACGTTTCACGCTAATTTCCTCAGCGTGCTCCGCCATCTCCGCCAGGATGTTGACTCGGTCGGGTAGCACTTCGGCGAAACCCCACGCAACCGCTAGATAGTGCGACTGTCCATTCTCCTGGTAGCTGATCTCGCCGATCCCCAGTTCGGTAATCAGGGGCGCGTGACCGGGCAGTATGCCTAGATATCCGTTCCTGCCAGGAATCTGCATTGCTTCCACGCTGTCCCGAACCACCAACCTTTCTGGAGTGACGATTACGAGTTCAAAAGTGTGTGACACTAATGGTTTGTTACCAGAAAAAGCCTATAAGAAGCGCGATTAGCAGCAATGTCAAGCTGCGCATCGAATATGACTTCCCGCCTCAGTGTATCCACTATCGACAACGAAATGCGAATGTATCGCGATTTCCCGGACCTGCGAGCGATTCCTTCAAGAGCAAGCCTATCGCCGTCCGGAATAGGATCCGAAATCAGATGGAACTCCTCGCCATTACAGCCTTTACGCGCCGCGCGCTAGGCTCTAACACTGGAACTGCCATTCTGGCACTACAGAGAGGGACTGTTTCGATAGAGTGAGGCGGCAAATTCCTCAAAGGACCGATGTGACGGACCCCAGACACGGAGCCCGCTCTGCGCTCATTATCCTGTTCGCCATTAATCTGCTGAATTTTTTCGACCGAAATATGTTTGGCGCCGTTGCCGAGCCGATTCGCAAAGAATGGGCTCTAAACGATTCGCAGATCGGGTGGCTGG
>Ga0207706_10000295_pt1 | contig 54132 bp, 63 predicted proteins | sample KBSC53metaG_FD_184318 | JGI IMG/M metagenome (GOLD analysis project Ga0207706, IMG submission 184318) | Corn rhizosphere microbial communities from Kellogg Biological Station, Michigan, USA - KBS C5-3 metaG (SPAdes) (version 2) | ecosystem: Host-associated > Plants > Roots > Rhizosphere > Soil ... | reverse complement strand
GGTGCTTGCGACCTATCTAGATGGACGGCGTGTCTATAAGGCTCCAGCGAGCGGACAGTCGAGAATGCAAGGATGCGACGAATAGATTAAATTCGCGATGGTCATGGCCTGAGTGTCTGACATGATTCTTTGATGATACCGCCACAGAGAATTCCGAATCTCCAAAGGTGCGGAAATACGTGAGCGACTTGCCCGCGGGACATGGTGTGGAGGTAAGCCGGGGGAGGGAAATCGCTGACGCACCGCTTCCTTGGAATGGAGCTGGCCAGGTGTGACTGCTAGCGGCTTAAGAGCTGCGTCGGGCTAAACCCCTAGCGCGATATGCCGCTCGGCCAACCGCCGACCTCGTTTACTGAGCCCCAGACCCTTGGTTCGCAGAAGGCTGCTCGCCAATGTTCGAGGACGCATTGCTCGTGGCAACCGAAGCGGGACAGCCCTTGTCCCGGTTGATTTCGACAGCATTTGCCGCCCGATCCACGAAAACCTTCATTCCATGAGCTTCTGCTGGATACTCAAATGCGATCTCATGCCAGCTCGTGCCGCCGCAAGCGAGCACAGACTTCCGATAAAAAATGCGGTCGCCCTTAAATCCGGAGACCTCAATCCAGCTTTTTTCACCACGTAAACGCGTGATCTGCTCGCCGTCCACAAAGGCGACGGTTTTCATATGTTGCGCAATCGGCTCCTGCGCGACGGGTGTGATGTAGGCGGAAAATGAGCCCGTGCCGTCTGGAGAGAGGTAGCGTTCAACCGGCCAATTGGGATCGGCTGGTTGCCGTTGCCAGCCTGGAGGCACCAGCATACGCGACTGCTGCGCTGAGTCATGCTGAGCCGTTTTAGGGCCGTGGTGATAGTGGTGATGATGTCTCCAACGCGCGTCGGCGGGCGTCGAAACAAGAACTGCCAGCAATGAGATCAATAAGATCCTTTGCATGCCGCTCAATGCGCTATCAGCCATGTTGATCCACTCCCCGCTTAATTGATGAGGATGCGGAGTTTATTCGGCCGCAACTAGCCCGCAGTTGATCATCCTCCGCCCTTGCTGGCTGAATTCATGAAGTTAAGGACGGAGGCTCAACGAGGGAGCTGTTTCAAACTTGCTAGGCCATTTTTATTATCCTTAGCAATCAAGAGTCATCGCGCCATCCTCGAAATCGGAACAGAAAACTGTTAGTCTGGTTTTTAGCGAAACACGGGGGAAGAGTGGGAGGAGGCCCCCATGAATCGCTTATTGATCTTGTTATGTATGGCTGGCTGGGCGCTGTACATCGTCCACACAAATGATAGAGGCGATAATCTTGCCGCGCAAAGTCCGAAGTTTTCTGAAGAGCCCTCACCTGCCGCTCAGGCGCCGGTAGACTCGATACCGTCCGAACTCCAACCAATTCCCGCAACGGCAGTGCGGTCACCGCACGCCATAACGCCGGACGTAATGCCTCGCCAGGTAATCGCGAATGCACCAGCTCCTGCTCCGCAGATGCAGCCAAGCGAGAGTGCCAACTCGCTGCCAGAGGCCAGTCAAGATTCGGCACCCCAACAGGCGTCCAATCAGGAGTCAGAAGAACAACTCAGGGTCACGTCGGAAACGAGCATACGAAGCGGCCCATCCGATTCGGCTCAACTGATCGGTAGGGCACACGCGGGTGCTACGCTTCGAGTCAAATCACGTGAGCCAGGCTGGGTTCAATTTGTCGATCCTGTCGCGAATGAGACAGGCTGGATTTCGATGGCATACCTTGGGCCCGCTGATGCGGTGGAGAATACTGCGCCAAAAAACACGGAGTTTAAGACAAAGCCGATGCCCAAAGTGGCTAAGCTCAAGACACCAAAGCCTCTACACAATCCAGTAATGAGGCACATACCTCCGACCTACGCTCAGCTTCCGCCAGACCAGGAATTTGTGCCGCCGAGGCGAGGCGGAATATTTGGTCTGTTCTGGAAACGCCGCTTGAGCGATTCACCGCCGCCTTATTAGCGCCTGGCGATTTGCTCATCAGCGAGAGCGAACTTCAGTGGCATCTTAGGGTATGGCTACCGAGCACGAAAACGACTCGCGCCTGCTAGTCGTCCTGGAGGCCAACACCATCGTCGTGACCATCCTGGGGACGCACTATTCCATCACTTACCGGACGCTGCATGATTCACCCTGGCTTATCGCCTCTGATATTCGCGACGACCAAAACTCTCCAATCAGTAAATGGACGTTTCGAGCCCGGGCCTGGACCGCAGCGAACGACAAAGCGCGTGAGATTGGCTGGATAGTGTGAGGCCGCCCCCATTATGCAGGAACGTTGGGAGCGGCCCTCTTTCCGTAAACACCACTGAGCGGCGCGTTCAGAGGCTCGATATGCTCCTCTGGCCGCCCTGGCGACGAGAAGCTCGTCATGGAACTGCTGGTGGATGATCGTGAAGCCTTGCGGGCGAACGTGAGGGCAAGGCAGAGTTAACAAGGGACGGGCGATTGAAAGCCGCGACGGCGGAACAAGCCTGTGGGCTAAAAGGTTTTTATGCTAGCTGGTGCGGGGTGCCTAGACCGTCTTTGAGGCGGCGCAGCACGCATGAACCACCCAATCCCCCATCCGGTTGCTTCAATATTGTTCGGTCTTGCCGTGATGGCGCTTTTGCTCTGGCAAGGGTCCGAAGGTACCCGACTCGCGAAGCATTCGGCTCAGTTTCTCTCAAGACTGACCGAGGGTCCACAAGCGGCAAGGTTACCTCAGCAAATCCATTCTGTTCCAAAGCCACTACAGGCAGAAGCCGAGATCAAGCCCAAGCCGACGACGAAAATCTACTACCGGGTCATGGTGCCCGATAGCGGCACGCTGGAAGCGGGCGACGTGGTCATCAAGCTCAATGGCATATTTGCCCGCAAGGCCGAGGATCAATGTCAGGACGAGAGGGGCAAGAACTGGCCCTGCGGCGCCGCAGCGAAGGTCGCGCTGAGGCGGCTGATCCGCGCCCGCGCCGTCGTCTGCGACCTGCCCGAGCCAGGCGAGCAAAAGTCATTCACTGCGCGTTGTGCCGTCGGCGGCACCGACCTCTCCACTTGGATGGTGCGGCAAGGCTGGGCCAAGCCGAACGACCCACCGGAGCCTGCGCTTGCTGATGCGGCCGAGGCAGCGAAGTCCGAGCATATCGGCCTTTGGCGTAGAGGCGAGTTCGATAAACCATTGATCACGAAGGGGGCTGCTGCGGTCAGGACGACAAGTTTAGAGCGGTCTGAAATCACCGCACGGGGAGCCGAAGTCGATGACGCACCGCTTCCTTGGGGCGATTGAGCGCAGTCTCTCGTGCTGGCCGAAGTCGGCTGGAATTACGGCGGTTAATTCCTCTCCAGAAGTGACGCTGACGTCGGGCGATTGGATTCAACGCTGAGTACAATTGGCACCGGAATTGTCACCGGACCACATGCTACGGTCGGGCATAGGGCGACACCAACAAGATGCGCCATCGGCTCAATTCCGCGAAAAGCTACAAGGAGAGTGACAGGCGGTGACGGAGCTATACCATTGTCATAGGCCAAGCGAATGAATTACGGTGCCCATTCCTGATGCAATCTAGCCTTAAGACCCGGGGAAACGTGAGTTATGTCAGTCCAGCCGCGTGAAAACGCCAAAAAACCGGGCAAGGGCTCAGACGAACAGCACAAAAACCCCAAGTCAGACATCGAGATCAGCCAAGCCGCCAAGATGCGGCCGATCGTCGATGTGGCTGCCGACAAGCTCGATATTCCCGCTGAGGATTTGATTCCTTACGGGCATTACAAGGCCAAGGTCTCACTCGACTATATCGCCTCTCTGGCTGAGCGGCCCGACGGCAAGCTGATCCTCGTCACCGCCATCACGCCGACACCCGCGGGCGAGGGCAAGACCACGACCACGGTCGGGCTCGGCGATGCGCTGAACGAGATCGGCAAGAAGGCCATGATCTGCATCCGCGAGCCGTCGCTCGGGCCTTGCTTCGGAGTGAAGGGCGGCGCCGCCGGCGGCGGTTATGCTCAGGTCGTGCCGATGGAGGACATCAACCTCCATTTCACCGGCGATTTCCATGCGATCGGCGCGGCCAACAATCTGCTCGCGGCGATGATCGACAATCACGTCTATTGGGGCAACAAGCTCGACATCGATATCCGCCGCGTCACTTGGCGACGCGCCGTCGACATGAACGATAGGGCGCTCCGTTCGATCGTCACCTCGCTAGGCGGCGCTGCCAACGGCTTCCCGCGCGAGGCAGGCTTCGATATCACCGTAGCGTCGGAGGTCATGGCGATCTTCTGTCTGGCCTCCGACCTGACCGACCTCCAGCGGCGGCTTGGCCAGATCCAGATCGGTCAGACGCGGGACAAAAAGCCCGTGACTGCCAAAGACTTATCGGCCGCGGGCTCGATGGCTGCGCTCCTCAAGGATGCGCTTGCGCCGAACCTCGTGCAAACGCTCGAGAACAACCCGGCCTTCATCCATGGTGGCCCCTTCGCCAACATCGCGCATGGCTGCAATTCGGTGATCGCCACCAAGGCCGCGCTCAAGCTCGCCGACTACGTCGTCACCGAGGCAGGCTTCGGCGCTGACTTGGGCGCCGAGAAATTCTTCGACATCAAGTGCCGCAAAGCGGGGCTCAAGCCGGACTGCGTGGTGATCGTGGCGACTATCCGCGCGCTCAAGATGCATGGCGGCGTGGCCAAGGAAGACCTCAAGAAGGAGAATCTTGAGGCAGTTGAGAAGGGCTTCGCCAATCTCGAGCGCCACGTCGGCAATGTGCAGAAATACGGCGTGCCGGTGGTGGTCTCGATCAACCGCTTCTCGAGCGATACGGACGCCGAGATGGCGCTGCTTCGGAAGCTCTGCGGCAAGCTCGGCGTCGAATGCGTGCTTGCCGATCATTGGGCCAAGGGTGGCGCTGGCGCGATCGAGCTTGCCGAGACCGTGGTGCGCACCGTCGACGATAAGCCGAGCAAGTTCCACACGCTCTATCCCGACGACATGACACTGTGGGAGAAGACCCGCACCATTGCGCGCGAGATCTACGGCGCCTCAGACATCACCGCCGATAAATCGGTGAAGGATCGCTTTGCCGAGCTCGAGAAGGAAGGGTTCGGCAAGTTCCCGATCTGCGTCGCCAAGACTCAGTACAGTTTCACCACCGATGCCGACGCGAAGGGAGCCCCTTCGGGTTTCACCATTCCGCTCCGCGAGGTGAGACTTTCCGCCGGAGCGGAGTTCGTGGTGGTGATCTGCGGGGACATCATGACCATGCCGGGACTTCCCAAGGTCCCAGCTGCCAACAATATCGAGCTTGCCGCCGATGGCCGCATTGCAGGCCTTTTCTAGGCGCGAAAGGGGTTGCAAGGCGGCAAAGCTGACGTTACCAACCTTTTCCCACGCAAATCCGGGCCGCCCTCCGGTTCGTCCAAGAAATCCAATGGGAGGAGTTTGAATGGCTGGAGCAAGAAAGCCAGGGCGCAATTTTTTGTTTGTTCCGGGACCGACCAATGTGCCCGACCGCATCTTGCGCGCCATGCATATCGCCATGGAGGACCATAGATCCTCCGATTTTCCCAAGCTCACGCTGCCGCTGTTCGAGGACCTGAAAAAGATCTTCAAGACCCGCGAAGGTCAGGTCGTGGTTTATCCTTCGAGTGGAACGGGCGCCTGGGAAGCTGCGCTCACCAATACACGCTCGCCCGGTGACAAGCTGCTTGCCGCCCGCTTCGGCCAGTTCTCGAGCCTGTGGATCGAGCTCGCCCGCCGGCATGGGCTCGAAGTCATCGTCCAGGAGGAGGAGTGGGGCACCGGCGTCCATCCCGACAAGATCGAGGAGGCGCTCCGCGAGGACAAGAACCACGAGATCAAGGGCGTCATGGTCGTCCATAACGAGACGGCGACCGGCGTCACGAGCGACGTCGCAGCGGTGCGCCGGGCCATGGACGCCGCCAATCACCCAGCGCTCCTTTACGTCGATGGCGTGAGCTCTATCGCCAGCATCGACTTCCGCTTCGACGAATGGCGCGTCGACCTCGCCATCACCGGCTCGCAGAAGGGCCTCATGCTGCCGGCGGGTCTTGGCATCGTGTGCGCAAGCCAGAAGGCGCTCACGGCGATGAAGGACGCCAAATGCCGCCGCGCCTATTTCGAGTTCGGCGACCACGTGAAGGCGAACGCCACCGGCTATTTCCCCTATACGCCGGCGCTTCCTCTGCTCCATGGCTTGCGCGAGTCGCTTGCCATGCTCGAGGAGGAGGGGCTCGAGAATGTGTCTGTCCGCCATCGTCATCTCGCCAATGGCACGCGCGCCGCGGTCGAGGCCTGGGACCTCAAGCTCTGCGCCAAGGAGCCCAAGTGGCACTCCGACACGGTGAGCGCGATCATGGTGCCGCGCGGCGTCAACGGCGCTGAGGTCATCGACCGCGCCTATCGCCGCTATAATCTCGCGCTCGGCGTCGGGCTCTCGCAGATGGCCGGCAAGCTGTTCCGCATCGGCCATCTTGGCGATCTCAATGAGCTCATGCTGCTCGGCGCGATCTCGGGCGCCGAGATGGCGATGAACGATATCGGCATTGAGGTCGAGCTTGGCTCGGGCGTTGCCGCAGCGCAGGCCGAGTTCCGCGGCGCAGCGATAGCGCGCGAGCAGCAGAAGGTCGCCGCCGAATAGGCGGAGCGCGGGACGAGGCGCGTTGCGCGCCGGTTCCGCCAGCCGAGTTGTGAAGTCGGGGCACCCGGCGGAGACTTCCCTGCGCCGGGAATAGTTGAGGCGTTGTCGCGCGGGTCCCCGCGCGATTTACTAGGGGCTAGAGTTCAGTGCAGCACGCGATCGTGTTCCTCGATCGAGAGTCGGTGGACGCCAAGGTCCGCAAACCGAACTTTCCACACACCTACAAGGAATATCAGTCCACCTGGACGCATGACGAGATCGTCGAGCGTCTCAAGGACGCCGACATCGCCATCATCAACAAGGTGCCGATGAAGGCCGAGACGCTGAAGGCGCTGCCGAAGCTCAAGCTTATCGCGGTGGCCGCGACCGGCACGGACATTATCGACAAGGCCTATTGCAAAGAGCACGGCATTACCATCGTGAACATCCGCAATTACGCCTTCAACACCGTGCCCGAGCACGTGCTTGCGCTCATCTTCGCGCTCAGGCGGAATCTATTCGCCTACGTCGAAGACACCCGGAACGGAGTGTGGAACAAGTCGAGCCAGTTCTGTTTCCTGACCCATCCCATCCGCGACATCGCGGGCTCGACGCTCGGCATCGTCGGTTATGGCGCACTCGGCAAGTCGATCGCAAAGCGCGCCGAGGCCCTTGGCATGAAGGTGCTGCCCTACGACGTGGTACCCCAGCCCGGCCTCGTCGATTTCGAGACGATCCTCAAAGAGAGCGACATCATCACGCTCCACGTGCCGCTAACTCCTCAAACCAAGAATATGATCGGCGCGAAGGAGCTTGCGAAGATGAAGCCGACCGCGATCCTCATCAACACCGCGCGGGGCGGTCTTGTGGACGAGGCTGCACTCGCCGACGCCCTGCGCAAGGGCACGATCGCCGGTGCTGGCTTCGACGTGCTGACCAAGGAGCCGCCGAAAGACGGCAATATCCTGCTCGATCCGACCATCCCCAATCTGATCGTGACGCCGCACGTCGCCTGGGCGAGCCAGGAGGCGATGCAGATCCTCGCCGATCAGCTCATCGATAATATCGAGGCGTTCGTGGCGGGAAAGCCGCAGAACGTCGTCAAGGAATAGCCGGGAGGCGATGCCATGAAGAAACTCCTGTTCCAGTTCGATACCGACCCTTATCCCAGCGTGTTCGACACCGTGGTCGCCTATGACGGCGGCGCAGACCGCGTCACCGGCTATGCCAATATCACGCCCGACAATGTCGGCGCTCTGGTTGACGGCACGATCTTCACCCGCGGCGGCAAGGACAAGCAGAACACCGCGATCTTTGTCGGCGGCGGCAACATGGAAAAAGGCGAGGCGCTGTTCGAGGCGGTGAAGAAGCGTTTCTTCGGGCCGTTCCGCGTGTCGGTCATGCTCGATTCCAACGGCTCGAACACGACCGCTGCGGCCGGCGTGGCGCTGCTCGCCAAAGCGAAGAAGCTCAAAGGCAAGAAGGCCGTGGTGCTGGCCGGCACCGGCCCTGTCGGCATGCGCGCGGCCGCATTCCTTGCGCAAGAAGGCGCCGACGTGACCATCACCTCACGGACCAAGGACCGTGCCGAAGCGGCGGCCAAGGCGCTCAAGAACCGGTTCGGGGTCGATGTCAAGGGCATCGCTGCGGCGGACGACAAGGCGCGCGCCGAGGCCGTCAAGGACGCCAACATCGTCTATGCCGCGGGCGCCATCGGCGCGCAGTTGCTGCCGGCTTCAGCGTGGAAGGACAACCCCAACATTCAGCTCTTGGCCGACGTCAACGCCCAGCCGCCGCTCGGCATCGAGGGCATCGAGGCGACCGACAAAGGCAAGGACTATAACGGCAAGCTAGCTTTCGGCGCGCTCGGCATCGGCGGACTGAAGCTCAAGCTCCATCGCGGCTGCATCAAGAAGCTGTTCGAGAGCTCCGAAGGCGTGCTCGACGCCGAGGAGATCTACGCGCTCGCGAAAGAGATGGCCTGATGACGAAGTTCAAAGACACCGCGATCGAGCCGTTCCTTGATGCACTGGCGAGCAGCAAAGCGACGCCAGGGGGCGGCAGCGCTGCCGCCATCATCGGCGCGATGGGCGCTGCGCTCGTCAGCATGGTGTGCAATCTCACTATCGGGAAGAAGAAGTATGCCGATGTCGAAGGTGAGATGAAAGAGGTCCTGCACAAAGCAGAAGCACTCCGCCACAAGCTGACCGGCATGATCGAGGACGACGTCAAGGCCTTCGACCAGGTGATGGCAGCCTACGGCATGGCCAAAGAAACGGACGCCGAGAAGGCGGCGCGGGATAAGGCCATCCAGGCCGCGCTCAAGCAGGCGACCGAGGTTCCGCTGCGTTGCTGCCATGCAGCGCGCGAAGTGATCGAACTCGCCGCGATAGCCTCGGAGAAGGGCAATCTCAACGTGATCTCCGACGCGGGCGTCGGCGTCCTTGCCGCTTATGCTGCACTGCGAAGCGCCGCCTTGAATGTTTTCACCAATGCGAAAATTATTACCGACAAAGCTTTTGCCGAGGCTAAGGTGAAGGAGCTGGAGAAGCTTCTAGCGGGAGCCGAAACAGCGACCGAAAAGGCCTATGGAGTTGTCAAGGGCAAGCTGAGTTAGCGCTTGCCCCAAGTGGCCGAGGGCCACGCGTGATCAGGGAGGAGAGAAGTGGACGTCCACGAGTATCAAGCCAAGGAATTGCTGTCGAGCTTCGGCGTGCCGGTGCCGAAAGGCGCTGTCGCCTTCAGCCCCGATCAGGCAGTCTACGCCGCGACTGAGCTTGGCGGCTGGAACTGGGCGGTGAAGGCCCAGATTCATGCTGGCGCGCGCGGCAAGGCCGGCGGCATCAAGCTGTGCAAGACCTATCACGAGGTGCGCGACGCCGCGGCCAATATGCTCGGCAAGCGACTCGTCACGATCCAGACCGGGCCTGAAGGAAAGCCGGTGCAGAGGGTCTATATCGAGGTGGCCGAGCCCTTCGACCGCGAGCTTTATCTCGGCTACGTACTCGATCGCAAGGCCGAGCGCATTCGCGTCATTGCCTCGCAGCGGGGCGGCATGGAGATCGAGGAGATCGCCAAGACCGAGCCGGAGGCCATCCTTCAGGTCGTGGTCGAGCCCGCCGTGGGCCTACAAGCCTTCCAGGCGCGCGAGCTCGCTTTCCAGCTCGGGCTTAGCATCAAACAGGCGCAGAGCGCGGTCTCGACCATTATGAACGCCTATCGCGCCTTCCGCGATTGCGACGCCACCATGCTCGAGATCAATCCTTTGGTGGTCGCCAAGGATGACCGCGTCCTCGCGCTCGACGCCAAGATGTCGTTTGACGACAACGCGCTGTTCCGCCGCCACAACGTGGCGGACATGCACGATCCTTCGCAGCAGGATCCGCGCGAGGCGCAGGCCGCCGAACACAATCTCAATTATATCGGGCTCGAAGGCGAGATCGGCTGCATCGTCAACGGGGCGGGCCTCGCCATGGCGACCATGGACATGATCAAGCATGCCGGCGGGACGCCTGCGAACTTCCTCGACGTGGGCGGCGGCGCTTCGCCGGAGCGCATCGCCACCGCGCTCAAGCTCGTTCTGTCCGACTCCAAGGTGAAGGCCGTGCTGGTCAATATTTTCGCCGGCATCAATCGGTGCGATTGGGTGGCCAAAGGGGTTGTACAGGCCTGCACTACGGTCGACGTGAAGGTGCCGCTGGTCGTGCGGCTTGCCGGCACCAATGTCGAGGAAGGAAGAAAAATCTTAGCGGAGAGCGGACTCAAGCTCATTACCGCCGAGACCTTGGCTGAAGCGGCGGAGAAGGCCGTGGAGGCGTGCCAAGGCCGGCTTGCAGCTTGAAGTCTGCCATCGGGAAGGAAACGTCATGAGCATCTTGATCGATGAAACGACACCGGTCCTCGTCCAGGGCATGACCGGAGACAAGGGCACATTCCACACCAAGGAGATGGTGGCCTACGGCACCAACGTGGTCGGCGGGGTGACGCCCGGCAAAGGCGGCGGCAGCCATCTCGGCCTGCCGCTGTTCAACACCATGAAGGAAGCGGTGAAGCAGACCGGCGCGACCACCTCCATCACCTTTGTGGCGCCGGCGTTTTGTGCCGACGCCATCATGGAGGCCGCCGACGCCGGCGTCAGGCTGATCTGCTCGATCACCGACGGCATCCCCGCCCAGGACATGATGCGGGTGAAGCGCTATCTCATGCGCTATCCCAAGGACCGGCGCCCGATGATGGTCGGCCCGAACTGCGCGGGCATCATCAGCCCCGGCAAGGCCATGCTCGGCATTATGCCGGGTCACATCTACCTGCAGGGCAATGTCGGCGTGATCTCGCGCTCGGGCACGCTCGGATACGAGGCCGCCTCGCAGATGAAGGCCCACGGCATCGGCATCACGACCTCCGTTGGCATCGGCGGCGACCCGATCAACGGCTCGTCCTTCCTCGACCACCTTGCATTGTTCGAGGAGGACACCGAGACCGACGCCGTGCTCATGATCGGCGAGATCGGCGGCCCGCAAGAGGCGGAAGCTTCGGCGTGGATCAAAGACAACATGTCGAAGCCGGTGATCGGCTTTGTTGCTGGGCTCACGGCGCCGAAGGGCCGGCGCATGGGCCATGCCGGCGCAATCATTTCCGCCGCGGGCGACAGTGCTGCCGAGAAGGCCGAGATCATGCGTTCCTGCGGACTTACGGTTGCACCGAATCCTTCAGAGTTCGGTTCGACCGTGGCTGGCGTGCTTGCTTCCCGCCAGGAACGCCGGGCTATCGCGTGATCGCAGGCGCGAGGCGCGCGGTCGCTATTCCAAACTCGTCATGGCCGGGCTTGTACCGGCCATCCACGTCTTTGATTGTTGAAGGGAAATTCGTGGATGGCCCGGCAGTTCGGCCGGGCATGACGATTTGATCTAGATGGATTGCGTTATAAGGGACACTGCTACCTTGGTGCCAAGCAGTTCGGCCCAAGCCGAGTCAAGCCGATCGTCACGGTCGCGAGTGCGTAAGTCCGTCATGAACGAGGAGTTCAAACTGCCGCGCCTTGCGAGTGAGCCTCCGCAAGCGCTGATCAGTGGCACGTCGGCCGAAGTAGCCGCCGATATCCTGTTCGAGCTGTTGCTCGAGGTGGTGCGGCAGCACCAGCCAGAGATCGAGCTGGTGCTAAAGGGCGGCGCCGACATCTATGGCTTTACGCCCGAGCTGATGGCACGCGCGCTGCAAGCGCAAGGCATCTGGTTCCAGCTCATCGCCATTGCCGAGCAGAACGCCGCGATGCGGCGGCGGCGGCAGATCGAGCGGGCGCGCGGCCGCGAAGCGCTGCGCGGCACCTTCACTCATGTGATCGCGGAGGCGGCGGAAGACGGCGTGCCGGCGCGGCAGATCGAAGGGCTCCTCTCGAATTTGCGCATCAGGCCGGTGATCACCGCCCATCCGACCGAGTCGAAGCGCGTTACCGTGCTCGAGAAATACCGCCGCATCTATCTATTGCTGCGCGACCTCGAGTTGCCGCGCTGGACCGAGCGCGAGCGCACCCAGCTTCTCGCCGACTTGAAAGACCAGATTGAACTTGTGTGGATGACGGGCGAGCTTCATCTCGAGAAGCCGACGGTGCAGCACGAGGTCTCGCGCGGGCTTCACTTCTTCGACGAGACGCTTTTTACGCAGGCGCCGGAGATCCTCGCCCATCTCGACGATGCTCTCACGCAATATTACCCCGGGAGGCGCTTCGAGATTCCGCCTTTCTTTCAGTTCGGATCGTGGATCGGCGGCGATCGCGACGGCAATCCTTCCGTCACCACGCGCGTTACCGCCTGGACGTTGCGGCAGAACGCGCTTGCCTCGCTCCGCTATTACCGCGACCGCATCGTGACGCTCGCCAAGGCGCTCTCCATCACCGAGCGCGCCCTTCCGGTTCCGCAAAGCTTCCGTGACGAATTGCGGCGCGAGCTTGAATCGACGGGAGAGGCAGAGGCGATTGCCGCGCGCAATCCCGGCGAGCCTTACCGCCAGTTTCTCACTGTGGTGTTGCGCAAGCTCGAAGCCTCGATCGCTCGCATCGAAGGCATGGATATTGGCGGCCCTGGTGCCGCCTACGACAATGCCGACGGGCTGATCCTGCATTTGCGCATGATCGAAGGCTCGCTCGAAGGGGCGGCAAGCGCTTCGATCGCGGCAAATCTCGTGCGCCCCGTGCGCCGTGCCGTCGAGATCTTCCGCTTCTCGACCGCGCGGCTCGACCTCAGGGAGAACACGACGCGCACCACGGCGGCACTCCAGGCTTTGTGGTGGGCGACTGCAGGCCACGGCGACGCCAGCCCGCCGGAGCTCGGCAGCCGCGAATGGCGGGTTTGGCTCCTGCGCGAGCTTGCGCGGCCGCTCGCCGGCCCTCGGCTGATCCCGGAGCTTCCCGCCGAAGCCGGAGACCTGATCGCCATGTTCAGGCAGGCAGGCGAAGTGCGGCGCGGGCTCGATCGCGACGCATTCGGCTCGTTCATTCTCTCCATGACGCGCTCGGTCGACGATATGCTCGGCGCTTACCTGCTCGCCAAAGAGGGCGGCGCCTTCCTCGATGCCACAGGCACCGAGATTTGTGCCATGCCGATCGTGCCTCTGTTCGAGACCATCGCCGACCTCAGGGCAGCGCCCGCCTTCATGCGCGAGGCGCTCTCAATCCCCATCATCCGCCGCTCGATCCATTGGCAGAACGACGTGCAAGAGGTGATGATCGGCTATTCCGACTCCAACAAGGATGGAGGCTTCGTCGCCTCGAACTGGGAGCTCGCCAATGCGCAGTCGCAGCTCACCAAGGTCGGCACCGAGGCGGGCATCGCCATTGCGTTTTTCCACGGCCGCGGCGGCTCGGTGTCGCGCGGCGGGGCGCCTACGGGACGTGCCATCGCCGCCCAGCCCGCCGGCTCGATCCGTGGGCGTTTCCGCGTCACCGAGCAGGGCGAAGTGGTGTCCTACAAATATGCCAATAAGGGTACGGCGCTCTATCAGATGGAGCTGCTTGCCGCCTCTGTGTTCGAGCACGCGCTGAAGTCCGAGCGCGAGGAGGAGCTTCGTCCAAAGCGCGAGTTCGAGGATGCGCTCGAAGCCCTCTCTGGCGCCTCCCGCGCGGCCTATTCGGGGCTCGTGTGTCATCCAGACCTCGTCACCTATTTCCAGGCGGCGAGCCCGCTCGATGAGATCGCGATGCTCAATATCGGCTCGCGTCCGGCGCGGCGCTTCGGTGCCAAATCCTTGAGCGACCTCCGCGCCATCCCTTGGGTATTTGCCTGGGCGCAGAACCGCCACGTCATTACCGGCTGGTACGGCGTCGGCACCGCGATCGTGAGCCTGCTCGAGGTGCGCGGCGACGAGGGGCTCGCTCTGCTCCGACGCATGTTCAACGAGTCGCGGCTGTTCCGCCTCATCATCGACGAGGTGGAGAAGACGTTGCTGCTCGTCGATCTCGACATCGCGCGCGACTATGCGAGTCTGGTCGCCGAGGAGAGCGTGCGCGCGAATATCCTCGGTCGCATCGAGGCCGAGCTCGAGCTCACGCGCGAGATGGTGCTGAAGGTGAGCCAAGGCAAAGAGCTCGCCGAGCGCTTTCCCGAACATCGCCGTTCGCTGCTGTCGCGGCTTCCCACCGTCAACGAGGTCAACCGCGAGCAGGTCGAGCTGCTTCGCCGCTTCAGGGGCGCTCAAAACGAGGCCGAACGCGAAGCCTATAAATCCGCAGTTCTGCTATCCATCAACACGGTCGCCGCAGGTCTCGGCGCCACAGGCTAAGTACAGGAGGGAAAGGAAAGATGAGTTTCACCCTGATCCAACAGGCGACCCCGCGTCTCCACCGTTCAGAGCTTGCTGTGCCGGGGTCGAACCCCTCTTTGTTCGAGAAGGCCGCCAAGGGCGGCGCCGATATCATCTTTCTCGATCTCGAGGATGCCGTGGCCCCCGACGACAAGGAGCAGGCGCGCAAGAACATCATCCAGGGCCTCAACGACATCGATTGGGGCGCCAAGACCATGATGATCCGCATCAACGGCCTCGACACCCATTACTGCTATCGCGACGTTGTTGACGTGGTGGAGAACTGCCCACGCCTCGACATGATCCTCATTCCCAAGACCGGCGTGCCGCAGGACGTCTACGCCATCGACATGCTGGTCACGCAGATCGAGCAGGGGAAGAAGCGCGAGAAAAAAATCGGTTTCGAGTGCCTGATCGAGACCGCGCTCGGCATGGCCAATGTCGAGGCTATCGCGCAAAGCTCGAAGCGGCTCGAAGCGCTCTCCTTCGGCGTCGCCGACTATGCGGCCTCGACCCGCGCGCGCACCGTCGGCATCGGCGGGCCGCACCCGGATTATGGCGTGCTCACCGACAAGGACGCCGACGGCAAGCGCCATTATTACTGGAACGATCCCTGGCACTTTGCCCTATCGCGCATGATGGTCGCCTGCCGCGCCTATGGCCTGCGTCCCATCGACGGGCCGTTCGGCGATTTCTCCGACCCCGACGGCTACACCGCCGCGGCGAAGCGCGCCGCAGTGCTTGGCTTCGAGGGCAAATGGGCGATCCACCCCTCTCAGGTCGAGCTTGCCAACAAGGTGTTCACCCCCTCTGATGCCGAGGTCACCAAGGCGAAGCGCATCGTCGAGGCCATGCAGCAGGCGGCGCGGGAAGGGAAGGGCGCCGTGTCGCTCGACGGCCGCCTGATCGACATCGCCTCGATCCGCCAGGCCGAGGCGCTGCTCAACAAGGCCCGCGCCATGGGCATGGCCTAGAGTCGTCCGCTTCTTACTCGTCATGCCGGGCCGAAGTGCCGCATCCACGATTTTGCCCCTGCCGCGTGCTCAATCGTGGATGGCCGGGCCAAGCCCGGCCATGACGGAAGAAGGAGGAGGAGCAGAATGACCATTACCGGCGGATGCCGCTGCGGTGCGGTGCGCTACACGATCGAGGCCGAGCCGCTATTCGCGCGCCATTGCTGGTGCCGCGATTGCCAATATATCGGCGCGGGCTCAGGCACCGTGAACGTGTTCTTCGCGAGCGAGAAGGTCGCGATCAAGGGCGCGCTCACCGACTATACGGGCCACGCCGACAGCGGCACGCTCATGCACCGGACGTTCTGCGCTACATGCGGCACGCCGATGTTCACCCAGGCCGACACGCGTATGCATTATATCGGCGTGCGCGCCGGCACGCTCGACGAGCCGGATCTCGGCAAGCCGCAAGTCACCATCTGGACATCGAGCGCGCCGAGCTGGGCCTGCTTCGATCCCGACCTGCCGCGCGAGGAGAAGGGCGGCCCACCACCCTCAGAGAACTACCTTAGCAGCTCATTGCACTAGTGTGTCACGAGGGCCTGCCGATCTTCATCGCCAGCGTTCGCTTGTGACTCATATGAGACAACCCAGCGTTTAGCTCAGCAGCCCCGGCCGAACCCTGTGCACTTTTCAAATGCCTTAGCAGGGCCGCCGGGGCTTCACTGGGTCCGTAACCCCGGCAGAGATTAATTACGCATCGCTACAGGGCCTGTAATGGGCACGATTTCATAGAGATTGTTGTCCGCGTGCTGCTGGGTGAAAAAGCCACGAGCGTGCTCAAGTGACTCTGCCGTCCCAAGCAAGTGCTTGGGGTCTGCGCTTCCATTCGACACGAACAACCCCGTTGGTTCATTGTCCTCGCCGTGTGCGATTGAAGTTGCATCTCGGCCAAGGGCAATGAAACAGGACGACTAGTCCCGAAATCAACCGCAGATGCATGATCTCCCTCCTCTGGTGCAAAAATTAGACAAAGGGAGCTGTTATCAGCGGCGCATGACAGCTTGCCGTCGCTCAGATGACAAGTATGGGATGATCATCCGAGAGCGTCGTCAGAGAGCTTCATGCTCATTGTCGTTGTGGAACTGCGGTACTGCTGAACGGCGGAGCGCAAACATTAGCCCACCGGCATGCCGCTGCGGTGCGGCTCGCTCCGTCCTCGCGTTTCCGCCTAACCAATAGAAAATTTGCGCTGCGCGAATACGGAAGGGCCCGTCCAGCCGGCTACCGGTAAAAGCTCAGGCTCGTGGCGAGGTGGTAGCTGCCGGACTTTGCGTCACGCTGGAGCACGTTGATGGTGTGGCCCTTGTCGGTGAGCTTGATGCTCATGCGACCTGAGAACTTGTCGCCCGCGATCACCGCGTGAACGAGATTGCCCTTCGCCGTCCCGCTCACGCTGCCGCTCGCGGCGTAGACGCTCTCGTTCCATGAGCCTCTGATCTTGCTGTCCTTGTCGGTCACTTTCAGCGTGGCGTTGACCTCGTAGTCGTTGCCCTTGCAATTCATCGTCTGGGTCACGTTGCTGCCGGCAGTCTTGTACTTCGCCGTGCAGGTGACCTGTTTCACCGTGCCGTCGTTCATGATCACGCGGCCGCCGCCTTTCCAGTCGCCTTTGAGCTGGTCGAACGGGTCGCCCGAAGGCGCGGGCGTTGCGGCGATTCCGGGCGATGCCAAGGATGCGGCGAGGATGAGGCCGGCGAGCAGCACCGCCTTGCGAGCAGACAGCGGCAGCGACTGGAATTTCATGAGGCGTTCCCTCCCTATGAACGTCGAAATCCGCCAGAGGTCCCCATTCTAACCACGATGCCCTGGCGTTGCCCGGGCCCCATTAAGCGCCCGATTGCGCTCAAAAAACGTCAGCCGAAATCCATCGGTGTCGGTTTCGCATCCTCCCTTTGACGGGAGGAGGGAGGAACGGGTCAGGGCCCTCGGTGGTTTTGCCAAGGGGAGAGTGCCGACGGAGGGTCCGAGTATGAAACGCGTGCTGCTCTCGCTCATGGTGATCGGGGCGATCTTTTATCCTGCCTACACCTACTTCGCGGCAAACGATCAACCCAGGTCCGACGGCAGAAGCGCAATCCTTAGGCAGGTCCCTGCGCTTGCCTCTCCTGGCGTAGAGGGAATCGACGAAGCCCAGGCCGCCGAAGAACCGGGCGGCGCTGACGCCATGACCCCGGTGGCGCCGAATTCGCCGCACGCGATAACGGTGGACCAAGCTCCGCCGCAAGCCACGGCCGAAACTCCATCGCCCGTGCAAGCTCCGGCACAAGCGCAGGCTCCAGCCTCTTCACCGCCGCCGCAAGCCACGGCCGAAGCTCCGGCTCAAGCTCCGGCACAAGCACAGGCTCCAGCCTCTTTGCCTCCCGCCCCCGAAGCGACGCAGCCGCCTCCCGCGGCAAGCGTGAAAGCATCACCTGATGCGACGCCGGATCAGCCTGCGTTCATGAAGGTCACCTCGCCGACCAGCATAATGGAAGGGCCGTCAGTCTCGAGCGCGATCATCGGCATCGCCCATCCGGGCGCCGAGGCTCAGGTCCTCTCGCGCGATTCGGATTGGGTGCAGATCATCGACCCCGGCTCGAAGAAAACCGGATGGATCAACCAGAGCTTCCTGGAGCCGCAGGTAGAGCCGTCATCGCAGCCGGCTTCCAGGGAAGAGGTCGAAGCAGCTCTCGCCGCGCCCGCCCCGTCCGAGAGCAACGACGTTTCAGGCGATCGGCCCGCCTATGCCAAGTTGAGGTCGAACAAGCATAGCTGGAGGCAGAGGCGCCATCGCCACGGCTTCGCCTTAGGGTTCTTCCGTCGGCGATTCTGGTAGGATGCCGCGCTTTCCCGCGATCACTTGTGGTGTTCGCGCTCGTGTTCTTTCCGTGTTTTTGCCGCCTTCTGCGCCGACTTGCTGCGGTCCTCAGCCGTGCGGCCCGTGCTCGGCTGGCTGCCGAGCTCCTTCCAGTCCTGCTCGGACATGTCCACGCCGTAATGCTTCGCCGCCTTCTTGATGTTGGCGAAGGCGAGCTTGCGGTCCTCGTCGGACACCCCAATCGTCTGATCGAAGCGGGCGATCGCGTTTCTGACGTGGCTCGCGTCGGTCAGCGGTTCCTTGCGCTGTTTCGGAAAGGCGAACACGCTGTCAGGCAGGTCGCTGCGCTCGGTGAGACCTCCGTGCTTCTCGTGGGGTTTCCAGGTGGCTTCCATGGCTCTGGCTCCATTTCAAGGATAATGCCCCCGCACAAGGGTCGAACCGCTCCCGCCTGCGAGAGTTCCGCCAAATTCCGTGGCAATCCGCCGCTATGTTTCGGCCGCCTCTTTGACGAACAGGGGCAGCATTTGGTCCCGCATCAGGTGCACGGCCTCGGCGATGGTGCGGACATTGCTACGCGGCTCAAGACAATCGATGCCGCTTTTGAGAATGGCCCGCACATCGTCGCAAGTCAGGATTTTCCGCTCGACCAGCCGCTCGAGCAGGGCGAGCGTCGTCGCACCATTGGCGACGGCGATGCCCTGTGCGCTGCAACCAAGGAAGTTCAACATAGTTCGTTCTCCATCTCCTAGGGAGACAGTTTTCCTCCCAATCCGTGATTCTATAACGCTTTCGCCGTGATTTTGGAGCGAGTCCGGTTTACGGCCGCACTGTTATTGCCCACTCCGGGAACTCTCCTCGGGCCTGTTCGCTTAACGACCTGGCTAGGCCGGGCACCGAGGAGTACGTGATGAAAGCCGTTTATCTATTGCTTGGCGCGTCCGCCGTGTTCGCCTGGCTCGCCTCGCCTGCCGAGGCTGCCAAGACCTACCAGTATAGCGAACGCGTGCAGCGCGCCTGCGCCAACGACTATCACGCGAAATGCGGCGAGTATGGCATCGAAACCCAGGCGCTCAGAATCTGCATGAACAAGGCAGGCCAACAGCTGTCGCATGGCTGCGTAAATGCGCTGGTCGCCGAGGGCCAAGTCTCCCGTGCTGAGGTCGAGCGGCGCAAGAGGACAGCACGCTAGGATGAGGACCGAACCGATCCTCGCCTGAGGCGTTAAACCAAGAAGGGCACTACCAGAAGGTAGTGAAAATGAACCAGATGCCACCGCGCCGTCGTCGTGCGCTCATCGTCGAGGATGAGATTCTGATTGCACTCGACCTCGAAGATGCCATGTCAGACCTCGGTTTCGAGGTGTGTCCACTAGCATCGAGCGACCGCAATGCTCGCTCGCTTGCCATGCGTGACCAGCCCGACATCGCCTTAGTGGATGTCTGCCTCGAGGGTGGTCGCGAAGGCATCGAGACGGCGCGCTGGTTGCGCGAAGTATGCGGCGCGTCGGTCGTGTTCGTCACCGCCTGCAATGACGAGCGCACGGTCGACCGCATTCACGAGCGCGTACCGGGAGCGCCGGTTCTGGCGAAGCCGGTCTATCGTGATGAGCTTGCCAGCGCCGTCGCGAGCGCAGCGATGCTCGCCTCTCTCGAGGCCTCTGGCGAGAGTGCGCGAAACTAATCTTCGCAAACGCTGTTGCGCACAAGCAACCCAACATTTCTTTTTGCCGCCGGAAGCGCAAGAGGGGAATCTTCCACGTGATTTCGGTTTAAGCTCTGCGGCCTTCGAATAAGGATGCGGGGGAACCACTAATGAAGAACACTGGCTTTGGACTGCCAATCGCTTTCGCTTTCGTGATCTTTTGCGGCAGCACCGCGCTCGCCCAGTCGCCTTACAGCAAGGCGGTGCAGAAGGCTTGCGCTGCCGACTATCACGCCCATTGCAGCGAATATGGGCTAGAGAGCGCCGCGCTTAGGACTTGCATGGACAGGAATGGCCGGAGTCTATCCCAGACTTGCGTGCAAGCTTTGGTCGCAGCCGGCGAGGTGAGCCAGGCAGAGGTGGACCGGCGCAAGAAATTGGGACGCTGAAACCCGATATTCCTCCGCGAGCATGCTAGGTTCGACTGGAACCAATTTGCAGGCTGCAAGTCTCCTTCTCTAGGTGGCACGCCTAGAAGGTTTTGCTCGCGATGCTTATCGTCGGATCGGCGGCTGCGTTGACCGCCATTGCCGTGTTCCTCGCCTGGGTGTGTATCCAGCGCCTGCGGGCGCGCTGGCGCCTGCGACAGGCGGAGAAGCGAGCGGCAAGTCGCGAACGACAGGAGAATGTCGAGCATCTTCATGCCGAGTGACGGGCCTGGCCCGAATTCTGCAGTGCTTTTCGCCGCAAAATGGCCGCGGCCAGATAGTTTGGTTGCAGAGCGCGTGATGCGCTCGTTCTGCCGGCACGACTGGACGTGAGGCCGTTTTCGTCCAAGCTGCCGGCCTGGAAGGGAGGCTCCTCATGACTACTCAACCGAAATTGCCGGGCGGGAAGCCCCAAGGCACCACGCCCCCCGGCGCGACACAGCGAAAATCAGGCAACCAGAAGGCGCCGAAGAAGGTCGCCGCCGAGCAGACCGGCGCTGCCAAGCGCGACGAGATTGCTCAGAAGGCGAGCACCTCCACGGAGGACGCCGTGCAAAAGGCTAAGGCATCTAGAGTGGAAGCTTCTCACAAGGTGAAAGCCTCGGAGGAGGCTGCTCCGAAGACGAAGCTCTCCGCAGAGCAGGGTGCGCAGAAGGCAAAAACTACCGCTGCGGAGGCTGCCAAAAAAAGGCCGCCTGCGGCGGAGGTGGCGCAAAAAGTGAGGGCATCGGCAGCGTCGGTAAGAAAGACAGTCTCGAGCATGCCGGTTCCCGAGCTTGCGAGGGACGCCGTGAGCAACGCAATGGAAACGATCGAGGAATCGTGGAAGGCGGCGGGGCTCGGGACCGTCGCGGTCAACCGCAAGATCCTCGATTTCGCGCGGCAGAACGTGTCATCGGGACTTCATTTGGCGCGAAGCCTAGCCGGCGCGAAAAACCCCGTCGAGATGGCGCGTCTGCACGTCACGTTCTGGGATGAGCAGATGAAGGCTCTGGCAAGCCAGGCCGAGGAGCTGCGGGCGATGTCGGCCGAGATCGTCAACAAGGCGTCGGAGCCGCTCCGCGAGCACATGCGCAAGAGCTTGTCGGATTTAGACCGGTAGCCTCAGCTACGCTTGCATCCTGCTTTCCCTGACGCAGCCTTGCGGCGACGGGATGCAGGTTTACGATTTGGGACGTCGCTGTACGCTTCACAGATCGGGGGAAGGCAAGTTCGAAGGAGAGTCCCCCATGGCCAAGCTCGACGCCCGCAACTCGGGCACGTTCAAGATCGGCGGCGACATCGAGATCTATCGTCTCGGCTTCGGCGCCATGCGCATCACCGGTAAAGGCATCTGGGGTCCACCGGAAGATAGAACGGAGGCGCTTAGAACTCTAAAGCGCGTGCCGGAGCTCGGCATCGATTTCGTCGATACCGCCGACTCCTATGGACCAGACGTATCGGAACAGCTGATCCGCGAGGCGCTCTATCCCTATGACGGTATCCTGATCGCGACCAAGGCAGGGTTCAGGCGGCCAGGACCTGGCGTGTGGGAGACGGACGGTAATCCCAAGTATTTGCGCGAACAGGCGATCAGGAGCTGCCACAAGCTTGGCATCGAGCAGATCGGGCTCTGGCAGTTGCATCGCCTAGACCCGAAAGTGCCGCGCGAGGCGCAGTTCGCGGCCATCAAGGCTCTGCTCGATGACGGCATCATCAAGCACGCCGGCTTGAGCGAGGTTTTAGTCGCCGACGTCAAGGCCGCCTCTCACGTCTTTCCGGTCGCGACGGTGCAGAACCGCTACAACCTTGTCGATCGCGGCAGCGAGGACGTGCTTGAGTATTGCGAGCAACACAGGATCGGGTTCATCCCGTGGTATCCGCTTGCTGCGGGCGAACTCGCCAAATCGGGCTCGATCCTCGACAGAGTTGCCAAGGCTCATGGCGCGACGCCAGGCCAGATCGCGCTCGCCTGGCTGCTCAAGCGCAGCCCCGCGATGCTTCCGATCCCTGGCACGTCGAAGGTGAAGCACCTCGAGGAGAATGTTGCGGCGGTGGACATCAAACTCACTGACGAGGAATATGCCGCTCTCGACCGCGAAGGCCGCGCCGAATACGCCGTGGCTTGATGCACCTCACTCTTTGGCTGGAGGCACGACCTTGCCGGTGAGCTGCCCGTAAAGGGCGAGCGCGCGGTTGACATAAGAGGCCTGCGGCAGCGCAATCGACGATGCCAGACTCTCGCCGGCGAACGCCAAGCCGTAATAACCATAGACGCCCGGAGACTCGCGCTCGACGAATTGCACCGATAACAGCTCGCCGGGGTCAAACAGCGTTAGCATGTAGCTTCTGACCGGCGTCACGTTCTCGACCGCGACGACGAAGCCGTTGGCGCTCAGGTCTCTGACCTGCATGCGATAGACCACCTCCTCGGAGGTGCGGTTATCCTGCTGCGCGAAATAGAGGTCTTTGCCGCTTTTCATCTCCGCCAGGGTGAAGTCGGGCCGCGAATGCCCCGACTCGGGCGCGTCGAGAGCTTCGGCGCTGGTGATCAGCGTGCGCCAGCCGCCGTCGGTCACCGACCAATATTTCAGTCCCTTTAACGTCGAGATCGCCCCGAAACGCTTGAGCAGGTCGTCGGTCGAGCCCTTATAGGCGAAGCGGCCGGCAAGAGCGACCAGCACGCCGTCGTCCTGCGCCGACCAACCCACGCAGGACGGTGGCTTCCACGCGGCAAGATCGGATCCGCTGATGACCTGAACGGCAGGTCCTGCATCGACGGCAGCGTAGCCCGGAACAGGCAGCGTGCCGCAAGGCGGTTGCGGGTTCTTGTCGGCGGCGGAAGCAAGTCCGGCCGAGAGCAACATCACGACAATGGCGAGAAGACCCCTCACGAACGACATGCTCTACTCGATTTCGGACGGGCGTAAAGGGCGAATGTGTCGCTGAAAGCCCTGGACAGCTTGCCCTCAAAGATGACCAAATCCGCGGCTTGCAGCGTAAAGCTGTCGCCGATTTTGGAGGCTCGAGGGTCAAATGTTACGCGAGGGGCTGATCTTCGTTGGGACCTGCGACATCGCGGGTCACGTCCGCGGCAAGGGCTTCCCGGCGAGCGAGCTTCACGCGCGCCGCAAGACCGGCATCGGCTGGACCCATTCCAATCTAATGCAGACGGCGTTTGGACCGATCCTCGATACGCCGTTCGGTACCGGCGGTGACCTAATGATCGTGCCGGACCCTTCGGCAGAAGTGGATGTCGATTTCGGCGATGGATCGGCGCCCGAGCATTTTTTCCTCGGAGATATTCGCAAAACCGACGGCAGCCCTTGGGAGTGCTGCCCGCGCGAGTTCTTGCGGCGCGCCATTGCTGCGCTCGAAGAGGCAAGCGGCTTGCAGGTCATCGCCGCCTTCGAGCAAGAGTTCGTCTATACGGGAAACGAGGACCGCCCGGGCGACGCCTACAGCCTAGGCGCGTGGCGCCGCCAGGGCAGCTTCGGCGAGAGCTTTATCGCTGCGATCCGGGCAGCCGGCGCCGAGCCCGATTCTTTTCTCCCCGAATATGGTTCGCGTCAGTTCGAGGTGACGGTGAAGCCAGCGCCTGCGCTCCAAGCCGCCGACCGTGCCGTGATCGCGCGCGAGATGGCGCGCGCCGCAGCCTTCCGTCTGGGCCATCGCGCCATCTTCTCGCCGATGCCCGCGGCGGAGGGCGTCGGCAACGGCGTTCACATCCATTTCAGCTTGCGTGACAAGTCCGGCGAACCGAAGACCCACGATCCAGATGGCCCGTTGGGCTTGAGCGAGGCCGCCGCGCAGTTCGCCGCCGGCGTGCTTGCGCATCTTTCGGCGATCTCCGCCATCACGGCGCCGTCGCCCGTCTCCTATTTGAGGCTGACGCCGAACCGCTGGGCGCCGACCGCGATCGACATCGTGAAGCAGGATCGCGGCGCCGCGCTTCGCATCTGCCCCGTGTTTGCGGCGTCGAAGAAGAAGGACATCGCCAAGGCTTATAATCTCGAGTTCCGCGTTTCCGACGGATCGGCGAGCCCTTACATGGCGCTCGGTGCGTTGATCTTTGCCGGCGCCGATGGCATTGCCCGCAAGCTCTCGTTGCCTGAGCCAGGCATCCAGCCGCCGCCTCTGCCTCGCTCGCTTGGCCAGGCGCTCGACAACATGGAAAACAGCCTGGCGGTGCAGAGTTGGCTTGGGCCGACTTTCCTCGAGGCCTATCTCCGCCACAAGCGCTCCGAGCTTGCCCATGTAGCGGCGCTCGATGCGCCGCAACTCTGTGCGCGCTACGCCGAACTCTATTGAGACGCTGCAACGAGCTTCAGCACGTCCTCGGTGGTGAGCATCCAGCAATAGCCCTTGAAGCAAGAGAGCGCCGCCTCGTGTCGCGTTTCGCTCTCGGCGGTGCAAGCATCATGCACACAAGTCATGTAGTAGCCGCGATCGGCGCCGTCTTTGATCGCGTGGTCGATACATTGGTCGGTGAGGAAACCCGCCACGAACACATCCTCAATGCCGATATTGCGCAGCACATAATCGAGGATAGTTGAATTGAACACCGACGAGGAGGTTTTGGGCAAAACGATTTCGTCAGCCTTAGGCGCAATCTCGGCCATGACTTGCGCCTCCCACGATCCCTTGGCTACCGATATGTTGGACAGCTTGTAGTCGAGACTACGGTCGCGTCCGTCCTCTGTCAGATTCTCTACGAGGGTGTAGATTACCTCGAGCCGAGCGCCCCTGAAGGAAACGAGCAGCCGGTGGATGTTGGGAATGACGCGGCCGGTTGCGGCCGAATAGAACTCCGGGTTCTCCATTTTATGCTTCGGGCCGCAGGTCGCATTCTGCGCATCGATGACAAGCAGCGCGGCGCGGCCGCGCACGATAGGACGATCGCGGGTGAAATGGGTGGACGGTGTTGTCATCGTCGCTCACTGTGCTTGGGGTGAACTGAACATCCATGATAGCCGGCTCTCTCCAGCCGGCTGCGGAAAGGAGCTCAGCATGCGGAGCCTAGCCACGTTCTGCCTTGCAGTCCTCATGATTGCTTCATTGTCTCCGGCTCTGGCCAGCGAGTCGGAGACCATCAAAGCGATCAATGAGTCCTCGAACGCGCTCGATACGGCCTTCGAGAAGAATGACAAAGCTGCCATCAAGGCGCTGATGACACCGGACCATATCTCGGTCACGCCATATTACGATGGGCCGCAGACCACCGACGATCAGATCGCGTCCCTGCCCGAGCTCAAATGGGACCTGAAGATCGTGGGCGACGTGAAAGTGTCCCTGCTTGGGGATAATGCGGCACTGCGGACCTTTCACCGCCGACCTCAAAGACAGCTTCAAGGGCAAACCTTTGCCGGCAAAAGTGTTCGCGACCGAGATTCTGGTGAGGCGCAACGGCAAGTGGATCGAGAGATTTTATCAGGTCACCACGTTGAAACCTTGAGCAAGGGTGCGAAACCTGTGACGGTGCATGCCCGGAAGCTATACGGCACGACGATTACAAACAGGAGGAGTTGAATGGCTGAGCAGGACATAACGCGCGAGCAACTCGCGCAGCTTCTGAACGAGGATCTGTCGCGCGAGTATCAGGCGATCATCGCCTATGTGGTCTACTCGCAGGTGCTTAAGGGCGCCGAATACATGAACATCGCCGCGCAGCTCGAGGAGCATGCGCATCAGGAGCTGCAACATGCGCTCATCATCTCGCGGCAGATCGACTATCTCGGTGCCATGCCGAGCGTGACACCGAAGCCGGTGAAGACGTCAGAGAAGGCGCGCGACATGCTGAGCTTCGATCTCGACTACGAAAACGAGACCATCCGCAACTATCGCGACCGCATCCGCCAATGCGAGGCGCTCGGCGAATTCGCCATGGCCGAGCAGATCAGGGAAATCCTTGTGCAAGAGCAGGATCATCAGATCGATCTTGCCACTGCGCTTGGCATCGAAGTGCCCAATGTCGGCGCGGGCCGGCCGCGCAGCAAGGGGACGCGCTAGCTGAAGCAGGAAACATGCAAACCAACAGCGCGGCGACTGTCACTTGCCGGTCCGCTTGATGGAGAAGCAGGTGGCGACGATCTGGTTGTTGGGAACGTCCGCCGACTGCGTGTAGCAAAGTTCCATCTCTTCGGCTGACAGGATGGTGAAGTATGCTGTAGCGAATTCACGTCTGAGCTCCCGGGGGAGGGCAGCGATGCGCGTTATCGTCTTGTTATGTCTCTTCCTGTGGCCCGGATTTGCTCTGGCAGAGGAGCCGACGATAACAGTCACCGTCGGCGACCAGACCCGCATCTTCACGCGGGACCAGCTTCTGGCGCGGCCGGACGCCGCCACGATCCAGGTGCCGCGCGACATCACCTACCGCGTACCCCTGACCTACCGTGCCGTGCCGGTCGCGTCCCTGCTCGAAGGCATGACACTACCGCCCAACAGCATCCGCAGCGAGCAATGGCCGTTCCAGATCGCGAAGCTGGTGAGCCAGCCTCCGCCAGCAGCCCGCTGGCCTGCCCTCGCCGTCGACCCCGGGCTGCCACCGACCGATCCCATTCGGGCAGGGCAGGCGCTGTTCGTGGTTCAGTGCCTCACCTGCCACAAGCTGAATGGAGCTGGCGCCGCCGATGTCGGGCCGGACCTCAATCTGCCGCAAAACCCGACCGAATACCTGACGCCGCAGGGCTTGCACGATCTGATCCGCAACCCGAAAGCTGTACGCACCTGGCCTGCTCAGGCCATGCCGCCCTTTCCGCCCGATTATCTCAGCGACCGCGAGATTGGCCTCGTTATCGCGCCTATCTCAAGCACATGGCCGGCCGGAAGCAGCCCCAGTAGCCGCCTCTACTTCTTGTCGGGTTCAGCGTCGGGAAAGGCGTCTGGCGCGTCCGTGAGGATCTTGGACATGGTCCAGCGCGGCTTCAAGGTCTTCGTGATGTCGTCGATGCGCCAACGCCCGTCCTCGAGCACGAGATCGAACAGCATGTCGCTCGGGCGATCGAAGTTCTTGAATGTCGCGCGCACTTTGGCTTGCGTCGCAGTCTGCGACACGGGCGTGATCTTGAGGTCGGTGAGCTTCCAGTCCTGCCCGTCGATGACATCCCAATCGATCCGGCCCACCATGCCCTCAGGTGTTTCCTTGTCGTCCTTGTCGATGAGGGCCTGGAGCCGCTTGCTGTAGACATGAGGCAACCCAGCCTTGTCCGTCTCGTAGGTCTTGTAAATCGCGGTGATCAGAGTCACCGGGCCGCTATCGATTGGTTTCGCGGATGCCGTGCCCGCGAGCGCAAGACCGAGAAGGAAGGCGAGAACGATGCGCATCGAAACTGACTCATTCACGCCAAAGCGGGAAGCACCACGGCGGCATTGGCGGCAAGATAGGCGGCAAGCAGAACGCTCACCCAAATGCGGTCGGCGCGCGTGATCGATTTCTCGGCCGCATCATCCGCCCCGCGCCATGACGTCAAGACCACCCGCGCCAACGACGCGATTATGAACACGTAGGCAAGAAGATAGATCTTGTCGAGCATCATCAAATAGCCGACATCGGGGAGCGTCGCGCTCGACGTGAGTTGCAGCGCGACGAGCGTCAAAAGCGCGGTGATGCCAAGCCCGATGCGGCCCTCGACGTAATGCGGGCGGACGAACAACACGAGCGCCGCGCAGATCACAATCAACCCGATCGGAACGAAGGTCTTGACCGACATCGCCATGAGCGGCCGGGCGACCGGGACGGACAGGACGACACGCGAATAGGTGTCTCCTTGAGGTACCGCCAGGTCTCCGAAATTCGTTGGGTAGGTTGTTTGACACGATCCGCATCTCGGGCTTGCCCACCTTGAAGCCCGGCAGTGTGATCTGCGGGTCGAGGCCGAGGCTGTTTGAGGGATCCGGCACATAGATTTGCGTGTCCTCGCTCGCGATCGTGTCCTCCATCGCCACCGTCAGGAATTGCGTGTCGAAGGGATAGTCGGCGAGCTGGAACTTGGTCGAGAACCGCCCCTGATTGCGGATGATGGCGTAGAGGCTGCCGTCCGGCATTTGCTTCGGCTTGTCGTAGAGCTCATCCCGCTGATGATCGTTCGGGTCATACCGGTTCATGAACTCCATGGTCTTCGAGGGATCGAGGTCCGACGCCTTCCAGCGGAAACAGACATAGAGATCGACGGCGTAGCTGTTGGTCTTGAAGTCGAGCTCCTGGATGTCGTTGATGTAAGCGCCGACCACGACCTTTGCCGGGCTGTCGGGAACTTGCGCCGCAGCGATTTGTGCGAGCACTTCCTGCGGTGGTGCAGATGGGATTGGCTCACCTAGCGCGGAGGGCGAGAGGGCCAAAAGAGCGAGCGCGGCAGCGGCCAGGCCTCGCACGGTCGAACGCGTCGGAAATCTCGTCAAGCTCAAATCGCTTTTCTGGTGGAGGTGCTTAGGAAGGCTTTTCGGGAAGTCTATTTGCCACAGCCGGTGCGTGGATCAAAGGCGTCTCGGCGGCTAAAATCGTCTGGCTCGCAGCCGGGGGCCCATGTCGATCGACGCTCGCAACGAAGGGTTCTTTGCCCACGATGTGGTCGAGGGCGCCCCGGTGCTCTCGCGCGCAATACCGGCCCGCGACCGCACGTTGAGTCTCGCCGGCTCGGCGAGCTTGCATGGGCTGGCACTTGCTGTGCTCATCCTCCTCGCGCCGTCCTCTGGGACAGATAGGTCAGGGAAGGGCTTAGGTCTCGTTCCGGTCGAGGTTGAGCTCGATTGGAACCGTGCCGCGCCCGCTGAAAAGCCGGCGCAACCCGCCGTCGCACCGTGGGGTAGCTCCTCCCAGACGCCATCCGCCGCCGACGCGCTTGCGAGCAAGCTTGAGGCGCTGGCTAAGTTACGTGAGCCCGGCGTTGCCGCGCCAAGTGAGGAGGATGGCCCGCGTGCTGCGACCATGTTGCCGTCGAGCGCGTCATCGCCCGGACAGACGGGCATGTACGGCTTGAAGGACTTCATTCTCGACCAGGTCGAGCGCCGCTGGAATCTCAACCTCGCAAACCTTAAAGACGCCGATTACTCCGTGCCGATCCGCGTCAAGCTCGCGAAGAGCGGCGAAGTGCTGAAGGCGGAGCTCGTGGCCAATCCTCGCTCGGGAGACCCCCACTATGACGAGGTCGCGATCAGTGCCCGCAATGCGGTGCTCGCATCGTCGCCGCTCGCGCTTCCCGTTGGGCAATACGACGACGTGATGGACATGGTGCTCTACATGAACCCGCGGGACACGCTGCGCTGACCGAACTCAAGGCAGGTCCCGCGCCACGCGAAATCCGGTGAGGCTCGAATAGTCGGTGTCCTTGTCGCCGCGGTCGCTGCCGCTCCGCGCAGCCGAGCGGACGAACACCGGCAGAGAACTCCAAGAGCCGCCGCGGATCGCGCGCTTGCTGCAATCAGCCTCGCTCCACGCGCTGCCGTCCCCCGGCGCACCGACATAGCTTTGGTGCCAGCAATCGGCGGTCCATTGCCAGGCATTGCCTAGTATGCCGTAAAGACCGAAAGGATTTGGCCTGAAGCTGTCGACATTCGCCAAAATGCGATTGTCCCACGGGCTGCCGCAGCCGTTGCAATTGGCGTTATTGGCGCCGATGGCGTCGCCCCACCAGCGCGCTGTGGTCGTGCCCGCACGCGCGGCATATTCCCATTCGGCCTCGCTTGGTAGTCGGTAGGGGCCGTGCTCGCGCGCCGTCGCAGGATGCTCGGCGCGGATCTTGGCGTTGAGCCAGTCGATGTAGCGCTCCGCATCGCGCCAATCGAGACACACCGCGGGCCAACGTGGCAGGTCGGCATCAAAAGGCGGCGATGCAAGCCCGTGACCTGGAGAATGCCATCTCATGTCGAGCATGGCGTTGCAGGCTGCTGGCTGATAGCCGGTCTCTTTCAGGAAGGTGAGGAACTGCTCGCTCGTCACGTCGAACTTGCCGAGCGCGAAGGCCTTGAGGGCCACCGTGCGCTGCGGGCCTTCAGAGTCGAAACGACCGCTCTCAGATGGCGGGCTGCCCATAGTGAACTTGCCGGCGGGGATGCCGACCATCACCGGACATTGCGAACACTCCTGAAACTCGCGTTCCTTCTGGTCGAGGGCGAAAGTTGCCACGGGCCCAGCGCCGGCAACGGCTGCGACCACAAGAAGTCGTACGAGCGTTCTGCAAACGAGAGCCATCCGCTCAGATCTAACTCGTCGCGCGGCACAATGACATCTGCCATTGCGCGCATTCTATGACCACGTGCGAAGCGGAGGGACGTCTGTCTCGAAGGAGCGTCCAAATGACAAAATACCTTACAACCTTCGTCTTGGTTCTTTGCGTGGCCGGACCTGCGCTCGCCGCGACTCAGTCCAGGACCGGGCATTTCGCCGTCAAGGATGCGGTCGGCAACTGCGCCGTTGTCGACACGCTTCCAAGCAAAGTGAGCGGCCTGAGAATCGTCGGCAACAAAGCCGACTATGCAAGCGTGGCAGATGCCCAGAAGGCGCTGGACTCGGGCTGCATCGGCAAAATCGGTAGAGCCTAAAGCAGACGCAGCGTCTCAATCGAGCTTCTGATAGGTGTTGTCGAAATCGTCCTGAATGACGGTCGCCTTGCCTTGCGCACCGAGCACGAGGTCCTGGTCAGGAGTGGTGGTCGTGTAACGCCAGCCCGAAGGCAGTTTCAGTTTGCTGCCGAGAGCATCCAACTGGTCGTATGTGAGTGTCTTATCCACGATTTGTGAATAAGCTTGCATCGCGTAGCGGCTGCCATCCGACGCTTCCAGCATATGCACAGGCAATCCGGCCTTGAAGCGATACACCGTGTCGCGATTGATGGTCTGCTCGCGATAGGGCCGGTGCAACAGATCGAGAAGCCCGACATCGATGGTGGCGCGCTCGGTCAATTCGAGTCCGCCAGCTTCGATTTTTTCGCCGGCCTTGGTCGAACCTGATGCCGTGATCGAGTCCATCAGGAAGTAGCGCGGGCCGTTGAGCAGGACGGTGACGGCGCCGAAGCGCTGCTTCATGGTGCCCTCGGTGATGCTGTCCCAAATCTGCGCCGGGATGCTCGCAATGTCGTCGCTACCGGAGCGCAGCGCCTGCGCCGCAAGCGTAAGCCTCCACTGAGTCAAATACTGTATCGGCGGCGAACCGATCATCTCGGTGAAGCGCTCGGCAAGCGCCGAGCGTGACAATGCCACCGCGCGGGCAAGCTCATCGACCGTCCAGGCGCGCTTCGGATCGCCATGCAGTAGAGCGAGTACGCGGCCGACATGTGGATCCTGCAATCCCGCAAGCCAGCCTTTGAGATCAAGCGGCTTCGACTGCGCATAGCGGCGCAACGCTTCGATGAAAGCAAGTTCCGAAAGCTTTCCGAGCAGCGACTGGGAGCCGGGCCGCTTGGCCAGCGATTCCTCCACGCCAATGTGAAGCAGATCGCCGAGCCAGCCGCTTTTCGAGATGTCGCCGAGTGGTATGCGTAGCATCGCGGGCAGAGGTCCGAGCAGGGCCCGGCAGGCGCGACGATCGCAGGCCAGATAGCCGCAGATGAACCGCGTCGCTTCGCCGTCGCCGCCCCAGCGCATCTCGATCAGGCCTTCAATCGCCTCTGAGCCGACCGGTGCAGGCGACAGCATAAGGTCGCTGCCGAGCAGATGGCGGTGATCATGCGGGAACAGGAGCAGATCGCCGGCTGCGACCTCGACCTCCTCGTTGCCGTCCACGAGCCGGGCTTTGCACGAGCCGTCAGTGAGAAGATGGAAGAATACGATGTGGTCGGCGCGCGGCAGGCGGGTCGCCGCCGTATGCAGGCCGTATTACGTCTCGACACACCACGGCGCCTTGAACTCGGCTTTGATATAGACCGCGCCATCCAGCCTGATGGCGGCAAGAACGTCGGACAGGGCGTCCACCAGAAAAACCTCCCTCTATCCGGTCCCGTTCTATGCCTTACGCAGGCGCTCCGCCAGCCAGCTCGCGATACGGCGGCGTGTCTTCCCGTGCGCGCGGCGCAGCACGCGGCCCATATTCATGAACCCGTGGATCGTGCCCTCACAGCATTCGTAATCGACGGGAACGCCAGCGGCCGCGAGCGTCTCGGCATATTCGGCGCCCTCGTCGCGCAGGGGATCGTAGCCAGCAGTAATGACGAGGGCCGGCGGCAATCCTGTGTAATCCTCATAAAGCGACGGGATAGCGCGCGGGTCCGTGAACGGCCAGGCGTTGCCGAAATAGTGATCGAAGAACCAGTCGATCATATCACGCGGGATGGGAAACTGGTCGGCGAGCTCTTTCCGCGAGGGCAGCCGGCCGCGCAAGTCGAGCGCGGGATAGATCAGAGCCTGGCCGCGCACAGGGGCGGCAAGCTTGCCCTTGGTCTCATGCAGCGCGACGGCCGCCAAGCCGCCTCCCGCGCTGTCGCCGGCAACGGCAATACGCGCAGGATCGAGGCCAAGCGCGCGCGCTTCGTGCGACAGCCATTCGAGCGCGGCGACCGTGTCCTCCACTGCCGCAGGGAACGGATGCTCTGGCGCGAGCCGGTAATCGAGCGAGAGTACCGTCGCGCGCGTATCGTGGCAGAGCGCGCGGCAGAACACGTCGTGCGTCGCGAGATCGCCAATCACGCAACCGCCGCCATGCACGAACAGGATTACTGCTTCGGCATCGATATTGGGATCAGCGGGAATGTATTTCCGTAGCCTCAATGCTCCGGCATCACTCGATACATCGAAATCGCTTGTCTCTCCGACTTCCGGCGGCACGATTTCGGTTTTAGCGAGGCCGCGGCGATAGTCATTACGCGCGGCCCCAGGGCTGAGATGCCAGAGCGGCGACGACGTCGAGGACGACGCCCAATAAAGCAGCGCTTCCGTCTCGCGGTCGAGCTTGAAACCCCCGTTCGGCAAATCCTCGCCGGGAGATCTAATCGGCTTGTGCATATTGGCACTCGGCGCCGCCGCCCGCTCTCTGCTTCACTTCGTTCGGATCAATGGTGCATTTCAGGTTCGAGACGGCCTCGAAGATCGAGCCTGTCGCGCCGTCGGGCTCGACGCCGTTCTCTTCAAGAGTAGCGAACAGCTCGTGCGCGCTTCGTCCGGTCAAAGAAACAACCTGACCGCCGAAGGAGAGGTCGCAAGAGTGCGACGCGATGTCCATGTTGCCTGCTCGGCAGGTGACCTTTTCCGCCACGACGGTAATGGTCTTCCCGGCCGGAAAGCTGAAATCGGCCTTGCCGTCGAGAAGCTTCATGAGCCCGCTCTTCTCCACCGCGCTAAGACTAGGGGAGACGTTGCCGACCAGCGCCGCGACCGCCAATGCGCCGCTCCCGCTCGCGGTTCCCGCCAAAGCGGGGTTGCTCACGAACAGCAAGCCCAGGAGAAGAAGCCGGGCTGCCCTCATCTCTCCTTCTCCCTGCCATCAATTGTCGGGAATGGTGCCCCAGGCCGGACTCGAACCAGCACGCTCTTGCGAGCAACAGATTTTGAGTCTGCCGCGTCTACCAATTCCGCCACTGGGGCTTTGCGCCGGAAACATGGGATAAGCCTGCGGTCCGGTCAACCGGGCGTTGGCCTACGAGATGGACAATGGCGCGGTCGCCCGGTAAGCAAAAGCCCATGCTGAAGCGGCTCTATGACAAGGTGATCGCTCTTTCAGAGAGCCCTCAGGCGCTCCCCGCGCTCGCCGCCGTTTCCTTTGCCGAAAGCTCGTTTTTCCCCATTCCACCCGACGTGGTGCTCGTGCCTATGGCACTCGCGCAGCCGCACAAGGCGCGGCTCTACGCGCTCGTTTGCACCATCGCATCGGTGCTCGGCGGCATTCTCGGCTATGCCATCGGGGCATTCCTCTACGACACGGTCGGGCATTGGCTGATTTCGATCTATGGCTATGGCGACAGCGTGGAAGCCTTCCGCGCGGCCTACGCCAGATGGGGCGCGTGGATCATCCTGATCAAGGGCATGACGCCGATCCCCTACAAGATCGTGACCATCGCCTCGGGCTTCGCCGGCTACGACTTTTTCATGTTCGTGGTGCTGTCCATCATCACGCGCGGCGCGCGGTTCTTCCTGGAGGCGGAGCTTCTCCGTCACTTCGGCGAGCCGATCAGAGAATTCGTCGAGAAGCGCCTCACCCTCGTCACCACCGGCTTTCTTGCGGTACTGGTAGGCGGCTTCCTCATCGCTCGATATGCGTTCTAGGATGCGAATACCGGAGGATCTGGCGGGCCGGCTCATGCTCGTTTGCGCGGGCGTGTTTGCCATCGCCACGGCGACGATTCTGGCGGCGCATGCATTCGAGCGCATCGGCGGCTATGCGCCATGCCCGCTCTGCCTCGAGGAGCGTTACGCCTACTATTTCGGCGTGCCGGCGAGCTTCATCGCTTTCTTTGCCGCGCGCGCCAACGCGATCCCTGCGGCGCGCATTCTGCTTCTCCTTGTGGCACTCGCCTTTTTGATCAATGCAGGACTCGGCATCTACCACGCCGGCGTCGAGTGGAAGTGGTGGCCGGGCCCAACGACATGCGCTGGTGGCTTCGACCTGAAATGGGGCGAAAGCGGGGTCGCCGACACGCCGATCATCCGCTGCGACGAGGCGTCATGGCGGTTCCTTGCTCTGTCCTTTGCAGGATGGAACGCCGTGATCTCGGCGCTGCTCGCCATTCTGGCAGGCTGGGGCGCAGCGCTGAGGCGCTAAGTCCGAGTCCTCACGCAAAAATCAATCGAGAATAATTGGCAGGCGGCGACGCGCGCTGCTAGGGAAAGGCGGCAAGATGGTCCTTGGCGTGATGCTGGTGGCCGTGGGCCTGATGGTCGCAATAGCTCTCGATAAGAGACTTGGATGAATTGGTCGACGTCTCGCCGGGTTGGCTGACTAAGCTCACCATGCGGTTTTAGGCGCGGCTGGACAATCCGCCGGAACTCGTGGGATTTCGCGGGCGTTCATGCAGACGTCTGAGGGTTCCCACAAATGACGGAGGGGTAAATGGGCTGCTCGATGTGCGGGGTCTCCTGCGATAGTCCTTGCGCCATCATCTGCTATTCGGATTTGTTCGGTGTGCTGGGTGGATGCGCCGGTCATGGCCGCAAAAATGGTCGTAGACATCAAAAGCGATGTGCTGAAAAGCGGCCGTGAACTCAAATTTACCGAATCGACCGAGGTTCGTTTTAGCTGCAACGAAATGCCGGTCGACCGCCTGCTCGCCTTTTTAAAATTGGCTCATCCGGAAGGGCGAATCAGTAAGCCCGCCGCGGAAGCCAAGACCTAAGCAAAGCAGCCACCGGCACGCTCGACGAGGTGATCAAGCAGATCGGATTTGACGCTGCGGCCGACTGAGCGGGCTACGGCTCGAGCTCGGTATCCCAGTAGAGGTAATCGAGCCAGCTCTCGTGCAGATAGTTTGGCGGGAACAGTCGCCCGTTGCGGTGAAGCTCGAACACCGTGGGCCGGTAGGGCTTCAGCGCCGGATACATCTTCGCTTCGTGGGGCAGCTTGCCTCCTTTCAAGAGATTGCAAGGCGCGCAAGCGGTGGTGACGTTGTCCCATCGCGTCATGCCGCCACGCGAGCGCGGCACGAGATGGTCGAAGGTTAGGTCCTGATCGTCGCCGCAATATTGGCAGGTGAACCGGTCGCGCAAGAACACGTTAAATCGCGTGAATGCAGGGTAGAGCGCCGGCCGCACATAATTCTTGAGCGAGACGACGCTCGGAAGCTTCATCTCGAAGGATGGCGACCTGACACTGCGATCATATTCGGAGACGATATTGACGCGGTCGAGGAACACGGCCTTGACCGCGTCCTGCCAGCCCCACAGCGATAGCGGGTAATAAGAGAGCGGCCGATAATCCGCGTTTAGCACGAGTGCAGGAAAAGTGCCCGGAGCAGCGGATGCCGTTGCGACGTTCAAGCCGATAAATCCTCTTGCGCTTGCCCGTCGCACTCGGGTTATGGCGCGGCATACTATAGGCCCATGTCATGAATGTGAAGGGCCCTACATGCTGTGTTTGCGTCACGTCAACAGGGAGGAGAATGAGCAACGGCAAGTGGCGTTGAGCGAGCAGGCAGAGGCGAATCGCGCTCCGCTACTGACATGCGGTTCGGTAGTCGTGCCGCGATCTCAAAGGCCGCATTGGACCTTCGGCGTCTACGATCCATGGGAGGGCAAGTTTAAGGATCGGCCAGCCGAATCGCGCGTTAGTTCCGCAAGACCATCCTCTTTAAAAGACCGATCCTGAATGGAAAAGCTCCTTGCGTGGCTTCCCGAGAGGCCGCAACCCCTGATCGTTCGCTATGGCACCACCGCGATCAACGTCGCCATATGCTTTGCTGTTCTGCTGCTAGTCCAACTCCAAAGTGGAGTCGACAGCTTCTTCCTGATGTACCCGGCCGTGTTTCTTGGAGCTCTTTTATTCGACAGAGGTTCCGGTTTCTTTGCGGCGCTCTTGAGCACGGTACTGATCGTCATTTTTCTTCCGCGCGAGGGAGGAGTCATTATCCCCCCATCCTATTGGTCGCCTGTCACACTATTCTTGCTGATCGGTCTTGCGCTCGCGGCTCTCAGCGAAGCCCTGCGCAAAGGATGGGAGCGCGCGATCGAAGCCGAACGCGCCAAGGACCTGCTTTACCGAGAGCTGCGGCATCGCACCAAGAACGATTTCGCCATGGCTGTCTCCGTCCTCAATCTGCAAGCCCGCACCCAGATCAAGCCGGAAATACGTCAGGCACTTGCGGATGCGGCGAGTCGGTTACACGTGTTGAGCAAGGCGCATGAGCAGCTTGAGCCCACCGACGAGCGAAGTGCGGTGCGGATGTGCGACTATCTCCAAGCACTCTGCCGGTCGCTGACGGAGTCGATGGGGCCGGAGAAAGCGGACGTCAGCGTCGAGTGCGATGAAGCGGAGTTCCCGGTCGAACGTGCGATCCCTGTCGGCCTCATCGTCAACGAGCTTGTCACCAACGCGTTCAAGCACGCTTTCGTGCCGGAACGAAAAGGCGCCATTGCAGTCGCTCTGCGGGCTCGGATCGCAACTCGTCGAGCTATTGGTGCGCCAGCTGGAGGGCAACCTCGAGCGCACTGAGGCGATGCCCGGATGCCGCGTTCAAATCGAGTTTCCGGAAAGAGCTTGACTGCTGGCTGCTGCGGCAAAGGCTTGGCGCAAGAATGCGCCGCCGAGCCGTAAGCCCTCGCCGTCGATGCCGTGACCGATTCCCTGCGACACGTGCCACTCGACTGGAAGTCCGGCATGGGCAAGCTGCTCGCGGGCGAGAAACAGGGCGTCGACGGGAATGACCTCGTCCATGTCGCCATGAACGAGCAGGATCGCGGGCGCCGAAGTCGGGTCCTTGGGTAGCGCTTCGACCGTTGCCAGCGCGCCGGAGTAGCCGACGATGGCGGCCGGCGCTGGATTGCGCTTCAAGCCCACCGCGAGGGCGATCATGGTTCCTTGACTGAAGCCGACCAGACCGAGCACGCGCGGCCCGAGTCCGAGCCGCTTCAGCTCGGCGTCGAGAAATGCGTCGAGCGCCGGCGCGGCGCGCTTCACACCGGTGGCAATCATGCGCATGTCGCCGAGCGATAGGTCGAACCACTGCTTCCCCATGGGCGCCGCGCCGCAAGGCTCAGGCGCGTGCGGAGAGACGAAGGCGGCATGGGGCAAGAGCTTCGCCCATTCGCGTCCGAGACCAATCAGGTCGTTGCCGTCGGCGCCATAGCCGTGGAGGAACACCACGAGCTGCCTTGCAGCGCCGCCGGCAGCCGGGGCCAGTCTCGGTCCATCGAAGGGGAGTGCCATTCAGCTAGCGCTTACTTCGGCTTGTCCTCTCCGGCTTCGTCGGAAGAGTGGGCGTTGAGTTGGCCGTAATTCTGAATGCCGATCTCGTTCAGGAGATTGAGTTGCGTCTCGAGGTGGTTGATGTGGCCCTCTTCGTCGGCCAGCAGCTCCTCGAACAGATCCATGCTTACATAGTCTTCTTCTTTGCGGCAGGCGGCACGCGCCTCCATGTACAGCGCACGGGCTGAATACTCTGCCTTGAGGTCGCATTCGAGGACCTCCTTGATGTTCTGGCCGATCATCAAGGGGTCGATGTGCTGCATATTGGGGAAGCCTTCGAGGAAGATGATGCGATCCACGAGCTTGTCGGCGTGGTGCATCTCCTCGATCGATTCCTCCCGCTCTTTCTTGGCAAGCTTGGTGAAACCCCAGTCCTCTAGCAGACGGTAGTGCAGCCAATATTGGTTGACGGCGGTGAGCTCATGCGTCAGCGCCTTGTTGAGATACTCGATGACGCGTGGATTGCCCTTCATGCGCTAGTCCTCCTATCAACCTTCATGATCATCATACCCGTTCTCGTCCCGCGGGCTAGGATTCCTCAAATGGCCCGTGATGGGGCATCGACGCCGGCGTGCCTGGGCCCTCCTCGTCATAGGCCACCATCAGCTTGGAGATAAGCGGGAAACAGTTGCCGCAAGACGGGCGCTTGCCGAGATGGCGGTAGATAAGGCCCGGCGTGAGCACCACGAACGGATCATTGGTGCGGAGCGATGTGACCGCTTCGGCAATGTCCTTCGAGGTGATGAGGGTGCAAGAGCAGACGATCATGCCGGAACAGCACTCGTCTTCGGGCGCAAACCGTCATAGGCCCACAGCATGCGTGCAGCGACCGCGCGCCAGGGACGCCAGGCTTCGGCGAGCTCCTTCATCAAGACTTGGTCGGGTTTAGCCTCAAGCTCAAGGGCATCCTTGACCGCCACCTGAAGCGCAAGGTCGCCTGGCGACCATGCATCGGCTCTCGCGAGACAGAACAGGATATAGATGTCGGCTGTCCATGGGCCGATGCCTTTCAACGCGGTGAGCCTAGCGTGGATGACATCCTCGGTCTCTTCCGACAAGGCGTCGAGATCGAGCGAGCCTGTGTCGATGGCTTCAGCGAGCCCGCACAGTGTCGAGATCTTGATCTTCGACAAGCCGGCCGCGCGCAAGTCCTGCTCCGGTGTCGCGAGAAATCTGCTCGGGGTGAACGGCTCAACGGCCGCTTCGAGACTCAGCCAAATCGCTTCGGCGCTCGCCACCGAGAGCTGCTGACTGGTGATGACGCGGACAAGGCCGTTGAAGCCGGAAGGCCGGCGCCGCAGCGGCGGGTCGCCGGCGAGCGCATAGATGCGCGCCATGTGCGCGCAAGATTTTACCAGCGCGGTTACTCCTTCCTTTAGATCTTTCTCATTCCTGATCTTCTGCATTGCGAATTTGCCGGTCGCTGCCGCTACTTAGCCGGGACCCGGGGTCTGGCTTAGCCGAGTTTTAAGTGATGTCCGCCAAGCTGCCTATCCGGTTTGGGATATCAGGGGCCATCACCGGCGATGCAAGCTCGGGATCTTCGCGCTCGCGACCTGTTGCTCGCCACGATCAGTCATGAGCTGAGAACGCCGATGGAAGCGGTCGTGGCCATGGGCGAGCTTCTGCTTGCGACACCGCTCGACGAGACGCAGCAACGTCATGCCGAGACGTTGCTTCAGTCTTCGCGCAGCCTGCTCAACGCGCTCAACGACGTACTGGATTTCTCCCGCCTCGAGACCGGGCGTTTCGTCGACCTGCACGCTCTGATCCACGACGTGGCGGCGGACTTGCAGGCGCGCGCAAACGACAAGGGTCTCACCGGCAGCGTCGACATCGGCACAAGCTGCCCACGCCATGTCATTACTGACGCCACGCGGCTGCGCCAAGTGCTGATGGGACTGATTGACAATTCGCTCAAATACACCTCGATCGGCTCGGTCCGACTGCATGCGAGCGCCAAAGAAGAAGACGGCCGCCTGCAGCTCAGATTCGACATCGTCGACACCGGCGTCGGTTTGAGCAAGGCCGTAAAGGATCGCTTGTTCCAGCCTTGCATCGAGATCGACAGCAATCTCGGCGAGGTCACCGGCCTTCCGATCGCGCGCAAGCTCGCCAAGCTCATGGGCGGCGACATCGGTTGCAAGAGCGTGGTTGGCCAGGGCAGCCTCTATTGGTTCACGCTTCCGGCACAGCACCCACGGCCTGAACCAGCGAAGCGGGTATGGGCCGAGGCGCCAGCCGCAAGCGAATCCACGGCGGTAAGCCTAGCGCCGTATCCGCGCCATGCATGTGCCTTCAGCCGAGGTGCCGATCGTGGCCCTCGTCGCCCAGACCAAGAAGCGCCATTGCGGGACCTATCTTGCTGCCGGCATGGATGCCTGCGTGATGAAGCCGATCAACGCAGCCGAGCTTCATGCGGCGCTCGCTCCGTACCTCACGCGCGCGCAACAGCCTGAGCCCATGCCTGAGGCTCATCAAGGGCTAGACCGCAGACCGCTCGGGTTAGAGGTTATCGAGCAGAACGCCCGCGAGCAGGATCAGATAAGCGATCAGCAATAGGCCGAGTGCGTAGGCCGTGAAGAACGGTAGCGGCACGATCATGCCGATGATGACCAGAATGGCGATGACGACCGAGACGAGGAAGGTCTCGCGCCGCGGCGTGCTCAAGCGAAAATTCATGATGCCCCCCATGGCTGCGCGCCCTGAATGGACGCGACCCTCAGTCTAACGCCAAAGCGGCGACCCGTCATTCCGCGGTCTAAGCGGTTTGTGGTGGGGACTATTTCCCGGCGCAGCCAGCGGCGTCGCCCACGGCCGCCATAGGCTTGCCGTTGATGAACACGCCTGAAGACCCGGTCACGATAGAGCCGCCGCAGCCGGTCGAAGAGCCTTGAACGGCGGCAGGTTTGCCGTTGATGAACACGTTCGATGAGCCTTCGACTATGGTGGAGCCGCAGCCGGTGGTGTCGCCGGCCCGCGTCGCCTCCTTGCCTCCTACCGTGACATTCGAGCTGCCTGAGGTGATGGCACTGCCGGCCGGACATGGCGCCTGTCCGCCAGGATCGGTTGCGAGCGCCGGACCTGTCACGACCATCAAGACCGCGGCGAGGAAGCGGCGGTTCATAGGCGAACCCTTTCGCGCTCGCGAAGTGGCGGCACAGGAATGCCTTGCTCGACTCGCGCGGCGGCCTTCTCGTCCACCAGCTTGACGATGCCGACCATGATGTCGTTGAGCTGAAAGTCCTTCGGCGTGTAGATCGCCGAGGCGCCGCACTGCTTGAGCACATTGACGTCCTCGGCAGGGATGATGCCGCCGACCACAACCGGCACGTCGCCCATGCCCGCCTCGCGCAGGCGCTGGACGATCTCGCGCACGAGCGAGACATGAGAGCCTGACAGGATCGACAGCCCGACCACGTGCGCCTTGGCCTCGCGCGCCTGCTCCACGATTTCGGCAGGGGTGAGTCTGATCCCGTCATAGACGACGTCCATGCCGACATCTGCCGCGCGCACGGCGATCTGCTCTGCTCCGTTCGAATGTCCGTCGAGTCCGGGCTTGCCGACGACGAAGGTGAGAGTGCGTCCGAGCTTGCCCGAGACCTCCTCGACCAGGCGGCGCACATCTTCGAGCCTCGCCTTGTCGATCTGATGCTTGGCGTGGATGCCGGTCGGCGCGCGGTACTCGCCGAACACTTCGCGCAACACCTGGCCCCACTCGCCGGTGGTGACGCCAGCCTTCGCCGCAGCAATTGATGGCGGCATGATGTTGCGCCCTTCCGCCGCGGCCGATTTTAGGTCGATGAGGGCCTGGGTGACTGCCTTGTCGTCGCGGTCGCGCCGCCAGGCCTGGAGCGCGGCAACCTGCTCGATCTCGACAGATTCAGGTACGGTGATGATGCCTTCGATGCCGCCGGCGAGCGGCGACGGCTCGGTCTCGGTATAAGCATTGACGCCGACAAGGACCTGCTCGCCCTTCTCGATGGCTTGGACCCGCGCTGCGTTCGACGCGATCAGCGCCTCCTTCATGTAGTCGATGGCGGCCACTGCGCCGCCCATCGACTGAATCTTGGCAAGCTCGGCGCGTGCCTCTTCCTTGAGCGCCTCGACCTTGCGGTCGATCTCGACCGATCCGTCGAAGATGTCGCCGTAATCGAGAAGGTCGGTCTCGTAGGCCAAGATTTGCTGCAGCCTGAGCGACCATTGCTGGTCCCATGGCCGCGGCAGCCCAAGCGCCTCGTTCCACGCAGGCAACTGCACGGCCCGGGCACGCGCCTTCTTCGACAGCGTCACGGCAAGCATTGACAGCAGGATGCGGTAGACGTTGTTCTCGGGCTGCTGCTCGGTGAGGCCCAGCGAGTTGACCTGCACGCCATAGCGGAATCTGCGGAGCGCGGGATCTTTCACGCCGTAGCGCTTCTCGGCGATCTCGTCCCACAGATCCACGAAGGCGCGCATCTTGCAGACTTCGGTGATGAAGCGCACCCCTGCATTGACGAAGAACGAGATGCTGCCGACGACTTTCGGGAACTGTTCGGGCGCCACCTCGCCGGACTTCTCCACTTCATCGAGAACGGCCTCTGCCGTGGCCAGCGCGAAGGCAAGTTCCTGACCCGGCGTCGCCCCCGCTTCCTGCAAGTGATAGGAGCAGACATTGGTCGGGTTCCATTTCGGCATCTCGCGATTGGTGTAGACGATGACGTCCTTGATCAGCCGGAGCGAAGGGACGGGGGGGAAGATGTAGGTCCCGCGCGAGAGATATTCCTTGAGGATATCGTTCTGCACCGTGCCGGTGAGCTTTGAATGGTCGGCGTCCTGCTCCTCGGCAAGCGCGACATAGAGCGCGAGCAGCCACGCCGCCGTCGCGTTGATGGTCATCGAGGTGTTCATCTCGGCGAGGGGGATGCGCTCGAACAGGGTCTTCATGTCGCCGAGATGGGAGACCGGCACGCCGACTTTACCCACCTCGCCGCGGGCAAGCGCATGGTCAGAATCGTAGCCCGTCTGGGTCGGCAGGTCGAAGGCGACCGAAAGCCCGGTCTGACCCTTGGCGAGGTTCTTCCGGTAAAGCTCGTTGGAGGCCTTAGCCGTGGAATGGCCGGCATAGGTGCGGAACAGCCAAGGCTTGTCCCGCTTTGATGACGTTCCGCTCATGGTTTGGCTCGAAACCTTGTTCTACTCGCATCGAAGCATGTTGCCCGCACTTTTTACAACAATACTCTCATTCGGTTGCCAAAAGGAAAGGGCGACGCGTAAGCGTCGCCCTTCCAAAACCAACTCCGCAGGCTTGCGGATCGCTAGTAAGCCGACTTGTTCTGAGCGCCCTGGCCTTCCGCGCTTTTCTCAGTGCCTGTGCCGCCGGGTGCGTTGCCGGTTGACGGACCCTCATTCAGGCCGGTGGCGCCAGGATCCTGTGTGGACCTATTGGTCGCGCCTTCACTGTCGGCACTTCCCTTCACGCCGGTGCCGCCTTGGTCGCTAGAGTTATCGCCGCCGCCCTGAAGGGACCCGGCGCCGCTTGCGGGCGGTGTCGCCTCGCTTAGCCCTTGCTTGTTCGTGGCGCCCTGACTCTCAGTGCTTTCCTCCACACCGGTTCCACCCGGCGCGTTGGCGGCGTTGTCTTTGACGATGGTGATGTCGCTCTTCGCGCCAGGTGCATCGCCGGTCGCGTCAGCGGCGAGCGCCGCGGTGCCAGCCAGTCCGAAAGCAAGAGCCGCGGCCGTGCTTAAAAGCGTGAGTTTTGATCTTATTGAGGGTCTCCTTACGCAGAGGATCTTGGGGAAATCCGCGCACGACAGGCTTTTCTGTCGCCTGCTAATGGCTGGACTAACGGGGAACGTGTGGGCCGGAACGGGGTTCCGATTGACGACGAAAAGCTGATTTATCCCCTGGGCAGGCTCACGGCTTTTTGATAACGCTCTCGGCCGCCCGTGGATTTGGGCAGAGAAGAGGCGCCCTTTGGGCGCTTTTGCGTGTGACAGGTCGCCGTTGCAAATTTGTTGCAGTCGCGAGATGAATAGCGGAGAATTGCCGCAGTGCAAAAACAGACCGAAGAAACGTGGACTGGGGGGACAATCGGATGAATGAGATGTCGCTGGCTGCAGTCTCCGAGGCAACGTCCGCGCCGACCGGCGCCGTCAAGGATCTCTATGAGATCGGCGAAATTCCTCCGCTCGGTCATGTGCCGAAAAACATGTATGCCTGGGCCATCCGCAGAGAGCGCCACGGCCCTCCCGATACGGCCATGCAAATCGAGGTGCTGCCGATGTGGGACCTCGACTCGCATGACGTGCTGGTCTTGGTGATGGCCGCCGGCGTGAATTACAACGGCGTGTGGGCCTCGCTCGGCAAGCCTATCTCGACTCTCGACGGCCACAAGAACCCCTATCACATCGCCGGCTCCGATGCGTCCGGCATTGTCTGGGCAGTCGGCTCCAAGGTGAAACGTTGGAAGGTGGGCGACGAGGTCGTCATCCACTGCAATCAAGACGACGGCGACGATGAGGAATGCAACGGCGGCGATCCGATGTTCTCGCTGTCGCAGCGCATTTGGGGATATGAGACGCCCGACGGCTCGTTCGCACAATTCTGCCGCGTGCAGGACCGACAGCTGCTCGAGCGACCGAAACACCTCACCTGGGAAGAGGCAGCCTGCTACACGCTTGTCCTCGCCACATCGTACCGCATGCTGTTCGGGCACCGGCCGCATACGCTGAAGCCGGGCCACAATATTCTCGTGTGGGGCGCCTCAGGCGGCCTAGGCTCGATGGCGACGCAGCTTTGCGCCACTTCGGGCGCCAACGCCGTCGGCATCGTCTCCGACGAGGAGAAGCGCGACTTCGTGATGTCACTCGGCGCCAAGGGCGTCATCAATCGCAAGGACTTCAATTGCTGGGGCCAGATGCCGACCGTTGGCACGCCCGAATATGATGCCTGGAACAAGGAAGTGCGCAAGTTCGGGAAGGCGATCTGGGAGATCACCGGCAAGGGCGTAAATGTCGATTGCGTGTTCGAGCATCCGGGCGAATCGACCTTCCCCGTTTCCTGTTTCGTGGTGAAGCGCGGCGGCATGGTCGTGTTTTGCGCCGGCACCACTGGCTACAACCTCACCATGGACGCGCGCTATGTGTGGATGCATCAGAAGCGCATCCAAGGCTCGCATTTCGCCCATCTCCAGCAGGCGAGCCAGGCCAACAAGCTCGTGGTCGAGCGGCGCATCGATCCGTGCATGAGCGAGGTCTTCCCCTGGGAGCAGATTCCGAAAGCGCATATGCGCATGTGGAAGAACGAGCATCGCCCCGGCAACATGGCCGTGCTTGTCAGCGCGCCTTGCACCGGCCTCCGCACCTTCGAGGACGTGATCGAGGCGAGCCGCCAGATGCACGGGAGCTAGCCGCGAGCGCCCAGCTTATCCACATCCGTTTGGCTCTTGGCCGGGAACTGCGAAGGCAGTCCTTAAGTTGCCCCTTTTTCGATCGGCACAGCACCGCGAGCGGGCAATCCCTCGCGGCAACTGCGTGAGCCGTTTTAGCAAAGGGGGCAAGAGCATGGACAATCAGCCTGTAAAAAAGGATCTGGTCGACGCCATCCTGGAACTGCGCGAAGAGGTCGAGAGGCGTCTTCAGGCCAACAAATATTACGTGGCCATGAACAAGCTCGACGAACTGCTTGCCGCCATCAGGCCGCTCGAAGTCATCGAAGCGAAAGTCAATCCGACCGATAGCCCAACGCCCGAGGCCGAGGTCACGACGCCGCCTGAGCCGGAAGGCACGTCCGAGAAGGTCTGGACAGGACTTGTGGAGGAATCGGTCGTAGAGGGCGAGGCACTCCGGGCATTCTAGCCGCTGCTCCTCTTGCACAATTCCGATTTGACTTGGCGCTCGGAGCACGCTTCGGTGGGCGCGAAGTCAAGGTTTCGCATAAGGAGCACGAATTGACTGCCGCAGAGACGTTGACGGGGGGCGAGGCATCGAGCTCGCCTGAGCTCATTCCACTGCTTGAGTCCGCCGCCCAAGCCGCGGCTACGCTGCGCGACCGCGCGGTCGAGGCGGTTGCCACCAAGGTCTCGTCCGGCGGCAAGATCGATGGCTCTGCGCTCGAGCGCGAGGAGCGCGCGGCCCATGGCCTCGCTTGGGTCGCGACCTATGTCGAGGCCATCCGGCAGATCGCGGATTATGCCAGGCGCATGGAGGGCGATGGCCGCTTCGGGGAGATCGAGCGGCTGCTCACCCAGATCGGTGCATGCGAATATCTCGGCCAGCTTTTTGGCGGCGTGATGATGAGCCAGGGCGAGATCGTGCGCATGCACGAGCTTGGTCTGACTAAGGACCAGCATGTGGCGATCCTCACCGAGCCTGTGGTTCAGCTCATCAGCGGCGCGACGGCCAAGACGCGCGCCCGCGCTGTCGAGTTGATCAAGCACGCGCAAGGCGCGGCTGCGGCAAATTATGGCGACCCAGGTCTTGATGAGACGTTCGAGGACATCCGCAACGAGATGCGCCGCTTCTCGGATGCCGAGGTGGTGCCGAACGCGCAGGAATGGCACCTCAAGGATGAATACATTCCGCTGCCGCTGATCGCCAAGATGAGCGAGCTTGGCGTGTTCTCCCTCACGCTGCCCGAGGAGTATGGCGGGCTCGGGCTCGGCAAGGAGGCGATGTGCGTCGTCTCCGAGGAACTCAGCCGCGGCTATATCGGCGTCGGCTCGCTCGGCACACGCTCGGAGATCGCCGAGGAGTTGATCCTGAACGCAGGCACCGACGCGCAAAAGCAGGAATGGCTGCCCAAGATCGCGAGCGGCGAGGTGCTGCCGACCGCAGTATTCACCGAGCCGAATACGGGCTCAGACCTCGCTTCACTCACCACCCGCGCCGTGAAGGACGGCGATGTCTACCGCATTACCGGGCAGAAGACCTGGATCACGCATGCGGCCCGCGCCGACCTCATGACCGTGCTTGCCCGCACCGATCCCAAAGAGAAAGGCTATCGGGGGCTTTCCATGTTCCTGGCACCAAAGCCGCGCGGCACCGACGACGATCCTTTCCCTGCCGAGGGCATTTCGGGCGGCGAGATCGAGGTGCTCGGCTATCGCGGCATGAAGGAATTTGACATTTCGTTCGACGGCTTCGCCGTGCCCGCAGCGAACCTGCTCGGCGGGGTTGAGGGCCAGGGCTTCAAGCAGCTGATGCAGACCTTCGAGGCTGCGCGCATCCAGACCGCCGCGCGGGCGATCGGCGTGGCGCAAGCCGCGCTCGACCTTGGCCTGCGCTACGGCATGGAGCGCGTGCAGTTCGGCAAGCCGATCATCAATTTCCCGCGCGTGTCCGACAAGCTCGCGATGATGGCGGCGGAGATTCTGCTCGCCCGTCAGCTCACTTATTTCGCTGCGCGCGAAAAGGACGCCGGCCGGCGCTGCGATCTCGAAGCCGGCATGGCCAAGCTGCTCGCCGCTCGCGTGGCCTGGGCCGCTGCCGACAATGCGCTGCAAATCCACGGCGGCAATGGCTTTGCGCTGGAATATCCTGTGAGCCGCGTGCTGTGTGATGCGCGCATCCTCTCGATCTTCGAGGGCGCCGCCGAGATCCAGGCCCATGTCATTGCGCGCAGGCTACTGGAGGGCTGAGTTCGTTGTAAGACCGGTGGGGGCCGGCGCTAAGGACTGGAGGAATTCATGCGTGTGATGAAATTGGCTTTAGGCGCGCTCGCAGCGCTCATCGTTGCATGCGGCTCGGCCTATGCGATCGACGTCAACAAGCATATTGATGCGCCTGGACAGGTGCTCGTGGTGTGGGCGCTCGCCTCGGATTTCTGCGGCATCAAGGACTGGCACCCGGCAGTTGCCGACTGCAAGGAAAGCCAAGAAGGCGATGCCACCATCCGGGTTCTCACGCTGAAGAATGGCGGCGAGATCAAGGAGAAGCTCGATGAGACTGACGACACGAGCTACAGCTACGAGATCATCGAGAGTCCTCTGCCAGTGAAGAACTACCACGCCAAGCTGTGGGTCGAGCCCGACGAGCGCGATCCGAGCCGCACCACCATCCATTGGGATGCGACCTTCGACGCGAACGGCGCGACCGACGAAGACGCCAAGAAGACGATTAGCGATATCTTCACCGCGGGTTTGAAGGGCCTGAAGCAGAAGGCCATGCCGCCAGAGGGCCAGGAGTAGCTTCTGGTCAAGCGCTCGATCCTCATCACGGGCTGCTCTTCGGGCATCGGGCTTGCTTCTTCGCGCGAGATGAAGGCGCGCGGCTGGCGCGTATTCGCCACGGCACGAAAAGCGCAAGACATTGCGAGGCTTCGCGACGAGGTCGGCGTCGAGAGTCTTTATCTCGACTATGCCGAGCCTCGGTCCATCGCAGAAGCCGCCGAGCAGGTGCTCAAGGCAACGGACGGCAAGCTCACCGCGCTCTTCAACAACGGCACCTACGGCCAGCCCGGAGCCGTCGAGGATTTGAAGCCGGATGTGCTCCGCGCCCAGTTCGAGGCTGCCGTGTTCGGCTGGCATGACCTGACCGCGCGGATGATCCCCGCGATGCGGGCGAATGGCGGCGGCCGCCTCGTGTTCTGCTCGTCCGTGCTTGGCCTCATCGCCGCGCCGTATCGCGGCGCCTATTGCGCCGCTAAATTCGCCGTCGAGGCCCTTGCCGATGTGCTGCGTCTTGAGTTGAGGGGCACCGGCATCCATGTGGTGCTGATCGAGCCGGGCCCGATCGCCTCCCGCTTCGCCGAGCATGCGCTCGAAGCTTATCGCCGCAACATCGATCTCGAAGGCTCGCCTCATCGCGAGATCTACCGCGCGAGGATCGCGCGGCTGGAGCAAGGCGGCACCCAGACTTTCAAGCTCGGACCCGAAGCTGTCGCTGCCAAGCTCGCCCTCGCCGCCGAGAGCAGGCGGCCTAAATCGCGCTATTACGTCACGATCCCCACCTACGCCGCGATTCTGTTCCGGCGACTCTTGCCGACCCGGGCCCTCGACGTGGTTATGGCAAGCAACTAAAGTCGCGCGCCAGACGTTCTCCGCCATGCCCTGGACAAAGGGAATTCCCTGATGGAACACGCCGTACGCCTTGCAGTGCCGTTCGCGCTCGCCGCCGTGGCCCTCGTCCTGTTGATGGGGCTGTGGAACATGCTGCGCGGCGGCAACCCCAATCTGAGCCAAACCTTGATGCGCTGGCGCGTCATCCTGCAATTCATCGCAATCTGCATCGTCATGGCCGCCATTTATCTTTCCGGCAAGTAGCCCATCTCTGTAACAAGGCTTGACCTCCCGGAACCGCAGATTACTGCTAAGTTAGAAGCACGGAGTGATCCGCGGGGGGCCTTGGATTCCAAGGCGTTGGTGATGGTTGTCCTCAACAAGATTTATACGCGCACCGGCGACGATGGCACGACCGCGCTCGGCTCAGGCCGCCGCGTGTCGAAATACGACCTCAGGGTAGAGGCATACGGCACGCTCGACGAGACCAACGCGGCCATCGGGCTTGCGCGCCTCTGTACGCGCGGAAAGCACGAGGGCCTCGACGCCATGCTCGCGCGCATTCAGAATGATCTGTTCGATCTCGGCGCCGACCTCTGCTTTCCCGACGAGACCAAGGATGCGCGCGGGCGCCTGCAAGTGACCGACGCGCAAGTCGAGCGGCTGGAAAGGGAGATCGACGAGCTCAACCGAGACCTCGATCCGCTGCGCTCTTTTGTGTTGCCGGGTGGGTCGCCTGCTTCGAGCTTTCTGCATCTTGCCCGCACCACCTCGCGCCGCGCCGAGCGGCTGATGGTGGCGCTTGCGGCGAGGAGAAACGAGCCGGTCGGGGAGCCCGCGCTCCGCTACATCAATCGACTATCGGATTTCCTGTTCGTCGCCGCGCGTTATGCCAACGACAAGGGAAAGTCCGATGTGACGTGGGTGCCGGGCAAGAACCGGTGAGACGGGGACGGTGTATCGGTGTTCATACCCCTCCATGACACCAATCCGCTGAAGCGGATCCGCTATCAATACGTAACGGTGGCGCTGATCGTGCTCAACGTCGCCATCTACACGATCTTCGAGACCGGCTGGTTCATTCCTCTCGACGAGGAGAACACCGCGGCGTTCGCCGTGATCCCGGCGAAGCTGATGGCGGGCGGGCCGGTCAGAGGCTCGATGTTCGCGACCGGCGCCTTTCCGCTTCCGGAGCGCTTCACACTCATCTCCTACATGTTCATCCACGGGAGCTGGATCCATCTCCTCGGCAACATGCTGTTCCTGTGGGTGTTCGGCGACAATATCGAGGACGCGATGGGGCACGTCCGCTTCATCATGTTCTATCTGATGTGCGGCATCTTCGCCGCGGTGCTGCATTCCTGGATGATGCCGACCTCGGATCTGCCGCTGATTGGCGCAAGCGGCGCCGTGGCCGGCGTGATCTCCGCCTATCTCATTCTGCATCCCAAGGTGAAGGTCTGGATCCTGGCGCTCTGGCGCATCCCCATCAGGATTACGGCGGCCTGGGCGCTCGGCATCTGGATTCTCGCGCAGTTCGTGAACCTGCTCATCGAGGGCGAGGAAAATGTTGCCTGGTGGGCGCATGTTGGCGGGCTCGCAGCCGGCGCGGTATTGATTCTGTTCATGCGGCGGCGCGGTGTAGTCTTGTTCGACAAGACCCGCGGGGGCGCCTGAAACCCTCCTGAAACCCCTAGAAACCATTGACTTGGGGGGTGTGCGGCAGTACGGTCGCGGCCATTTCGCAGTTGCGAGATAGCTGGACTAGGGGGGCCGCTTACAAGCGTGCGGGGAACTAAAGCCGCATGAAAATTCTCGTTCCCGTGAAACGGGTTGTCGATTTTAACGTGAAAGTCCGCGTCAAGTCGGACGGCTCGGGCGTCGACCTCGCCAACGTGAAAATGTCGATGAATCCGTTCGACGAGATCGCCGTCGAGGAAGCCGTCCGCATCAAGGAGCGGGGCGAGGCGACGGAGATCGTCGCCGTGTCCATTGGCAGCGCCAAATCACAAGACACGCTGCGGACTGCGCTCGCCATGGGCGCAGACCGCGCCATCCTGGTCAAGACCGACGCAACCGTCGAGCCGCTTGCGGTTGCCAAGCTCTTGAAACAAGTGGTTGAGAACGAGAATCCCGAGCTCGTCATCATGGGCAAGCAGGCGATCGACGACGACTGCAATCAATCCGGCCAGATGCTTGCCGGTCTGCTTGGCTGGGCGCAGGGCACCTTTGCCTCGAAGATCGAGCTGAACGGCGGCAACGTCAAAGTGGTGCGCGAAGTCGATGGCGGACTCGAAACTGTGACCCTCAAGAAGCCCGCCGTGGTCACCACCGATCTCAGGCTGAACGAGCCGCGCTACGCGTCGCTTCCCAACATCATGAAGGCAAAGAAGAAGCCGATCGACGAGACGACGCCTGAGGCGCTCGGCGTCGATATCGCTCCGCGCCTCAAAGTGGTCTCCGTCGCCGAGCCCAAGACGCGCGAGGCGGGCATCAAGGTCGATAGCGCCGCCGTACTCGTCGAGAAATTGAAGAATGAGGCGGGAGTCCTCTGATGGCAGCGCTTCTGCTCGCCGAGCACGACAACAAGACGCTGGCGCCGGCGACCGCCAAGGTCCTCACCGCAGCGCGGGCTTTCGGCTCAGATGTCGACATTCTCGTTGCGGGCGAGGGTTGCCGAGCCGTCGCCGAACAGGCAGCCAAGCTCGAGGGGGTGCGCAAAGTCCTGCTCACCGAGGCGCCGCATCTTGCGCAGCGTCTGGCCGAGGAGGTGGCGGTAACGGTAGAGCCGCTGATGAAGGACTATTCCGTGCTGCTCGCGCCCGCCACCACCATGGGCAAGAATGTGCTGCCGCGCGTCGCCGCACTGCTCGACGTCGCACAGATCTCCGATATCATCGAGGTGAAGTCGCCCACGACCTTTGTGCGTCCGGTCTATGCCGGCAACGCGCTTGAGACTGTCGAGACCAGCGACAAGATCGTGGTGGGGACGGTCCGCACCACGGCGTTTTCCGGCACGGACGAGGGCGGTTCGGCGCAAATCGAGACGGTGACGCCGGCCGCATCTGTCGGACTCTCGAGCTTCGTGACCTCGGAGATCAGCGTCAGCGAGCGGCCCGAGCTGACCGCGGCCCGCATCGTCATATCCGGCGGGCGCGGCATGCAGTCCGGCGACAACTTCAAGACCTTGCTCGAGCCGCTGGCCGACCGGCTCGGAGCCGCGGTTGGCGCCTCGCGTGCAGCGGTCGATGCCGGCTACATGCCGAACGACCACCAAGTCGGACAGACCGGAAAGGTCGTGGCGCCGGAACTTTACATCGCGGTTGGCATCTCGGGCGCGATCCAGCATCTGGCCGGCATGAAGGATTCCAAGGTGATCGTCGCCATCAACAAGGATGCCGATGCACCGATTTTCCAGGTCGCGGATTACGGCCTAGTCGGCGATTTGTTCACGGTCCTGCCCGAGCTCGACGCCGAGCTCAAAAAGGCAGGCTATTGAGTACGGGCATGAGGAATGATCATGGACGACATAGTACAAGGCGCGGCGATTCTCGCCGAGCAAGCCTCGCAGCAGGACGCTGAGGCGGCTCCCATTCGCAAGATCGGCATCATAGGCGCAGGCCAGATGGGCAGCGGCATCGCCCATGTCGTGGCGCTCTCCGGCTATGACGTGGCGCTGCACGACATTGCCAAGGATAAGGTCGAGGCGGCGATTGCGGTGATTGCCAAAAACCTTACCCGCCAGGTCGCTTCCGGCAAGATCACCGAAGAGGACAAAAAGAAGGCGCTTTCCCTCATCTCCTATGCCGACTCGCTGCAAGAGTTCGCCGACGCCGACCTCGTCATCGAAGCGGCGACCGAGGACGAGACGGTGAAGCGCAAGATCTTCGTTGCGCTTTGTCCGTTCCTCAAGCCTGCCGCCATCGTTGGCACCAATACCTCATCGATCTCGATCACCCGGCTTGCCGCCGCGACCGATCGGCCCGAGCGCTTCATTGGCCTTCACTTCATGAACCCTGCGCCGGTGATGGAGCTCGTGGAGATGATCCGCGGCATTGCCACCGAGGACGCCACTTTCGGCCGCACCAAGGAGTTCGTCGAGACACTCGGCAAGACTGTCGCCGTGTCGGAGGATTTCCCCGCCTTCATGGTGAACCGCATCTTGCTGCCGATGATCAACGAGGCGGTCTACACGCTTTACGAAGGTGTCGGCTCGGTCGACGCCATCGACACAGCGATGCGGCTCGGCGCGCACCATCCCATGGGGCCACTCCAACTCGCCGATTTCATCGGCCTCGATACCTGCCTGTCGATCATGCAAGTGCTCTATGAGGGGCTTGCCGATTCCAAATACCGCCCCTGTCCGCTGCTGGTGAAATATGTCGAAGCCGGCTGGCTTGGCCGCAAGACCAAACGCGGCTTCTACGACTACCGCGGCGAGAAGCCGATGCCGACCCGCTAATCGCCCGATTGCTGGTGTTCCCCAATTCCGGCGGCGGCGCGGTCAAGCGGCTTTTCGCGGCCTAAAATGAATGGCCGCCATTGTCTGGATAAATCCAGAGGCATTTTCTATGTCGGCGGCGAGCCGCCTCCAATTCAGAGCAAACTCGGTGAAATGTTCGCGCCACGCTTCATCGGGGGAATTCCCCGCAAGCAAACGGCACATCTCTGCATAAATGCGGCACTGCGCGGGGTTGCCCGGCATCCTGTCCTCCAAGGCACCCTCGTCGCTCAAATGAGCGGGACCTTGCAAAAGTTCCGAGTCTTGCGGGAAATGGTGACCCCGGCAGGATTTGAACCTGCGACCCTCAGATTAGGAATCTGATGCTCTATCCAACTGAGCTACGGGGTCTTTAGTGGCGCGCTGGACGCGCGAGTGCCGTTGGCCCTGTATAGGCTGCTACTGTGGGCGCGGCCAGACTCATTGTGGGGATGGCCGGGCGTTACACCGGCAGCTATCTCGGCGTGCTTGTGAGTTCGGCCTGGCG
>Ga0207706_10000293_pt1 | contig 54228 bp, 43 predicted proteins | sample KBSC53metaG_FD_184318 | JGI IMG/M metagenome (GOLD analysis project Ga0207706, IMG submission 184318) | Corn rhizosphere microbial communities from Kellogg Biological Station, Michigan, USA - KBS C5-3 metaG (SPAdes) (version 2) | ecosystem: Host-associated > Plants > Roots > Rhizosphere > Soil ... | reverse complement strand
GCGGGGGTGCGGGGGTGCGGGGGGGCGGGGGTGCGGAGGTACGGAGGTACGGAGGTACGGAGGTACGGAGGTACGGAGGTACGGAGGTACGGAGAACCGGTGCGTAAGTGCGCGAGTGCGCGAGTGCGTGAACAACGCTGAAGGTATAGATCGAGCGGGGGGCTGCCATCGCTTGGCAGCCCCCGCTCCTCGATTCAATCTGATCAGCCACGCGCGTTTGCAACGCACCCCCGCACCCCCGCACCCCCGCACCTGTTCGAATCATCCCACCCGCCCGAAGAAGGCCTTCAGGTACGCCGTCTCGGGGATGGCGGGGTGGATGGGGTGGTCGGGGCCCTGGTGGCCCTGCTCCACGATCTGCAGGCCGCGGCCGCGGTGGCGGGCGGCGCGCAGCATGGCGTCCTGCAGCGCCTCGCGCGGCATGTGATAGCTGCAGCTGGCGCTCACCAGGATCCCGTCCTGCCGCAGCACTTCCAGGGCGAGCTGGTTGACGCGCCGGTACGCCTCCTCGCCCGCCTTCTGGTCCTTCCTGCGCTTGATGAAGGCCGGCGGGTCCAGCACCACCACGTCGAACTTCTCGCCCTCGGCCGCCATCGCGCGCAGGGTGTCGAAGGCGTCGCCGCGGCGGACGGCCACGCGCGCCTCCACCCCGTTGCGCGCGGCGTTCCGCGTGGCGTGCTCCAGCGCGTCGGCGGACGCATCGACGCACACCACCTCCTCGGCGCCGGCGGCGGCGGCCTGCACGCCCCAGCCGCCCACGTAGCTGAACACGTCCAGCACGCGCCGGCCGCGGGCGTACGCCATCAGCCGCGCGCGGTTCATCCGGTGGTCGTAGAACCAGCCCGTCTTCTGGCCGGCCATCGGCGCGCCGAACTTCACCCCGTTTTCCTCGAGCTCGACGACCTCGGGTACGGTGCCGAACGCGGTCTCCACGTACTCCGGCAGCCCCTCCAGCGCGCGGCCGCCCGCGTCGTTGCGGAAGAGGACGGCGGCGGGCTTCACCGTGTCGCGCAGCGCATCCACCACGTCGTCCTTCACCCGCTCCATCCCCGCGGTGGTGAGCTGGACGACCACCACGTCGCCGAAGCGGTCGACGACCAGGCCCGGCACTCCGTCGCTCTCGCCATAGGCCAGGCGGTAGAACGGGCGGTCGAAGAGGAGCTCGCGCAGGCTGAGCGCGCGGGCCAGGCGCCGCTTCAGGAAGGCGCGGTCGAGCACGGCGCCGGCGTCGCGGCTCACCACCCGCGCGGCGATCAGCGAGCGCGGGTTCACGTAGGCGCTGCCCAGCGGCGCGCCGCGCGCGTCCTGCACCTGCACCGCGTCGCCGGGGTGGAAGGCGGTGAGCGGCGTGCGCTCCACGTCGACCTCGTTGCTGAACACCCACAGGTGACCGGCACGCAGCCTGCGGTCTTCGTTCTTCCTGAGGCGTAACGGCGGAAGGCTCATCGTGGCTCCGGTCGGGTACTTGAACGCGCGTTCCGGGGCTGGCGCTCCGGCGCGGGGCGCACAAGATACAACCCGGGTGCCGCAACGCCACCCGGCCGCCCCGCCGTCCTTCATCCACTCCGTTAGATCACGCCCGCATGGCGCCCGACACCCTCGCCGCTCCCCAGTCCGCCGACGCCTCGCCGGCGGACGCCCGGCCGGTCTCCGCCGACGGAGGCCGGGTGGCCGAGCTGGAGGCGCTGCGCGAGATGGCCGTGGCCGCCGCCGAGACGGTGGACCCGCTCGAGATCTTCCAGATCACCTGCGCGCCGCTGCCGGCGCTGCTGGGGGCCGACTTCGCGCTGGTATCGCTGCCGCTCTTCGAAACCCCCAGCGAGTGGTGCGCCGGGCAGGAGCCCTCGCGCGAGGCGGTGGCGCGGCTGGCCGAGCTGCTGGAGCGCGCGCGGACGGAGCTGCGCACCATCGTCGCGGGGCGCGCGGAGGAGGCGCCGGCGGAAACCGAGGTCGTGCCACCGCCGTACGGGGCCGCGACCGCCATCGCCGTTCCCCTCTCGGAGCACGACAGCGGGGGCGCGCTGCTGGTGGGGTGGCACGGGGAGCGGGCGGTGGACGCGCGCGCGCTTCGGCTGGTGCGCACCATCGCCGGGCAGGCGGGCGCGGCGTTCCGCAACGCGTCGCGCTTCCAGGCGCTGCGCCAGACGGCCGAGCGGCGCGAGCGCTTCTTCAGCGCCATGAGCCACGACCTGCGCACCCCCATCACCGCCATCATGGGGTACAGCGAGCTGCTGCAGGACGGGATCATGGGCGACCTGGAGCCGCACCAGCAGGAGATGGTGTCGCGCATCTGCACCGTTTCGGGCCACCTGGCGCAGCTGGTGAACGACGTGCTCGACATCGCCAAGCTCGACGCGGGACGGATGGAGTTCCACCGCGAGCCGGTGAGGCTGGGCGAGCTGGTGGACGAGGCGGTGGTGGGGGTGCAGCCGCAGGCGCGCAGCAAGGGGCTCGAGATCCGCCTGGAGATCGACGACGACCGCGACGCGCAACTGGAGGTGGACCCGGCGCGCGTGCGGCAGATCCTGGTGAACCTCCTTTCCAACGCGGTCAAGTTCACCGAGGCCGGCGCGGTCACCCTCGCCAGCGGCACGGACGGCCCGCGGCGGTGGTTCCGGGTGTACGACACGGGCCCGGGGATCCCGCCCGGCAGCGAGAACGCGGTGTTCGAGGAGTTCCTGCAGATCGCGTCGGGGAGCAAGGCCAAGCGCGAGCCGGGCAGCGGGCTGGGGCTGGCCATCTCGCGGCGTCTGGCGCGGGCGATGGGGGGCGAGCTGACCGCCCACAACGCCGGCGAGGGCGGCGCCGTCTTCACGCTCCTGCTCCCGGAACACTGACTTCGATTCGGACCCGGTTTCGAGAAACAGGTGCGCCAGTGCGTGAATGCGCCAGTGCGTTGAACTGCGACCGGCAGGCGAAGCGCACTGACGCACCCGTTTCAACGCACTGGCGCACCCGTTCCCCCGCACCTCCGTACCCCCGCACCCCCGCACCCGACACGATGCCCAGTTCCTGGCGCGAGCTCTTCTTCGGCCCCGAGCCCGAGCGCGGGGGGATGGTCCAGGCGCTCCAGCCCCGGCGCACCTTCGCCGACGTGATCCTGCCCCCCGGCACGCGGCGCCAGCTGGACCAGGCGCTGGTGCAGATCCGCAAGCACGACCTGCTCTTCGGCGAGTGGGGACTGGGCGAGCGGCACGACACCGGGCTGGGGCTGGCCTTCAACTTCGCCGGGCCCCCGGGCACGGGGAAAACGATCTGCGCCGAGGCGATCGCCCATGCGCTGGGCAAGCGCCTCCTGGTCGTCCGCTACTCGGAACTGGAGAGCCAGTGGGCGGGGGTCACCGCCAAGAACGTGTCGGCCGTGTTCGCGAGCGCGCAGGAGCAGGACGCCGTCCTCTTCTTCGACGAGGCCGACGCCATCGCCAGCCGGCGCTTCACGCAGATGGACCAGGGGTACCAGCGCGAGGCCAACGCGGTGGTCAACGTGCTGCTGCGCGAGGTGGAGGAGTTCTCCGGCGTGGTGATCTTCGCCACCAACCTGGCGGCCAACTTCGACCCGGCGTTCGAGCGGCGCATCCGCACCCACATCCTGTTCGAGATGCCCGGCCCCGACGAGCGCGAAAAGATCTGGCGCGCCCAGATCCACGCGCGCAAGACGCCGCTGGCCGACGACGTGGACTTCCGCGCGCTGGCCGAGCGCTACCCCGGCAGCGGCGGCGACATCAAGAACGCCGTGCTGAAAGCCGCCCAGGCCGCCGTGGCCGAGCCCGGCGAGGACGCGGGCAAGCGCATCGGGCAGCACCACTTCGTGCAGGCGATGGACGAAGTCGTCTCGGCCAGGCGGGTGATGGACCAGTCGCTCTTCGGCGCCGGCGCGGCCGCGGCGGGGCTTCCCCTCCCCTGGTCCACCCCGCCCGCGGGCGACGAGGTGCGCGACGAAGTGTCGGAGCTGGCGGCGCGGGTGGTGGAGGTGGAAGACGCGCTGGTCCCCATCCCCGACACGCTGCGCCGCCTGGAGGCGTGGCGCGGCGACGCCGTCACCCGGCTGGACCAGGTGACGACCACCCTCACCCAGCAGCAGGACGCGGCCCGCGCGCTGCTGATGGAGCACCAGGCCACCTGGGAGCAGCGCCTGAACCGCGTCCTCCTCACCGCCGGCGCCGCCATCGTCCTTTCCCTCGTCGCCATCGCCGTCGCCCTGCTCGTCTGATCCGCCGCGCATCGACGCCTTCGTTCCGCGGAAGGATCGTGTAACAGCGGGTCGCACGGAGCAGCGGAGAGCAACCGAGCAGCGGAGAACTGCAACGGCACTGGCTCTCACGGAGGGACGGAGGAACGGAAAACCTCCGCGCTTTCCGTGTTTCCTTCGCTGTTTCCGTGGATCCGTTCCTCCGTGAGAGCCCCCCGCAGTTCGCAGTTCTCCGCCGCTCCGTTGCCGTTCGCTGCTCCGTGCGACCCGCGGTCGTGAATCTTTGGGCGGCTACGAAGGCGGTCGGGCGCGCCGGCGTGCCAGCCGCTCCTCGCGCCGGAGCCGGCCGGCCTCGTGGCGGCGCTTCTCGTCGTCCGTCTCGGCAAGGACGGGCGGGACGCGCACGGGGCGGCCGGCGGCGTCGAGGGCCACGAAGGTGGCGTAGCAGGTGTTGGTGTGGCGCTCCTCGCCCGTCACCGGGTTCTGCGCGAACACCTTCACCCCGATCTCCATGCTGCTGGTGCCCGCGAAGTTGACCGACGCCTTCGCCACCACCAGCTCGCCGATGTAGATCGGCTCGTTGAACTCCACGCTGTCCATGCTCTTGGTCACCACCGGCCGCCCCGCGTGCTTCATGGCGCAGAACGCCGCCGCCCGGTCGATGAAGCCCAGCAGCACCCCGCCGAACAGCGTGCCCGCCACGTTCTGGCTCTGCGGCTCGGCCAGGTCCGCGAAGGTCACCTGGCTCGCGCGCACCGGCCGCGGCACCTCCGGGTCCGGCGGCGGCGAGTTCAGGTAGATCTCCACCGGCCGGATCATCCTCTCCGCCATCCTTCCGCATCCTCTTCCCATTCGGTTCAAACGCCACGGAACGGCCGCCAAGATCGTCCCCGCGCCCCCGGACCGAAAGGGAGCCCGCCCATGGTGGACGTCGTGGACGCAAAGGTGGCGAGAATGGTCCGGTAGTTGTCCGATCCAGGACGCGCACGGAGTAAACGCAACCCGTTAGGTTGAAGGGAGCGAGGCTGGCCGCCTCGCGGCACCCTACCCTCCAACCCCACGGAGTCATCATGCGAAAGCCGTTCTGCCTGCTGGCCGCCGCCGCCCTGCTCGCCGCCGCCGCGTGCGCCCGCGCCGACCGCGTCACCGGGCCCGGACGCGACCCCGCGCGCCACGCCACCGAGGTGACCAACACCGGCGCCACCATCCAGTCCGACACCACGCACAAGAACGAGGACGGCGGCGGGTGGCTGGGCTCCGGCGGATGACCCTGCCCGGGTGCCGCGGCTAGTCGACCAGATCGGCCGCGAACTCGCCGTTGAGCGCGTCCACCAGCTCGGTCGCGAAGTCCGGCTCCGCGCCGGGGGTTTCCTCGGCGCGGGGCTGCGGCTTGATGACTACCCCCATGCGCACCGTGCGCAGCGACTCCAGCACCCGCTCGGCCGCCAGGCGGTGCTCGGCCTCGTCGCGCTGGATGGCGATCTTCAGCGCGTGGCTGGCCGCCAGCTGCCCGCGGTCCGGGTCGCCCAGCATCGCCGCGCCCTCGGCCAGCGTCACCAGCGCATACGCCACTTCCTCGCCGTCGTCGTGCTGGTCCACCATCCGCCAGGTCTCGTGCCACAGCCCCGCGAAGGCCAGCCGGTCGCCCAGCGCCGCCGTGGCGCGCGCCATGTTGGACGTCACCACGCGCTGCTCGGGCACCCGCTCCATGTGCGGGAGCACGGCCCGGAACACCCGCAGCGCGTCGCCGTAGCGCTCCTGGCGCAGCCAGTAGAGCGCCACGTCGTGCGCCAGCGCCACCACGCGGGGGTGCTGGGGCCCGTACGCCCGGAACGCGCGCTGCGCCCAGGCGTCGGCATCTTCCGACTGGCCCCCGTTGGCCGCCACGCAGAACAGGTCGTGCATGGCCATCGGCCGCACGTCCCATAACGCCTTGCGGCGGCTGGTGCGCAGCGCCCGGATGAACCAGGCGCGGGCGCGGGGATAGTCGCCGCGCTGGCGGTGCAGGTTCCCCACGCCGATGCACGCCAGCCCGTAATAGCGCCAGTCCTCGTTGCGGCGGGCCAGCCCCAGCGTGCGCCTGAACCAGGTCTCGGCGCGGCGGTACTCGGCGTTGCGGCGCGACAGCAGCCCCACCATGTACGCGGGCGCCGCCCGGTCGGGGGTGGCGATCGCGGCGCTCTGCGCGAAGGCCAGCGCCGTGCGCTGCAGCCCCTTTTCGCCCGCCCAGCGCGACACCGCCTTGCAGGCGCGCATCACCTGCACCCCCGAGTTTCGCTTGCGGGCGTCCAGCGCGCGGCTCAGCGCCTCGAGCGGGCGGCGCAGCTCGCGCGCCTGCTCCAGCGCGTGCATCCGCTCGCGCCGGCGGCGAGCGGCGCCGGGCAGGAAGAGCCGGTTGCGCTCTCCCGGCGGAGCGGTGGACCAGAGGTCGGCGTCGCGCAGGAACTGCCAGAGCGCCACCCCCAGGCCGGTGCGCACCTCTTCCAGCACCCGGTAGCCGGGAAAGGGCTCGTCGGTGGGCTGCAGGCCGGGAGGCACCACCCACTGGCGCGTGGGCCGTCGGGGCCGTCGTTCGAGCGGGGATTCGTCCATTGCAGGGTCCTCCGGAGGGTGTCGGTGAGGGGTCCATGGCACGGCGAAAAAGACACGTTAACGTGTACGCTTTCGGTCGGCAATTGGACGGAGTAAACCGTACTGAGCGCACGGAGTAGACACCCCTTATCCCGTTCACGTCGGCCTGTAAGGAGTTGATTGATGGCGGCTGGGGTGTGTGCTGTTCGCTTTCGATCGCTTCTCAGCCGGAAATGTCCGGGTCTGAAAGTGGACAGGACTTGATAACATGGACATCGGCGGGAAGCGGTCGGCATCCGAGAGGGGGGTGCCGGTGTGGCGAAACGGGGCCCGCGAACTCTCCGTCTACCACCCCCCTGAACGCGGCCGCATCGGGTACCGTGCTTCCCCCCATCTCTCCCGTCGAGGCGACTCGGCCGAACCGCGGGTCACACGGAGAAGCGGAGAAGAACGGAGCAGCGGAGAACGACGAGGAGAACGGAGTCCGCGCGGCGTCCGTCCCTCCGTTCCCCGTCCGACAGAGGAGACGAGGAACGGGAGGGTGGGGACGACGGATGGCGGCCGCGCACTTCCTCCGTTCTTCTCCGTTCCTCCGTGTGACCCACCCGCGGACCCTGTCGATGCACGGAAGCGGGGGGATGGGCCACGACGGATCGGATTGCGCGGACTGCGGAAATGCACGAAGCCCCTCCGCCGTGTGGCGGAGGGGCCTGGGGAGCGCCGGGTGGGGCGCGGCGGCTTACTTGCCGAACACGCCCACGCCGTAGCGGCAGGGCTCGGCCGTGCAGGTGGCCATCACCACCTTCAGCCGGTAGGTGCCCGAGCGGCTGGGCGTCACCGAGACGATCGGGAAGTCGTCCATCTCGATGTCCTTGTCGATCTCGGCGCCGTTGGGCGCATACAGCGTCAGGTCCATGTCGCTGCAGTCCTCGTCGCAGGCGCCCATGATCTGGTACTGGGTGCCGATGTCGAGGCGCAGCGTGACGTACTCGTTGCTGTCGTCGTTCAGCGACCCGGTGTAGATCTGGTGGGTCATGGTGTAGCCGCGCTGCTCGAACGTCTGCCCGGCGCGCTGGAGGAGCCTGCGGACCTGCTGCGTCCACTCGTCCTGGGGGGCGGCGGCGGCGGTCGTCACGGCAAGGCCGGCGATGGCGGTCAGGGCGAGTGCGATGCGCTTCATCGGGGGATCCTCCTGTGGGGGCTGTCTGGGGGTAGAACGGCGCCGCCGGACGGCGGACTTCCAGGGTGGGGGAGAGCTCGCCGGAATCGCCGGACGAGCAAGCAGTGCTTCAACTTGCATCGACTGCCGGACGATGTCAACGGTTCCGCCGCCCCGGTGCAGATGGTACGGCGCGCGACGACATCGGTTTCAAACTACGACGGGTGCGGAGGTGCGGGGGTGCGCTGAGTCACGCGCTCGCCCCCCGCCGCTGTTACGTACCCCCGCACCCCCGCACCTCCGCACCCGTTGGCGATGGCACGACCCGTGCTTTACACCACAAAGCACTTGACACGCGGGCACGCCCCATGCATCATCCGTGCACCATGGCCGAGATCATCCCCTTCCGCAGGCCTCCCGACGACGAGGCGCCCCCGCTGGAACTGCACGAGCGGGCGATGGACAACCTGCAGTTCATCCGCCGCACCATGGAGCGCGCCGGCAGCTTCACGGCGGTCAGCGGCTGGGGGCAGGTGGTGATCGGGGTGACGGGCGCGCTGGCGGCGTGGCTGGCCTCGCGGCAGGGGAGCGCCCTCAACTGGCTGGCTACCTGGGCGGTGGCGGCGGTGGTGAGCATGGGCGTGGGGGTGGTGACCACCGCCATGAAGGCGCGCGCCATCGGCGAGCCGATCCGCTCGGGGCCGGGGCGCAAGTTCGTCCTTTCCCTGGCCCCGCCGCTGATGGCCGGCGCGGTGCTCACGGCCGTGCTCTTCCACGCGGGCCAGCAGGCGCTGCTGCCGGGGATGTGGCTGCTGCTGTACGGCGCCGGAATCGTGACCGCGGGAACCAATTCCGTCCGGGTGGTGCCGGTGATGGGCTTCAGCCTGATGGCGGTGGGGGTGGCGGCGCTGCTGGCGCCCGCGGGGTGGGGCGATGCCTTCATGGCCGCCGGGTTCGGCGGCCTGCACGTGGTGTTCGGAACCCTGATCGCGAGGAGGTACGGTGGCTGAGGCACGGCGGGCCGAACGCGCCGACGGCGGCCTGCGCCCGCTGCCCGGCGGGGCCGAGACGGGCGCGCCCGAGCTGGACCGCCTGATCCACGAGCGCGTGCGGCTGGGGATCGTGAGCGCGCTGGCGGTGAACGCGTCGCTCACCTTCAACGAGCTCAAGGACATGCTGTCGCTCACCGACGGCAACCTGAGCGTGCACGCCCGCAAGCTCGAGGACGGCGGCTACCTGCAGTGCAGCAAGACGTTCGAGGGGCGCGTCCCCCGCACCGAGTTCCGGCTCACCGACGCCGGCCGGCGCGCGCTGGAGGCGTACCTCAACCACATGGAGGCGATCATCCAGGCCGTCCGCGACCGCTGACGCCGGGTGACGCATTTTTTTTGCGAGGTCGCTTTACGATGCAGAGCACTTTGAGTGTCGACCGAAGGGGCGGGCTGCACGTGGCCGTGATCATGGACGGCAACGGGCGCTGGGCCAACGCGCGCGGGCTGCCGCGTGCGGCCGGTCACCGGCAGGGGGCGAAGACCGTGCGCCGGATCGTGGAGGCCGCGCCGGGGCTGGGGATCGGCACGCTCACCCTCTACGCCTTCAGCAGCGACAACTGGCAGCGGCCGCCGCGCGAGGTGGGCGGGCTGATGCGGCTGTTCCGCGGCTACCTGGCCAGCGAGACGGCCCGGCTGGTGGAGAACGGCGTGCGCCTGACGGTGATCGGCCGGCGCGACCGCCTTCCCGACGTCCTGTCCCGCGCCATCGCCGGGACCGAGGAGGCGACGGCCGGCGGCACCCGGCTCCACCTGCGGCTCGCCATCGACTACTCGGCGCGCGACACCCTCCTCCGGGCGGCGGCGCTGGCCGGCGGACGCGAGGTGAGCCGCGGCGAGTTCGCCGCGCTGCTGGGCGCCGCGGCCGGGTCGCCCGAGCCCGCGCCGGACGTGGACCTGCTGGTCCGCAGCGGCGGCGAGCAGCGGCTGAGCGACTTCCTGCTCTGGGAGTGCGCCTACGCGGAGCTGTACTTCACCCCGCGCATGTGGCCGGAGTTCGGCGAGCAGGCCCTGGCCCAGGCGGTGGCAGAGTTCCACCACCGCGACCGCCGATTCGGCAGGGTGAACGTGCGGGCGACGGCGTAGGGGACAGGGGACAGGGGACAGGGGACAGGGGATAGGGGACAGGGGACAGGGGACAGGGGATAGGGGACAGGGGACAGGGGACAGGGGATAGGGGACCATCAACCGGGGGAGACGTTCGATGCAACCGCTCTTCAACTTCCAGGGCAGCGCCGCGCCGCTCTCCATCCTCGCCTTTCTGGGGACGGTGGGGGTGCTGGCCGCGCTGGGGATCGGGTTCGTGATCCTGCTGGCGCGCGGCAACCGGTTCGCGGCCAGGCGCGTGGGGCTCGCCGGGGCCGGCCTCGCGGGGGCGTACGTCGCCGCCGTCGCCGCGTTTTCGCTCGGCAGCGGCGCGCGCGAGGTGGAGCCCGGGAACGCCAAGTACTTCTGCGAGATCGACTGCCACCTGGCCTACTCCGTGGTCGATTCGCGCCGCGTGGCCTCGCTCGGCGGGGCGCGGGCGAACGGGGCCTTCGAGCTGGTGACGCTCAAGGTGTGGTTCGACCCGGGCACCACCTCCGAGCACCGGGGCGACGCGCCGCTCACGCCCAACCCGCGTCTGGTGCGCCTGGTGGACGCGGCCGGGAAGGCGTACGCGCCGTCCGCGGGCGGGGTGCGCGCGCTGGAGGCGGAGCGCGGCGCGCAGACGCCGCTCACCCGCGCCCTGCGGCCGGGCGAGTCGTACACCACCACGCTGGTGTTCGAGGTGCCGTCCTCCCTCCGCGAGCCCCGGCTGCTGCTGACCGAGGACGACCCGGTCACGCGGCTGCTGATCGGCCACGAGAACAGCCTGCTGCACCGGCCCATCCCCTTCCGCCTGGCGGACTCGTCCGCCTCCATCCCGGCGGTGCGCGGGTGAGCGACTACGACGTGGTGGTGGTCGGCGCCGGGCTGGCGGGGCTGGAGACCGCGCGGCGCATGGGCGAGCGGGGCCTGCGCGTGCTGCTGGCGGATGCGAAGGCCTCGGTCGACCGGGCGGTGCACACCACCGGGATCTTCGTCCGCCGAACGCTGGAGGATTTCGACCTGCCGGAGGATTGCCTCGGCCCGGCGGTCTCCCGCGTGGTCCTGTACTCTCCGCGCGGCCGGGCGCTGCCGCTGGAGAGCCCGCGCACCGAGTACCGCGTGGGGCGGATGGGCGCGCTCTACCGGCGGATGCTGGACGCGTGCGTCGACGCCGGCGTGGAGTGGGCGCCGGCGAGCCGGTTCGCGGGCGTGCTGGACGACGGCGAACGGTCCGTCGTCCTGCTGGACGGCGGCGAACGGGGGAGCAGCGTGCGCGCCCGGTGGATCGTGGGCGCGGACGGGGCGACGTCCCACGTCGCGCACTCGCTGGGGCTGAGCGAGAACCGCGAGTGGATCGTGGGCGTGGAAGAGGTCTTCCGCGTCCCGTCCGCGGAGCCCCCCGCGTTCCACTGCTGGCTCGATCCGGAGCTGGCGCCGGGGTACCTGGCCTGGGTGGTGGCCGACGGCGAGGAGATCCACGTGGGCACCGGCGGCTACGCGGACCGCTTCCGCCCCGCGGACGCGCTGCGGCGCTTCCGGGCCCGCGTGGAGGACCGCTTCGGGCTGCGCGGAAGGACCGCCGACGAGCGGCGTGGCGGCCGCATCCCGGTCGGCGGCGTGCTGCCGCGCATCGCCTGTACGCGCGGACTGCTGGTGGGGGACGCGGCCGGCGCCGTCTCGCCGCTGACGGCGGGCGGGCTGGACCCCTGCATCCGCCTTTCCGCGCTCGCGGCGCGGGTGACCGCGGAGTTCCTCGAATCCGGCGACCGATCGGTGCTGGACGCGTATTCGGGCGATGCGTTCCGGCGGCGCTTCCGGTCGCGGCTGGCGCTGCGGCGGGCGCTGTCGTCCATCCGCTCGCCGTGGGTGGCCGAGCTCGGGTGCGCGGCGCTGCGGTCGCCGCTCCTCCGTCCGCTGGCATCCCACGTCTTCTTCGGCCGCGGCTCGTTCCCCGACACCGGCGACGAGCGCGGCGTGACTCCCATCCACCGCCGCGCGGCCGCGGCGGACGCACGGGCCATCGAGCGAAAGGCGCACGTAGCATGAGCGTGGAATCGATCGCCGTCTCCATCCCCCGGCGCGCGCCGCTGAGCCCGCGCACGCGCCACGGCCTGGGCGTGGCCGCCACCGCGCTGGCGCTGGGCGCGCTGGGCGACGCGCTGCTGCGGCCCGTCCCCTGGGGATTGAACCTGACGCTGTGGGCGGCCGCGCTGGTGGCCGCCGCGGCGGGGCTGCAGAACTGGGCCCGGACCGAGGACGCGCAGGCCGGCTGGATCCCGGTCGCGCTGACCGTGAGCGCGCTGATGGCCTGGCGCGACAGTGCCACGCTCAAGGCGCTGGACCTGACCGCGCTGTGCGTGATCCTGGGCCTGGCCGTCTACCGCGCCCGCGGCGGGAGCGTCCGAGTCGCCGGGCTGGCGCGCTACGTCACCGGGATGCTGGAGGCGGTGTTCGAGGCCACCTGCGGCGCGGCCCCGCTGCTGTTCAGGGACGTGAAGTGGCGCGAGCTCCCGCGCGAGGGGTGGACGCGGCACGCGCTGGCCGCCGCGCGCGGCGTGGCCATCGCCCTGCCGCTGCTGCTGCTCTTCGGCTCGCTGCTGGTGGCGGCGGACGCGGCGTTCGACAGGCTGGTCAGCTCCACCTTCGACCTGGACGTGCCGCTCACGCTTTCGCACCTGATGCTGGCGCTGGTCTTTGCCTGGGGCGCGGCCGGGGTGCTGCGCGGGCTGGTGCTGCCGCCGGAGCGGAGGATGGACGCGCTGCCGTCCGCGGACGCGTCGCGGAGCGCGCCGGCGGGCACGGTGGCGGCGCCGCAGCCGTGGGAGCCGCGGATGGGGATCGTGGAGGTGGTCACGGTGCTGGCGCTGCTGGACGTGCTCTTCCTGGCCTTCGTGATCGTGCAGCTGCCACACTTCTTCGGCAGCTACCAGCACCTGCTGCGGCCGGGAACCGCCACCTTCTCGGAGTACGCCCGGCGCGGCTTCTTCGAGCTGTGCGTGGTGGCCGGGCTGGTGCTGCCGATGCTGATGGGGCTGCACTGGCTGCTGCGGAAGGAGGGGCCCCGGGCCGAGCGCGTGTTCCGCTTCGCGGCGGGGGCGATGGTGGGGCTGGTGTTCGTGATCATCGTGAGCGCGCTGCACCGGATGCGGCTGTACCAGAGCGCATACGGGTTGACGGAGCTGCGGGTCTATACGACGGCGTTCATGCTCTGGCTGAGTGCCGTGTTCGCCTGGTTCTGCTGGACGGTGCTGCGCGGCTCGCGCGAGCGCTTCGCCTTCGGCGCGCTGACGGCGGCGGTGGAGACGGTGATCCTGCTGCACGTGGCCAACCCCGACGCGCTGATCGTGCGGGTGAACGCCGCGCGGCAGCAGGCTCCCGTGCGCTTCGACGCGCTGTACGCCACCTCGCTGAGCGGCGACGCGGTGCCCGCGCTGCTGGCCCGCTTCGACGCCGTGCCGGCGGACGCCCGCTGCCAGGTGGCCGACCGCCTGCTGCGCGGCTGGAGCGGCGCGGACGAGGACTGGCGCGCCTGGAGCCTGGGGCGCCACGGCGCGGTGAACGCCGTCCGCGCGCACCGCGCCGAGCTGCGCGCCCTGTGCCCGTCCGCGGTCAGGCCGGCCGCGGGGAGGACGCCGTGAGCACGCAGGCCGCGGCGCCCGTGCTGGCGCTGGTGCCGCCGGAGCCGCCGCGCCTGGTGCCCGCGCCGGCCACGCCCGCCGGCCTGGCGCGGCGGGCGAAGGTGCGGCGGGTGCTGACTGGTGCGTGCGTGACGGGCGCGCTGCTGCCGGTGCCGTGCGTGGCCGCGGCGCCGTACCTGCACGAGTGGGTGGCGCTGGGGCTGGTGACCAGCTGGGTGTTCCTCCTCCCGTGCGGCGGCTTCGCGCTGCTGCTGGCCGCCGCGATGTGGCGCACGCGCGACGACCTGCGCGCGCTGCTGCTGGCGGGTGTGTCGCTGGTCGCCGGCATCGCGCTGCTCGGGCCGGCGGCGCGCGCGGGGATGGAGGCCTGGGTCTCGTCGCACGCGGCGGAGCTGGACGCGATGGCCGCGGCGCGAGTGGCCGCGCTGGCGCCGCTCGACCGCACCGGCGTGGTGGACGAAGACCGGCGCTTTTCCGCGTCACCCGAAGGCGGGGCGATGCGCCGGCTGGGGTTGGGTGGGCCGGAGCTGGTCCAGGGCGGGCTCTTCTTCCGCACCGACGCGCCCTTCGCCCCCGGCCTGCTGTACGCCGACGGGTCGCTGGCTCGCTGGCCGGCCCCCTGCGGGCGTCTCCGCGTGACACCGCTCGGCGGGCGCTGGTACCTGTACGATTGCGACCGGTGGCACCGGTCCGAGGACGGGTGAGCGGGACCACCTCTCACGTCCAGCAGCGAGCCCCGGGCAACGTGCCCGAGGCCTTTTTGCTCTCGGGATCGTTCAACCTCATCACCTCATGACGGAGATCTGGACAGGGTAGTAAACAGAAGGTACACTGCGCCGTTCGGCCGATCTGCGATCGCGTCCGCGGCCGATCACTCCAACCGCGAGCCTGGGGGATGAAAGTCCGTGATCTCGTAAGGATCTTGCAGCAAGATGGATGACATCTTGTGCGAACGCGTGCGGATCCGGTATGAGCGTCCAGCGCGGCGGAAGATCGACAGCAGAAGATGAGGGCGCCGGCTCGGGCGAGGCCGGCGCCCTCTTCGTCGGCCAGTAGACAAAGGTGGTGAACGAAGAATACATTGTTCGTCCATCCCGAGCCTCTGATCAGCCAGCAGGAACCCGCATCGCCGTGATCGTAGTTCACGCCTGCATCACCCAGGCGAGCCTTCTGCTCTGGGCCGAGTCCTCGTTCCGCGGCGCGTTCGCGGACGGGCGGAAGGGGAGCCGCAAGCGTCGTCCGCACCCCTTCGCGCTGCACATCGGCGAGTTGCGGGACGCGCTCTCCCAGCTCGGTACCCTCGACAAACGGGCGGAATCGTTCCAGGCCGTCATCCACCTCTCCTCCTACAAACGCAGCCCCGAGGCGTCGCCCCAGCTGGTGCGGACGCACGAGCCGTCCCTTGGCGACCACATCGGCGTGGTGCCGTGGGAAGTGCTCGCCATCTCACTGCCGCCCGACGCCGCGCTGGACTTCCTGCTCGCGCTGCCAAACGCCGCACCCGAGGGGATCGTGATCGGCGACACCCTTCGGGGGATGGCGGAGGTGGCGAAGCTCGCGCTGGAGCTGGTGGCGCGCGGGCGGGTGCTGCCGTGGATCGAGCCGTGGCACGCGGGGTTCCGGGCGGTGTGGCGGCCGGCGCTGTCGGACGAGGGCGACATGGCGCGGATGGGGCTGCTGCGGCGCGCCGTGCCACGGGCGTGCGGGGCCGCGCAGGGGCCCGACGGCGCCACCGTCAGCGACCCCGCCGGCGTGGCGCTCGCGGCGCTGGTGGACGGCTGCGCGCGGCAGGCGCTGGCCGGACACAGGCTTCTCCCCGCGCGCCGCGGCCGCCGCACCCCGGGCGAGCAGTGGGCGCAGGCGCTGCTCGACCCGCGCTGGGGCTCGCTGAACCTGGGCGACGACACGGCGCGGGTGCAGCAGGCGCTCGCCGCGTGGCAGCGGCCCGCGGCACCGGTCGCCGCGCACGGGCTGCGCACCTGCTTCCGCCTGTCGCCGCCGCCGGAGCCGGCGATCGACGACATGTCGCAACCCGCGGCATCGGCGGACGGACCGTGGCGGCTGGACTTCCTCCTGCAGGCGGCGGACGACCCCAGCCTGCTGGTGCCGGCGGACGAGGTGTGGCGCGCGAAGGGGCCGCTGAAGGTGCTGCGGCACACGGTGGACAATCCCCAGGAGCGGCTGCTGGAGGACCTCGGCCGCGCGCTGCGCATCTTCCCGCCGCTGCAGCCGGGGCTCAAGACCGCGAAGCCGGTCGGCACCGCGCTGGACGCGGACGGCGCGTACCGCTTCCTGCGCGACGGCGCGCCGCTGCTGGCGCAGGCCGGCTTCGGCGTGCGGGTGCCGGGGTGGTGGGGGAAGCGCGCGGCACGATTGGGGGCCAAGCTCGAGGCACGGCCCGCGCCGAAGAGCGAGGCCGAGGGGCGCTTCGGGCTGGACGCGCTGGTGGCGTTCGACTGGAAGCTGTCGCTGGGCGGCGAGCCGGTCACCGCGGGGGAGCTCCAGGCGCTGGCTCGGCACAAGGCGCCGCTGGTGCGTTTCCGCGGCCAGTGGGTGGAGATCCGCCCGGACGAGGTGCAGGCCGCGCTGCGCCTGTTCGAGCGCGGCGCCAGCGGCGAGATGACCGCCGCCGAGGCGCTGCGTCTGGCCGCGGCCGGCGGTGACGGGGCGACGGAGGCCGGGCTCGAGGTGGCCGGGGTGGAGGCCCACGGCTGGCTGCGCGACCTGCTGTCGGCGGACGCGGACCAGAGGGCCGGGCCCGCGCCCGAGCCGCCGGGGTTCGCCGGCACGCTGCGTCCGTACCAGAGCCGCGGCGTGGGGTGGCTCTCGTTCCTGGACCGGCTGGGCGTGGGCGCCTGCCTGGCCGACGACATGGGGCTGGGGAAGACGGTGCAGCTCCTGGCGCTCCTCCTGGCCGAGCGCGCGGCCGGCGGCGGGCGGGGGAAGAAGAAACGCAGGCGCCCGGCGGCCACGCTGATGGTGTGCCCGATGTCGCTGGTGGGCAACTGGCAGCGCGAGGCGGCGAAGTTCGCGCCGGATCTCGCCGTCCACGTGCACCACGGCGGCGAGCGGCTGAGCGGCGACGACTTCCGCGCGGCCGTGGCGGGCGCCGACCTGGTGATCACCACCTATGCGCTGGCCGCGCGCGACCAGGCCGAGCTGGCGGCGGTGGAGTGGGGGCGCGTGGTGCTGGACGAGGCGCAGAACGTCAAGAACGCCGCCGCCAGGCAGGCGCAGGCCGTCCGCGGCCTGCGCGCGCCGCGGCGGATCGCGCTCACCGGCACGCCGGTGGAGAACCGGCTGGCCGAGCTGTGGTCGATCATGGAGTTCCTGAACCCCGGCCTGCTGGGCAGCGCCAGCGACTTCCGCCGCGCCTTCTCCGTCCCCGTGGAGAAGTACCGGGACGCGGACGCCGCGGCCCGCCTGCAGCGCCTGACCCGCCCCTTCGTGCTGCGCCGGCTGAAGACCGACCGCACCATCATCGCCGACCTTCCCGAGAAGGTGGAGATGAAGGTGTACTGCAACCTGACCCGCGAGCAGGCGTCGCTCTACCAGGCCACCGTGGACGAGATGCTGGAGAAGGTGGAACAGAGCGACGGGATCGAGCGGCGCGGCCTGGTCCTTTCCACCTTGATGAAGCTGAAGCAGGTGTGCAACCACCCCGCGCAGCTGCTGCAGGATCATTCCGCCATCGCCGGGCGGTCGGGAAAGCTGGCGCGGCTGGAGGATCTGATCGAGGAGGTGCTGGCGGTGGGCGACCGCGCGCTGGTCTTCACCCAGTTCGCCGAGATGGGGCACATTCTGCGTGGGCGGCTGGAGGAGCGCTTCGCCCGCGAGGTGCCGTTCCTGCACGGCGGCACCGGTAAGGCGGCGCGCGACGAGATGGTGGCGCGCTTCCAGGCGCCAGACGGGCCGCCGGTGCTGCTGCTGTCGCTGAAGGCGGGCGGCACGGGGCTGAACCTTACGGCGGCCAACCACGTGATCCACTACGACCGCTGGTGGAACCCCGCGGTGGAAGACCAGGCCACCGACCGCGCCTTCCGCATCGGCCAGCGGCGCAACGTGCAGGTGCGCAAGCTGATGTGCGCCGGCACGCTGGAAGAGCGCATCGACCAGGTGATCGAGGAGAAGAAGGCGCTGGCCGGCAGCGTGCTCGGCACCGGCGAGGCGTGGCTGACGGAGCTTTCCACCGCGGAGCTGCGCAGCGTGGTGGAGCTGGCCGCCGACGCGGTGGCGGAATGATCGAACCGGTGAGCCAGCGCGCGAGTGCGGAAGTGCGCTGGTCCGGCACGCCGCCGTCTTCCGCGCGCCAGCGCAAAGGCACTCGCGCACTCGCGCACTCAGGCACCCGTTCGCGGTCCAGACGATGAGCGATTGGTGGAACTTCGAGCACGGCCCGCGGCGCGCGGCGAAAGACGGGATCAAGGCGCGCAGCCAGCGCGGCGACATCGGCGAGAGCTGGTGGTCGCAGCGCTTCATCGCGGCGATGAAGGAGGTGACCGACGCCGGCCGTCTCTCCCGCGGGCGCAGCTACGCCCGCACCGGGCAGGTGATGGACCTGAAGGTGGAGCCGGGAAAGGTCACCTCGCGCGTGCAGGGATCGATGCCCAAACCCTACGACGTCTCGCTCGCGCTGGCGCCGTTCACCGACCAGCAGTGGGCGCAGGCCGAGGCGGCGCTGGCGGGCGAGGCGCTGTTCGCCGCCGCGCTGCTGGCGGGCGAGATGCCGCGCGACGTGGAGCAGGCGTTCGCGTCGATTGGGCTGTCGCTGTTCCCTACGAAGCCGCGCGACCTTCGCACCAGCTGCAGCTGCCCCGACGCGGCGAACCCGTGCAAGCACGTGGCGGCCACCTACTACATTCTGGCCGAGGCGTTCGACGAAGATCCGTTCCTGGTGCTGGCCTGGCGCGGCCGCCCGCGCGAGCGCCTGCTGGAGCGCCTCCGCGAGTTGCGCGGCGCCGCCCCCGCGCCCGAGCCGACGCCTTCTCCGCCCGACGAGCCGGTGGAAGTGCCCGCGTCCACCGCGGACTTCTGGCGCGCAGGACCCGAGCTGGCCGAGCTGCACTTCGCCCCGCGCGCCGCGCCGGTGCCCGACGCCATCCTGCGCGAGCTGGGCCCGCTCCCAGACGCCGCCGGCGGCCAGCCCGTCGCCGCCGTGCTGTCCGAAGCGTATCGCATCTTCACCGCCCACGCTGAGCGCCGCGCGTTCGGTGACTCAGGCGGCGATTCCAGATCCAGCGATTGACGTGCATTTCGCGAATCGATGCCGTCTCGTCATCCTGAGTCTCCCACCGCGTTGCGCGCACCACGGGGGATGAAAGGATGCCGGCCGACGGAGCGGAATCCTGCTGCCGGACCGAACAGCCTCGCGCAGTTTGCGAGGCTTCCCGTAGTGGTTGCTGCGACTTCAGTCGCCGGTGGGGACATCGTCCCCCCAGTGAACCGGGGAGCTCACGCCGCGTCGCCGTCCATCTCGCGCGTCATCTCCACCATGGTGCGGCGGAAGCCGGCGCGGGCGAACAGGCGCTGGGCGGTTTCGTTCCGCTCCGCCGTCGAGAGCACCACGCGGGGCGCGCCGCGGGCCTTGAGCGCCGACAGCGTGGCGTCCAGCAGCGCCCGGCCGATCCCGCGGCCGCGATGCGCGGGGTCGACCACGATGTCGTAGAGCACGCCCGCCGGGCCGCGCAGCGCCATGTAATCGTTCCCCTCCACGCCGGCGTAGGTGTAGCCCAGCACCTCGCCCTCCCGCTCGGCGACCAGCACCACCATGTTCGCCTCGCCGAGCCGCCGCCCCAGGAACGAGGCGTACAGGTGCTCCGTCCGCGGCATGGCGGGGATGAAGCGCTGCGGGTCGAAGTCGTGGTGCGTCCGCACCAGCAGCGCGCCCAGCCGGCCCACGGCCGCGAGGTCGGGGGGCGCGGCGGGGCGGATGGTGAGGGCCGGGGTCGTGCTCACGCCGTCTCCGCCTCCACGCGATAGCGCAGCCAGACCACGTCGTCCGCGCGCCGTTCGATCGATTGGAGCGCGAGCCGGCGCGGCGTCGCGTCCTCGCCGTCGAGATCGAAGAGCGCGGCCAGCCCGACGCGGCCGTCCGCCACCGGCACGATCAGCAGGCTCACCTCGTCGATCAGCCCGCCGCGCAGCATCGCGCCGTTGATCCGCCCGCCGCCCTCCAGCATCAGCGTCCGCACGCCGAAACGGGCGCCGATCTTCTCCAGCGCGAGCGGAAGATCGACGTCGCGCGCCCCGGCCAGCAGGTACGACACGCCGCGCTCGCGCAGGAACGCGAGGTACTCGTCCGACACGCGCTCGGAGAGGATCGCGACCACGTGGTCGCCGTCGATGTCGCTGGATTCCCAGGCGAGGCGGCCGTGCGAATCGATCGCGAAGGCGAAGGAGTCGTGGCCGCCCGGCGCGACGAAGTCTTCGCGCGCCGGCCCCGCGTGCTCGTGCGCGACCTCGGCGTCGGGGCGCACGCGCCCGGCGAACGGCTCCATGGTGATGCGGCCGCAGATCCACCCGTCGGGCTCGTAGCCGGCGTGCACCAGTTCGTACTGCCGCCGCCCCTCGGGCGAGATCGGCCAGCGTTCCACCACGATGCGCCCATCCACCGACGCCATCATGTGGCAGATCACGCGCGGGCGCGGCGCGGTCGGCGCCCCGTTCGTCGCGCCCGTCATCGGTCCACCGACGCCATCGCCTTTGCTCCGTAGCGCGGGCCGCTGATCTTCTCCGGCGCGAGAGCCGCGTCCAGCGCCGCCATCTCCTTGCTCGTCAGCGGCACCTCCGCCGCGCCCACGTTCTCCTCCAGGTACGTCCGCCGCTTGGTGCCGGGGATCGGGACGATGTCGGGGCCCTTGTGCAGCAGCCAGGCGAGCGCGATCTGCCCCGGCGCCACGCCCTTACCCGCCGCCAGCTCGCGCACGGCGGAGGCGGCGCGGACGTTGGCGTCGAAGTTCTCGCCCTGGTAGCGTGGGTCGCGGTGGCGGAAGTCGGTCTCCGGGTACTCCTCGGCGCGCTTCACGGCGCCGGTCAGAAAACCGCGGCCCAGCGGCGCGAACGGGACCAGGCCGATCCCCAGCTCGCGCAGCAGCGGGATGATGCGCGGCTCCAGGTTGCGCTCCCACAGCGAATACTCGCTCTGCAGCGCGCTGATCGGGTGCACGGCGTGCGCGCGGCGGATGGTCTGCTCGCCCGCCTCGGACAGGCCCAGGAAGCGTACCTTCCCCTCGCGCACCAGCTCGGCCATGGTCCCCACCACGTCCTCGATCGGCACGGCGCGGTCCACGCGGTGCTGGTAGAGGAGGTCGATGCGGTCGGTGGCGAGGCGCCGCAGCGACCCTTCCACCGCCTCGCGGATGTGCTCGGGCCGGCTGTCCTGCCCCGCGATGGCGCCGTTCTCGATCTTGAAGCCGAACTTGGTGGCGATGGTCACACGGTCGCGCGCGGCACCGCCGAGCTCGCCGAGCGCGCGGGCCAGCAGCTCCTCGTTCACGTACGGCCCGTACACCTCGGCGGTGTCCAGGAAGGTGCAGCCGAGCTCGATGGCGCGGTGGATGGTGGCGATGGATTCGCGCTCGTCGCGCTCCTGGGCGGTGCCGTAGGCCTGGCTCATCCCCATCAGCCCCAGGCCGATGGCGGAAGCCGTGAGCCCCTGGGTGCCGAGTGTTCGTGTGGGCAACATGTCTGGTAGGCGTCCCGGGTTCGTTGTGAGACAATTCCGCTCGCCGGAGCGCGTCCCGCCGGGGATGCGTCTCCGGCGCGAGTGACGGCAAGGCGGAGCTGACGGATGTGGCAGCAAGAACTTCACCCGCCCGAGGCAGCCCTGCGCCCGCCCAGGCCGGGCTCTCCCTGCGCGTGGAGCAGCTCGCCGTGAGCGGCGTCCGGGTGAGTGGAGGCCTGCCGCCTTCCGTGGGACAGGAGCGTGTCGATATCCCCGACCCTCGTTCGTCGCCTGTGTGAAGCGACGACGTCCAACCCTGACCGGAGAGGCTCCCCATGCGAAAGCTGATCGTTTCCGAGTTCGTGACCCTGGACGGCGTGATGCAGGCGCCCGGAGGCCAGGACGAGGACCGCGACGGAGGATTCGAGCACGGCGGCTGGACGCTGCCCTACTGGCACGACGACATCGGAAAGACCTTCTTCGAGCTGATGCAGGGTTGCGACGCCTTTCTCCTGGGACGGCGCACCTACGTGACCCACGCCGAGGCGTTCGAGCCGCTGCCGGCGGGCGACTTCTTCGGCGACCTGATGAACGCGCCGAAGAAGTACGTCGTCTCGGCGACGCTCCAGGAGCCGATCTGGCGCGACACCACCATCATCCGCGACCACGTGATCGAGTCGGTGCGCGCGCTGAAGGAGGAGCCCGGCGGCAACATCCTGACGGACGGCAGCAGCCAACTGGTGCACGCGCTACTCGAGCACGGCCTGGTGGACGAGCTGCACCTGCTGGTGTACCCGATCACGCTGGGAAGCGGCAAGCGGGTCCTGCCGAGCGGCGTGACCGCCGCGTTCGAGCTGAAGTCCGCCACGCCCTACCCCACCGGCGTGGTGGGCCTGCACTACGCGCTGCGGCGGTAGCAGCCGCGGGAGCGGGCGGTGCCGGCCGGCCTCAGCGCGCGCCGGGGCCGGCACCGTACTGCTCGTCGCTCACGTGCTCCATCCACTCCACCGCCTTGCCGTCCAGCGCCTCCTGGATGGCGATGTGCGTCATCGCCGTGGCCGGGCTCGCGCCGTGCCAGTGCTTCTCGCCGGGCTCGAACCACACCACGTCGCCCGGCCGGATCTCCTCCACCGGCCCGCCCTCGCGCTGCGCCCGGCCAGAGCCCGAGGTCACGATCAGCGTCTGCCCCAGCGGGTGCGTGTGCCACGCGGTGCGGGCGCCGGGCTCGAACGTGACCTGGGCGCCGGCGGCGCGCGCCGGCTCGTTCGCCTGGAAGAGCGGGTCGATGCGCACCGTGCCGGTGAACCAGTCGCCCGGTCCCTTCGCGGAGGGCCGCGAACCGCTGCGTGTGATCTTCATCGTCCTCTCCCTCTGGGTATGGTTCGTGAGCGGTCTGCCGCACGCTCATCGCTGCGTGCGTACTTCGGCGAGGTCGCCGTACCAGTAGGCGGCGGTCACTCCGCCGTCCATGAGGAAATCGCTGCCCGTGATGAACCCTCCGTCCGGACCCATGAGCAGCGCGCCGACCGCGCCCACCTCGTCCGGAGTGCCGGCGCGCCCGGCGGCGGACCCCTCGATCATGCGCCGGTACCCCGCGCCACGCGGCCCGCCGAGCTCGTCCCTGGCGAGCGGGGTCATCACGATCCCCGGGCTGATCGTGTTGACGCGCGCGCCACGCCTGCCCCAGCGCACCGCCTCGGCCATCACCCGCAGCGAGTTCCCGCGCTTCGAAAGCTGGTAGGCGTGCAGCGAGTCCGTCACCTGGCCGGGCTGCAGGAAGGGAAGGCTGAGGAGCTCTTCCACGGGTGTGGTGGCCAGCGCCCGGCTCTGTTCGACGGTGAGCGGGGGAAGGCGATGCCCGGACTGCGACGAGATCACGACGCCGGAGCCGCCCCGTGCGATCACGTTGCCGAACTCCTCCAGCACCAGCGCGGTGCCGTACAGGTCGACCTTGAGGATGGTCTCCGGCGAGGCCTGCGTGGGGGAGACACCCGCGGCATGGATCAGCCCGGTGACCTCGCCCAGGCTCGTGGCGGTCTCGACGAGCGCATGCACGTCGTCGCGCGACGACGCATCGACGGTCGCGACGCTCGCCTCGTATCCGGCGTTCCCGAGGACCTCGGCCGCCGCATCGGCGTTCTCGGCGCGCAGGTCTGCCAGCAGAACATGCTTGCCGACGCCCACCCGGCGCGCGATCGCCTGCCCGATCTGACCCGGTCCAATGACCACGACAACGTTTGCCATCACCCCGCTCCCTTGCGTCGCGCGACGCTCAGCGGTTCGAAAGCGCCAGCACGGCCTCGGGGAGCCGCGCCCCCTGCACCGTGATCTTCGAGGCGGCGTCGTCGATCTCGCGCAGGTCGTCGGGCGTGAGCTCGACGTCGGCCGCGCCCAGGTTCTCCTCCAGGCGGTGCAGCCTGGTGGTGCCGGGGATCGGCACGATCCACGGCTTGCGGGCCAGCAGCCACGCCAGCGCGAGCTGCGCGGGCGTCACGCCCTTCCGCTCGGCCACTTTCTTCAGCAGGTCGACCAGCGCCAGGTTCGCCGCGCGCGCTTCGGGCGTGAAGCGCGGTGACGCGTTGCGGAAGTCGGTGGGATCGAAGGTGGTCGTCGCGTCGATCTTCCCCGTGAGGAAGCCGGCGCCCAGCGGGCTCCAGGGCACGAAGCCGATCCCCAGCTCCTCGCACACCGCCAGCACGCCGTTCTCCTCCACGTCGCGCGTCCACAGCGAATACTCGCTCTGCACGGCGGCCACCGGCTGCACGGCGTGGGCGCGGCGGATCGTCTGCGCCGCGGCCTCCGACAGGCCGAAGTGCTTCACCTTGCCCCGCTCGATCAGCTCCTTCACCGTGCCCGCCACCTCCTCGATGGGAACGTCGGGGTCCACGCGGTGCTGGTAGAGAAGGTCGATGGTCTCCACGTTCAGCCGCCCCAGCATCGCGTCCACCACCTCGCGGATGTGGCCGGGGCGGCTGTCCAGGCCGTAGCGGCTGCCGTCGGGCCTGATCCCCCACCCGAACTTGGTGGCGATCACCACCTGCTCGCGGACGGGCGCCAGCGCCTCGCCCACCAGCTCTTCGTTGGTGAACGGCCCGTAGGCCTCGGCGGTGTCGAAGAAGGTGACGCCGCGCTCGGCGGCCGCGCGGATCATCTGGATCGCCTCCGGACGCCTGGACGGACGGCCGTACATCCCGGTCAGCCCCATCGCGCCGTACCCGAGCGCGGAGACTTCGAGACCGCTGTCTCCGAGATTGCGCTTCCGCATGGTCATGCTCCCTGGGTGTGCGTTCAGCCGGCCCACCGCCACGGCCGACCTCAGTACTCCTGCCGCGTGGGGCGGAACAGGATCTCGTTGACGTCCACGTCGTCGGGCTGGCCGATGGCGAAGGCCACCGCCCGCGCGAACGAGTCGGCCGGGATCGCGATCTCGCCGTACATCTTGTGGATCCGCTCGGCCGCGGCCGGGTCGGTCACCGTGTTCGGCAACTCCGTCGCCACCGCGCCCGGCGAGATCACCGTGGTGCGGATGCCGTACGGCTTCACCTCCTGCCGGAGCCCCTCGGAGAGCGCCCGCACGGCGTGCTTGGTCGCCGCGTAGACCGCGCTCCCCGGGCCCACCTTGTGGCCGGCGACGGACGAGACGTTGATGATCTGCCCGCCCTTCTGCCGCTGCATGTGCGGGAGCGCCGCGGCGATCCCGTACAGCACGCCCTTGAGGTTGACGTCGATCATCCGGTCCCACTCGTCCACCTTCAGCCGCTCCAGCGGCGACTGCGGCATCAGCCCCGCGTTGTTGATCAGCACGTCGACGCGCCCGTACGCCCGCACCGCCGCGTCCACCAGGCGCTGGACCTGGCCGCGGTCGGTGACGTCCGTCTCCACGGCCAGCGCCCTGCCGCCGCCGGCCGAGAGCTCGCCGGCCAGCGTCTGGATGCGCTCCACCCGCCGCGCGCCCAGGACGACGGCGGCGCCCCGCGCCGACAGCAGCCGCGCGGCCGCCTCGCCCAGCCCGCTGCTGGCGCCGGTGATCACCACCACCTTCCCCGCGATCCCTTCCCCCTCGTTGCTCACCATCGGTCCTCCCCGATTTCAGCGTCCACGGCGCCCCGCCACCCCACTGACCGGAGATGCGCCTTTCGTGCTTCCAAGGATAAACAAGACCGGTGCAGGGATAAACTTGACAACGCTTCTCAGGCTGATAAGCTCATCTTCACAATCAAGAAGAACGGAACGGTCCCCGCCTGGGGGTGCGAAGCGGAGGCAGACATGGATGCGTGGTTCGACACCATCCGCGCGGGCACCCGGCTTCCGCCCGAGCCGGCCGGCGCGCTGGCGGATGCGGGGTTCGTGATCATCCCCGGGCCGGTGCCACCCGGCGCGGTGCCCGAGCTGGCCAGGGTGTACGACGCGGCGATGGCGGCCGCGGCCGAGACGCCCGACTACCGGGACGGCAGCACCACCACGCGTCTCTTCGACCTGGTCAACCGGGGCGCCGCGTTCGACTCCATCTACGTCCATCCCCCCCTGCTCGAGGCCGCGGCGCGCGTGATCGGCCAGCCGTTCCGGCTCAGCATGATGCTCGCCCGCACGCTGCGCCCGGGCGCCGCCGCGCAGGAGCTGCACGCCGACCTGCCCCGTGACGACCCCGCGCGGCCGATGGTGGGCTTCATCCTCATGGTCGACCCGTTCCGGGCGGACAACGGCGCCACGCGCGTGGTGCCGGGCTCGCACCGCTGGCGGCAGGTGCCCGAGGAAGTGCTGCCTGACCCGCGCGCCCCCTGCGCGGGCGAGGCGCTGGCGTGCGGGCCGGCGGGGGCGCTGCTGGTGTTCGACGCCTCGGTGTGGCACGGGCACGCCGCGAACACCTCGGGGGCGCCGCGGCGCTCCGTCCAGGGCTACTTCGTCCGCCGCGACGCCCCCTCCGGGTTCGATCTCCGGGCGCGGATGCTTCCCGGGACGCTCGCCCGGCTCGGCCCGCTGGCGAAGTACGTGCTCGCCCTGTGACCGGCGGATCCATGACGGACGACCTGGACGGGATCTCGACCTTCGTCGCCGTGGCCGAGGCGAAGGGCTTCCGCGCGGCGGGCAGGCGGCTGGGCGTGAGCGGCTCGGCGGTGAGCCAGGCGCTGCGCAGGCTCGAGGAGCGCCTCGGCGTGGCGCTGGTGCGGCGGACCACGCGCAGCGTGCGGCTCAGCGAGGCCGGGGAGCGGCTCTACGCCTCGGTGCGCCCGGCGCTGGACGAGGTGCGGGCGGCGGTGGCGGCGGTGGGAGAGATGGCGGACGAGCCGCGCGGCACGCTGCGCCTGAGCGTGTCGGGCTCGGCCGAGAGCTTCTTGCGCGGGCCCACGCTGGAGGGGTTCGTGGCTGCGTACCCGCGGGTGCGGCTCGACATCATCGTGGGCGGCGACCCGGCCGACATCGTGGCGGAGGGGTACGACGCGGGCGTGCGCCTGGGCGAGATGATCGACCAGGACATGATCGCCGTGCCCGCGTCGGGAAAGCAGCGGATGGTGGTGGTCGGATCGCCGGCCTATCTCGCGGGCCACGGCGCGCCGGCGCACCCGCGCGAGCTCACCGGGCACGCCTGCATCAACTGGCACGCGGGCGCGGGCGCTCCGCCGTACCGCTGGGAGTTCACGGAGGATGGGCACGACTTCACCGTGGCCACCGAGGCCCGCATCGTGACCAACGACCTTCCCCTGATGGTGCGGCTGGCGCGCGCCGGCGTGGGCCTGACCATGCTGATGGAGGAGGTCGTCCGCCCGCTGCTCGAGCGCGGCGAGCTGGTGACCGTGCTCGGCGAGTTCTCCACGCCCTTCCCCGGCTTCTACCTCTACTACCCGCAGCGGCGGCACACGTCGCCCGCGCTCCGCGCGCTGATCGACTACCTGCTCCACGCCTGACAGGGAGGGCCGCCGGCGCCTTGATCCCGGACCTGCCGGATGAACGAGGCCCCGGCAGCCGCGTACGCTGCCGGGGCCCCCGGTCTCTCCCGAACCAGGCGCGATCTGGTAGTACCGTCACGGATTGCGGTTCTTCGTGGACCCCGTGTTTCTCCGTGGCTCTGTGTCCTCTGTGGCTCTGTGCGACACCAGCTGAGCTTTCTTGCGGCAATGAATCGGTGGATTCGGTCAGCGATCCGTCACCGCCCGGTGAACGCGGGGAGGGCGCCGGCTCGCGCGGAGCCGGCGCCCTCGTACCGTACCTCGTACCTCGTACCTCGTACCTCGTACCGCAGTCCCGTCAGCGGAAGCGGTAGCTCACGCCGAAGCGGGCGGTGAGGATGTTGGAGTTGCTGTACTGGTAGTCCACCGTCACCGGGCCGCCCAGCAGCGTCTCGCCCACCACGGCGTCGCGCACCGCCAGGTCGTCGCTGTTGATGAAGGTGAGGTAGTCGTGCACGCCGATGGAGAACGACCAGCGGTCGCTGCGGCCGATCCGCGCGGCGGCGTCGGCCCCCAGGTTCAGCGCGAAGCTGGTGCTGCTCTCGTCGGCCACGTCGCCGAAGCCGGTGTCGCCCCAGTCGGTGAACACCAGCGCCGGCGCCACCGTGATCAGCGCCGAGGGGTGGAAGCGCCGGTTGTCGGGGGTGGGGTCGGCCAGGCGCACCTGCACGCCGGCGCGGGCGAACCAGTACGCAGCGCCGCTGGTGCTGCGCTCGTCCAGGCTGTCGCCGTTGGCGTCGGCCAGGCGCAGCACGTCGGTGCGGCTGGCCGAATACGCGCCGCCCACCAGGAAGTGCAGCGGGCCCGTCAGGTGCACGGTCGCGTCGACGCCGGCCATGGGCCCGCCGCCGCGCTGGTACGCCAGCAGGTACGAGGTGCCCTGGTTGTCGGTGAGGATGATGTCGCCCGTGGTGTACGGGACGCGGGCGCCCACGTACGGTGTGACCGAGAAGCGCGATTCGGGAAGGCGCTCGGGCGGCGGCTCGCCGTTCAGCAGCGACCGGTCCTGCGCCGCGGCCGTGAGCGGAAGCGCGAGCAGCCCCAGCAGGGCGAGCGCGCAGCGTGCCATGGACTCCTCCTGGTGTGCAGGGGGGGTGTGGTGCGTGTCCGGGGTAGGTCTGTCCGGGGGATTGGCTGGGAAGATAGTGCGTGAATGGGAAGATGCGAAAGTGTGGAGTGCGGACGACGGGGGATACGGGTGCGTGAGTGCGGGGTGCGTGCGTGCGCTTTCGATCGGTCCGCGGAAGGTGCGGAGGGCGGGCGACGGGCTGGCGGCGGACGCGTGGAGCCGCGGCAACCACGGCGGGAAGCCTCGCAGACCGCGCGAGGCTGGGACGTCGGGACATGCGCGCATGGCGGCTCGAACGCGCGGACGCCGAGTGGGAGTCCGCGAAGGCGGACTTCGGGCCGTTGTAGCCTCGGATTTTCAATCCGGGGGAGCGGGCCGGCATCTCCCTCCACCGAGAGGGCCGGCCATCGACATCAGCCGGTCCCAAGGTTGCGCTGGGGAGGGTGGCATCCTATCCGTGCTGCATTCCGCAGATGCAGGGCACCTCCTGACGATCGGCCGTTCCTCGTGCTGTTGATCTATCGCATTAGAATGATGTCGCGTGCGCTCCGGACGGTGCCGCCCGCCACCGCCGCGATGCTGCTGGCGCTGGCCGCCTGCGCGCCTCCCCGTCCACCCGCGCCGGTGGTGGACGAGAGCTCGATGGGGCCGCGCTACGTGTCCGCCGACACCACGGCCGACGTGCCGCCGGTGTTCCGCTCGTGGCCGTCGATGGGGATGCTGCTGCGGGTGAGCGTGTGGGGCGCGGACTCGGCGCACGCGCTGGCCGCGCTCGACGCGGCGCACGCGGCGGTGGCGCGCGTGGAGACTCTGATGTCCGCCGCCGAACCGGAGAGCGAGCTGGCGCTGGCCAACCGCCGCGCCGGCACCGACAGCGCCACCGTCCTCTCCCCGTGGACGGCCGAAGCACTCTCGGACGCGCTGGAGATCGCGGGCGAAAGTGGCGGCGCGCTGGACGTGACCGCCGCGCCGATGGCGGACGCGTGGGGGGTGTACCGCGGCCGCGGCGCCGTGCCGCCGCCCGCCGTGCGCGATTCGCTCGCCCCGCTGGTCGGCTGGCAAAAGGTGCGCTTCGACCCGGCCACGCGCGCCGTGCGGCTCCCCGTGCGGGGGATGCGGCTCGACTTCGGCGGCGTGGCGCGGGGGTACGCGGTGGACCGCGCGGTGCAGGCGCTGCGCGCGGGCGGCGTGGCGCAGGGGCTGGTGGACCTGGGCGGCACCTTCCGCGTCTTCGGCCGGCCGCCGGTGGGGGCACGGTGGATGGTGGGGCTCAAGGACCCGCGCGACGAGGAGGAGGTGTTCGCGGCGGTGCAGATGGACAGCGGCGCGGTGGCCATCAGCGGCGGCTACGGCCAGTTCACGATGGCCGGCGGCCGGCGCTGGTCGCACATCGTGGATCCACGCAGCCGCGAGCCGGCGCGCGGCATCGTCTCGGTGGCCGTGATCGCGCCGAACGGGGTGCTGGCCGACGCGCTGGCGAGCCCGCTGTACGTGCTGGGGATCGAGGAGGGGTGCCGCTACGCCCGCCGCCACCCGGGCGTGGACGCGCTCTGGGTGCGCGACACCGGCCACACCGAGGAGAAGGAAGACCACGACGAGGGCCTGGACCCCGACCTCGTCGTGATCACCGACGGCCTGGTGGGCCGCCTGGAGTTGCTGAGCGAAGAGCCGCAGGACGAGAAGCCCCGCACCTGCGGCGAGATCCTGCGGGGGCACTGACGAGCGCGGCGCGGGGAATCGCACCGGCGGCTGAAGCCGCAGCGCCGCAGCAACAACGGCGAAAAGCCTCACAAACCGCGTGAGGCTTCAACTGCAAAAACGACCTGAAGCCACGTTCCGTGCGCGGATCGATGGGCTGCGCCGTCGGCAGCAGTCCGCGAAGGCGGACTTCGTGTGGTCGTTGCAGCGAATTCATTCGCCCGGCAGCCCCGTCTTCCGTCCGTCGCTGGTGTCTACGATGGCGCCGTTCGAGCGCCCTCCCTCCTCCGCGGGCGATTCGGCGTTAGCTTGTCCGTGGGCTCGTCATCCGTTCCCATCTCCCCCAAGGCCCTGATGCTGATCGACGAGTGGATGCCGGCGTTCGACGCGCACGAGCGGCACCAGACGCGCATCCGGGCGCCGCGGGAGCGGGTGTGGACGCAGGTGCGGCGGCTGGATTTCGGGCGCCCGCCGGTGATCCGCGCGCTGATGGCGCTGCGCTCGCTCCCCGCGCTGCTCACCCGCCGCGGGCGCGAGCAGGTGTGCGAGGCGGAAGAGGGCGGGGTGCTGCGCGCCGGGTTCGTGCTGCTGGACGAGCGGGTGAACGACGAGCTGCTGCTGGGCGTGGCGGGAAAGTTCTGGCGCCCCAGCGGCAACCTCGCGCGGGTGACGGCAAGCGAGCTGCGCGCCTTTGGCCGGCCCGGCTTCGCGGTCGGCGCCTGGAACTTCACCCTGCGGGAGGATGGCGACGCCACCCTCCTGGCCACGGAGACGCGGGTGCGGTGCACCGACCAGGCGAGCCGCCGCGCCTTCCTGCGCTACTGGCGCATCATCGGCCCGTTCAGTGCGCTGATCCGCGTCGAGCTGCTCAGGTCCATCCGCCGCGCGGTGGAAACGTCCCCCCTGCCGGCCGCAAGCGGAGCCCGATGACCCTTTCCGGCACCGATCCGCCCGCCGCGCTCGAACGGCTGGCCGGCGCGAGCCCCGCGGCCGCCAGCCTCCTCCTGCTCTGCGCCTTCCTGAGCCCCGAGCACCCCATCCCCGTCACCGCGCTGGAGGCGGGCGCCGGCGCGCTCCCCGATCCGCTCGCCGCCGCGTTGCGTGACGTGGAGACTCGCGAGCCGCTGTGGGATGCGCTGCTGGACGCGGCGGCCGGCGGCGTGGCCGGCGGCGAGCTGGTGGTGAACGCCGCGCTGGCTCGCGCCGCGGGGGACCGGGTGGACGCCGACGCGCGCCGGAGCTGGGCCGCGACCGCCGCCTCGCTGCTGGAGAAGGCGTTTCCGGCCGACCCGGTGAAGCCCGAGAGCCACGCCACGTGCGAACGCCTGCTCCCGCACGTGCGCGCTGCGGCCGGGCACGCACACCGGGCGGGAGTGGGGCTGGCGCAGGCCGCGCAGGTGCTGCACCTGGCCGGCCGCTACCTGCTGGAGGTGCGGGCCGACTCCGACGCCGCCACCGAGCTGCTCACCCTCGCGGCCGCGCTGCGCGAGCGGGCGCACGGGGCGGGCGACGTGCGCGTGGCGTGGGACCTGACCTATCTGAACGGCGCGCTGCTGCAGGCGGGCGACTGGGGGGTGATGGCCCGCAACGCGGTCCGCAGCGCCGAGATCCTCGAGGCCGCCGCGGGGCCGCGCGACCAGATCGTGATCACGCACGTGAACAACGCCGCGCTGCTCCTGCTGCGCGCGGGCGAGACGGAGCGGGCGCGCACCTGGTTCAACCGCGCGCTGGGGATGGCCGAGCCGGTGTTCGGCGGCGGGCACCCGTTCGTGGCCACCATCCTGAGCAACCTGGGCGACCTGCACGCGCGCGAGGGCGACGGCGAGGGCGCGCGCCACGCCTACCGCAAGGCGCTGCAGATCGACGAAAAAGCGTACGGGCCGCGGCACAACAGCGTGGCGCGCGACCTGGCCAAGCTGGGCGAGCTCCTGGCCGCCGCCGGCGAGGGCGACGCCGCGCGCCCCTACCTGCAGCGCGCCGCCGAGTGGTTCACCGAGCGCGACGGCGCCGACGATGCCCGCGTCCTTGCCCTGCGCGCCACCCTCGCCCGCATCGACGCCGCGCGCGAAGGCTGACTCTACCCCGAAAAACAACAACAAAATGGTCACACGGAGCAGCGGAGGGCAACGGAGCAGCGGAGAACTCGACCCGGCGCCAGGTTGCGGTTCTCCGTTGTTCCTTTCCGTTCCTCCGTCCCTCCGTGAGACCATTTGCAGGTTTCGAATCATCCAGACGCGATGCTTTGCCTTCGCCGCGTGCGGTCCGCATCACTCGCATGAGGTGATTCATCGAACTGCAACGGCGGGTCTCTCACGGAGGGACGGAGGGACGGAAACAGCAGAAGACAAAAGCAGTTCTCCGCTGCTCCGTTCTCCTCCGTTTTTCCGGGTGACCTCCAGCGGACTCTCCGCCGCCACGAGACCGGTGGTCAGGCGACGCGCTGCTCCGGCTCGCGGACGGACGCGGGGAGGTCGCGGGCGCGGGGGAGGGTGAGCACGAAGGTGGAGCCCACACCCTCGCGGCTCTCCACCGTCAGGTCGCCGTGCATGGCGCGCGCGAGGTCGCGGCTGATCGCCAGGCCCAGCCCCGTGCCCTCGCTGCTGCGTGTCAGCGCGGGGTCGACCTGCACGAAGGGCTCGAAGATCGCCGGCAGCTTCTCCTGCGGGATCCCCCGCCCCGTGTCGCGCACGCGGATGCGCACCTGCCGCTCGTCGGCCTCCCACTCCATCACGATCCGCCCGCCCGGGCTGGTGAACTTCACCGCGTTGCTCAACAGGTTCAGCACCACCTGCTCCACCCGGTCGCGGTCGGCGCGCACCTGCACGCGCGGGTCGCCGCGGCGGTAGGTATAGTGGTGGCGCCGCGCGGTCACCTGCGGCTCGATCAGCGCCTCCACCGCGGCCAGTGTCTCGTCCAGCGGCACGTCGCCGATGTCGTACTGCACCTGCCCCGCCTCGATCTTGGCGAAGTTCAGCACGTCGTTGATCAGCCCCAGCAGGTGCGTCTGGTTGCGGCGGATCTTGTCGAGGTACTCGCGCTGCGTGTCGTTCACCTCGCCGTGGATCCCCATCTCCAGCAGCTGCGCGTAGCCCGCGATGGCGTTGAGCGGGGTGCGCAGCTCGTGGCTCATCGTCGCCAGGAAGGCGCTCTTGGCGGCGTTGGCCTCGTCGGCGGCGGCGCGGGCGCGCTCGGCCTCTTCGGTGCGCTGCAGCAGCTCGTCGTTGGCGCGCTGCAGCTCGTCGTGCGCCATCTCCTGCTCGGCCTGCGCCTCCTGCAGCTCGGCCGCCTGCTGTTCGAGCTGGGCGCGCGCCTCCTCGGTCTCGTGGTAGAGCCGCGCGTTGTCGATGGCCACCGCGGCGCGCCCGGCCAGCTCCTGGGCCAGGCGCAGGTCGCGAGCGTCGTAGCGCCGCCCGCTCTCGGCGTGCACCAGGGTGATGGCGCCCAGCGTCTTCTCCCGCGCCACCAGCGGCACCACGATGTAGCTGCGCAGCCCCAGCTGATGGATCAGCTCGCGGTGCCGGTCGTCGTGCGCGGCGGCGTCGATCATGGCCGGGGGGATGTCGGCCATCATGTCGGGGCGGCCGGTGCGGATCACGTGGTGCAAGCCGTGCTCGCCGCCGGACACCGACGGGTAGCGTTCCTCCAGGTCGTGCACGAACTGGATCTTGGCGGGGTCCTGGTGCTCCACCGCCACGCGCTGCAGCCCCGCGCCCTCCACCAGCAGGTCCACCGCGCACCAGTCCGCCAGCTCGGGCACGGCAAGGCGCGCGACGGCCCGCAGCGTGGTCTCGTATTCCAGCGAGCTGGAGAGCACGCTCCCCGCCTGGGCCAGGAAGGCGGTGGCGCGCTCCTCCTTCTCGCGCTCGGTGACGTCGGTGGCGGCGCCCACCCACTCGCGCACGCGGCCGCCGGGCTCCAGCACCGGCACCGAGCGGGTGGACATGGTGCGGTACTCGCCGTCGTGCCGGCGCAGGCGGTACTCCACCTCGCACACGGTGCGGCTCTCCAGCGCCGCGCGCCACTCGGCGGCCACCCGGTCGCGGTCGCCGGCGTGCAGGCACTGGAGCCACTTCCACCCGCGGTACTCGTCGAAGCTCGCCCCGGTGAAGGTCTCCCACTCGGGCTGCGGCTGCGCCACCCGGCCGTCGGCGTCGGTGCTCCACACGATCTGCGCGGTGGCCAGCACCAGCGAGCGGAAGCGGTCCTCGCTGCGGCGCAGCGCCTCGGTCTCGGCGCTGCGGGCGCGCGAGCGGCGGTCCACCATCGTCCCGAACACCGCCAGCGCCAGCAGCAGCAGGGTGGCCACGGCCACCCCCCAGGCCAGCCCGTCGGTGCGCAGCACGGCCTCGCGCGCCACCGTCATCCGGCCGCGCAGCGGGGTGAAGTGCGCCGCGGCCATGGCGGTGTAGTGCATCCCCGCGATGGCGAACCCCATCACCGGCGCGGCGATCAGCTGCGCCCGCCGCCCGCTCTCCGAGTCGTCGCGGCGGTAGCGGATGGAGAGCCAGAGCGCCGCGGCCGACGCGCCCACCGCGATCGCCACGGCGGCGAACAGCAGGGTCCGTGAATAGGTGACGGTGGCGGGGATGCGCAGCGCCATCATCCCCACCACGTGCATCCCCGCGATCGCCAGCCCCATCGGCAGCGCGAACAGGAGCACGGTGCGGATCCCCGCCCGCTCGCGCGACACCACGTACAGCGCCAGCGCCGACGCCAGGATCGGCACCAGCGCCGACACCAGGACGATGGGAACGGCGTAGGCCATGGGCACGCCGGCGTCCAGCGCCAGCATCCCCACGAAGTGCATGCTCCACAGCCCCAGCCCCACCGCCACGCTCCCGCCCAGCAGCCACGCCACCCGCATGCGCCCGCGCGCGGCGGTCACGCGCGCGGCCAGGGCCAGCAGCGCGTATGCGGTGAACACGGCGATGACGATGGAAGCCACCACCAGCGTGGCGTCGTGATGCCCCGGCATCCTGCCCTGTGGAAACGGTGCGTGGTCCCCGCCGTCCAGACCGGACGCGGGGCCCGGCGGACGGATTCGGCAAGATCGGTTCCCGAGCCATCTTCCGGCCCTCGTCCCCCCCGGCCCCCTTCTCCCGAACCGCAGGAGAAGGGGGTGACGCGGCGAGGGGTTTCGGCGCGAATGGCCAACGTCGGCCGGGCGGGCCTGTAGGGCATCGCCCCACGCGCCGCGGCACGCCTGTAGTGCGGCGCCCCGCCGCGGAGACGGTGTCTGCCAGCAACGATCTGCCCATGCTCTCCCGACAGCTCCTCCCCCGCGCGGCCCGTAGCTTTCCGGCCGAAGACAGCGGCCGGCCTACCCGGGATCGGGCTTGGAGCCCGGCGGCGCGGCCCATTCCACGGATACGGAGACAGAGCGATGCCGGAGACCAACAACGCCAGCGAGACGCCCGTGGTCCAGTCCACCCCGTCGCGGCGCGCCTTCCTGCGGGGCGCGGCCGTGGCGGTGGCGGTGCCCGCGGTGGCCGGCGCGCTGGCCGCCTGCAAGGACGAGGGCGTGAAGACCGCCACGGCCGGCACCCCGCCGCAGATGACCCACGCCGACAGCGACCAGAGCGGCGGCACCATGGCGCCGCACCCCAAAAGCCCGGCCGAGATCCGCGCCGCGGCCGACGAGATGGACCGCCACCACGAGGCCGGCATCAAGAGCTTCCCCGCCGCCACCCAGGGGAAGGGGAACCAGCTGATGCAGCCCCGCGTCGAGAACGGGGTGAAGGTCTACGACCTGGCGGCCGAGAAGCTGATGTGGGAAGTGGCGCCGGGGCAGAGCGTGGAGGCGTGGGCATACAACGGCCAGGTGCCGGGCCCGCAGATCCGGGTGAAGGAGGGCGAGCGGGTGAAGATCAACTTCACCAACCGGCTCGAGGAAAGCACCGCCATCCACTTCCACGGCGTGGCGCTCCCCAACGGGATGGACGGCGTGCCCTTCATCACCCAGCCGCCGGTGAAGCCCGGCGAGAGCTTCACCTACGAGTTCACGGTGCCCAATTCGGGCTCGCACATGTACCACTCGCACCACAACTCGTCCAAGCAGGTGCCGATGGGGCTGCTGGGCGCGTTCATCGTGGAGCCCAGGGGCGGCGAGACGCACCACGCGGACGTGGACTACGTGATGATCCTGAACGACGGGTCGCACGGCTACACGCTGAACGGCAAGGGCTTTCCCGCCACCGAGCCGATCGTGGCCAACCGCGGGCAGAAGGTGCGCATCCGCTTCATGAACGAGGGGATGATGATCCACCCCATGCACCTGCACGGAATGCCGATGCTGGTGACGCACAAGGACGGCTACCCGCAGCCGCAGCCCTGGCACTGCGACACGCTGAACATCGCTCCCGGCGAGCGCTGGGACGTGATGGTGGACTGCCAGAACCCCGGCACCTGGGCCTTCCACTGCCACATCCTCCCCCACGCCGAGGGCCCGATGGGGATGTTCGGGATGGTGACGGCGCTGGTGGTGAAGTAGGTGAGGAGGTGCGGGGTGCGGGGCCGGAAGGGCGTGGTGCGCGGTTTGGAGGGGGGCGCGTATCCGGGCAGGCTGGCCCGCGGGGAGCGATCTCCCGCGGGCCGATCCGCGTTCATCCCCCTGCGCCCCCGCCGGAAGCAGGGGTACACGAATTCATTCCGGGCGCCGAGAGCCTCGCCGCGGCCCCCTTCCCTCCGTTTCCTCCGGGTGAGGTCCAGCTACCCGTCGCCGGGTCCGATCTGCTGCAAAAAAACGTTGCAGTTTGAATGTGGCCGATTTAGGTTGGGAGGCAGCCCCGCATCTCTCCGCCGGTTCCGCAGGCCCCGCTTCGCCAGGAGCGTGATGCACTCCTCCTTCCGCGAGCCCACCGTACGGCCCAGCCCCTGGCCGTTGATCGCGGTGGCCAGCGTTGCGCTGGTGCTGGCGCTGGTCCTCGCGCGGCGGAACGCCGACTACACCTCGCCCACCCTGATGCTGCCGCTCGCCCTGATCCTGGGTGGAGCGGCGCGAGTGCTGTCGCCGCGGCACCCACGGGCGGCACGGCTCGTCCTCCTTGCCGGCCTGGCCGTGATCGTGGCCGGGCTGGTGTCGTTCGCCCGCACGCTCCTGGGCTGATTCGCCGCTGGCGAGGGGTCCGCGCGACCCCCCTCGCGGCACGGCGTCCGGAGAGAAAGGAGTGCCTCGAAGTTCCGTCGTCCTTGAATGCGCCCCCTCACTCGTTACGCGGAGATACCGACCATGCGCAACACATTGGAGACGTCACGTACGTTTCCTCTCCAGGCGAAAGTCGTGTCCAACCGGGGCGGTGGCTCGCTCAACAGGCTCATCTCCTCGGGAAACCTGCAGGCCGCCCCGCGGCTGCACGGCCGCACGCTGAAGATGCAGCTGTTCGACGGCAACAAGTGGCGGGCCGCCGGCGACCTGGCGGTGTTTCCCAACACCGCGTTCCTGAACAACGAGAAGCTGTTCAACGTGGAGTTCCACCCGGAGACCACCAGCCTGATGTTCTCCTTCGGCCGCGGCAAGGCGCACCGCGCGGGGCGCCTGTTCTTCACCCAGGACCAGGGGGCGTTCGTCGGCACGATCATCAACAAGCAGGGGAAGATGCGCGCCGTCCGTGGCAAGGTCCTCCCCATGGTGTACACCACCCGGCGCCGGCTGAAGGCCGATCCCAACGCCCAGCTCGAGCCCTGGCTGGACCTGACCATCGAGACCCGGTGGGAAGACGAGATCTCCCCGGCCGTCGCGCGCTCGGAGACGTCCAGGCTGGTCACCTCGTACTTTCTCGGGAGCGAAGACGTGTCGTCGCGCACGTCGGTGACCACCGTCAACCCGAAAACGGGAGAGACCACGATCGAGCTGGTGCCCAGCCTGGCGCCCGGGGGCAAGAAGGACCGCTTCGTGATCGTGCTCGCGCTCTTCGGCAGGTCGTTCAAGGGCACCTACACCGCCGCCAACCGCGCCGCGTACGAGTGGGAGGGCACCATCACCCCCGACACCCTGGCACGCAACACCGCCGACACCGCCAGCTTCGTCGCGTTCGACCGCCCGGCGCCGGGCGTGAGTTCCGCCGGGCAGCGGGCCGGCGGGCGGCGGGCCAAGGCCGCCGTTCCCGCCCCCTCCTCGCTGAGCGTGCAGGACCTGGACAACGTCACCTCGATCTTCGCGGAGAGGACTCCCGACGGCCGCGACACCAGGCCCGTGGACGTGGCGCAGATCAGGGCGGGCGAGTTCCTCAACCTCTCGCTGGTCAACGCCCTGTCCGACGCCGATCTCAGGGCGCTGCTTCGCGTGCCGCTGCCGCCAGACGCGAAGCCGCTGTTCGACCGGAACCGGCAGTTCTTCAACGACTACAGCAACCTGGCGGTGGGGCAGCTGCTGCGCGACACCCTCTTGACGGACCCCAACCACCCCTCCGTCAAGCGTATCGATCCCGCCGCGCTGAAGGCGAAGTGGATCGAGATGGGCAAAGACCCCAGGTACGGCGAGCTGAGCCAGGAGCTGTACCTGCAGGGGTACCGGAGCGCCGTGCCCGGTATACAGCCGTTCCTCGAGAACAATCCCAAGAAGTGGGCGCTGGCCTACTTCAACTACCTGACCACCACCGCGCTGGGGCCGTTCCAGACGCAGCTGGCGTCCGCAACGTTCGACAACGCCATGCACAGGATCTACGAGTGGTATGTGAAGCTCTCGATCCTCGATCCCGACCTGCACAGCTTCTCTTCGGATGGAGAGGTGGACCCGCCCGACGGGGGTCCCGAGCGGTCCACCCTGGGGCAGCACGTGCTGGGCGTGGCGTTGTCGGCACTGACGGCGGTGATGGCCGACGACGTACAGTACGTGAAGGACGCCGTCACCCCGGTCCTCCAGCTCGTGGTCGAGAACGCCGCCGACGGCAAGACCGCCATCTCCAGGTATCTCGGCGACAAGGGCATGCAGCAGACCGCCGCGGCCACGCGCGACACGCTGCAGCAAATGATCTCCGTCTTCGGCGGCATCCCGCAATTCGTCTTCAGCATCTCGAACGTGCTCACGGCGCAGGCAGCCGCCAACGCGGCCGCGCTCGCCGACTCGGGCGACGACGTGTACGAGGGGCTGGCCCTGCTCTTCGAGGAAGGGACGCCGCAGCGGACCCGGTGGGCGTCGTTCAGGGCGGTGGCGCCCGGGGTGCTGAGCGGGCTGCTGTACACGGTGAGCGCGGCCACCCTGATCTACCAGTTCGTCCAGAAAATCGGCACCCCCGGCATCACGCCGGAGAAGATCGTCGACGAGATCGGCCTGGGAGTGTTCGCGCTGGTCCTGCTGGCGAAGGGCGGCGACCGCCTGCTCACGCTGGCCGTGGGCGACTGGTACCGGGTGCAGTCGCTTCGCGTCACCGGGTTCCTGTCGGAGTTGGCCAAGGATCTGGCCTCGTTCTTTCCCGCCAGCGCTGTGGCGCCCACGGGAAGGCTGGCGAGGTTCTTCACGGCGGTGTTCGGCGAGGACCTCGCCGCGTTCTTCGCGCGGCGTCTGGGGCCGGTACTGTCGGTGTTCGGGGTGGTGATGTCGGCGATTGCGCTGTTCCGCGACATCAGGGACGGCCTCGGAGTGCGCAACACCGTGTTCGACGCGGTCAACACCTTCTTTGCGTTGCTCGACCTGGCGTTCCTCGGGGTGAACCTGTTTCTGAGTGTCTCCTGGGCGGGCCCGGTGGGGGTGGCGGTCGCCGTGATCGGGCTGCTGGTCTCGCTGGCGCAGTTCATCTGGGACCAGATCGACCCGCCAGCGCCGCCGCCGGACGCGGTGGACAGGTTCATCGCCGGGCCGCTGAAGGCGCAGGGGTTGGCCACCTGAGCGTGGCGTGCCGCAACGCCCCGGGGCGCGCGCGAACGCCCGCCGCGCCCCCTCCCGGCCCTCCCCATCGTCCATTTCCCCCCACAGGAGCGACCCCTGCCATGCCTCTCGCGCTGAAACAGCCCGCGCCCGTGAACCCCACCGTGGAGCAGCTGCTGCTGCTGCTTCCCGACCCGACCTTCGGCGCCCGGGTTCACCAGGTGTACGTCAACCGGTTGGAAGGGGCGCTCCCCGGCACCCCGACGCAGCCGTTCGACCCCAGGCGGTCGTTCCGCGCCGTCTTCTACCCCGACTGGGAGGCGGAGGCGCTGTACGGGCAGGTGAGCGGCGCCACCGGGCTGAGCGACGAGTGGTGGTCGAACTTCTCGGTGGCGGTGCTGTGCCAGTCGATGGCGAACCTGACCACCCGGCTCAGGCCCCAGCTGCTGCAGCCGGCGATCGACGCCGCCGTGTCGGCCGCCAACGCCGAGCTGCGGACGCGCAGCGCCCGGGTGTACGCGCTGGCCCTCAGCCGCCACTATCTGCCCTTCAAGGTGCTGTTCGACGGCGTGGAGGACCGCTCGGTCACGCGAGCCCAGTACCGCCAGGCGCTGCTGGACAACGTGGGGGTGTACCGCATCTGGTACTCGGCGGGGCAGTGGAGGAACCCGGACTGGGAGCTGTTCAACCACCTCGCCAAGCTGCTGGCCCTGGGCGCCACCGACGCCGACATCGACACGCTGATCACCGACCTGGACGACGCCGGGCTCCCGATTCCGCCCGCGGTGACGGTGCAGACGTGGCGGTCGTACTCGGTGTATCTCGACGACCACCCCAACGTGGACCACGCCGACGTGGACGGCGACGCGCGCGGCGCGATCCTGGCGGCCACCCCCGCGGGAAGCTTTCCCGGGGTGAATTTCGCGATGGACGAAGGGAACTCGTTCGAGTTCACCGCCAGCGGGCAGCCCGGCAACCGGTTCCGCGCGCCGCCCTCCACCGGCAGCTGCTTTACCGCCAACGCGCGCGTGCTGCTGGCGGGCGGGGCCTCGGCCGCGATCGGCGAGGTGCGGCCCGGGACGCAGGTGGCCACGCCGCGGGGCCCGCGCGCGGTGGCGTTCGTCTCCACGCCGCTGCTGCAGGGGCGAACGCTGTACGCGCTCAACGGGATGGATTTCGGCTTCACCGCCACGCACCCCTTCGCCAGCGCCGATCCGGGCCCCGCGTTCCTGTGCGTGAGCCCCGCGGACGCCCGCCGGCTGGTGCCCACGTTCGCGCAGGCGGGGGTGGGCGCGCTGCTGCCGGGCACCCGCGTGCTGCAGCCGGCGGGGACGGATCCGGCCGCGCCCGAGCCGGTGCCGGTGGCGGCGGTGGACGTGTATCCCGCCGCGGACCCGCCGGGCCCGTACCTGTACGACCTGGTGCTGCAGCCCGACGAGCAGGGGATCCCGCCGTACTGGGTGGGCGACGGCACCCGCTACGTGCTGGTGGCCCCCGAGCTTCCCCTGCCGCTGGCGGCGCCGTACGCCGCCGCCGCCCTCCTCAACGCGCTGGGGACCGCCATCCCCGCCCTGACCGGGGTGGTGTCCGGTCCGCCGCCCCGCGGCGCGCGCCGGGCGGCCAGGTCGGCCACGGACGCGGAGCTCGTCGTGGCGGGGGTGGAGGAGTCTGCCGCGCTGGGGGAGGGCGCGGCGGGGGTGATGTTCGCCCGCCTCGCGGAGTTCGGCGTCACGGGGGCCGCCGGCGCGCTCCCCGGCGCGGCGCTGCGGGTGAAGGGGCTCGGCGCCGGCGCGGGCGGTGTCGCCGTCGAGGGCCGGCCGAGGGTAGCCCGGGCCCTTCGCGCCGGTGAGGCGGCAACCCGGGCCACGGCGCCGATCGAGCAGGTGCGGGGTTTCGTGGCAGGCATGGGCGGGCTGAACGGGATGGCGAACGTGGTGTTCGGGGCGGCGTTCGAGACGCTGTCGGCGCGGCTGGTGGACGAGGTGGCGATGGCGGTGGAGCTGGGGTGGCGGGCCTTCCAGCCCCAGGCGGGCCCGGTGCCGGCGCTGTCGCTGGGCGGGCTGCTGCTGGACGAGCCGCTGGTGCTGCCCCCCGGCGCGCAGCTGCGGGCCGAGGTGCAGCTGGTGACCGGCGGCGTGGTGCGCGAGACGCACACGGTGTTCGGCGGCACGGGGCGTTCCGGCACCGCGTTCGCGCATTACTTCGACCGCGTGGTGTATTTCAGCACGACGGCCGCGCAGGCCGCGGGTGGGCGGGTGGACGTCACCGTCTACCAGCCGGGGGCGCGGATCCCGCTGCTCGCCGCGTCGGCATTCTTCCCCGACGTGCTGGACCCGTATCGCCGCATGGTGGCGCCGGTGGAGGGGGGCGACGGGGTGGCGAAAGGCACGCTGGAGATGGACCTGCGCTGCCTGACGCCCCCGGCCGTCAGCCGCGAGCGCGCCCGGGCGCCGCTGTGGACCACCGACGACCGCGCGCGCTATGCGCAGGCGCTCGGCCCGGCGCTGGCGCAGGACCTGGCCGTCGCCACGCGGCCACCCTCCGGCGTATAGCGGCGGAGCGGGCCCCGCCGGTGGGCTCACCGCGCGGGATGGGCCTCGCGGACGCGACCGCGGGAGTGTAGCGTGTGGTGGCACGCGGTACACGGGTTCACCTGGCGCGGGTGGGGGAGCGATGTTTCAGGCGGACGTGGATTCGGCGCTGGACGCGTGGGAGGGGTTCTACTTGATCGTGGGCGGGGCGGGCGCGGCGCTCACCGGCCTCCAGTTCGTGGTGATGTCGGTGCTGGACGGCGCCCGCAGCCGCGGCGACTCGCGCCTCTCGGCGGATCCCGGCAGCCTGGGCGCGTTCGGCACGCCCACCGTGGTGCACTTCTGCGCGGCGCTGCTGCTCGCCGGGATCCTGACCGCGCCGTGGGAAACGGTGGGCGGGCTGCGGACGGCGCTGGTGGTGACCGGCGCCGCGGGGGTGGCCTACGCCGCCGTCATCACCTGGCGCGCGCGGCGGCAGACGGGGTACCAGCCGGTGCTGGAAGACTGGCTCTTCCACGCGCTCTTCCCGATCGCCGCGTACGGCGGGATCGTGCTGGGCGGCACGCTGCTGCGGCGCGACCTGGAAGACGCGCTGTTCATCGTGGGCGCGATGTCGCTCTTCCTCCTCTTCATCGGCATCCACAACGCGTGGGACACGGTCACCTACCTGATGGTGGGCGACGGCCACGCTTCAGCCAGCCCGCCCGATCCTTCTCCTCGCCCGCCCCGCCCCGCCGTGCAGGGCCGCCGCGGCCGCCGGCGGCGCTGAAGCGCGGCCTCGTGGCTCAGAACACGTAGCGCAGCCCGAGCTGGATCTGGTACGGGTCCCCCTGCTTGCGCAGCACGCCCACGTTCTCGTTCACGCTGTAGCGGTAGCGGCGCGTGGCGGGGTCGAACCCGGTCACGTTGAGCAGGTTGAGCCGCTGCTGCACGGCGTTCGACGCCGAGATCCCGCCGGGAAGCAGGTACTGCCCGCCCCAGTCGGAATCGAGCAGGTTCGCCAGGTTGTACACGTCCACGGTCAGCTCCGCGCGCTGCCGCCCCACCGTGCGCAGCGGCCGCGACACGCGCGCGTCCAGCCGCCACACCCACGGCGCGAACACCGCGTTGCGGCCCGAGATGGAGCCCAGGTTCCGGCGGATGTACGCCGCCGCCACGTTGTCGGGGTTCTCCATCACCCGCCGCATCGAGGCGGCCAGGTCGGGCGGGGTGGAGGGGTCGCCGGGGTCGAAGAGGAAGGCCAGGTCGTTTCCGTTGTAGTCGTCCCCGTTGATGTCGCCGTTCACCACCAGCGAGAACGGCCGCCCCGTGTTCCCCACGTAGCGCCCGCTGACGCGGAAGCCGGCCAGCGCCGGGAGGCTGCCGAACACCACCAGCTTGTGGCGGAAGTCCGTGTCCGCCGGCCCCCACGCCCCGCCCAGGTCCCGCGGGTCTCCCCGCACGGGGGTGAGCAGCGACGCCGTGCGGGCGATGCAGCAGTTGAACGACGAGTTGTCGCGCGTGTGGTTCCAGGTGTACGACGCGCGTACGCCGGCCTCGCGCGGCAGCGCCAGCGTCCCCTCCAGCACCAGCGCCCGCTGGCGCAGCTCGCCCGCCGACACCAGCTCCAGGGCGTGGGTGAGCGCGCCACTGCGGCGCGCGTTGCGAAACGAGGTGCGCCCGCGCGAGTCGATGGTGGCGGCGGGGACGAACACCGGCCGGCCGTCCTCGGCGTCAAGCACGAAGGCGGGGTCGGCCACCAGGTTGCGGTCCAGGTAGTGGTAGTTGTCCACCGTGCGGGCCAGCAGCCCCGTGGCGGCCAGGGTGAGCCGCTCGCCAAACCGCCGCTGGTACGAGAGGTTGGTCTTCCAGGTGGTAGGCGTCTCGAAGTTGGGGCTGGTGAGGTTCACGTACGCCGGCACCGCCGCGCCGGCGGGAACGCCCGGCACGGTGGACGGGTCGCGCCGGTACGACGCGTAGTCGGGGCGCGGCACGTCGGCGCCCGAAAGCACCAGGTCGGCCAGGTCCGTCCCGCTGTTGAACAGGCTGTTCGCCTGCAGGTAGTAGTGCGGCTGCGCGGCGAACGCCCCCGCCCCGGCGCGCACCACGTCGCGCCCGTCTCCGCCCGGGTCCCACATCACCTGCGCGCGGGGCTGCAGGTTGTTCCAGTCGGTGGGCGTCTGGTCCGTCCGCAGCCCCAGCGCCTGTTCCACCACCGGGTTGCGCGGCGCGGCGGTGAGGAACGCGGTGACGTCGTAGCGCGCGCCCACCGTGGCCACCAGCCGCGGGCTGGGCCGCCACTCCACCTGCGCGAACACCCCCGCGTCCAGCACGTACTGGCGCGCCCACTGCTCGCCCCGCGCCAGCGGCACCTGGCGCGAGTAGCGGAACGGGCGCAGCGCCTCCAGGTCGGCCAGCGTCTCGAACTCGAAGAGCCCGCCCTGCTCGATCGGGATGTAGGTGCTCAGGCGGGTGAGCGAGTTGTCGGTGCCGAAGGCCAGGGTGCGCCGCCCGCGGGTGATCCAGGTGGTGTTGATGAGCTGCAGCTGCCGCTCGCCCGAGCGCTCGGGCGCCAGCCGGTTCCCGCCGAACTGGATGCGCACGTCGCCGGCGGAGCCGTCCGGCAGCGCCGAGCGGACCCGCACGAAGCCGCGCGGCGCCAGCGAGTTGGGGGTCAGCTCGCGGTCGCTGAACGACACGCCCAGCTTGAACTCGTTCTGCGCCGACGCGGCCAGCTCCGAACGGACGGCCAGCAGCGACTGGTGGTCGGTGGAGCGGATGCTGGAGCGCGACTCGAAGAGCGAGAGCGGCTGGTCGCCCACGTCGTTGTCGGGGTTGTCCCAGTGGCTGAAGTTGTGGCGCAGCGTCACGCGGTGGCGGGCGCTGGCCTGCCAGTCGAGCCGCGCGAAGAGCGTGGTGGCTTGCGGCCGCCGGTCGAAGACTCCCACCTGGCTGTCGCCGGTGCCGTACAGGTTGCGGAGGATGGTCAGGGCGCGGGCGAGCGAGTCGGCCGCGATCCCCGCGTCCACCTCGTCGCGCGGGGTGCGCAGGTCCGCCACGAACAGGGGCTCGCGCGAGTCCTGCCGGTCGAAGGCGGCGAACAGGTGCAGCCGGTCCCTGATCAGCGGCCCGCCCACGCTGCCACCCCACTGCAGCACCCCGAAGTCGCGCACGTCGCGCCCGCGCCCCAGGAAGTCGTGCGCCGCGCCGAGCCGGTCGTCGCGCCCGTAGGCGAAGAAGGTGCCCGTCCAGCGGTTGGTCCCCTCGCGGGTGGCCGCGCTGATGGTGCCGCCCCCCTGCCGCCCCAGGGTGACGTCGTAGACGTTGGTGACCACCTCGAACTCGCGGATCGCCTCCATCGAAACCGTGTACGGCCCGCGCCCCAGTTCGCCGCCGCGCAGCATGTTGCGCGACTGCAGCCCGTCCAGGCGGATGTCGGTGGCGGTGGGGCGCTGGCCGTTGACGGAGAGGGTGGGCCCCACCGTGGGCGCCAGACCGGCCAGGTCGGTGAAGTTCCGGCCCGTGGTGGGAAGGGTGCGCAGCTCCGCCACGCCGATGCGGGTGCTGCCGCCCAGCCGCAGGTCGCGAGCGGCCCCCTCGTCGCCGCTCGCCACCACCGCCTCCAGCGCCACGGACTGGTCCGGCAGGCGCAGCGCCACCTCCACCCGCGACCCCAGCTCCAGCACGTAGCCCGTGGCCTGGCGCGGCGCGAAGCCGATGCGGTTGGCGCTCACCGTGTACGGCCCGCCCAGGGGAAGCTGGCGGAAGGTGGCGCGCCCGTCGCTCATCGTGTGCCCGCGGGCGATGAAACCGGTGGAGGTGTTGCGCACTTCGACCGTCGCGCCGGCGAGCGCCTCGTCCCCCGTGGAACGGACGGCGACCACGACCGTCGCGTCCGTGGTCTGGCCCTGCACTGCCGCCGGCCACGCCGCGAAACCGAGCGCGGCGAGCACCACGAACCCGGGAGGAGTGCGCATCGAGGGGATTCGAGGAGGGGGAGAAAGGACGCGAAGGGGGACGCACGGCCCAAGGTGTGTCTGGCGGCGCCCCGTTGTCAATCGATTCGTGCAACGGATAGACGTAGCAGTTGCCGTTCGGCCCCCGGCACACCGCCACTCTGCCGTGATTTGCATCGCGAGGGGTGGGGACCGAGATTCAGCCGATCACCCCTCCGCCCCATACTCCGACACTCCGGACAGGCGATGAGCACCGTACTGGTCACCGGCGGGTCAGGCTTCATCGGCAGCCACACCATCCTGCAGCTGCTGGCCGCGGGCCACCAGGTGCGCACCACGGTGCGGAGCCTGAAGCGCGAGGGCGGCGTGCGCGCCCTGCTGAAGGAAGGCGGCGCCGAGCCGGGAGACCGCCTGTCGTTCTTCGCCGCCGACCTGGAGAGCGACGCGGGGTGGGCCGATGCCGTGGCCGGCTGCGAGTACGTGCTGCACATCGCGTCGCCCTTCCCCGAGAGCGTCCCCAAGCACGAGGACGAGCTGATCGTGCCCGCGCGCGAGGGGGCGCTGCGTGTGCTGCGCGCCGCCCGCGACGCCGGGGTGAAGCGCGTGGTGCTGACCTCGTCGTTCGCGGCGATCGGCTACGGGCACCCGGAGCGGAAGGAGCCGTTCGACGAGACCGTGTGGACGAACCTCGACGGCGAGGGGGTGGCGGCGTACCCGAAGTCGAAGACGGTGGCCGAGCGCGCGGCCTGGGATTTCATCAAGGCCGACGGCGGCGGCCTGGAGCTGTCGGTGGTGAACCCGGTGGGCGTGTTCGGCCCGGTGCTGGGGCGCGACTATTCCACCTCCATCCTGCTGGTGCAGCGGCTGATGGACGGCGCCATGCCCGGCTTGCCGCGGCTGTATTTCGGCGTGGTGGACGTGCGCGACGTGGCCGATCTGCACATCCGCGCGATGGCCGATCCCGCGGCCGCGGGCGAGCGCTTCCTGGCCGTCTCGGGCAACTTCATGTCCATGCTCGACATCGCCTGGGTGCTGAAGAGGCGCATGGGCGCGGCGGCCCGGCGGGTGCCCACCCGGCAGCTGCCCAATTGGCTGGTGCGCCTGGCCTCGCTGCGTGACCCGGCGGTCAAGCTGATCGTGCCCGAGCTGGGCAAGTACAAGAACGCCACCAACCACAAGGCCCGCCGCCTGCTCGGCTGGGCGCCGCGCTCCAACGAAGACGCCATCGCCGCCACCGCCGAGAGCCTGGTGCGCCTCGGCCTGCTGAAGGACAAATCCCCCAGCTCCGTATGATGATCGGCTCGATTCGCTGACATCCAGGAGAAAGAAGCCGGTATTTTGAATCTCACGGAAGAACGGAGGGACGGAGGAACTGCGTCGCGGAGCGCCGTTCCTCCGTTTTTTCCGTTGTTCCGCCGTTTCCGTTTCTCCGTTCCTCCGTGAGACCCCCTGCAGTCTGGGATTTCTCGTACGCGGAAAACGGCAGCTCCCCCACACCGGGCTCCGGCGAATCCCGATGCTCCACGGGTGACGGCGACGCGAACGTGAAGGTGGCGGAGAAGCGAACCGCATCGCACCTCCGCACCCCCGCACCCCCGCACCCGGAGGCCGTATGCTGCCGCTCAAGACCATCCTGGCCGCCACCGACCTGACCGACGCCTGCGACGAGGTGCTCCGCGCGGCCGCGGGGCTGGCGCGCCACACCGGCGCCGCCCTGCACGTGATCCACTCCTTCGACTTCCCGCCCTCGCCGTACTTCGACGTGCCGCTGGACGCCCGCACCTTCCAGTCGCGCATCGACGACAGCCACGCGGCCATGGACGAGCAGATCGCCCGCGCCGTCCCTGGCGACGTACCCGTGGCCGGCCGCCGGCTGGAGGTGTTCGCCGCCGCGCGCGCCATCGCCGACCATGCCGCCGCCATCCGCGCGGAGCTGATCGTCCTTGGCCCGCACACCCGCCGGCGTCTGGAAGCCGGCTTCCTGGGCACCACGGCCGACCGGGTGATCCGCACGGTGGACGTCCCCGTGCTGATCGTGCGCGGCGAGCTGCGTCTTCCCCTGCGCCGTCTGCTCGTCCCCGTCGACCTTTCCGAGCGCACGGGGTGCGTGCTGGACGTGGCGCTGCGCTGGGGAGCGGGCCTGGGCGCGGCGGACGGCGTGCTCCCGGTGCCGGGGGTGGAGATGGAGATCATCCATGTGGTCCCACGCGTCCTTGCGCCCGCGGGGCTCCCCTTCGATCGTGCTACCGTGCGCCCCGGCATCAACCGCGTGGTGGAAGATGCCGTGGAGCGCGCCGGCGGCGCGTCGCGGGTGGCGGTGAGCGAGGAGGTGTTGTGGGGCGATCGACCGGACCGCGAGATCGTGTGCTTTGCGCGCGAGGCGGGGAGCGACCTGGTGGTGATGGCCACGCACGGCTACGGCACGGTCAGGCGCGCGCTGATCGGCAGTACCGCCAGCGGGGTGGCGCGCGCCGCGCACTGCCCCGTGCTGCTGCTGCCGCCCGCCGTCTGGCGTGCCGCGCCCCAGCCGACCCCCGCCGCGGCGTACGCCGCCGCGTGAGCGCCCCATCGCGCCTCACGCCGCCACGAACGGCGAACGGACCCCGCACCATCGCTCCGACGGCGGGGTCCGCGCCGACCAGCCTCGCGCGGTTTGCTAGGCTTCCCGTCGTGGTTGTTGCGACTTCAGTCGCCGGTGCGCCCCTGTTCGCCGCTCGTCGATTCGCCTCCGCGCCGACCAGCCTCGCGCGGTTTGCGAGGCTTCCCGTCGTGGTTGCTGCGACTTCAGTCGCCGGTGCAGTATCAGCCCCCGGTGCTTGGCCCGTGCCTCGCGCGTCTGGGTCCCGCTGATGGCGGAGCCCGCCTCCGCCCCCTGGCACGGCCTCGACCCCGACTCCGTGCTCGAACGCCTCCGCACCGGCCGCGCGGGTCTCACCGCGGCCGAGGCGGAGGCGCGTCTTTCCCGGCACGGGCCCAACGCGCTGCGCGCCGCGCCGCCGGTGCCCTGGTGGCGCATCCTGCTCGCCCAGCTCCGCGGCGTGGTGGTCTGGCTCCTGGTGGCCGCCTGTGTCGTCGCGCTGCTGATGGGAGACGCGGCGGAGGCGATCGCCATCGCCGTCGTCCTCGTCCTCAACGCGCTGCTGGGCTTCGTGATGGAGCTGCGCGCCAACCGGGCGATGGAGGCGCTCCTCTCGCTCGAAGTCCCCCGCGCCACCGTGATCCGCGACGGCCGCGCCGCCGAGATCGACGCGCGCGAGGTGGTGCCCGGCGACGTGCTGGCGGTGGAGGCCGGCGAGCTCGTCCCGGCGGACGCGTACCTGCTCGACGCGACGGAGCTGGTGACCGCCGAGGCGCCCCTCACCGGCGAGTCGCTCCCCGTGCGCAAGCGCGCGGGCCGGGCGCTGCCGGAGCGCACGCCCCTGGCCGAGCGCGACAACCTGGTCTTCCGCTCCACCTTCACCTCGGCCGGCAGCGGGCGCGCGGTGGTCTTCGCCACGGGGATGGAGACCGAGGTGGGGAAGATCGGCACGCTGGTCGGCTCCGTGACCGTGGAGCCCACGCCGCTGGAGCGCCGGCTGGACGAGCTGGGCCGGAAGCTGGTGTGGCTGGCGCTGGCCGCGGCGGCCGCCGTGGCGGGGCTGGAGCTGCTGCAGGGCGCCGGCCTGGCCGAGACGCTGGAGACCGCGATCGCGCTCGCCATCGCCGCCGTGCCCGAAGGGCTTCCTGCCGTCGCGACCATCGCGCTGGCCGTCGGCGTGCGGCGGATGGCCAGGCGGCACGCGCTGGTCCGCCGCCTCCCCGTGGTGGAGTCGCTCGGCTCGGCCACGGTGGTCTGCACCGACAAGACGGGGACGCTCACCCGCGGCGAGATGACCGTCACCGAGCTGCGCGCCGCCGGCCGGGCGTGGGCGGTGAGCGGCGCCGGCTATGCGCCGGAGGGTGAGATCCGGGTCGAGGACGGCGGCGCCGCGGCGGATCCATCCACCGACCCCGTGCTCTGGCACCTGCTGGCCGCGGCGATCCTGGCCAACCGCGCGCGGCTGGTGAACGCGGAGGGCGGATGGACGGTGCGCGGCGACCCGACGGAAGGCGCGCTCCTGGCCGCCGGGCTCAAGGCAGGGATGGACCGGCACGCGCTGGAGGACGAGTTCCCCGAGACGGGCCAGGTGCCGTTCAGCAGCGAGCGGATGCTGATGGCCACCTTCCACCGCCGCCCCGACGGCCGCCTGTTCGCCTGCGCCAAGGGTGCCCCCGGCCGCGTGCTGGCCCGCTGCACCTCCGTGATGTCGGCGGAGGGCGCGCGGCCACTGGACGAGGCCGGGCGCAAGGCGCTGGTGCGCGAGAACGAGGAGATGGCCGGCCGCGGCCTGCGGGTGCTGGCGATGGCCTGGCGCGACGACGTCCAGGCACAGGATGCGGACGCGCTGTCCGGCCTCGCCTTCGTGGGCTTCGCGGGGATGATGGACCCGCCGGCCGCGGGCGTGCTGGAGACGATCCGCACCCTGCGCGGCGCCGGCATCCGCACCGTGATGATCACCGGCGACCAGCGGCGCACGGCCGAGGCGGTGGGCCGGGAGCTGGGGATCGTGGACGACGGCCAGGGCGTGTTCGAGGGGAGCGCGCTGAGCGAGCTCACGGGCGACGCCTGGCTGGCGTGCGTGCGCGGCGCCGGCGCCTTCAGCCGCGTGAGCCCCGAGGACAAGCTGAAGCTGGTGGAGGGCTACCGCCGTGTCGGCGAGGTGGTGGCGATGCTCGGCGACGGCGTGAACGACGCCGCCGCGCTCCGCCGCGCCGACGTGGGCGTGGCGATGGGGATCCGCGGGACGGACGTGGCCAAGGAGGCGGCCAGCGTGGTGCTGCAGGACGACCGCTTCAGCACCGTGGCCGCGGCGGTGGAAGAGGGGCGCGTGGTCTACGCCAACATCCGCCGCTTCGTGTTCTTCCTGTTCAGCTGCAACGTGGCCGAGGTGCTGGTGCTGCTGATCGCCGGCCTGGCCGGCCTCCCGGTGCCGCTGTCGCCGCTGCCGATTCTGTGGATGAACCTGGTGACCGACACCTTCCCCGCGCTCGCGCTGGCCGTGGAGCCCGCCGGCCGCGGCGTGATGCGGCGCCCGCCGCGCGACCCGCGCGCCTCCATCCTCTCCGGCGATTTCCTGGTCAAGATCGGCTTCTACGGCGCGCTGATCACCGCCTGCACGCTGGCCGCCTACATCATCGCCCTCGAGACGCTGGGCGAGGCGCACGCGCGGACGGTGGCGTTCCAGACGCTGTCGCTGGCGCAGGTGTTCCACCTGGGCAACGCCCGCAGCGACTCGCCGGTGCTCTCGCGGCAGGCGATCGGCGCCAACCGGTGGGCGCTGGCAGCGGTGATCGGGGTGACGCTGCTGCAGCTCGCCGCCGCCTACGTGCCGCCGCTGCCGATGGTGCTGCGCCTGGCCGTCCCCGGCGTGGGCGACTGGCTGCTGATCGCCCCCTTCGCCCTCGCCCCCGCCGTCATCGGCCAGACGCTCAAGCTCCTCCGCGTCCGCCGCGCCGGCGTGGACGCGGACGGGTGATGGAACGTCTACGACGGCACTGAGGGTGACGAGCAGGTGGGGTGCGGATGATTCACGGCCGATCTGGGATCACTCCTCCGCCGTCTCCCACAGCCACCGGCCGCCGTCGATCGCCACGCGGGCCTGGCCGGCGCGTTCGAGCGACGAGAGGAAGCCGAGGAGGGTGGCGCGGTTGAGGACGTATGACGGCGGGTCGGTGAGGCGCATGGCGAAGGCGGCGGCGAACTCCACGAGCAGCTCCTCGGTGCCGGCAGGGGCGCGGCGCAGGCGCTCGGCCAGCCACTCCGCCGCGCGCTGCAGGAGGGCCAGGTTCAGGTCGAGCGTGGCCCGCGGGTCGTCCAGCGGCTCGCCGTGGCCGGGGACCATCCACGCGGCGTCCATCCCGCGCATCCGGCGCAGCGTCTCCATCCACCCGAACGCGTCCACCAGGTACGGCACGCCGTGCTTCTCCAGCGGCTCGCGCCCGAAGAAGCCGTCCGCCGCCAGCAGCACCCCATCCACCCGCACGCCGATCTGCGCCAGGCTGTGCCCGGCCAGGTCCACCATCTCCAGCGCGCGCCCGTCGATCTCCACCGTCTCGCCGGGCCGGACGACGTGGTCCACCGGCGAGGGCTCGGCCTGCAGGAACTTGCTGGTGAGCGCGGTGACCGGCGCCGCGCCGCCGAACAGGTACACCGGCTCGTAGCGCGGCTCGCGGATCACGCACTCCTCCACCGCCGGCGCGTGGACGGGGATGCCGAACTTGCGGACGAGCTGCGCGTTGCCGCCGTGGTGGTCGGCGTGCGCGTGGGTGTTGAGGATGGCCACCAGCGGCCGCGCCAGCTCCTCGGCCGCGCGGGCGATGCGGTTCCCGGCGCCGCGGTCCAGCCCGGTGTCCACGGCCAGCACCCCGTTCGCCGTCTCCACCAGCGCGCTGTTGACGGCGCCGCGCAGCACGTGCACGCCGCCGCCCAGGTCAATCGTCTCCATCGTCCCCCAGGCCGTCCTCTCCCTCCCACTCGGCGTGGAAGCGAGCCAGGAAGCGCTCCATGAAGCGGTGCCGCCCCTCGGCGATGCGACGCGCGGAGGCGGTGTTCATCCGCTCGCGCAGCAGCAGGAGCTTTTCGTGGAAGTGGTTGATGGTGGGCCCCGCGCTCGCCTTGTACGCCGCGAACGAGCCGTGCTCCTCGGGCGCCACCTCGGGGTCGTGGAGCGGCCGGCCGCGGCTGCCGCCGTACGCGAAGGTCCGCGCGATCCCCACGGCGCCGATGGCGTCCAGGCGGTCGGCGTCCTGCACCACGCGTCCCTCCGCTGTCTCCATCGGGGTGCTCACCCCCGCGCCCTTGAACGACAGCCCGGCGATGATCGCGGCGACGTGGGCGACGGTCGCTTCCTCCACCCCCAGCCCTTCGAGCCAGGCGCGCGCGGCCCGCGGCCCGGCGGTCTCGTCGCCGCCGTGGAACTTGTGGTCGGCCACGTCGTGGAGGAGCGCGGCGAGCTCCACCACGTAGGCGTCGGCGCCCTCGTCGCGGGCCAGGCGCAGCGCCGTCCGCCGCACCCGGTGCACGTGCCACCAGTCGTGCCCCGTCCCCTCGCCGCTCATCTCGCGCCGCACGTGCGCCTCGGTGCGCGCCAGCACCTCGGCGCGCGGCGGCGTCTGCGTTCCATCCGTCATCAAGACACCCATCTGCCGGAATACGAGAGGCCCCGCCGGGCGGCGGGGCCTCGGGCCGGGAAAGCTACGCGCGGGACGCGGGCTGTCCAGGCGTTCTGCACGTCCATCGCCTGCGCCCAGCCGTAGTTCTGCGTCACCACCGCACCTGAGCACGCAGCTTCGTCGTGGAGCATGCGACTCAAGTCGCGGCTACAACGGCACGCAGTCCGCCTTCGCGGACTTCGACGGCAGGTTTGTCGCGCATATCCGATTCAGCCGAAGATACGTTCGAGGGTCTGGATGCACCGGCGTGCAGCCATGCATCCCGTGTCTTACCTTGGGAGCCCGCACCGACCTCAACTCGGGAGATGCCGGACCGATGTACCACGTGCTGATCCACAAGGGCGACGCGCTGGCCGAGGTGGACGCGGCGCTACAGGCGCTGGAGGGGCGCGGCGTGTCGCGCGAGGCGGCGGGGTTCCACAAGTACATGCACGTGACGCAGGCCGCGCAGACGGTGGTGATGGTGCAGAGCCGCCAGTCGCCGCTCGCGGAAGAGCTGCGCGCCCGCCCCGGCTGGGCCGAGCCCGGCGATGTGCCCCTGCAGGCCTGACCCTCCGCGCGGACCGCGGGCTCTCGGTGCCGATCGACGTGCGCGGGATGCCGGGACGTTGCCGTTGAAGTCCGCGAAGGCGGACTGTGTGCCGTTGTAGCGGCGAG
>Ga0207706_10000285_pt1 | contig 55179 bp, 54 predicted proteins | sample KBSC53metaG_FD_184318 | JGI IMG/M metagenome (GOLD analysis project Ga0207706, IMG submission 184318) | Corn rhizosphere microbial communities from Kellogg Biological Station, Michigan, USA - KBS C5-3 metaG (SPAdes) (version 2) | ecosystem: Host-associated > Plants > Roots > Rhizosphere > Soil ... | reverse complement strand
CGCAAAACACGGTCGGAGCGGGCAGCGATACGCTCAGCCTGATCGAGAATCTCACAGGCTCAGCCTTCAACGATATCTTGACCGGCGACACCGCCGCAAACAAGCTGCTGGGCGGAGCAGGCAACGACTCGCTGACCGGCGGGGACGGCAACGATACGCTCGATGGTGGCGCCGGGAACGACAGTCTCAACGGCGGCGTCGGAATCGACACGGCCGATTATACGACCGCAACCGCGGGCGTAACCGTGGCCATCGTCGCGGGTGGGCAGAATACGGTGGGTGCAGGCACCGACACGCTTACCGCCGTAGAAAATCTCACCGGATCGAAGTTCGCGGACACTCTGACCGGCAATGCGGCCGCGAATGTCCTCACGGGCAATGAGGGGAACGACACGCTCAACGGCCTCGCCGCGGCCGACACGTTGATGGGAGTCGGCGGCAACGACATTCTCGACGGTGGCGCTGGCAACGACATTCTGAATGGCGGCGCCGGCACGGACACCGCGACTTACGCGACCGCCACGGCGGCCGTGACAGTAAGCCTGATGACCACGCTTGCGCAGGCGACGGGCGGCTCCGGCTCGGACACGCTAAGCCTGATCGAAAATTTGATCGGATCCAATTTCGCGGATCACCTGACCGGAGGCACCGGCAAGAACAGCCTCGTTGGGGGAGCCGGCAACGACAGTCTCGACGGTGGCACCGGCAACGACACCCTCATCGGCGGCGCCGGCCTCGATGGCTTCATCTTCAACAGCACGCCGAACAATTCCACGAACTGGGACACGATTTCTGATTTCTCGGTCCCTGACGACACGATCCTCCTTTCGCAGGCGATTTTCGGTGCGGCGGGCGGCGTTGGGGCGCTTTCCAGCTCCGCATTTCGAGTGGGCACGGCTGCCGGAGACGCCGACGACCGGATCATCTACGACCAGGCTTCGGGCAAGATCTATTATGACGCCGACGGCGCCGGCGCGGGCGCAAAGGTCTTCTTCGCCCAGGTCACCGCCGGAACCGTCCTGACCAACGCAGATTTCCAGGTTTTCGCCCCGGCGCAGGCGCCGCTCACGGAGAAGCAGGCCTCTCTCCAGCACGATACGGTCGACGGCAGTTCCCTGCCGGCCGATTGGGAGACGCAGCCGGCCCCGCTCCCGCAGGAAACTGTCGCGGCGATCCAGCTTCACTCGGAACTGGAAGTGCATAGCGCGACGGTCCAACAGGCCAGCAACGCGACGATCCAGCTCCCCGCGGAGGCGGAGAACGGGACCGGGCAGGTCTTCCAATCCGCCGCCCTGTCACTTGGGGGATCGACGGAATTGCCCTCGCTGGACGTGCGGCTGGATGTCGCCAACATGCTGCTTCCCGACATCGACGGGCACGGCCTTCCAATCAGCGCTCTCGCAGCCCCGCCGATCGACCTGTTTGGCTAGCTCGCCAGCCGGCTGATCGCGTCGGCAAGCTTTCGGTCGCGGTCGGTCACTCCGCCCGCGTCGTGGCTCGTCAGCCGGAAGTCGACACGGTTCCAGACGCTGGTGAATTCGGGGTGATGATCGACCTTCTCCGCGTGAAGCGCGACCCTGGTGAGGAAGGCGAAGGCCTCCGAGAAGTCCTTGAACTTGAACGTCCTCATTAGCGCCTTGCCGCCCTCCTCGAGGGCCCAGCCATGGGGTGCGTCCATCGCGATTCTCCTGTCCTACAGGTCCTATCTTCGCCTAGGCGCGCGTCCATGAGCAAGTTTCGCGCCTGTTCCGCTGTGCCATCGCCTGCTTCACGCGCGCTCGCACATACGCGCACGCGTAGGATCGCTGCATTCACTGCGTTTCGAGGCCTTGAAATGGGACCCGGCGGGGCGCAGTTGGGCCGCGAAGGAGAATGACGATGGCAACCGCCACTCTCGAAGTCGGACCGCTCGGCCTGGAAAACCCGATGGGGACCGACGGATTCGAGTTCGTCGAATATACCGCGCCGGACCCGGAGCTTCTTCGCGACCTGTTCACGAAGATGGGCTTTCCTGCGGTCGCGAAGCACAAGCGCAAAAACGTCACCCTGCACAAGCAGCAGGACATCCACTTCATCATCAACAGCGAGCCCGGCAGCTACGCCGAGGAATATGCCAAGGCCCATGGTCCCAGCGCCTGCGCAATGGCGTTCCGCGTCAAGGATGCCAAAGCGGCTTATGAGCGGGCGGTGAAGCTGGGCGCGACTCCGGCGAAAACCGATGTCGCCCATGGCGAGATGGACATCCCCGCCATCGAAGGCATCGGCGGCTCCTTGCTCTTCTTCGTCGACAAGTACGGCGACAAGGGCAGCATCTACGACGTGGATTTCGACTTCTTCGATGATGCCGAAAAGGTCGAAGCCGAGCACGCCTCGCACCTCACCTACATCGACCACCTGACGCACAACGTGCACCGCGGCCGGATGGCGGTCTGGGCCGACTTCTACGAGCGGCTCTTCAACTTCCGCGAGATCCGATATTTCGACATCGAAGGGAAGCAGACCGGCCTTTTCTCGAAGGCGATGACTTCGCCCTGCGGCAAGATCCGCATCCCGCTCAACGAGAGCCAGGACGACAAGAGCCAGATCGAGGAATTCTTGCGCGAATATAAGGGCGAGGGCATCCAGCACATCGCGCTCGGCACCTCGGACATCTATGAGGCGGTCGACATCCTCCGAGGCCGCGGGGTCGCGTTCCAGGACACGCCGGACACTTACTACGAGCTCCTCCCGGAGCGCATCAAAGGCCATGAGGAAAGCATTCCCGAGCTGGAGAAGCGGCAAATCCTGATGGATGGCGCGCCCACCGAAGGGCAGGGCCTGCTTCTGCAGATTTTCACCCAGAACGTGATCGGCCCGATCTTCTTCGAGATCATCCAGCGCAAGGGCAACGAAGGCTTCGGCGAAGGGAATTTCAAGGCGCTGTTCGAAAGCATCGAACTCGACCAGATGCGGCGTGGGGTCCTGTAGTGGACCGTCATTGCGAGCGGAGCGAAGCAATCCAGAAAAGGGGATGTCACGCAAAGGCGCAAAGGCACAAAGCAATACGGACCCTTCTTCGCGCCTTCGCGCCTTCGCGTGAAACAAGTTCCTGGACTGCTTCGCTGCGCTCGCCGTGACGAGGTAAGTTGATGACCGAAGCCTTCATCTGCGACTACATCCGCACCCCAATCGGCCGCTACGGCGGGGCGCTCGCGCACGTTCGCGCCGATGACCTCGCTGCGATTCCGATAAGGGCCCTGATCGGCCGCAATCCGGATGTCGACTGGGCCCAGCTCGACGACCTGATCCTCGGCTGCGCCAACCAGGCGGGCGAGGACAATCGCAACCTCGCGCGCATGGCGGGGCTGCTCGCCGGCCTTCCCGACAGCTCGGGCGGAGTGACGCTCAACCGCCTCTGCGGCTCGGGCCTCGATGCCGTCGCCATGGCGGCACGGACGATCCGCGGCGGCGAGTCCGACCTGCTGATCGCCGGAGGCTCGGAGAGCATGAGCCGCGCGCCCTTCGTCATGGCCAAGGCGACCAGCGCGTTCGACCGCAACGCCGAGATGTACGACACCACCATCGGCTGGCGCTTCGTCAATCCGAAGATGAAATCCGCCTATGGGGACGACACCATGCCGAGCACGGGAGAGAATGTCGCCCAGGAGTTCCAGGTCAGCCGCGAGGACCAGGACGCGTTCGCGCTCCGGAGCCAGGAGAAGGCCGCCGGCGCACAGGCCAACGGCCGCCTCGCCGCCGAGATCGTCCCCGTCGAAATCCCGCAGCGCAAGGGCGATCCGATCATCGTCGACAAGGACGAGCATCCGCGCTCGACGAGCATGGAGGCGCTGGCGAAGCTGAAGCCGATCGTTCGTCCGGACGGCACCGTCACCGCCGGCAACGCTTCCGGCGTCAACGATGGCGCGGCCGCACTGATCATTGCTTCCGAAGAAGCGGCGAGGCGCAATGGCTTGACGCCCAAGGCGCGGATCCTCGGCGCAGCCGTCGCCGGAGTCCCGCCGCGAATCATGGGTATCGGCCCCGCGCCGGCGTCGGAAAAGCTGATGAAGCGTCTCGGCCTCAAGATTGCCGACTTCGACGTGATCGAGCTGAACGAAGCCTTCGCCGCGCAGGGGCTCGCCGTCCTCCGCCAGCTCGGCCTGGCCGACGACGCGCCGCAGGTGAACCCCAACGGCGGGGCCATCGCTCTGGGCCATCCGCTCGGAATGTCCGGCGCCCGGCTCGCGCTCACTGCGGCCGAGCAGCTCCAGCGCACCGGCGGCAAGCTGGCGCTCGCGACCATGTGCATCGGCGTCGGCCAGGGAATCGCGCTCGCGCTCGAACGGGTGTAGATTCGCCGCCATGGCGACGGCGGTGAAGGAACTCGACCGGGCGGCGATCATGGCCGTGCTGGAGACGATTCCCGACCCCGAGATTCCGGTGCTGACGATCACCGACCTCGGGATCGTCCGGGGCATCGAGGACGATCCGCCGCGGGTCCGGATCAGCCCGACCTACACCGGCTGCCCGGCGACGGTCGCGATCGAGATGCTGATCCGCGAGGCGCTCGACAAGGCCGGCTTCGCCTACGTCCATATCGAGCGCGTGCTGTTCCCGCCATGGAGCACCGACTGGATGACGACACGCGGCCGCGAGCGGCTCAAGGCCTACGGGATCGCCCCGCCGAGCCCCTCGGAAACGGCGGAATGCCCGCAATGCGGATCGCCCGATACCGAGGAGGTCAGCCGCTTCGGCTCGACTCCGTGCAAGGCCCAGTGGCGCTGCAAGTCCTGCCTCGAGCCGTTCGAGCGGTTCAAGTGCCATTGACGCTTAGGGTTTGATCCAGAACCCGGTCGTTATGAGCGTGCGAATTGCGTGGATCTTGTGGTCCCTGCCGAACTGGTAAAGCGTCGAGCGCGTGTCATAGCGCGGATCGGCAACAAAGGTCGCGGGAAGCTTCGACCGATCAACCGTATCGAACTGGTCGACGATCATCACACTACCGCTGTTGGCGTCCCAGCCTTCGCTGTAGCCGAGCAACTCGGCTGACTCAGGCCGATGAGCAGCATAGCGCCGCAACCAATCCGCTTTTCCCTGAGCGACGAGCCGGCCGTTGACGTAAACCTTCACGTCTCGCGCGACGAAATCGGCGATCCGCGGCTGCGACTGGTCCCCGGCCTTTGTGAGGAGCGCCGCGACATCGGACACGTAGGAGGGCGGAGGCGGTGGAGGCGCCGCTGAAAGTGGCGCGGCCGCCAATGCCGCCAATGCATAAAGCCCCAACCTCGTCACCGGCCGAGGATATGCTCCGCCGCGTGGGCAGACAACGGCGGTTGGACGGAGTTGATGTTCGTCAGGTCGCTATTGCGACGCTCACCACTCAGCGAAACTGCCGTCACTCGTGCGCCACACGGGGTTGCGCCAGCGGTGGCGGTCCTTGTCGGCCTCGCGCACCGCGGCCTCGTCGATGTCGACCCCGAGCCCCGGCCCTTCCGGCACCGGCAGATAGCCGTCGATCGGGGTCAGCGGCGCCTTGTCGGTGCAGAAGTTCAAAAGGTCGTGTCCGCCGGTGTTGTAGTGGATGCCGAGGCTGATCTCCTGGATCGCATGGTTGGGCGTGCAGGCCGCGATCTGCAGGCAGGCGGCGAGCGCCAGCGGTCCAAGCGGGCAGTGCGGCGCGACCGCGACGTCATAGGCCTCGGCCATCGCCGCGATCTTGCGGACTTCGAGAATCCCCCCCGCATGGCTGAGGTCGGGCTGGATGATATCGACCGCGCCCTGCTCGAACACCGGCGTGAACTCCCATCGGGTGTACAGCCGCTCGCCGAGCGCGATCGGAGTCGACACCAGCCCCGCGATGTCCCGCAGCCCTTCCAGATTCTCGGAAAGCAGAGGCTCCTCGATGAACAGCAGACCGAGCGGCTCGAGCACCTTGGCCAGCTGCTTCGCCATCGGCCGGTGTACCCGGCCGTGGAAGTCGAGCCCGACGTCCATCCCCTGCGCCTGCGCCGCGACGACCCGCTCCATCACCGCGTCGAAGGCCCTGGGCGTGCCGATCCAGTCGACCTCGGCGGTGGCGTTCATCTTGACCGCGGTGAAGCCCTGGCTCTTGCGGACTTGCGCGGCCTCGGCGATCTCGCTGGGCCGGTCGCCGCCGATCCAGGCGTAGGCGCGGACGCGGTTGCGCACCTTGCCGCCGAGCATCTCCCACGCCGGAAGGCCGAGCGCGCGGCCCTTGAGGTCCCACAGAGCCTGCTCGAGGCCCGACAGCGCCGACATCAGCACAGCTCCGCCGCGGTAGAAGCCGCCGCGGTAGCCGACCTGCCAGATATCCTCGATCGCAAAGGGATCGCTGCCGATGAAGCGGTCGCGGAAGGCTTCGAACACGCCCTCGACCGCCTCGGCCCAGCCTTCGAGGCTCGCTTCGCCCCAGCCGAACGCGCCGTCATCGGCCTCGACGCGAACGAACAGCCAGCGAGGCGGCACCAGGAAGGTCTCGATCCGACCGATCTTGCGGGCGGTCATGCTTCGGACTCGCTGGCCTGGGTTCCGCTGCCGCCCATCTTGCGGCCGGCCGCGTCATCGTCTTCATCGGGATGGCCGCTGACCTTCTTGATCGGGACGACCAGACAGACGCTGGAGGCCGGAAGCACGTTGCGCCAGTCCGCGATCAGCTGCTTGTAGGCGCGCCCGACGTTGCGGATGCGGCGGTCGAGGTCGAACAGGCCCAGCGGATTGACGTTGCCGTTCTGCTCACGCAGCGCGGTGTCCCAGTCGACCTGGTCGGTCAGGCTGTACCAGGTGAAGCCCACCGTCGGGATTCCGACGTTGCGCAGCCGGAGGACGTTGGCCCATTCCTTCCACAGCCATTTGACCGCCTCGTCGCCGTGCGGCCCTTCCCACAAGTTGGTCTCGGTGTGCATCACCGGCAGCCGGTAGCGGTTGTAATATTGCCGGGTGATCTCGGTGTAGCCGAAGGTCTCGCCGGCGGCGACGGTGTGGCCGTCGGCGAACACGCGGTGCTCGTTGAGCTGGTAATAATCGTTGCCGAAGATGCAGTGCTGCTTGAGGCGGTGCTCGAGGAACCACTCATATTCGTCGCGGGTCATGCCGTTATCGAGGAGGAACTGGTACATGCCGCTGTCGACGCGGCGGCCGTAATTGAGGTCGAGCGAGAGGAAGCGCATCTGGTTGAGCACTTCGGCCCGGCCGATCGCTCCCGGCGAATCCGCGTGATAATATTCGGACGATTCCGACTGGATGAAGATGGCGTCGTGGCGGCGCTTGAGGATCTCGATCATCCCCATCACATTGGCTTTGACGAGGTGCTTCAGCGCCGTGACGAAGCTCTTGTCGTCCTTCTTCTGCTCGTTCCACCAGCCGTATTTGGCCGAGAAGACCGCGCAGATGAACATCTCGTTGATCGGGGTGAACAGCTGGACCCATGGATAGCGCTCGGCGAACTCGCCGGCATAAGCCGCGAACAATTGCGGAAAGTCGGGGTTCTGGAAGTTGCCGATCCAGTCGGGCACTCCGAAGTGGCAGAGGTCGACGATTGGCGTGATCTCGCGCCGCTTCAGCTCCGCGAAGGTGAGGTCGGAAAATTCCCAGTCGAACTTGCCCGGGCCGAGGTAGGTCTTGTGGATCGGCGGGCCGTAGCGGAGATAGTTGATCCCGATCTCGGCCACGCAGTCGAAATCCTCGCGCCAGCGCTCGTAATGGCCGCAAACCGCCATCTCGTCGACGCGGGTCTTGCCATGGTTGATCGTCGGGATGCTGTTCTCGATCCCGGTCGCGAACATGAAGTTGGCGATGCGTCAGTCTCCTCGGGCGTCTGCTTCGTCGGCCCTGCGCGGGCAGGATGCGGGGCCTCGATAGCGGCACCGGGCGAAAAACGAAAACCTTGCGGAGCCAAGTCGCGTTCGCGCGGTTTTCCGCTAATGAGCGGAAAAAGCATGCGCTGGGCAGATGGTTTCATTGCAGTCGACTGGGGCACGACCAACCGCCGGGCCTATCTGATCGATTCCGGCGGCAAGCAGGCCGGCGAGTTCGAGGACGGCAAGGGAATTCTTTCGGTCCCCGAAGGCGGCTTTCCGGCTGCCATCGCCGAAATCCGCGAGAAGCTGGGCGACAAGCCCTTGCTGCTCGCCGGGATGGTCGGATCGAACCGCGGCTGGAAGGACGCGCCTTACGTGCCCTGCCCGGCGGGCATCGACGATCTCGCCCGGAAGCTGGTCTGGGCGGGCGAGCGCGAGGCGATCGTTCCCGGCGTCTCCTACGTGGGCGACGATCGCGCCGACGTGATGCGGGGCGAAGAGGTGCAGGTGCTGGGCGCGGTCGCGGCCGGCCTTGTCGATTCGAACGCCCTGGTCTGCCATCCCGGGACGCACAACAAATGGACGGTGCTCCACAAGGCCGCGATCCACAGCTTCCGGACGGTGATGACGGGCGAGCTGTTCAGCCTCTTGAAGGAGCACAGCATCCTCGCCGATTTGCTCAAGGGACCGGTCGAGGACAATGATGTCTTCAAAGGCGCGGCCCGCCACGCGATTTTCAACGAATCGCTTCCCGCGGAGCTGTTCTCGATCCGCGCCAGCGTGCTCCTCGGCGAGATGAAGAAGGAGGATGCCGCCTCCTACGCCAGCGGGCTGCTGATCGGCACAGACGTCCGCATCGGGCTCGCCGTCCCCACCGGCGCTCAGGTCGTGGTGATGGGTCGGCCCGAGCTCACGCGCCTCTATTCCGCCGCGCTCGCCGAGGCCAAGCGCGAGGCCGTCGAGCTGGACGGTGAACAATGTTTCCTCGCGGGCATTCATGAGATTGCGAAGAGGATCTGACGTGACCGCGAAAGAGCTGCTGCACCGATATCTGGACCAATGCGCGCTGGTCGCGATCCTCCGGGGCGTGACGCCCGACGAGGCGGAGGCGGTCGGCGACGCGATTCGCGAGGGCGGAATTCGCATCATCGAAGTGCCGCTCAACTCGCCCGATCCGCTGGCGAGCATCGAACGGCTGGCGAAGAAGTTCGGCGATTCGATGCTCGTCGGCGCGGGAACGGTTCTCACCGTGGAGCAGGTCGCGCAGGTCCGCGATGCCGGCGGCCGGATCATCGTCTCGCCGGACACGAATGCCGAGGTGGTTGCCGCTTCGGCACAGGCGGGACTTGTCTCCTCGCCGGGCTATTTCACGCCGTCCGAAGCGCTTGCCGCCATCCGCGCCGGAGCAACGGCGCTCAAGCTCTTCCCCGCCGAAGGGGCGAGCCCGTCCGTGCTGAAGGCGCATCTCGCGGTGCTTCCGCGCGAGGTGCCGCTGATGATCGTCGGTGGGATCAAGCCCGACACGATGGGCCCGTGGCTGGATGCCGGGGCGACCGGATTCGGGCTCGGCTCCGGCCTCTACAAGCCGGGCCAGTCCGCCGCCGAAACGCTCGACAAGACGCGGGCCTATGTCGCGGGAATGGGCCGGTGAAGCCCATCCGGATCGCGATCATCGGCTACGGCAAGATCGCGCAGGATCAGCACGTGCCGTCGATCGAGGCGAACGCGCGCTTGAGCTGATCGCGACGTCGAGCCGGTCGGGGCAGGGTGTCGGCCAGAAATTCACCGACTGGCGCGAGCTGATCCGAAGCGTCGAGGGCCTCGAAGCGGTGGCGATCACCACGCCGCCGGCGCCGCGCTACGCAATCGCCCGCGAATGCATCCAGGCGGGCCTCCACTGCCTGCTCGAAAAGCCGCCGACGACCGGGCTGGCCGAAATCGCGGACCTCGACTGCCTCGCGCAAGGCCAAGGCGTGACGCTGATGACGACCTGGCACGCGCAGCACCACTCGACGGTCGAACAGGCCGCGAAGGCGCTTGCCGGAAAGCGCATCAAATCCATGCAGATCCACTGGCACGAGGACGTCCACAAATGGCACCCGGGCCAGCGATGGATCTGGGAGCCGGGCGGCTTCGGCGTCTTCGATCCAGGGATCAACGCTTTCTCGATCGCGACGAAAATCTTTCCAGGCGGCCTGTTCGTTCAGTCCGCCGATCTCAGCTTCCCCGAGAATGCGCAGACGCCGATCGCCGCCGATGTCACTTTCTACAGCCCGGAAGCCGACGGCCCCCTGAGCGCGAGCCTCGACTGGCGCCGGACCGAGGGCGAAGAATGGACGATCACGGTCGAGGCGGCTGACGGAACAAGCGTCCGGCTTGAGGACGGCGGAGCGCGGCTGGTCCTGAACGGCGCAACCAGCGCCGACAGCGGCATCGGCGAATATCCCGACATCTACCGCGCCTTTGTCGATTTGATCGACGAGCGCCGAAGCCTGGTCGACGTGGCGCCCCTTCGCCTCGTCGCAGATTGCCTCCTCGTGGGATCGAGAAAGCAGGTCGAAGCGGTCAACAGCTGATGGAGCAACTTTGTCCGTCGGGCATTATCCACATCGGCCCGCGTTCGTAACGATCAGCGCGCCTTCAGGAAACATGATGTGGCGCAGGTGACGACAGACGAGCTGATTCAGGCGGACGAGGCTTTCGCGGGCAACCGCCTTCTCGCAACCTTTTCGCGCGAGGCGCGCGCGCTGGTCGAGCCTTTCGGCAAGATGGTCGAGCTCGACCCGGGCGAAATGATCCTCCGGCGCGGCGAGGACGTTCACTCGAGCCTGTTCCTGGTAGGGCCGACGATGGTGACGCTGGTCGTCGAGCTCGGAGCCAGCCGCTCGATCGAGGTCGCGTCGATCGGCAGGGAGGGGGCGGCCGGAGGAATCGTCAGCTGCGGTCACGCGCCCGCCTTCTCGCGCGCCGAGGTGCTGGTGCCGGGCCCGGCATTCCGCGTACCGATGGAGGCGCTCGAAGACGCCAAGAAGAGGTCGCCGTTCATCGGCAATCTCTTCTGTCGCTATTCGGATTATCTCCTGTCGAGTGTGATGCAGTCGGTCGCGTGCAATGCCTTCCACTCGATCTCGGAGCGTGCGGCGCGCTGGCTCCTTCATGTGCAGGACCGCGCGGGCGACCGCATCGAGCTCACGCAGGAGGCGCTCGCCGGCTTGCTCGGGGTGCAGCGGACGACCGTCAACGCCGTGATCAAGGAGCTTTCGTCCGAGGGCCTGATCAACACCGCGCGTGGGACTGTGAGGGTCCTCGACCGGGCCGGGCTCAAACGCCGCGCCTGCGAATGCTACCAGAGCCTCCAGGACCATTATGGCGCCGTGATCGGGCCGAGCGGCACCGGTCCCGGCTGATCAGCCGGCGAGCTTCCATCCGAGCGTCTCGCCAGCATGGAAGGGAACCAGCTCGATCCCGTCCTGCTGGATCCGGTCGGGAACGTGCGTTTCGGCCCGTTCGAACGTGACCGTGCCTTCGTTGAGCGGCAGCCCGTAGAAACGCGGCCCGTTCTCCGACGCGAAGCTCTCAAGCTTGTCGAGCGCGCTCTCTTCCTCGAACACGGCCGCATAGCTCTCCAGCGCGAACGGCGCGTTGAAAATGCCCGCGCAGCCGCACGCCGATTCCTTGGCGTGGCGCGGATGCGGCGCGCTGTCGGTTCCGAGGAAGATGTTCGGAGCGCCAGACGTGGCGGCCTTGCGGACGGCGAGCCGGTGCTTCTCACGCTTGGCGACGGGGAGGCAGTAAGCGTGCGGCCGCAGCCCGCCGGCGAAGAGCGCGTTGCGGTTGATGATCAGATGCTGCGGCGTGACGGTGGCGCCCACATTCGCGTGGGAGAGGACGAAGTCGGCGGCCTCTGCGGTGGTGATATGCTCCAGCACGATTTTCAGAACCGGAAAATCGGCGGCCACGCGGGAAAGGATGCGGTCAATGAACACCGCCTCGCGGTCGAACACGTCTACCGCGGGATCGGTCACCTCGCCGTGGACGCAAAGCACCATGCCGGTCTGCTGCATCCGCTCCAGCGCCGGATAGATGTTGCGGATTTCGGTGACGCCCGACGCCGAGTTCGTGGTTGCGCCCGCGGGGTAGAGCTTGGCGGCGATCCACACGCCTTCCTCGAACCCGCGCGCGAGCTCGCCGGGGTTGGTTTCATCGGTGAGGTAACAGGTCATCAGCGGAATAAACCCCGGCCCCGCCGCCTCGACGATCCGATCGCGATAGGCCGCCGCCGCCACGGCCGTCGTCACGGGCGGCACCAGGTTCGGCATGACGATCGCCCGAGCGAACTGCCGCGCGGTGTAAGGCGCGACCGCGCGCAGCATGTCGCCGTCGCGCAAATGGACGTGCCAGTCGTCGGGACGGCGGATGGTCAGCGTTTGCGATGCCACGCCGCGCTCCCTAACTGAGAGCCATGGCCGCTACCACCCTGACTGACCGCGCCGTCGTCCGGCTCTCCGGAGAGGACGTGCATGGGTTCGTGCAGGGGCTGGTCACAAGCGACGTGAGCGGCGCGCTCCCGGTCTGGGCGGGGCTTCTGACGCCGCAGGGCAAGTGCCTGTTCGATTTCCTCGTGTGGAGCGATGGCGAGGCTCTGCTCCTCGACTGCGAAGCGGATGCCGCCGGCGACCTGATCAAGCGCCTGTCGATCTACCGCCTTCGCCGGAAGATCGCGATCGCGCGCGACGACGCGCTGGCGGTGCATTGGTCGAACGATGGCGGAGAGGGCGTGCCGGACCCGCGGTTGCCCGCGCTCGGCAATCGCTGGCTCGCCTCGGCGGACGAAGCCGCAAGCGGCTGGCTCGAGCACCGGCTGCGCCTCGGCGTGTGCGAAGGGCGCGCCGAGCTCGGCGATCTCCTGTGGCTCGAATGCAATGCCGCCGAGCTGAACGGAGTCAGCTTCACCAAGGGCTGCTTCGTCGGCCAGGAGAACACCGCGCGCATGAACTGGCGGCAGAAGATCAACCGGCGGCTGGTGGTGGTGCCGACGACGGAGAAGGGGCCGCGCACGCGCATCGTCCATGAAAATCTCGGCCTGGCGGTTGAGCACCGCCGCGTCGATGACCTAGACGGGGCCATGATCCCCGACTGGCTGGCGCCCGCGCTGGCGCCCGCCGCCCCTTGAGCTGGAGCATCATGAAGCGCCTTCCCCGTCTCGCCGCCGCATTTGCGCTCGTCGCCGCCGCGCCCGCACTAGCGGCTCCGAACCCGGACACGACCGTCGGCCAAATCGTCGCCAGTCCATCCTACCGCGCCGCGGTCGCTGCCTTCGATTCCGATCACGACCAATGGGTCGAGGACATCGTCGCGATCACGCAGATCGCCGCGCCGCCATTCAAGGAGGAGGCGCGCGCGAAAGCCTTCGCCGAGATGCTCCGCAAGCGCGGGCTCGACCCTAAGATCGACGAGGAAGGCAACGTGCTCGCGCTGCGCAAGGGGACGCAGCCCGGACCGGTCGTGGTCGTCGCGGCGCACCTCGACACCGTCTTTCCCGAAGGGACGGACGTCACCGTCCGCCGCGAGGGCACGAAGCTGATGGCCCCTGGCGTCGGCGACGACAGCGCCGGGCTCGCCACCCTGCTGGCGCTGATAGATGCGATGAACGCGGGCAAGGTCCAGACCCGCAGCGACATCCTCTTCGTCGGCGACGTCGGCGAGGAAGGGCTCGGCGATCTGCGCGGAGTCCGCCACCTCTTCACAAAGGGCGAGTACAAAGGCCGAATCGGGACCTTCTTCTCGCTCGACGGCGGCGGGCTCGATTCGATGACGACCGGCGGCACCGGATCGAAGCGCTACCGGGTCACGTTCAAGGGCCCAGGCGGGCACAGCTACGGCGCGTTCGGGATCGTCAACCCGATGGCCGCGCTCGCCCAGACCGTGACCGGGCTCTACAAGCTCAAGGTCCCGGCAAATCCCAAGACCACCTACAGCGCCAGCGTCGTCGGCGGCGGCACATCGGTCAACGCGATTCCTGCCGAGGTCTGGCTGCAGGTCGATATGCGTTCGGCCAGCGCTGCCGAGCTGGCGAAACTGGAGAAGCAGTTCCTGGCGATTGTTCCCAAGGCGGTCGCCGCGGAGAATGCCGTCAGGTCGACGAAGCCCGGCAAGATCTCGGCCGAGTTGAAGCCGATCGGCGATCGCCCCGCCGGCCACACCGACCCCAACGCCGACATCGTCCGCTTCGCCGAGGCCGCCTTCCACTCCGAAGGAATCAACGTGAAGAAAGGCACGTCCTCCACCGATTCCAACATCCCGATGAGCCTCGGCATTCCCGCGATCACCATGGGCCACATCGCCGAGGGCGGCCGGGCCCATTCGCCGGACGAATGGATCGACACCGCCAAGGCGCCCAACCTCAAGCTGAAGCGCATCCTGCTGGCCACGATCCTGGCGGCCGCGGGGATGCCCTAGTCGAGCACTGCGTAGGCGCGGACGGGGAAGGTTCCCATTCCGCGTACCTTGGGCGGCACTGCGGAAAATCGGAAGCCCTGATCGGGCAGCTGGCCAAGGCCGGTCATATGCTCGCAGATCGGGATGTCAGCGCCGAGCAGCCTGCTGTGCACCGGCCGGGCACGCACGCGCGTGTCGTCGATATTGTTGCTGTCGATCCCGACCAGGGCTGCGCCATTCTCGATCAGCCAGCCGGCGGCAGCCGCTGTGAGGAATGGGTGGTTCTCGCCGTAACGCTTCGTCCTCCAGTGCCGGTCCCAGCCGGTTTGGATCAGCACCGCCTTGCCGCGCAGGTCGAGCCCTTGAAAGGCCGGCGCGTCGACGGCGATGCCGTCCTCCCACGGCTGGCGCACGACGATGGCGGGAAGATCGGCGAGCGACGAAAGCCGCAGATCGGCAAGGTCCCTGCCCTCGGCGTAGCGGTGGAACGGCGAATCCAGATAGGTGCCGGTGTTCGCGACCATGTCGATGCGGCCGATCTGGAAGCTCGATCCGTCGTCATAGTTCGCGGCCGAGCCCTCGCGGGTCCAGAAGTCGCAGATCTGGGGACCGGGCAGGCCGGGATAGGTCGTCATGCCATGTTCGATCACATGGCTGAGGTCGACGATCTTCTTCTCCTGATGATCCGCCATGATGCGATCGCTCCGATGAGCAGCCAAAGCACGTTCAGCACGGCCGAGGGAAGCGCCCCGTGCCACCAGCCGTTGATCACGAACCCCGCCGCGCCGACGACGTTCATCGCCTGATAGACGATCGACTGCCCCGTCAGCCGCCCGGCCGAGAGGAACAAATAAGCCAGCAGGATCAGAACCGCTCCGCCCCAGCCTGCAATCTCGACCGCCCAGCGGGCGAGGTCCCAGGCAGGGAGGCCGATCACGCAGCCGCGAGCTTCCGAAGCACGTAATGCAGGATGCCGCCCGAGCGGAAATATTCGAGCTCGTTGTAGGTGTCGATGCGGCAGCGGGCGGTGAAGCTGAACTCCTCGCCGTCGTCGGGAGTGACCGTCACCTGCACGTCCTGGCGCGGCTCGATTCCGGCGATTCCCGTGATCGTATATTTCTCGCGGCCGGTGAGGCCGTGAGTCGCGGCGCTTTCGCCGTCCCTGAACTGGAGCGGGAGCACGCCCATTCCGACGAGGTTCGATCGGTGGATCCGCTCGAAGCTCTCGGCGATCACCGCGCCGACTCCGAGCAGGACGGTCCCCTTCGCCGCCCAGTCGCGCGAACTTCCGGTTCCATATTCCTTGCCGGCGATCACGACGAGCGGGCGGCAGTCCTGCTTGTAGAGCATCGCCGCGTCGTAGATCGGCATGGTCTCGCCGGTCGGCGCATAGCGGGTGAAGCCGCCCTCGACATCGTCGAGCATCCGGTTGCGGATCCGGATGTTGGCGAAGGTGCCGCGCATCATCACTTCATGGTTGCCGCGGCGCGATCCGTAGCTGTTGAACTGCCCCCGGCTGACCCCGTGCTCCATCAGGTAGCGGCCCGCCGGGCTGTCCGGCTTGATCGCTCCGGCCGGCGAGATGTGGTCGGTGGTGATCGAATCGCCGAAGATCGCCAGCGGCCGCGCGCGCTCGATGTCGGCGAGCGTCCTCGGCTCCATCGTCATTCCGGTGAAGTAAGGCGGGTTCTGGATATAGGTCGATAGCGCGGGCCAGGCGTAGGTGTCGCCGCCGGTGACCTCGATCGCGCGCCAGCGATCGTCGCCGTGATAGACATCGGCATAGCGCCGGCGGAACATCTCCGAATGGACGTGCGCGTCGATCAGCTCCCGGATCTCCTCGTTCGAAGGCCAGATGTCCTTGAGGAACACCGGCTCGCCGTTCGAGGCGGTGCCGATCGGCTCGTTGACCATGTCGGAGCGGACGGTGCCCTTCAGCGCATAAGCGACCACCAGCGGCGGCGAAGCGAGGTAATTGGCGCGGCAGTCGGGCGAAACCCGGCCTTCGAAATTGCGGTTTCCCGACAGGACGCTGACCGCGACGAGGTCGTTGTCATTGATCGCCTTGCTGATCGGCTCGGCGAGTGGACCGGAGTTGCCGATGCATGTTGTGCAGCCATAGCCGACAAGGTCGAAGCCGAGCGCGTTGAGATCCTCGCTAAGGCCGCTTTCGTTGAGATAGTCGGTCACCACCTGGCTGCCGGGCGCCAGGCTGGTCTTGACCCACGGCTTGGGCATCAGGCCCTTCGCGCGGGCTTTGCGCGCGACCAGGCCGGCGGCGACCAGGACCGACGGGTTCGACGTGTTGGTGCAGCTGGTGATCGCGGCGATGGCGACGTCGCCATTGCCGAAATCGAATTCCTCCCCGCTGATCTTGACGCGCGGCTCGTTCGCCTTGTGATAGGTGCCGTCGAGCTCGGCGTTGAACTGTTCGTCCAGCTCGCTCAGAAGCACCCGGTCCTGCGGCCGCTTGGGGCCGGCGAGCGAAGGCTCGATCGAGGCCATGTCGAGCTCGAGCGTGTCGGTGAACAAGGGCTCGGCGGTGTCCGCTCCCCGCCACAGGCCCTGCGCCTGCGCATAAGCGCGAACCAGCGCGATCTGGTGCTCGTCGCGGCCGGTGAGACGCAGGTAATCGGCCGTGCGCTCGTCGATCGGGAAGAATCCGCACGTCGCTCCATATTCGGGCGCCATGTTGGCGATGGTCGCGCGGTCCGCGAGCGGCAGATTGTCGAGGCCCGGCCCGTAGAATTCGACGAAGCGGCCGACGACGCCCTTCTGGCGGAGCATTTGCGTGACCGTGAGCACGAGGTCGGTCGCGGTGATCCCTTCGCGCAGCACGCCCGACAGCCGGAAGCCGACGACTTCGGGGATCAGCATGCTGACCGGCTGGCCGAGCATCGCCGCCTCGGCCTCGATCCCGCCGACCCCCCAGCCGAGCACGCCGAGGCCGTTGACCATGGTCGTATGGCTGTCGGTGCCGACCAGAGTATCGGGATAGGCGAGCGTGTCGCCGTTCGAATCCTGATCCGTCCAGACGCACCGGGCGATATGCTCCAGGTTGACCTGGTGGCAGATGCCGGTGCCCGGCGGCACGACCTTGAAATTGTCGAATGCGGACGCGCCCCATTTGAGGAACTCGTAGCGCTCGCCGTTGCGTTCATATTCGAATTCGACGTTCTTCTCGAACGCCTTCGGAGTGCCGAACTCGTCGACCATCACGCTGTGATCGATGATGAGGTGCACGGGCACGAGCGGGTTGATCTTCTGCGGGTCGCCGCCGAGGCCCGCCATGGCGTCGCGCATCGCGGCGAGGTCGACGACCGCGGGGACGCCGGTGAAATCCTGCATCAGGACGCGCGCCGGCCGGTACTGGATCTCGCGGTTGATCCTGCGCTCCTTGAGCCATCCGACCATCGCCTGGAGGTCTTCGCGGGTGACCGTTTCCCCGTCCTCGAAGCGCAGCAGGTTCTCGAGCAGGACCTTCATCGAGAAGGGCAGCCGGCCGACGTCGCCGAGCGTCTCGCCGGCCTTGGCCAGCGAATAATAGGAATAGGTCTTCCCCTCGACCTCGAAAGTCGAGCGGGTGCGGAGGCTGTCCTGGCCGGTGGGGATCATCGCTGTCCTTTTAGACTTCGAGCGCGCGGCGGAAATTCGCCGCCAATGGGGGCTACAGGCCATTAGCAATCCGCTCCGGCACCGGCAAATCAGCCGCCCCGCTCAAGCATTTGCGGTGAGTCGAACGGCCGTCGGGGCGGGCCGCGCCCGCCGCCCTCCACATCGTCTCGCGGGCGCAATAACCTTGGATTTGCGAGAAAATCAGGGAAGGAGAGCATAGTGACGGGCGAGGCTCACGACAGCGACTATTTCCGCCAGCGCGCCGCCGAGGCGCGGGCAGCCGCCCGCTCGAAAGGGCGGGGCGAGCAGGCGGCGGTCGCTGGCGAACTGGCGCTTGCCTACGCCGCGCTTGCCCGCCGCCGCGCCGCCGCCGATGCCGAGGCGCTGATCGCGGAAGTCCCGCCGGCCGAAATGGTTTAGATCCAGCCCCTCTTCTTGAAATACAGATAGGGTCCGACGGCCGTCACGAACATCAGGCCGAGCGAGAGCGGATAGCCGTAGCGCCAGTTCAGCTCGGGCATGTAATGGAAATTCATCCCGAAAATGCCCGCGACGAGCGTCGGCGGAAGGAAGATCACCGCCGCCCATGAAAAGAGCTTCATCGCCGCATTCTGCTCGATGCTGATCAGCCCCAGCGACGCGTCGAGCAGGAAGGTGAGATTGTCCGACAGGAAGCTCGAATGCTCGCTCAGCGAGCTGACGTCGGTCGTGAGGCTGGTCAGATGGTGGCGAAGCTCGGCGTGGTTCTCGTCGTGGACAAGGTTCGAGCCGCCGAGGAAGCTCAGCATTCGAAAGGTGCTCACCGCGGAATAGCGGATTTTGGTGAGCAAGGTCTGCATCCGGCCGATGCTCGTCAGAAGTGCGGTCAGCTTCTCGGCCGGGATTCGGCGCTGGTCCTGCTGCTCCTGGAAAATCTCCTGCGACAGATTTTCCATCTTGGCGCTGACGACCTCGATCTCGTCAGCTAAGCGATCGATGATCGCGTCGAGCAGGCGCACCAGCGCGGTCGGTCCGTCGCGCACCAGTTCGGGGTCGCGCCGCGCATGGTTCTCGAAGGTGCGCACCGGCTTGGGAGTCGCATAGCGGATGGTGACCAGCCGCTTCTGCGCAAGCACGAAGCCGATGGGGGTCGTCGTCGGATGCGCCTCGTCGACGCCGCGAAGCGCGCTCACCGTCATGTAGAGCGCATTGTTCTTTTCGTAGAGGCGGCTCGACGGCTCGATCTCGGACATCTCGTCCTGGGTCGGGACGTTCACGCCGATGCAGCGCTCGACGAGCTTCTCTTCTTCATGCGTCGGCTCTTCGAGGTCGATCCAGGTCGCATCGTCGGGAATCCGCTCGAGCTTGGGGTCGATGACCTCGCCCTCGCATCCCGGACCGTAAGCGCGCAGCATCGCGCTTCTGTCCAATGAACGGCAGTTCTTTGCAAGCATTCGCGTCATTGCGAGCGCAGCGAAGCAATCCAGCGTGCGTGTGAACTGGATTGCTTCGTCGCTGGGCTCCTCGCAATGACGGGCTGTGTACAATCGCCGCACGATCGTCTTGGCTCTCGTCGTCTTCGCGCTTGCGGCTGCCATCCTGCTCGCGATGGGCCGGCATCCGATCTGCACCTGCGGGAGCATCGACCTGTGGGTGGGCGGGCGCGACAGCCCGCGGACCAGCCAGATGCTCGCCGACTGGTACAGCCTCAGCCATATCGTCCACGGCCTCATTTTCTATGCGGCGCTGTGGCTCATCTTCCGCGGCTGCCCCGTCGCACGGCGGTTTCTCGTCGCGTTGATCGTCGAGGCAAGCTGGGAAGTGATCGAGAACACGCCGATGGTGATCGACCGCTACCGCGAGACGACCGCCGCGCTCGGCTACACGGGCGATAGCGTGCTCAACTCGATGTCGGACATCGCCATGATGTGCGTCGGCTTCCTCGCGGCACGAAGGCTGCCGCTCTGGGCCTCGGTCCTGCTTCTCCTCGCGCTCGAGGTGATTCCGCTGTTCGTCATCCGGGACAATCTTGCGCTCAACATCTGGAACCTGCTCGCGCCCAACGCCCAGGTCGCGGCCTGGCAGGCGGGCGGCTGAGGGCACGATTCCGCAGCACGCGCATTGATACCGCCAACCCCGCGCTTACGAGAGGACCGCCCGTGAAGTTCGCAATCTTTTTGTGTCCCGCCGTGCTGATGGTCGCCGCGGTTCCCGCGCAGGCGGGCGAAGTGTTCGGCGGAGTCTACGCCCACGACGTCAAGCTGCCGACCGACAAGAGCGGAGTCGAAGGCGGGGCGGACCTGATGCTCGGTTATCGCGGCGGTGCGATCGGCCACACGCCGATCCAGCCCTATGTCTTCGGCGCGCTCAACACCGCAGGCGACACCAGCTACGCCGCGGTCGGCCTGTCGGCGAAATTCGGGCGCAGTCTCTACTTCCGCCCGGGCCTGGGAATTGCGATCCACAACGGGTCGGCGAAGAAATTCCAGGATCTCTCGAACGACGAGATCGAGCTCGGAAGCCGCGTGCTTTTCGAGCCCGAAGTCGCGGTCGGCGCGCAGGTCAACAATCGCCTCAGCATCGAAGCGAGCTGGGTCCACATGAGCCACGCGCAGTTGTTCGGCCGCCAGAATCCCGGCATCGACAATCTCGGGCTGCGGGTGAATTTGGCTCTGTGAGCTTTCCCCTCCCTGCAAGGGAGGGGCTAGGGGTGGGTCCTTCTGAAGCCGCTCGATGCGGCTGAAGAAGCGCGTTCGAGGGCATTGAGCCCTCTCACGCGCACCCACCCTCAATCCCTCCCTTGCAGGGAGGGAAGGCTTTCACAGCCCCACCATCCCCTCGGGCTTAACGACGCGGTCGAACGTCTCCTCGTCGACCAGCCCGAGCTCGAGCCCGGCTTCCTTCAGCGTCTTGCCGGTCTTGTGCGCATGCTTGGCGATGCTCGCGGCATTGTCATAGCCGATCTCGGGCGCGAGCGCGGTGACCAGCATCAGCGAGCGGTACATCAGCTCGTTGATCCGTTCGATGTTGGGCTCGGCGCCGTCGAGCATCCGGGCGGTGAAGCTTTCCATGCCGGTCGACAGCAGGTTGATCGAGCGGATCACGTTCGCCCCGATCAGCGGCTTGAAGACATTGAGCTCCATATGGCCCTGCATCCCGCCGACGCTCACTGCGACGTGATTGCCCATCACCTGGGCCGCGACCATGGTCAGCATCTCGGCCTGGGTCGGGTTGACCTTGCCGGGCATGATCGAGCTTCCAGGCTCGTTCTCTGGCAGCTTCAGCTCGCCGAGCCCGCAGCGCGGCCCCGAACCGAGCAGGCGGATGTCGTTGGCGATCTTGGTCAGCGCGACGGCGATGACGTTGAGCACGCCCGACAGCTCGACGAGCGTATCGTGCGCGGCAAGTTCGGCGAACTTGTTGGGCGCGGAAGTGAACGGCAGCCGGGTGAGGTTGGCGACTTCCTTGGCGAAATCGTCGCCAAAGCCCTTCGGCGCGTTGAGGCCCGTGCCTACCGCCGTCCCGCCCTGCGCCAGCCGCATCAGCCGCGGAAGCACGCCTTCTACCCGAGCGATGCAATCCTCGACCTGCGCTGCGTACCCTGAAAATTCCTGGCCCAGCGTCAGCGGAGTCGCGTCCTGCAGATGCGTCCGCCCGATCTTCACGATCTCGTCCCAGCGCCGCGACTGCTCCGCCAGGCGCGCGTGGATCGTCCTCAGCGCCGGAAGCAGCCGACGGTGGACCGCCATTCCAGCCGCGATGTGCATCGCGGTCGGGAAGCTGTCGTTGGACGACTGGCTCTTGTTGACATGGTCGTTGGGGTGGACCGGCTCCTTCCCGCCGCGCTTGCCGGTCAGGATCTCGTTGGCCCGCCCCGCGATCACCTCGTTGGCGTTCATGTTCGATTGGGTGCCCGACCCGGTCTGCCAGATCACGAGCGGGAATTGCCCGTCGAGGTCGCCGCGCGCGACCTCCCCGGCCGCCTGCTGGATCACCTCGGCAATCTTGGGGTCGAGCCCGCCGATCCGCGCATTCACCCGCGCCGCGGCCTGCTTGATGATCCCCAGCGCGTGGACGATCTCGAGCGGCATCTGCTCGCGCGGGCCAAACGGAAAGTTCTCGATCGACCGCTCGGTCTGAGCGCCCCAGTAAGCGTCGGCGGGGACCTCGATCGGCCCGAAGCTGTCGTTCTCGGTGCGCGTGGCGGTGCTTGGCATGGTCCCTCTTCGGCCGTCATTGCGAGGAGCGTCAGCGACGCGGCAATCCAGACCGGCTGGATCGCTTCGCTACGCTCGCGATGACGCGCTCCTGTTATTTTTTGCGGGTAAAGTCCACGCTGACGACGTTGGAACCGTCCTCCTTGCCCTCGGCCTTGGCCTCGGCTTCGGGAGCGTCGTTCTCGGCTTCCTCATGCTCCTCGGCCGGCACTTCTTCGTCGCTGGCATGGAACGTCAAAGCGAACTCGACCGCGGGGTCGTGGAACTGGGTGACGGCCGCGAACGGCACGTGAAGAGTCGCGGGCACCCCGCCGAACGACAGCCCGACCGAAAAGGCGTCCTCCTCGACCTTGAGGTCCCAGAAGCGGTGCTGGATGACGATCGTCATATCGTCCGGGAAGCGCTCGAGCAGGTGCTTGGGGATGGAGACTCCCGGCGCCCTTGTCTTGAAGGTGATGTAGAAATGATGCTCGCCAGGGAGCGTGCCCGTCGCCTCGACCTCGCCGAGCACCCGCCCGACGACCGCGCGAAGCGCGTCCTGCACGATCTCGTCGTACGGGATCAGGCTTTCGGGGGTCTCGTCGCTCATCGCCTCAGGTGGTAGCGAGCGCGTGAGCACGGTCAAGCGGAGTCCGCCATGCCCATCGACGCGACGCAACCCTATGACGACACGAACATCTTTGCCCGCATCCTGCGCGGGGAGCTGCCTTGCAATAAGGTGTACGAGGACGACCATGTGCTCGCATTCCGCGACATCAACCCGCTCGCGCCGACGCACATCCTCGTGATCCCGAAGGGCTCCCACGTCTCCTGGGACGATTTCTCGGAGAAAGGCTCGGACGAGGAGATCGCCGCGTTCGTCCGGGCGGTGGGCAAGATCGCGCGCGACGCCGGGCTGGTGGAGGACGGCTACCGGCTGCTCGCCAATGTCGGCATGAACTCGGGTCAGGAGGTGCCGCACCTACATGCGCACATCTTCGCCGGGCGGCCCCTCGGCCCGATGCTCGTCCGCTAGGCCGGCTATCGAAAGAGGATTGCCCTCACGGCATGAGCCGTTAGGTTCCGGCCCAATGTTTTTGTGAGGGGAGTTTTCATGGCGACCATAGCACCGCGCACCACGGGCCGGGGCCGGATCAAGCCGCTCGACGACATCCTTGCGACCGCGGAGAAAAAGGGGCTCAAGCGATCGCTCGGCGCCTTCCAGCTGACGCTGCTCGGGATCGGCGCGGTCATCGGAACCGGGATCTTCGTTCTGACCGCCACCGCGGCGCAGAAGGCCGGCCCGGGCATGATGGTCAGCTTCATCGTCGCGGGCGCGGTCTGCGCGGTCGCCGCGCTCTGCTACTCCGAGCTTGCCTCGATGGTCCCCGTGGCCGGCTCCGCCTACACTTACTCCTACGCGGTGATGGGCGAGATGATGGCGTGGATGGTCGGCTGGGCGCTGATCCTCGAATATGCGCTCGGGGCGAGCGCGGTCGCGGTCGGCTGGTCCGGCTTCATGAGCGGACTTCTCGATTCGGTCGGGGTCCACATACCCCATGCGTTGAAGGTGGGCCCGCCGATCCAGTGGGGCTTCCTCCAGGGCGGCGAGATCGGCGGCGTGTTCAACCTGCCGGCGGTCCTCGTCGTCGCGTTCGTCACCACCCTGCTCGTCATCGGCACCAAGGAAAGCGCCACCTTCAATGCCGTCCTGGTCTGCATCAAAGTGGCGGCGCTGACCCTATTCCTGATCATCACGCTTCCGATGGTCAGCGGCCACGCGGCGAACTTCGAGCCGTTCGCGCCGCGCGGCTGGGGCAACCCCTTGAGCTCGTCGGGCACCGGGATCCTCGGCGCGGCGGCCTCGATCTTTTTCGCCTACGTCGGGTTCGACGCGGTCTCGACCGCGGCCGAGGAGACCAAGAACCCGCAGCGAAACGTTCCGATCGGGCTGATCGGAAGCCTGATGATCTGCACCGTCTTCTACCTGCTCGTGTCGGCGGGCGTGGTCGGCGCCTATGGCGCGCAGCCGCTGATGGATCCAGCGACCGGCCTCGCCTTCAAGGAAGGTTCGCCCGAGCTCTATGCTTCGGCCGCCTGCCAGGCCGCCAACGCGCCCACGGTCTGCTCGAAGGAAGCGCTCGCGCACATCCTCCGCCAGGTCTCCAACCCGCTGTTCGGCAACCTCGTCGGGCTTGCGGCCGCACTTGCGCTCCCGTCCGTCGTGTTGCTGATGATGTACGGCCAGACGCGCATCTTCTTCGTCATGGCGCGCGACGGCCTGCTCCCCGAGCGCCTCTCGACCGTCCACGAGAAGTTCCGCACGCCTTACATCGTGACGATCGTGACGGGCGTCTTCGTGGCGATCGCCGCGGCCTTCCTGCCAGTCGGAACGCTGGCCGATTATTCCAACGCCGGCACGCTCTTCGCCTTCGCGATGGTCTCGCTCGCCGTGATGATCCTGCGCAAGAAGGACCCGAACCGGCCGCGGCCGTTCCGCACTCCTGCGATCTACATCGTCGCTCCGCTGTCGATCGCCGGCTGCCTTCTCCTGTTCGTCAATCTGAACATGGAATCGAAGCTGCTGTTCGTCAGCTGGACCGTGATCGGCCTCGTCGTCTACTTCCTCTACGGCTACCGCCACAGCAACGTCGGACGCGGCATCGTCGATGTGCCGGAGGTCGCGGCGGACGCTCCTGGATCGGTCGGCATCGCGCCGATGCCGGGGGCTCCGGTGCCGCCCGACGATCTCGGCGAGCGCGACTAGTCGAGAAGGTCGGCGGCGAGCGCCCTGAGGTCCGCCTCGGGGCGCGCTCCATAATGCTGGATGACCTCGGCGGCGGCGACCGCGCCCAGCCGCAGCGAGCGCTCCAGTGTCTTGCCCGTCGCATATCCGAACAGGAAGCCGGCGGCGAACAGATCGCCGGCGCCGGTGGTGTCGACGACTTCGCCGACCGGCTCGGCGCTCACGTCGATCCGCTGCTCCCCGCGAACCGCAAGCGCGCCGGCGGCTCCGCGCGTCACCACCAGGGTCTCCACCTTCGAAGCGATCGCATCCACCGCCGTGTCGAGGTGCGGGACGGCGGCCATCGCCAGGATTTCCGCCTCGTTGGCGAACAAAATGTCGATCCGGCCCTGATCGATCAGCGCGGTGAAGCCTTCACGGTGGCGCTCGACGCAGAACAGGTCCGACAGGCTGAACGCGATCTTCCGTCCCGCCTGGCGGGCGATCTCGATCGCCCGCACCATCGCGAAGCGCGGGGTCTCGGGATCCCACAGATAGCCTTCAAGGTAGAGAATCGCCGAAGCGCGGATCTGCTCGTCGTCGAGCACATCGGCCGCAAGCTCCTGCGCCGCGCCGAGGAAGGTGTTCATGGTGCGGTGCCCATCGGGCGTGACCAGGATCATGGAACGCGCGGTGGGCACTCCGACATCGACCGGCGGGGTCGTAAATTCGACGCCGGCAGCCGTCAGATCGTGGATGTAGAATTCGCCGAGCTGGTCGGGCGCGACCTGGCCAACGAAGCCCGCGCGTCCGCCGAGCGCCGAGATGCCCGCGGCCGTGTTCCCCGCACAGCCGCCGCTGACCTCGCGCGCCGGCTGCATATGGTCGTACAGCCGCTTCGCTTCCTCCGCATCGACCAGCCGCATCGAATCCTTGGTCAGCCCCTCGGCGATCAGGAATTCGTCGGACGCATCGGCGATCACGTCGACGATGGCGTTGCCGATGCACAGGACGTCGAGGCGCGGGTCGGTCATGAAAGCTCCGGTAAGGGCGGGAAAGCCGCGCGCCTAGCGGCCCATTATGTGCGCGGCAACCTTGCCTCCGATAACGCGCGCGGGCATTCCTCGCTGATGCGTCGCTTGTTTCTCGCTTCCGCTCTGCTTCTCGCCGGCTGCGCCACGCGGCCGGTGCAGCCGCCGCCTGCGCCGGTGCAGACCGTTCAGCCTCGGCCCGCGCAGCGCCAGGTGACGCGCCTCACGGGCATGACGACGCGCGACCTGACGGCCCATTTCGGACGCCCCGCGCTCCAGGTCCAGGAAGGGGGCAGCCTCAAGCTCCAGTTCCGTGGGCGATATTGCGTGCTCGACGCCTATCTCTACCCCGGGCAGAACGGCGCTCTCGTGGTGACCCATGTCGACACGCGGCTTCCGACCGGCGTCGACACCGATCAGGCGACCTGCATCTCCGCGCTCGAATATCCGAGCTGAGCCAGCGCCCATTCCGCGGCCTCGGCGATCACCGGGTCGGGATCGGCGAGGTGGGGCGCGATCGAGGGCACAAGCGCGCCGTCGCCGCTGTTGCCGGCGGCGATCAGGCAGTTTCGGATCATCCGCTTCACGCCGATGCGCTTGATCGGCGATCCGGCGAACATCTCGCGGAACGAGGCGTCGTCGAGGGCCAGCAAATCGGCGAGCCTTGGAGCCGCGAGCTCGGCGCGCGGAAGGAAGGCGCGGTTGGCCGCCGCCGCATCGGCGAAGCGGTTCCACGGACAGACGGCGAGGCAGTCGTCGCAGCCGTAGATTCGGTTGCCCATGCCGCTCCGGAGCTCCTCCGGGATGGCGCCCTCATGCTCGATCGTAAGGTAGGAGATGCAGCGACGCGCATCGATCCGGTGCGGACCGAGGAATGCCTGCGTCGGGCAGGCGTCGAGACAGCGCGAGCAGGTCCCGCAATGCTGCCCCTGGCCTGCGGGCGCGTCGGGCTCGAGCTCCAGGCTCGTCAGGATCACGCCGAGGAACAGCCAGCTGCCATGCTCGCGGCTGACGAGGTTGGTGTGCTTGCCCTGCCAGCCGATCCCCGCCGCCTGGGCGAGCGGCTTCTCCATCACCGGCGCGGTGTCGACGAAGACCTTAAGGTCGGATGGGGCCTCTTCGACGATGAACCGCGCCAGCGCCTTCAGCGCCTTCTTGACCGTCTTGTGATAGTCGCCGCCCTGCGCATAGACCGAGATGCGCGCGAGGTCCGGCCGCTCGGCGAGCGCGAGCGGGTCCGAAGCCGGCGCATAGCTCATCCCGAGGGCGATCGCCGACTTCGCGTCCGGCCACAGAGCGAGCGGCGACACGCGGTGGTGCGCGCGCTCGTCCATCCACCCCATCGAGCCGTGGTGCCCGGCCTCGAGCCAGCGCCTGAGGTCCAGCCCGGCGGCATCGGCGGCGTCCGCGCGCGTGAAGCCGCAAGCCGCGAAGCCGAGCTCCGCCGCTTTGACCCTTATTGCTTCCTCAAGGCTTTGCGTCTTATCCACGTCGGCCACCTACACCGTTCGCCCTGAGCTTGTCGAAGGGCTGCCGTTGTTTTCTCTAGGAAAATCAGTGCTTCGACAACGGACGCAAACGCATCGTTCCCCAAACGATGCTGGTTTGCGCCGTCAGCACGAACGGACCGATGAGAGCCTTGCAGTCGAGGCGGTGAACCTCGTCAAGGATTTCGGCGACACGCGCGCCGTCGACGGGGTCAGCCTCAGCGTCCCGACCGGCTCGATCTACGGGCTTCTCGGACCCAACGGCGCCGGCAAGACCACCATTTTGCGCATGCTGATCGGGATCATCGACCCGTCGAGCGGGACCCGGCGGATCCTCGGCCGAGAGCACCCGCTCGATGCGGCGCAGGAGGTCGGCTACCTGCCCGAAGAGCGCGGGCTCTATCCGGCGATGCACGCGCGCGACGCCATTGCGTTCATGGGGGCGCTTCGCGGAGTCCCGCTCGCCGAAGGCCGGCGGCGCGCCGACACGCTGCTCCAGGAGCATAATCTCGGCGACTGGGCCAGAAAGCCGATCCGGACATTGTCCAAGGGCATGGCGCAGACCGTTCAGCTGCTCGGCACCATCCTCCACCGCCCGCGCCTGATCGTGCTCGACGAACCCTTCGCCGGGCTCGACGCGATCAACCAGGGCCGTCTCGAGGAGCTCATTCGCCGCGAGACCCGCGCCGGGGCGACGGTCATCTTCTCGACCCACGTCATCGCCCATGCCGAGCGGCTGTGCGAGCGCGTCGCGATCATCGCCAAGGGCAGGGTCGCCTTCGACGGCCGGGTCGACGAAGCGCGCTCGCAGCTTCGCCCGATCGTCCGCCTCCGCACCCGCGCCAGCGACGGCGAGTGGCGCTCGGCCATCCCCGCCGGCGCCCGGCGAGAAGGCGACGAATGGGTGTTCGAGCTTCCTGACGGAGGTCCCGAGCCGCTTCTGAAGGCGCTGATCGACGGCGGCGCGGGCATCGAGACGCTCGCCATCGAGCGGCCCGGCCTCCACGACGCCTTCGTCGCCATCGCCGGCGACAAGGCCGCGGCCGAGATGGGGCAGGAGCAGGTGCAATGATGCGCTTCCTTCGCTCGAGCTTCGTGATCGCGCGGCGCGATTTCAGCGCGACCGTCCTATCCAAGGCGTTCATCTTCTTCCTGCTCGGGCCGCTCTTCCCGCTTCTTCTCGGCGGCGTGTTCGGCGGGATCGGGGCTCGCGTCGCGACGCAGGCCGAGCGCCCCGTCGTCGCAGTCGTCTCCAGCGAGAGCGATTTCGACCGGCTCTCCAAGGCGCGCGCGCAGCTGGCGCAGGCGCTCACCGACGATGCGGTGGTGAGGCTCGTCTATTACGCTCCGGAGCCGGACCCCGCCGCGCAACAGAAGCACCTGCTCGCGAGCCAGTCGCCGCCGGTTCGCGCGGTGCTGACCGGCGGCCTCGACCGCCCCAACCTGACCGGAGCCGTCGCAGGGGACGCGGGCACCCTTGGCCAGCTGCGCCTGATCGTCGCCAATGCGCGCGCGCCCACCGAAGAGGCGCCGGCGAGCATCATGGTGACCAATGTCCACAACTCGTCGGGATCGCTCGCGAAGGAGCGCGCGCTGACCGCGCAGATCGGCGAGATGCTTCTGTTCTTCCTCACCATCCTGCTCTCCGGCATGCTGCTCAGCCAGCTGATCGAGGAGAAATCCAACAAGATCATCGAGGTGATCGCCGCCGCGGTGCCGATCGACGCGCTCTTCGTCGGCAAGCTGTTCGCGATGCTCGCGGCCTCGGTCGTCGGAATCGTCGTCTGGGTCAGCGCCGGGGCTCTGCTCATCCAGCTCGTCAAGCAGGGCGGAGTGTCCACGCTTCCGCCGCCGGCGCTCGGCTGGCCGGCCTTCCTTTTCCTCGGCGTGGTCTATTTCGCGATGAACTACCTGCTGCTCGGCGCTGCCTTCCTCACCATCGGTGCGCAGGCGTCGACGGTGCGCGAGGTGCAGACCATGTCGATGCCGGTAACCTTCGGCCAGGTGCTGATCTTCGGCTTCGCCTCGACGGCGATCGGCAATCCCGATTCGGGAAGCGCGCTGGCCGCCGCGATCTTCCCCTTGTCGTCGCCGATGGTGATGCTCGCCCGCGCCGCCGAGCAGCCCGACTGGTGGCCGCACTTGCTCGCCATTGCGTGGCAGGCGCTGTGGGTCGCGCTGATCCTCCATTTCGGCGCGCGGCTGTTCCGCAAGACGGTGCTGAAGTCCGGCCCGCGTACGCGTTGGTGGAAGCGCAAGTCCGTGGCATAAATCCGCCCGCACGGGGGGCTGTGTCATGATCCTGTTCAAACGCGTCGGGGATTCGTTCCGCCACATCGAAGACCGCGAATGGCTGCTGCTCGTCCTCGAGACGCTCGGCGTGCTCGTCGGAATCCTGCTCGCGTTCGAGCTTCAGGAGTGGGCGTCCAATCGGGCCGCCGCCGCGAAGCACGACGAAATGATGGACCGTCTGTTCGAGGAATCGGAACAGGACGTCGGGTCGCTACGCGAGATTCGCGACGTCTTGCTCGCGCAGAGCAAGGCGGAGGTCGACTTCGCGACCCAGCTCAGCGCCGGAAAATGCCCGCCGAAGGACAAGTGGTCCGCGGTCGGAACGGTTCAGATGCTCCCGTCGCTCGACGTTCCGCGATCCGTCTATACCGAGCTGATGGGATCCGGCGGGCTATCGTCGATTCCGGATCCGCGTGTCCGGAAAACGATCGCGCTGTTCAACTCGGAGCTGGCCTGGTCGGAAGGCCAGATCGATTATTTCAGGGGACACAGGCCCGACCCGGTCCCGACCTCCGATCGAAGGGTCCGGCTCCGCTATGATCCGAGCGCCGACGAGCCCGAGGTGGCCGAATACGACCGGGCCGCGCTCTGCGCCGATCCGGCTTTCCGCAATGAGATGGTCAGCTCGGCGCGCAACCACAGGGTATTCGCCAACTATCACGACGGCGTGACCCAGTGGGCGATCACGATGTGCGGAGCGCTCGGCGAGAGCCTCGGACGCCGCTGCGAGCCAGCATTCGGCGGGCCGCTCAAAGGCGAGGATGTCGCGACACTCAAGAAGGCGATCGCGAGGATGCACAAGCCCGCTTAGCCGATCGCCTCGCGCGCCATCTCGGTCAGCTTCGCCATCAGCGCCCGGTGCGGGAAGGGGCCGTGGCTGATCCTCGCCACGCCCGCGTCGGCCCAGAGCTTCCTGTCCGGCGCGCCCGGGAAGGCGATGACGTTGAGCGGCAGCGGCACCTCGCGCACCACGCGCTCGATCTGCACGGGGTCTGACAGGCGGGGCACGAAGAACCCGCTCGCGCCCGCGTCGGCGAACGCCTTGCCGCGCTCCACCACCTGATCGATCAGCGCATCGTCATGGGTTTGCGTCTTCAGGAACAGGTCGGTGCGCGCGTTGATGTAGAAATCCTCGCCGACCGCACTCCGGATCGCCGAAATGCGCTTCACCTGCAGATCGAGCGGGTGAAGCCCCTCGCCGCCGATGATCTGGTCCTCGAAGTTGCATCCGACGGCCCCGGTCTCCTTCAGCCCCGCGACGTTCGCTCCGCCCTCCTCCGGGTCGGTCGAATAAGCGCTCTCGAAATCGACCGTCAGCGGCAGGTCGACCGCCTCGACGATTCGCTTTGCATTGGCGAAGACGAAATCGAGCGGGACCTGCTGGGCATCGCCGAATCCCGATGCATCGCCGACCGGATGGCTGCCCGTCGCCAGCGCCCCGGCGCCCGCGGCGGCGACCGCCTGCGCGCTCCCGACGTCCCAGATGTTGTAGAGGATCACGGGATCGCCCGGCACATGGAGCGCGGCGAATGTCTCGAACTTGCTGGCCATGAACAGCCGCTAGTCCCGTGGGCCGCGCCGCGCAATCGCTGGCGCCCGGCTGCGCGAAGCTCTACATCGCGCCGCCATGCCAGCCGCGACGATCGACACGCCGGCGCTTCTCGAAGGGCTTTCCGAGGCCGCGTTCATCGCGTCGGAGTGGCGTGTGCTCTCCGCCAACGCCGCCGCCCGGACGCTCCTCGGAGGCGAGTTGGAAGGCGCTCCGCTCGATGCCGTCATCTCGCACCCGGCCGCGCTCGAAGCGTTGGAGCGGTGCGGAAGCGACGACGACGAGGAGGTCGAGCTGACCGGCCTCGACGGAACCCGCCGGGCGTGGCTGATGCGCACCGCGCGTCTTGCGGACGGCACCTGCCTGGTCCGCTTCGTCGACCGCAGCGAGGCGCGCGCCGCCGAGCAGATGCGCGTCGATTTCGTCGCCAACGCCAGCCACGAGCTGCGCACCCCGCTGTCGACCCTGATCGGCTATACCGAAACCTTGCGCGAGCAGGCCGACGAGATCGACCCCAATACCCGCGAGCGCTTCCTCGCCATCGTCCACGACGAGGCGCGCCGGATGCAGCGCGTGGTCGAGGATTTGATCTCGCTGTCGCGGATCGAGGCGGAAAAATTCACCGCGCCCACCGATGCCGTCGCGCTCGAGCCGCTCATCGACCACACGATCGAAAGCGCCACGCGAATCGCGGACGAGCGCGGCTCCGCTCTGGTCCGCGAGGTGGCCGACGGTCTTCCGCGGATCGGCGCCGACCGGAGCCAGATCCTCCAGCTTCTCGACAATCTGGTCGAGAATGCGCTCCGCTACGGCGAGCCGGGGACGCCGGTCACGGTCTCGGCCTATGTCGAAGGCACGATGGTGCACCTCTCGGTTCGCGACGAGGGCGAGGGCATCGGGCCCGACCATATCGCCCGGGTGACCGAGCGCTTCTACCGGGTCGACACGGGCCGCAGCCGCTCGCTCGGCGGCACCGGCCTCGGCCTCGCGATCGTCAAGCATATCGTCGAGCGCCACCGCGGCCGGCTCAACATCGAGAGCGAGCTCGGCAAGGGAACGTGCGTCCACGTCCTGCTTCCCGTCGCGGTTTCATAAAAGTGTCATGCGCGCGGGCTAGGGCGGGTGTGCCGTGACCAAGCCGACGCTCCTGCTCGTCGAGGACGACCGCGCCCTGGCCGACCTCCTGATGTGGCATTTCGACCGCGAGGGCTACGACATCGTCCGCACCGCCGACGGCGACGAAGCCCTGATCCTGGCCGAGGAGCGGACGCCCGACCTCGTCATCCTCGACTGGATGATCGAGGGGGTGAGCGGGATCGAGGTCTGCCGCCGGCTGAGGCGCCGCGCGTCCACCGCCCATGTGCCGATCATCATGCTGACCGCGCGCGGCGAGGAGAGCGACCGCATTCGCGGGCTGGAAACCGGCGCCGACGATTATGTGACCAAGCCCTTCAGCCCGCGCGAGCTGATCGCCCGCGTCGGCGCGGTGCTCCGCCGGATGCGCCCCGCGCTCGCCGGAGAGCAGCTCTCCTACAGCGACATCGAGATGGACGTTCAGGCGCACCGCGTCCGGCGCTCCGGCAAGCCGGTGCAGCTCGGCCCGACCGAGTTCCGGCTGCTGCGCCATTTCATGGAGCATCCGGGCCGGGTCTTCTCGCGCGAGCGGCTGCTCGACGCCGTATGGCCGCACGACCCCGACATCGACGCGCGCACCGTCGACGTTCACATCCGCCGGCTTCGCAAGGCGATCAACGAGGGCGGTCATTCCGACCTCATCCGCACCGTCCGCTCGGCCGGCTACTCGCTCGACTCCGAAGGCTGAGCGCCGTCACAAAAGTGCAATGCGGCTGTCACGCCGCAGCCGCCCGCCTGCCCTAGCACGCTCCTCGAACATCCACGGAGGAATGCGTGAAAGCGATCACCCTTGCGGTTGCGGCGGCTGCGCTGCTGACCGCGGCTTGCGGAACGAAGAGCGGCAATGAGACGCAGGCGCCGGCGGGCTCTGCGCAACAGGTCACCGGCGCGGGCTCGACCTTCGTCTATCCGGTGCTCTCCGCCTGGGCCGCCGATTATCAGAAGCAGTCGGGCGCCAGGATCAACTACCAGTCGATCGGCTCGGGCGCCGGAATCTCGCAGGTGAAGGCCGGCACCGTCGATTTCGGAGCGACCGACCAGCCGCTCGCCAGCGACGAGCTCGCCGCCGCCGGGCTCGCGCAATTCCCGATCGTCATCGGCGGGATCGTCGCCGTGGTGAACCTTCCCGGCCTGAATCCCGGCCAGCTCAAGCTCACCGGCCCGCTGCTCGCCGACATCTACGCGGGCAAGGTCAAGAGCTGGTCCGATCCGGCGATCGTCAAGATCAACCCCGGCGTGAAGCTGCCGGGCGCGAACATCGCCGTCGTCCACCGCTCCGACGGTTCGGGGACGAGCTTCAACTTCACCCATTATCTCAGCCAGGTCAGCCCCGCATGGAAGAGCGGGCCGGGCGAGGGCAAGACCGTTTCCTGGCCGACCGGCGTCGGCGGCAAGGGCAACGAGGGCGTCGCCGGCTACGTCAAGCAGATCCCCAACTCGATCGGCTATGTCGAATATGCCTATGTCGTCCAGAGCGGCATGAACTATGCGGCGCTGCAAAACGCCGCCGGCGCGTTCGTCAGCCCGAGCGCGGAGACCTTCTCCAACGCGGCCGAGACCGCCGACTGGGCGGGCGCGCAGGACTTCAACCTGGTCATGACCAATGCGTCGGGCCCGAACGCTTATCCGATCACCGCCACGACCTTCGTCCTCATGCCCAGGCAGCCGAAGGACAAGGCCAAGTCGGACGCGGCGCTGAGCTTCTTCCGCTACGCGCTCGGGCAGGGGCAGCCGCAGGCGCAAAAGCTCGACTATGTCCCGCTTCCCGACGCCCTGGTGAAGCAGATCGAGACGTACATCGGCGCCAGCATCAAGTGACCTCTCCCTCTCACGCGGCGCCGAGGAGCGGCGCCGGCGCTGACCGCCTGTTCGGGCTGGTCACTGCCGGCGCCGCCTGGCTCGTTCTGATCCTGCTCGGCGCCGCCGCCGCCTCGATGGCGTGGGGCGGGCGGCTGGCGTTCGAGACGTTCGGCTGGAGCTTCGTCACCAGCAGCGACTGGGACGCCGTCGCCGGCAAGTTCGGCGCGCTGGTCCCGATCTACGGGACGCTCGTCACCTCGCTCCTCGCACTGATCATCGCGGTCCCGGTCAGCATCGGCATCGCCTTGTTCCTCACCGACATCGCGCCGCGCTGGCTGCGGGGGCCGGTCGGCATGGCGATCGAGCTCCTCGCCGCGATCCCCAGCATCATTTACGGCATGTGGGGCCTGTTCGTGTTCGCCCCCTTCATGGCGGCGCATGTCGAGCCGTGGCTCAACGACCGCCTCGGACCGCTTCCGGTCGTCGGCGCGCTGTTCACCGGCCCCCCGATCGGGATCGGCTTGCTCACCGCGGGCCTGGTGCTCGGCATCATGATCATCCCCTTCATCTCGGCGGTCGCGCGCGACGTCTTCAACGCGGTGCCGACGTCGCTCAAGGAAGCCGCTGTGGCGCTCGGGTCGACCCGCTGGGAAATCCTCAGCCGGGTCACTTTGCCCTACACGCGCTCAGCGATCATCGGAGCGATCTTCCTCGGGCTCGGCCGCGCGCTCGGCGAGACCATGGCGGTGACCTTCGTGCTCGGAAACGCGCACGATCTCACGCCCTCGCTCCTCATGCCGAGCAACTCGATCGCCGCGGCCATCGCCAACGAGTTCGCGGAAGCCGACGGCGAGCTCTACCGCTCGTCCCTGATCGCGCTCGCCTTCCTTCTGTTCGTCGTCACCTTCCTCGTGCTCACCGCCGCCAGGCTGATGCTGATGCGGCTGGGCCGGACGCACGGAAGGACGAATTGATGCCGCTCCGCCGCAAGCTGGCCGACCTTCTCGCGCTGCTGTTCGCGGGAGCAGCGACCTTATTTGGCCTCACGTGGCTGATCTGGATTCTGTGGACCACCCTCAGCCGGGGCGCCGCCGCGCTCTCGCCTGCTCTGTTCACCGAAATGACTCCGCCGCCCGGATCGACCGGGGGGCTCCTCAACGCATTCTACGGAAGCGCGGTTATGGTCCTGCTTGCGCTCGCGATCGGCACGCCGGTCGGAATCGCCGCCGGCACCTACCTTGCCGAGCACGGGCGCCACTCCCGCCTCGCCGCCGCGGTCAGCTTCATCAACGACATCCTGCTGAGCGCGCCCTCGATCGTCATCGGCCTGTTCGTTTACGAGCTGGTCGTCCGTCCCTCCGGCCACTTCTCGGGCTTCGCGGGAGCGCTCGCCCTCGCGATGATCCTCCTGCCGATCGTGGTGAGGACCACCGATGAATCGCTCCGCCTCGTCCCCAATCAAATGCGCGAAGCGGCCTTCGCGCTCGGCCTGCCCGCCTGGCGCGTGACCTCGCGCATCATCTACAAGGCCGCGCTCAGCGGAATCGTCACCGGCATCCTGCTTGGTCTCGCTCGAATTGCGGGCGAAACCGCGCCGCTCCTCTTCACCGCGCTCAACAACCAGTTCTGGAGCGCCAGCATCGCCCAGCCGCTCGCCAACGTGCCCGTCGTCATCTTCCAATATGCGATGAGCCCCTACGACGAATGGCACGCGCTCGCCTGGGCCGGAGCGCTCGTCCTCACCCTGTTCGTGCTCGGGCTGAACCTCATCGTCCGGTTCTTCGCCCGGAAGGGAAGCCAATGATCGAACTGCTCGACCGCCGCGCGGATGAAGCGGCGCTCTCCACCGCTCCAGCGAAGATCGAGGTCCGCGGCCTCGACTTCTTCTACGGCAAGGCGCGCGCGCTGAGCAGCGTGGACCTCGCGGTTCCCGCCAACGCCGTCACCGCGATCATCGGCCCGTCCGGATGCGGCAAGTCGACGCTGCTGCGCACGATCAACCGCATCTACGAGCTTTACCCGGACCAGCGCGCCCATGGCGAAGTGATGATCGACGGCCGCAACGTGCTCGACCCGCGCTATCCGTTGTCTGAGTTGCGCCGCTGTGTCGGGATGGTGTTCCAGAAGCCGACGCCGTTTGCGACCAGCATCCGCAAGAACGTCGCGTTCGCCCTCTCTTATTACGAGCGGCTTCCGAAGCGCGCGCTCGCGGACCGGATCGAAGATGCGCTTCGCCAGGCGGCGCTGTGGGACGAGGTCAAGGACAAGCTCGACACCAGCGCGCTATCGCTTTCCGGCGGGCAGCAGCAGCGGCTGTGCATCGCCCGCACCCTCGCGGTGCGACCCGAGATCATCCTCCTTGACGAGCCGACCTCGGCGCTCGACCCGATCTCGACCGCGAAGATCGAGGAGTTGATCCACGAGCTTCGCCGGCAATTCACCATCGTCATCGTCACCCACAACATGCAGCAGGCCGCGCGCGTCTCTCAGCGCACCGCATTCTTCCACCTCGGCGAGCTGATCGAGGATGGCCCGACCTCGCAGATCTTCACCAACCCGCGCGTCGAACGGACGCAGGACTATATCACCGGCCGGTTCGGCTGACGGAGCAAAACATGCAGCAACCGCACGGACATACGCTCAAGGCGTTCGACCGGGACCTCGCCGACCTGAGGGCGCTGATCACCGACATGGGCTCCTTCGCCGAAGCGGCAATCGAGGAATCGATGCGCTGCCTGCTGGAGCGCGACAAGGTCGCGGCGGAGCAGCTCGTGGAAGCGGACCTCCAGCTCGACGAGCTCGAGACCGAGGCCGAGCGCCGCGTCGTCGAACTGATCGCTCTCCGCGCGCCGATGGCCGACGATCTCAGGGAAGCGATCGCCGCGCTGAAGATCGCCGGCGTCGTCGAGCGCATCGGCGACTATGCCAAGAACATCGCCCGCCGGGTCCGGCGGCTTCCGAAGAAGCACCACGAGATCGAACCGCTGTCGCTGCTTCCGGAAATGGCCACGATCGCCTCGGGCATGGTCCATGACGTGCTCATCGCCTTCGTCGATCGCGATCCGGCGAAGGCCCGGGCCGTGTGCAAGCGCGATGACGCGCTCGACGATTTCTACGAGAGCATCTTCCGCACGCTTCTCACCTACATGATGGAGGATCCGCAGAATATCGGCCCTTCGACGACCCTGCTGTTCGTCGCCAAGAACCTCGAGCGGATCGGCGACCACGCCACCAACATCGCCGAGATGGTCTACTATGCCGCGACCGGCGAGCGGCTCGTCGAAGGTTCCGATTGAGTCACAAAAGTGCAGCGTGCCTGCAATCGGCGCGCCGCTCGGCCGGCATAATCCCGGTTCCAACGAAGCTCCCTTTGATGAGGCAAGAAAATGAAATTTGGCGCTACCGGTCTGGCTCTCATGGTCGCAGCGGCCGCAATCGCGGCGCCTGCCCGGGCCGCCACCTCGGACTCGCAGATCTGGGCCAACGGCTCGGTCACTGTGAAGCTCAACGATCGCTGGCGCATCCAGGAAGAGCTCACCGGCCGCTGGAGCGACAATCGGCACGGCCTCTACGAGGTCGAATCCAACACCCTCCTCGGCTATCGCCTCAACAAGGTCGTGACCCTCTGGGCGGGCTACACGCACGATCCGCAATATTCGGGCGGCGACTTCACCGTGATGGAGCACCGGGCGCGCGAGCAGGTGACGTTCGACGGGATCGCCAGGATCGGGAAGGGCAAGCTCAACGCCCGCGCCCGCCTCGAGCAGCGCTGGCGCAACGGCGTGGACGGCACCGGATGGCGCTTCCGGCCCTATCTCAAATATTCGCTTCCGATCGCCGGAAAGACCGCGCTCAATATCAGCACCGAGCCGTTCTTCAACCTCAACACGACGCCCTTCCAGAAGCAGTCCGGGCTCGACCGGGTGCGTAACCTCGTCACCGTATCCACCCCGCTGACGAAGACCCTGACCGGCGAAGCGGGCTATATGAACCAGCACGGCTTCGTCCGCGGCGGGCCGGATACGAGCGACAATATCGCCTACTTCGGACTGTCGCTGAGCCTGTGACGCCCCGCTGAAACAATCCCCCGTTTTCCGGCGTTACGAGCGGGCAACAGAGGGACCGTGCCATGCGTAACGCCATCATCCCCGCAGTGCTCATCGCGCTGCTTCCGCTATCCGCTTGCAAGACGGCATCGACGGCTGTCGACGGCGTCAAGAGCGCCGGCTCGGCCGTCGCCGACGGCGTCTCCAGCGTGCCCTCGCTGGTCAACGTCAACCTGTCGAACGTGCTCAACGACCTTTCGCTCGACCTCAAGATCGACAAGGCGAATATCCCGATCAACGCGCAGATCCCGATCAACATCGCGGCGAACGTCTGCGGCGTGTCGATCAACGTGCTGTCGATCGGCGCCGGCGGCGGGTCGAGCCAGGGCTGCACCGCGAACAGCATCTCGCCCGAGCTCAAACAATATATCCAGGAGCAGCTGGCGGCCAACGGCTCGGTCGGCGGAGGCGCGCAGACCACCACAGGGACCACCAGTCCGGCGACGACCACCCCGCCCACCACCACGCAGCCGACGCAGCCGGCTCCGACTATTCCGCAGACGACCGACCCGACGACTCCGCAGGAGTCGACCCCGCAATAAATTCAGCTCGAACAGGAGTGATCCAATGACCGTACGTACCGCGATTTGGGCGACCGCAGCCGTCGCCGCGCTCGGCCTTGCCGCCTGCAAGACGACCGAGCCTCCAGCCCCCGCGACTGCCGGCGAAGTCAACGCCGGGACCCCGTCGACCACGGACGGAGGAAGCGGAGGCAGCGGGGCCAGCATCCCGACGCTGGTGAACGTCAACCTTCAGAACGTCCTCAACGATCTGTCGGTCTCGCTCCAGGTCAACCGCGACAATATCCCGGTCACCGCGCAGGTGCCGATCGCAGTCGCCGCCAGCGTCTGCGGAGTTTCGGTGGATGCGCTCGCGGCGAGCATCGCGAGCGGCCAGGCGGGCTGCACCGCCACCACGACGAGCCCGCAGCTGACCCAGGCCGTTCAGCAGCAGATCGCTTCGGGCGGATCGGTGACGGGCGGAGACCAGAACATGGGCACGCCCGCCGGGACGACGACCAACAACGAGATGTAGTCAGGCGAGCAGGCCGCCCAGCGCTTCGGCGACCTGGTCCACCGTATAGGGCTTTTGCAGCCGCGGACGGTCGTCCCACTTCTCCGGCATGTGCCAGTCGGCATAGCCGCTGGTGAGCACGAACGGGATGCCCTTCGAATCGAGCATCTCGCACAGCGGGAACACGCGCTCGCCGCGGATGTGGACGTCCATCAGCGCAGCGTCGAAGGCGGCGGCGTCGGCCAGCGCGCGCGCCGCTGCCATGTTGGGCGCGGGTCCCACCACCTCGCAGCCGAGATCGGCGAGAATGTCGACCGTGAACGGCCCGACCACGGGCGAATCCTCGACCACGAGGATGCGCCGCCCCGCGAGCCCCGGCTTCACGCCGTCCGCGGGGGCCCTAGTGGACGAAGCGCGCGACGACATCGCGGTACGAGCGCGAGACCTTCACCTGCGCTCCGGAATCGAGCACCAGGAAGCACTCGCCGTTGGTGTGCGGCTTCACCTGCCGCACCAGATCGAGGTTGACGATGGTCGAGCGGTGGACCCGCTGGAAGCGCCGCGGGTCGAGCCTCTTCTCGAGGTCCTTCATCGTCTCGCGAAGGATCAGCGTGTTGTCGCCGGTCTGGATGCACATATAGTCGCCCGCGGCGTCGATGCGCTCGATGGTGTCGACGTCGACCCGGAAAATCTGCCCCTGGTCCTTGATGTTGATCATCTTCTCGTAGCGGTTCGCAGCCGGCGTCTGGTCGGGCGTCGCCTCGGCGAGCTCCTCGGCCGCCTCGGGCGCGTGCTCCGCCAGCACTTCCTTCAGCCGCTCGGCCTCGTCCGCGCTGCGCCGCTCCTGGAGCCGCTGCCGCACGCGGTCCATGGTCGCGGCGAGCCGGTCCTCGTCGACCGGCTTCATCAGATAGTCGACCGCCTGCGCATCGAACGCGCGGAGCGCATGGTCGCCATAAGCGGTGACGAAGACGAACAACGGAAGCTCGACGTCCATCAGCCCCTGGATCACGGAAAATCCGTCGAATCCCGGCATCTGGATGTCGAGGAAGACCAGGTCCGGCTTGTGGGTCTTGATCTGGCGGATGGCCTCGCGCCCGTTGGCCGCGGTGGCGACGACCTCGATGTCGTCGAACGCCTGCAGCCTCAGCTGCAGGCCCTGCGTCGCCAGCGGTTCGTCGTCGACCAATATGGTCCGGATGGTCATCAGCTCGTTTCTCCGGTTTCGAAGGGAATTTCCAGAATAACGCTAAAGCCCCCGCGCTCGTTCTGTCTCGTCTGGAACCGGTGCGCGCCGCCATAGGCCTGCGACAGCCTGTCCCGAATGTTCGCCAGACCGACGCCGGTCGACGGACTCGCGGCAATGTCCGTGCCCTCGCCAGTGCCGTTGTCGGCCACTTCGAGGCGCACCGCCTGGCCTTCGCGGCATGCCGTGATCCAGATGTCGGCGCCGTTTTCGGCCGGAGTGACCGCATATTTGATCGCGTTCTCGATCAACGGCTGGAGCAGGAGGGAGGGGAGCCGGGCCCCGATCGTCTCGGATTCGATCTTGAAGTGCGGCCGAAGCCGGTCCTCGAAGCGCATCTTCTCGATTTCGAGGTAGAGCTTCAGCGTTTCCACCTCCTGCGCCAGGGTCACCTTCGCCGTAGGCTCGTTGGCGAGCGTGTAGCGAAGGAAGGACGAGAGGCGCGCGAGCATCGCGTTCGCCCGCTCGGTCTGCTTCAGAAGCACCAGCGTCGAGATCGAATTGAGCGTGTTGAACAGGAAGTGCGGGTTGAGCTGGTAGCGCAGCATCGCCAGCTGCGCCGAGGACGCCGCGCCCTCCAGCTTCTCGCGCTGGCGGATCTGGTCCTCGAGGAGAAGGAAATAGTTGATTCCGTAATAGAGCGCCGTCCAGGCGGCGAGCAGCGAGAAGTCGAGGATGATCGCGCCGAAATATTCGATCCCGACCGGGCGCGCTCCGGGCTTCAGGAATGTCGCGTAGCTCCAGGTCTCGATCGCGGAGAAGATGCCGGACGCCAGCACCACCGCGCCGAGTGAGAGCAGGAGCGTCCACACCGGCGTCATCTTGATCAGGCGCCGGAACAGCGAGGCCAGGAGCAAGGTCAGAGAATAGCCGGTCGCGGTCAGCAGCAAGGTGTGGACGAGGAGCATCCACCCCATGCTGTTCGCGAAGCCGGACAGGGTCCTTAAGAAGAAATAGCCGGTCCAGCCGATCGTCTGGAGGATCCAGAAGGCGCGGTTCTTGTCGTCGAAGAAGGGGCGGTCGAGCCCCATTCCGCGCGCGATCGGCTCCGCGGGTGAGTGGATCTTGGGGGCATCGGCGGCGCGCCGAGGGGCCGTTACCCGCCGCTCTAGGGTCGCGCTGTCGGTCGCCATCCGCCCGCATATAGAGGGGCCGGCGAACCATTGCCATGCTGCCAGCCCTTAACGGTGCTTCAACTCTCTTTGTCTAATCCCGCGCTCGGACCAGGAACGACGGGCGGATGTACGAAGCTCCAGATCGCTATAAGCGTTTGATTTCAGCTCGACTTCCCGGCGGCGAGTCAGCCGGCCTGGCGTCCAGCGAAGTCGAATCGGAAGGATCGCCGCTGCGCGACGTGCAGCTGCTTTCGCGCGCGCACCTCGCGCCGTTCTTCGCGGCGGCGAATATCGTCGCTGCGCTGATGATGGCGGCAACCTTCTGGAAATCGGCCCCGCCGACCTGGGTTTTGCCCTGGGTCGGAGCGGTCGGTGTGGTCAATCTCGGCGCGATGCAGCTCGCCCGGATGCAGTCGATCACCTGCGTCGGCCGCTCCGGCCGGCGCGTCCCGATGTGGACGATGGTGGGCGAGGTCGTCTTCCGCGCGCTCGTCTGGGTCAGCCTTCCGCTCTATCTTTTCCCGCATTCCGATCCCGGAACGCAGGTCATCGCCGCCTCGATCATGGCCGGCCTCGGGGTCGGCGCGCTCGGCCTCGTCGTCATCCCGCCCTGCGCGACGGCGTGGATGATCGCCTTCACCGGCGGCGTCGGGGGTGCGCTCCTGCTCGGGCGCCACACCGTGCCCTTCCCGCACATGCTGTCGATCGTGTTCACGCTCGGAGTGTCGATCTTCGGCGTCCTGACGGTCGCTCGCTGGGCGTTTCACCAGATCAAGACCAATGCCGATGTCGGAAGCCAGAGCGAGAGCGCGAGCCTGCTCCTCCAGGAATATGAGCATCGCGGGGTCGGCTGGCTGTGGCAGGTCGACGCCGACAACCGGGTGACCTACGTCAGCTCGCGCATGAGCGCCTTGCTCGGCAAGCCGGCAAGCCAGGTCATCGGCCACTCGCTCCCCTCGCTTCTGGGCGGCCACGCGGAGCTCGGGCGCGTGCTGCTCGAGAAGAAACTCTTCAATGCGCTCGAGATCGAGCTCAAGACCCCGCGCGGCGCGCGCTGGATCTCGATCGCCGGCGACCCGATCGTCGACACTGCGGGCCGCTTCGAAGGATTCCGCGGGGTCGGCTCCGACATCACCGAGATCCGGCAGACGCAGGAGCGGCTGACGCACCTCGCCAACGTCGACGTCCTCTCGGGCCTTCCCAACCGCGGCCGTGTCCGCCAGCTGCTCGGCGAAGCGCTCCGCGCGGCGACCACAGGCAATGTCCCCTGCGCGATCATGTTCCTCGACCTCGACGGGTTCAAGCCGGTCAACGACACGTTCGGGCACCCGAAGGGCGACGCGGTGCTCCGCGCCGTCGCCAAAAGGCTGGTCGACGAGGTCGGCGCCGACGGCCATGTCGGCCGCATGGGCGGCGACGAGTTCGCGATCGTCGTCACCGACGGGCAGAGCCGCCGCAACGTCGAGAAGCTCGCGGACCGAATCATCGCGTCGATCGCCGAGCCCTATCTGATCGACCAGACCGAGATCCGGATCGGGGTTTCGATCGGCTGCGCGTTCGGCCCGATCGACGGCGCGACCGTCGACGATTTGATCCTCAAGGCGGACCTCGCACTCTACCAGGCGAAGGACGCCGGCCGCGGCTGCGCGCGCTATTTCTCGTCCGAGCTGCAGTCGGAGCAGGAGGATCGCATCCGCCTTGAGGGCGACCTCAGGAGCGCGATCGCCTCCAAGCAGTTCCACCTCGTCTTCCAGCCGCTGATCAACGCCAAGACCCAGAAGCTGATCGGGTTCGAGGCCTTGATCCGGTGGAACCATCCGAAGCGCGGCTTCGTGCCGCCCAACGTCTTCATCCCCGTCGCGGAGGAATCCGGGCTGATGCCCGCGATCGGCGAGTGGGTGATCGACGAAGCCTGCCGTGCAGCGGCCAGCTGGCCCGAGCCGATCAGCGTCGCGCTCAACATCAGCCCCAAGCAGATCGTTCTTCCGGCCCTCCCCAACATCGTCAGCGAGTGCCTGTCGCGCTACAAGCTTCCGGGCAACCGCATCGAGCTCGAGGTGACCGAGGGCGTGTTCCTCGGCGACAACGGCTCGACGCTCGACGTCCTGAAGCGCCTGCGCGCGCTCGGCGTCGGGATCGCGCTCGACGACTTCGGAACGGGCTATTCGTCGATCGGCTATCTGAACAAGGCCGTGTTCCACAAGCTCAAGATCGACGGCAGCTTCGTCCGCGAAGCCGGCACGCGCCCGGAAAACGTCGCCATCATCCAGTCGATCGTCCAGCTCGCCAAGAGCTTCCGGATGTCTGTCACCGCCGAGGGCGTCGAAACGGCCGAGGATTTCGAGCGGATGCGCGATCTCGGCTGCGACACCATCCAGGGCTATCTGTTCGGCAAGCCGCTTCCCTACGAGCGGGCGAACCAGATGGCGCTCGGGCTCGGCGCGAAACGGATGGCGGGCTAGGACCCTAAATCTCGCGCTTCGCGCGGCTATCGCCCGCGCGCGCTTAGGTCTAAGCTCCATTCCGGCGCTTCGCTCGGGGGGAGCCTGCCCTGACCCTGTCTAGTCTCCAGAGCCTGTTCAAATATCAGCGCGGGCGGGTCATTTCGCTCGGCCGCGCAATGCTTGCGCTGCTCTTCCTCGTCTCGATCTGGCTCGACCACAGCCAGCCGGCGCAGAGCGTAGCCACGCCCTATGCCGCACTCCTCGCCTATGTCCTCGCGGCCGCGGCCGTCGCCGCGCTGACATGGCGCAACTGGTGGCTGGACGCGCGGCTCGCCTTGCCGCTCCATGTCGTCGACATGGCCGTCTTTACCGCGATCGTCTTTTCGACCGACGGCTACACCAGTCCCTTCTTCCTCTTCTTCATCCTCCCGCTCTTGTCCGCCGCGCTCCGCTGGGGATGGCGCGAAACGGCGCTGACCGCGACCGCGCTGGTCCTCCTCTACCAGGCGGCGGGACTCTATCTTGCCGGAAGCCAGGTGTTCGAGCTGCAGCGCTTCATCGTCCGCAGCGGACACCTCCTGATCCTCTCGGCCGTGCTCATCTGGTTCGGGATGCACCAGCAGTTCACGCGGCTGTTCTTCGGGGTCGACGAGCTGGACCGCCGCCTCGGCCGCGACGAGGAGCCGATTGTCCAGGCGCTCGATCTTGCGATGGAGGCGGTGGACGCAAGCTCGGGCGCGCTGATCGTCGGCTCGCAGGATGAATCGCGGTTCGCCGGCCTGCACATCGGCGAGGGCGATGCGCGTCCCGTGAGGTTCGACCGGCCGCTGATGCTGGAAGCGGTTCCGGTCGCACTCTTCGCGCTGAAGCGGAACCGCTCGCTCAACAGGGGCACCGACGGCTGGTACCGTTTCACTCCCGCCTCGAAGCGGCTCGACCGTGAAGCGCTTCGCGAGCTCGGAGCCGCCGAGGGACTGATCGCCGAGGTTCGCACCGGAACCCAGCGCGGCTGGCTCGTGCTGTGGGACGTCGTCGAGCTTTCGGTCGATTTCCTCGAGCTCGGCGCGGAGCTTGGCCGGGTCGCGGGCGCGGTGCTCGAACGCGATGCGCTGATGTCGGCGATCGAGGAGGGCGCCGCCGTGCGCACTCGCCTCTCGCTTGCGCGCGACGTCCACGATAGTGTGGTCCAGTTCCTCGCCGGGGCGACGTTCCGGGTGGAGGCAATGATGCGCGGCGCGCGCTCGGGGGGACAGGTGGATTCGGACCTGAAGGAGCTCAAGCGCTTGCTGATCGAGGAGCAGGGGGAGATCCGCACCTTCGTCTCCGCGCTTCGGCGCGACCGCGAGCTCGAGCTCGCCGAGGCGGTCGAGGAGCTCAAGTCGCTCGGCCGGCGCCTCAGTCAGCAATGGGCGGTCGATTGCAGCGTTGAGGCGACCAAGGGCGACGCCTCGATCCCGATCCGACTTCAGCTCGACCTTCAGCAGCTGCTCCGCGAAGCCGTCGCCAATGCCGTCAGGCACGGCGGCGCCAGCCGGATCGACGTCGAGGTCGGGATAGAAGACGAGCATCTGCGTCTTCGAGTCCTGGACAACGGCTCGGGGTTCGGCCCCGCCAACGGGTCTCCGGTCGAGCCATGGTCGCTCAAGGAGCGCATCGACCGCGCAAACGGCTCTCTGGCCCTGAAATCGGAGCCGGGCCGCACCACGATCCTGATCACGCTTCCACTGACCGGAGTTCCCGTATGATGCGCGTCCTTCTTGCCGACGACCACCCGATGATCGCGGCCGCCCTTGAGGTCCTTCTTCGCGGCAGCGACTATGAGCTCGTCGGCCGCGCCCGCGGCGGCGCCGACACGCTGAGCCAGGTCCAGCGTCTCAAGCCGCACCTGTTGCTGCTCGACGTCAACATGCCCGACGGCGGCGGGCTCGACGTTCTCCGCCAGCTCCGGGCGACGCGCCGGGCGCCCGCGGTCATCCTGCTCACCGCCGGGATGGACGACACGCAGATCCTTACCGCCGACAAGCTCGGCCCCGAAGGGATGGTACTCAAGACTTCGGACCCGGCGCTGCTGCTCGAATGCATGGAGCAGGTGCGCAGGGGCGAGCGCTGGATCGATCCCGAAATCGAGGAGCGGACCCGCCAGGTGAAGGACCGGGCATCCCGCGCGCCGTCGCTCACGCCGCGTGAGCGCGAGCTGATCGACCTCGTCCGGCAGGGCCTTCGCAACCGCGACATCGCCGCTCAGCTCGGAGTCACCGAAGGGACCGTGAAGGTCTATCTCCACGCCATCTTCGACAAGCTCGGGGTCGACAACCGGACCGAGCTCGCGATGCGTGCGGCCGATCTCCTGGGGACATAAACCTTCGTTAATCAGGCGCATGCCACATTCATTGACTTGACCGCCCCCGACCCATCATCGATGACCGTGCAACCGGCGGGGGGCCCACCGGCGAGTAGGAACGACAATGCGGACAGGGGTCGCGGTTGCGATTGGCTCGATCCTCTTCTGGAACGGCCGCGCCAATGCCGAAGAGCAGCCTGACCTTGCGAGCCTCTCGATCGAGCAGCTTGCGCAGATCAAGGTCACATCGGCCTCCAAGCAGGCGGAGCCGCTGAGCCGCGCCCCGGCCGCGCTCTACGTCATAACCCAGCAGGATATCGAGGACAGCGGAGTTACGTCGCTTCCCGAAGCGCTGCGCCTCGCGCCCAATCTCAACGTCCAACAGGTCGACGCCAGCCAATATTCGATCGCCGCGCGCGGCTTCAACGGAATCCAGGCCGGCAACAAGCTGCTGGTGCTGATCGACGGGCGTTCGATCTACACCCCGCTCGCCGACAATGTGATCTGGAACCTTCACCAGCCCTTGCTCGAAGACCTCCAGCAGATCGAGGTCATCAGCGGGCCCGGAGGCACGCTCTACGGTCCGAACGCGGTCAACGGCGTGGTCAACGTCACGACGAAGAATGCGCAGGACACGATCGGGGCATTGGCCCGCGGCACGGCCGGCCCGCTCGAGCGCACCGCCGCTGCGCGCTACGGCTTCTCGCTTGGTCCGGCGGGCGCGATGCGGGTCTATGCAAATTACGACGACCGCGAGGGGCTGCCGTCCGCCTTCGGGCCTCGCGGCGACGATTCCTACCGCTCATGGCAGGGCGGATTCCGCTCGGACTTCGGCGCCGGGCGCGACAATTTCACGGTTCAGGGCGACATTTTCCACGCGACCGACAAGCTCCTCGCGGGCGATCACGCCAACGCGCACAACATCCTCGGCCGCTGGACGCACGTGATCGGGCCGAAGGCGTCTTTCCAGCTTCAGAGCTACTACGATTGGTACAGCACCGACGTGACGCTGGTGAAAAGCAGGCTGGCAACCTTCGACAATGAAGCGCAGCTCAATCTCGACACGGGCGCGCACGAAATCGTCGCCGGGGTGGGCGCACGCCGGACCAAGGACCGCTTCGTCAACAACCTCAACCCGTTCGAGCTCGATCCCGAAAGCAAGACCCTGTGGGTCTATAACGTCTTCGCTCAGGACCGCTTCAACCTCACGCGCGAGCTGTCGGTCATCGCGGGCGTGAAGCTCGAAAAGTCGAGCTTCGTGGGCTGGCAACTTCTCCCGAACCTCCGCCTCGCCTACCAGCCCAACGAGCGCAGCCTCTTCTGGGCGGCCGTGTCGCGCGCCGTCCGGACCCCGTCGCGGATCGACCGCGAGCTGCAGTTCCTGCCCTTCGTCGCGCCTTCGACCGAGTTCGACAGCGAAAAGGTGACGGCGTTCGAGGCGGGCTATCGGGGCGAGCCGTCGGGCTGGCTCAGCTTTTCGGTCAACCTCTTCTACAACCGTTACACCGACGTGCGGACCACCGAGGTCACGGACCTGCCCGGAAATCCGATCGAGCTTCTCAACGGGCGCAAGGGAACGAGCTACGGAATCGAGGCATGGGGCAAGGCGCAGGTGACGCCCTGGTGGCGGCTCTCGCTCGGAGCGTCGCACCTGCACAACAATTTCGAGCTGATCGACGGCCGGGTCGATCTGTTTCCGCGCAACTCGCTCGGCGCCGATCCGAAATGGCAGTTCGTCGGAAGCTCGGACATGGACTTGACGCCCAGGCTCAGGCTCACGCTCGACGTGCGCAGCGTCGGCCCGCTCGACCTTCCCCCCGACGTGCCGGGCTACGTGGAGACCGGCGGAAGGCTCGGCTACGACCTCAGCGAACGAATCGAGCTGTTCGTCGCCGCGCGCAACCTGCTGCACCGGACCCACCTCGAAAACGGCGACGGCTCGGCGCAGCTGATCAAGCGCAGCCTCTACGCAGGGACCCGGCTGCGCTTTTGAGCTGGCTGCGCGCCTCGTTCCTGCTCGGCGCGATCTGCGCGGCATTGCTCGCCGCCGGCGCCGCGCATGCCGAGATCAGCGATACCGCGGTCAAGGCCGCCTTCATTCCGAAGTTCGCCCGCTACGTGACCTGGCCGCCGCCGGCGGTGGGGAGCGGCCCGCTCGCGATCTGCGTCATCGGCGACGATCCGTTCGGGAACGCCCTCGACCAGGCCGCGGCAAGCCAGTCGGTCGACGGCCGTTCGCTTGTGGTGAAGCGCCTTTCGTCCGCCAACGGCGCATCCGTCTGCGCAATCGCCTTCGTCGACGGCAGCCATACCGGCGAGACGCTCGCCGCGCTCGGCCGCCAGCCGATCCTCACGGTCACCGATTCGCGAACCAGCTCGCAGCGCGGGGTCATCCATTTTGCGATCATCGGCGGCAGGGTGCGCTTCTATATCGACAATGCCCAGGCGCAGGCGCGCGGGCTGACCATCAGCTCGCGCCTGCTCGCGCTCGCCGTCGGGGTGAATCAGCGGTGAAGGCTTTCGGCTTCTGGCGCGGTGGATGGCGGACCGCCCCGGCCACCATCTTCGTCGTCGCCGTGCTCATCCTCGTCGCCGGCTTCGGGATCATCTTGCAGAATGAGGTGACGTTCCGCGCCTCGCGCGACCGGCAGGCGATGGTCGCGGCGCAAGTGCTTGCGGGATCGGTCACCGCGGCCGTCGATTTCGGCGACCCGGTCGCGAGCCAGCAGTCGGTGGACGCTTTCCGGGTCAATCCCCAGGTCCGCTACGTCGGCGTGTTCGACCGCGCCGGCCACGTGCTGGGCGCCTACGATCCGTCGCGCGGCCGCGCCCGGCTCGACCTCGCCAAATTGCCGCCGCCGCCGGGAAGCAGTTACCGCGTCGCGGTCCCGGTCACGAGCGCCGGGCAGCGTATCGGGACCGCGGTTTACGAGGTCGAGCGGGAGGCCGTCTCACGCCGCCTCACCCGCTACGTGGTCATGGGCGCGCTCGCGGTCATGGCGGCGCTCGTCATCGCAACGCTCGGGCTCGCCCAGACCGCGCTGCGCCGGGCCAACCGCGAGCTCAGCGAGCGCGCCGAGGCGCTGAGCCAGTCCAACGAGCTGCTCGCCGAGCAGATCGAGGAGCGCGCAAAGGCCGAGGACCAGCTCCGCCAGAGCCAGAAGATGCAGGCGCTCGGCCAGCTGACCGGCGGCATCGCGCACGACTTCAACAATCTGCTGACCGTCATCCAGGGATCGGCCGATATCCTCACCCGCGACGAGCTCGCCGAGGACCGCCGCAAGCGCTTCGCCCGGGCGATCGTCCAGGCGTCTGAGAATGCCGCGGTCCTGACCTCGCAGCTGCTCGCCTTCGCCCGCCGCCAGCCGCTCAAGCCCGAGCTGATCGACCTCTCCGCCCTCGTCGCCGGAATGACCGACCTCCTCGACCGGACCATGGGCGAGCGAATCCGGATCGAAACGAGCTTCGAGGGGACCTGCCCGGTCACCGTCGACCGCAACCAGCTCCAGTCGGCGATCCTCAACGTCGCCTCGAACGCGCGCGACGCGATGGCCGACGGCGGGACGCTCCGGATCGCGGTCTCGACCGTGCCTTCGGGCTCGGGCGAAAGCATGGCCGCGGTCGCGATCAGCGACACGGGCAGCGGGATGGACCCCGATACGGCGAGCCGGATCTTCGAACCCTTCTTCACCACCAAGAAGACAGGGCACGGCACCGGTCTCGGCCTCAGCCAGGTCTATGGCTTCGCGACGCAGTCGGGCGGCGACGTGCTGGTCGAGACCGACCGCGGCAAGGGGACCACGGTGACCTTGCTGCTGCCGTGCAGCCACGGCACGGCCTTCGCCGAGGCCAGGGGCGACGAGCCCGAGATCCCGGAGCAGCCGCGCGCCGAGATCCTGGTCGTCGAGGACAATGAGGATGTTGGCCATTTCGCCGAGACCTTGCTCACCGAGCTCGGCCATTCGGTCACGCTCGCCACGTCCGGCGAGGAAGCGCTCGAGCTCACCCGCGCCCATGACTTTGACGTGGTGTTCAGCGACGTCGTCATGCCGGGCATGGGGGGCCTCAGGCTGTCCGAGCAGCTCGCCGCGGAAAAGCCCGGCCTGCCGGTGATCCTCGCCACCGGCTACAGCCAGGAAATCGCGCAATCCGGCAGCGGCGGCCGGCCCGTGATCCTGAAGCCCTACCGGCTCGCCACGCTGTCACAGGCCCTGGTCGATGCCATGCAGGGAAGCAACGGGTAAGGGACAGTCCCTCCGCGGAGGGACTGTCCCTCTCGATCGATTTTGCGCTAAGCTCGGCGCGCTCGGCCCACGTCAGGGACTGTTTCTCAACCCGAGGGACTGTCCCCTCAAGCCGATGGAAACGCCGTGCCCCGAGCAGCCCGAATCGTCGTCCCCGATGTGCCGCACCACGTGGTTCAGCGGGGGAATCGTCAGCAGCGAATCTTCTTCAGCCACGCCGACGCCCGCCGGTATGTCGAGATGCTGGCCGAAGCCTGCGCCGCCCACCGGGTGCGCTGCTTGGCCTGGTGCCTCATGCCGAACCATGTCCACCTCGTCCTGAAGCCGGCGACCGCGAGCGGCCTCCGCTCCGTGATGAGTAGCGTTCACACCCGGTACGCCCAACGAATCAATGGCCGCGACGGGCTGACGGGCCACCTTTTCCAGGATCGCTTTCGCAGTTACCCGATGGACGAGGCGCACCTTCTCGTGGCGGTGCGCTATATCGAGAACAACCCGGTCAAGGCAGGCCTCGCCCCAAGCGCCGAGGAGTGGCGCTGGTCGAGCGCCAGGACGCATGTCGGCGCCGGCATCGACGCATTGACCGACGTCGCGGCGCTCGCGCCGTTCATCCGGAACTGGCGGGCTTATCTGCTCGAGGGGCTCGAATCCGCGGACAATGAGGAGGCGATCGAGGGAGCGCTCCGGAGCGGCCGGCCCCTGGTCAGGGACAGTCCCTCCTCATGACGGAGTCAAAAGGGACTGTCCCTGAGTTCCCCCGGTAGCGCCAGCTTCTGTCAGGGCTCCGCCCTTCGCGTCGCTTCGAACAGGAACCAGGTCCGGCGCTCGGACTCGTCGATCCACACCTCGAGTAGGCTCGCCGTCGCGACGTCCTTATGGTCGTCGCACAAGGCGTGCGTGCGCCGCATCTCGGCGGTGAGCTGCTTGTTGTCCTCGCGAAGCTCGGCGAGCATGTCGAGCGGAGTGACGAACTCCGCGTCATTGTCGAGCAGCCTCTTTTGCGCGGCGATCTGTCCGATCGAACGGAGCGTCGTCCCGCCGATCTTGCGCACCCGCTCGGCGATCGGGTCGGTGGTCGCGAAAATCTGATCCGCCTGCTCGTCGAGCAGCAGGTGGAAATCGCGGAAGTGGGACCCCGACACGTGCCAGTGGAAATTCTTGGTCTTGATGTAGAGCGCGAACATGTCGGCGAGCAACGCGTTGAGCGCCCCCGAAATGTCGCGGACCGCATCGGCGGAAAGGTCGGTCGGGGTGCCCAGCGTGTCGGAATGGATGATCAATAGCTCCTCGGCGGTCATTGGGATCTCCTCGCATCGCTGCTTCGGTGGGGTTGAGGCGAACCCGGGGTTCGCCTGCCGCTCGCGGATGCGCCTGCGAACTGGCGGCTTGCGGCCGTCGCTGGGCCCACGCTCCTGATCGGTCAAATTGAAATTTGCACTCACAATGAGTGAGCGAGCCGGTGAGGCGCCCGCCCGCGACCGCTCCTAGCCACCCATCAGGATAGTCTGGCGCGCTTTTTGATATTCCTCCGGCGTGACGCGCCCGTCCCGGTCGGCGTCGGCGAGCTTGCGGAACGCCTGGGCAGCCGCGCTCGCCTCGTCCGGTTGGAGCAGGATGTCGCGGTTCATGTCGAACCCCTTGAGCGCCCAGTGCATCAGCACCCAGTCGCGCTCGAACAGCTGGAGCGCGGGCGGCGGAGTCTTGAGGCTCGCAGGAGTTGCTTGCGCGAACAGCGGGGCTGCGAAGCCGAGCAGGATCGACGCCGTCACGATACGAACCATGCGCTCACAACGCGCGAGTGCGCGCTGCGTTCAGCCGTTCGTCAGCGCAGCCCGCACGGCCTTCGCCAGCGCGTCGGCGCGGAACGGCTTGGTGAGCAGCGGCGCGTCGGGCGCGGTGCGCTTGACCGCGTCCGTCTCGCTATAGCCGGAGACGAACAGGATCGGCTGCTTGGGCAGCTTCGCGCGGATCCTTCGCGCGACCTCCGCGCCCGACAGGCCGGGCATCAGGAAATCGACGATCACCAGGTCCGGCTTGTCGCGCTCGATCTCGGCCAGGCCTTCCTTGCCGTCGCCGGCCTCGCGCACGCGATAGCCATGTTCCTCGAGCGCGGCGGCTATGAAGGCGCGGACGTCCGGGTCGTCGTCGATCACGAGCACCGAGGCGGTTTGCATCCCTGCATCGGGCGGCGCCTGATCGGCGGTTGCGGCCGCGTCCTTCGCCGCATCGCCCTCGGCCTTGCGGAACAGCAGCTTGACCGCGGTCCCTTCGCCGGGCCGGCTCTCGATCCGCGCCGCGCCGCCGGACTGGCGGGCCATTCCATAGACCATCGACAGCCCGAGGCCGGTCCCCTTGCCGACCTCCTTGGTCGTGAAGAACGGCTCGAAGGCGCGCTCGACGACCTCGGGCGGCATTCCGGTGCCGGTGTCGCTGATGCAGAGCTGGACATATTCGCCGTCCTCGAGCTCGGCGTCGCCCGCCACATCGAGTGTCCGTGACGAGAAAGTCAGAACTCCGCCGTCGGGCATCGCGTCGCGGGCGTTGATCGCGAGGTTGAGGATCGCGACCTCGAGCTGGGTCGGATCGGCCATCACCGGCATCAGCGCTTCGTCGAGATCATATTCCTTGTTGATTCCCGGGCCGAGCACGTTCTTCAGCAGCGGGCGCATGTTGTGGATCAGCGGCGCCACGAAGGTCGGCCGCACCTCGAGCCGCTGCACCCGGCTGAACGCGAGCAGCTGCGCCGTCAGCCGCGCGCCCCGGTCGGCGGCCCCGAGCGCATTTTCCGCATAGCGCTTGAGCTTCTCGTCCTCCGCGCGTTTGGCGATGATGTCGAGACCGCCGACCACGACCGTCAGCAGATTGTTGAAGTCGTGCGCGATTCCGCCGGTGAGCTGGCCGAGCGCCTCCATCTTCTGGCTCTGGCGGAGCTGCTCCTGGGCGAGCTTCAGGTCGGTGATGTCGCGCGCCTCGAACAGCAAATAGATGACCTTGCCGTCGGGCCCGTGGACCGGCTGGACCGAGACGTCGAGGTGGGCGGTCGGGGCGCCCTCGCGCTCCATCCGCACCTCCTGAACGAACAGCTTGCCGCCGGCGGCCTGCTTCACCGCCTTCTTCATCAGCGCCTTGTGCTGCGGATACATCTGAAGCGTCGGCGCGTCCCACAGCTTCCGGCCCACCGCGTCGTGCGGGTTCTTGTGCCGCCACGGCGCCTCCTTGCGGTTGAGCTCCACCACGGTGCCGTCCGGCTCCATCAGGACAAGCACCTCCAGCACAGTGTCGAACACCGCGCGGAACCGCGCCTCGCTCAGCGCCAGCTCGCGCGTCTGCTCCGCGACCTGGGACTTGAGCTCGAGCTCCGCCTCCTTGGCGAGCGTGATGTCGGTCGCCGCCCCGATGAAGCCGACATGCTCCCCGTCCGGCCCGAACCGCGGGCTGCTCGTGCTCCGCAGCCAGCGATAGCTCCCGTCCCCGCGCCGGAACCGCCCCTCCAGAGTGAAGGTCTGGAGGCTCGCCTCGCCCGCCACCGATTCCGCGACGATCCGCTCGACATCGTCGGGATGGATCCCCGTCCGCCAGTCGTAGGTCCGCGCCTTCTCGCGGTCGTCGGTCCCGAGAAATTCCATGTAGGCGTCGTTGACGAAGTCGCGTGTCCGGTCGAGCCGAGTCACCCACATCAGCACCGGCGCCTGGTTCGCGATCCGCCGGAACCGCTTCTCGCTCTCCTTCAGCGCGCGCTCGGCGACGACCCGCTCGCTGATGTCGTCGACCAGCATCACCAGGCCCGAGATCGTCCCGTCGGGCGCGGTCCACGGCACATATTGCGCCTGCACCGCGACCTTGCCGCGGCTCGGGTGCTGGAACTCGGCGACGAAGAACTGCCGCTCGCCAGCCAGCGCCGCCTCGATCAGCGGCTTGCGCTCGCGATAGGTCTCCTCGCCCATCATCGCGCGCACCGGCCGGTCGAGCATCTCGTGGCGCGGCTGCTCGAGGAACTCCGCCATCGGCTTGTTGATGAAGCGCACCACCTCGTCGCGGTCGACGAAGGCGGTCATCATCGGCAGCAAATCGGCGAGCGCGATCAGCCCCGGCCCAGTGAACATCTCCGCCGGCATGTGCCGCGGGAGCGGCTGCGCGAGCAGCTCGTCGAGCGACAGCTCGAGCGTCGCCGACGCCGGTCCCTCGAACCGCTCGGACGCGATCAACGGCGCGCCGCCGGCATTCCCGCGCTTCTTTCCACCCCCCTGAGCCATCGCCTTAGGAATACGCCACTTTCTTGCAGAGTCGATTGGTTGCGTTGGAGTCAGCGGCTTAAACGGCTGTTGGGCGAAGGGGTTGCTCAACTGTGCCCCTGCCATCCTCCCCGAGATTTCTCGGGGAGGGGAACCAGCGAAGCTGGTGGAGGGGCCGTCACGCGAGTGAATCGCGTGACGTCGGACGGGCTCCGCTCCGCGGACCCGCCGGCCGAGCGTGAATTGTCTCTTCGACACAAGCTCCCGATTGCTGCGCAATCGCTCTCTTGCGCTCGGCAATTCACGCTTTCCTATTAGGATTTCATTTGCTCCACGCTCGTGGATGAGCACATCCGAAGGGCCCGCCGCGCCCGAAAGCGGCACCTCCATCCCCA
>Ga0207706_10000284_pt1 | contig 55240 bp, 58 predicted proteins | sample KBSC53metaG_FD_184318 | JGI IMG/M metagenome (GOLD analysis project Ga0207706, IMG submission 184318) | Corn rhizosphere microbial communities from Kellogg Biological Station, Michigan, USA - KBS C5-3 metaG (SPAdes) (version 2) | ecosystem: Host-associated > Plants > Roots > Rhizosphere > Soil ... | reverse complement strand
GATCCGGTCGAGTATCTGGTGCCCAAGTCCAAGGTCATCGACGTGCAGGAAGGCGATTACGTCAAGCGCGGCGACAATCTGGTCGGCGGCTCGCCGGATCCGCATGACATTCTGGAAGTGCTCGGCGTGGAAGCGCTGGCCGAATATCTCGTCAGCGAGATTCAGGAAGTCTACCGGTTGCAGGGCGTGAAGATCAACGACAAGCACATCGAGGTGATCGTTCGCCAAATGCTGCAGAAGGTCGAGATCACCGACGGCGGCGACACCACCCTCCTGGCCGGCGAACAGGTCGACCGCGAGGAGATGGATGAGATCAACTCAAGGCTGGAGAAGAAGCAGAAGCTTGCGGAAGGCAAGCCGGTGCTGCTCGGCATCACCAAGGCGAGCCTGCAGACCCGCAGCTTCATCTCGGCGGCATCCTTCCAGGAAACCACCCGGGTGCTGACCGAAGCGTCGGTCCAGGGCAAGGTCGACACGCTGATCGGCCTCAAGGAGAATGTCATCGTCGGCCGGCTGATCCCGGCGGGAACCGGCGCCGGCATGAACCGGATGCGCATCGCCGCCTCGAGCCGTGACGCCGCGCTCCGCGCCCAGCAGCGCAAGCTGCAGGAAGCGCTGATCGCGCCGGAAACGGCGGCCGAGGAGCATGCCGCCGAGCTGGCCCAGGGGCCGGAAGCGGCGACCAATTCGGATCCGCTGGCCTCCGTCGCCCCCTCGGGCAGCGGCAGCGACGCCGATGCGGGCGAATATCTGAACGACTGATCGTTCGAATTTTAGCCCATAAGAAAGGCCCCGCTGGAGTGATCCGGCGGGGCTTTGCTTTGTCCGGCGATGTGATTTCAGCGCGACCGTGAGGGATGGCGCAATAATGCGCGCCGAAGAACTCCATTGCGCCGCCGAAACGGCCCGCTTTCGCCGAAGACAATTGCTCGTCCGGCGAAGCCGGTAACGGTCAACCTACACCCACGCTGTCAGGGGAGCGGTCACGCCTGCTCCGATTTCCAGCGAGCTCGTGCCTGCTTCCCTCGGTTTTGAAAGGGGAGTCACCGATGCGCGGCATACGCTGGACCACTACGGCATTCTTGCTTCTGACTGCCGCACCGGGCCTAGCGCAGAGCGCCAACCAAAGCGCTGCATCTGCCGCGGACGATGCCTTCGGCACCAGCGTCGGCAATGAGCGCGTCGGGCTCTATAATCCCGACAGTGCGCGCGGCTTTAGCCCGGTTACCGCGGGGAACCTCCGGCTCGACGGCCTCTATATTGATCGCCCGCCAGACTTCAGCCAGCGCCTGATCAGCGGATCGAATATCCGAGTAGGGCTTACGGCGCAGGGCTTTCCCTTTGCCGCGCCGACGGGGATTGCCGATTTCGCGCTTCGCCGCGCCGGAAGCGATCCGGCTTTAAACGCAACCCTCGAAGTCGGCCCCTACACCGCTCGCCGCTTCGCGCTCGACGGCCAAACTCCGCTAACCAGCAGTATCAGCTTAGGAGCCGGTCTCGACTATGGCCGCGAGGATCAACCGAACGGCACCAAGGACTATTATTATACCTTCACCATCGCTCCCGTCTGGAGACCGCGCGACGGCATTGAAGTCATGCCTTTTTACAGCCGCTACTATTGGAAGGGCTGGTCAGGACAGCCGCTTTACTTCGTCGCGGGCGACTTCCTCCCGCCGCGGATCAGACGGCACGAAAACCCAAGGCAGAGCTGGGCTGGTGAAGTCGGCGTGGCCCCGACTTTCGGAATTCATTCCCGTGCAAGTCTTGGCCCCTGGTTGCTGCAGGCAGGGCTGTTCAAATCGGGGTTTGAGATTGAAGGCTCTACCGCTGAACTTTTCCAAAACGTGGACCGCGACGGAATGGGCGATCGCCAGATCATTGAACTGGGGCACCGCCGGACCTGGAGCGTGTCGGGGGAAATGAGGGTGTCGCGCCAGTTCGATGAAGGGAAACGGCGCCACACGCTGATGCTGAACCTGCGAGGACGGGACCGGCAACGGCGCTACGGCGGAGGCGTTACGCTCGCATTTGGCCGCGTGCCTGTCGATCAGAAGGGGCCGATTCCGGAGCCGGACTTCGACCTCGGTCCGCCATCGCATGACCATATCCGGCAAGCCAATGTCGGAGCGGGCTACGACCTCAAATGGCTGGGCGTCGGCCAGCTCAGTCTGGGCATTCAGAAAGTAAGCTATCGAAAGCAGGCGGAACGGCCGGGCGTCCAACTTCCGACATCCCGCTCCAATCCCTGGCTGGTCAATGCCGCGATCAATGTCGAGGCTTCGAAATCACTGGTCTTCTACGGCAGCTATTCCACCGGCCTCGAAGAAAGCCCGGTTGCTCCGGCCGTCGCCAGCAATAGCGGCTTTGCTCCGCCTGCCATCCTGACCAAACAATATGATGCCGGGCTGCGCTATGTCATTTCGCCGAACGTCCGGCTGGTCGCTGGGGTTTATCAGATCGAGAAGCCCTACTATGGCCTCAACGCAAGCCAGCTGTTCACCAACCTTGGAACGATCCGAAATCGCGGCATCGAGCTTTCCCTGACGGGGACGATCGCGCCGGGACTCAATATCGTCGTCGGAACGGTCTTGATGGATGCGACGCTTAGCGGCGAGGCGGTCGAGCAGGGCCTGGTCGGCAAGCGGCCAGTAGGGTCATCTCGCCGAACGAGTTTCGCCAATATCGAATATCAACTGCCCGGTGTCGCGGGAGTCACCGCTGTCGTCGGCTATGGCGGCCGCGGCCGCACGATCGCCAACCGCATGAACAGTTTTACGATCGATCCGGCAAACAGCTTCTCCTTGGGTGCGCGCTATCGCTTCGATCTGGGCGGCAAGCCGACTTCTGTCTTTGCCCGGGTTGCCAACCTCACCGATGAATATAGCTACCAGATGTCTGGAGAGGGCCTCTATTACAGCCCGGGGCGCCGCTTCATCATGACCCTAACCAGCGATCTTTAGGGCCAACATGCAAAAGCCCCGCCGGATCGTCTCCGGCGGGGCTTCTTGCTTACGGCTTCAACGGCTTAGCAATTGCCGCCGTGAACGGCATTTTCGGTGCAATTGGCGGCCGACTTCACGTCGTCGCCGGCGCCGCGAACGGTATTGCATGCGGCAACTGCCAACGCGCCGCCGATCACCAGCAGTGTCACAACCTTACGAACCATGTTCTGAACTCCTTTTGATGGCGTAACGACCATGGCCGAAATCAGGTGGCTTTGTCGACCGCATTTGCCGCCGACTTCACATCATCGCCGGCGCCGCGAACCGTGTTGCAGGCTGCGACGGCCAGACTGCCCCCAATGAGCACAATCGTTACTGCCAAACGAAACATGAGAATTTCTCCTGTCTTGCAGCTGAACGAACGCCGCAGACGCGGATTTGGTGCCATCACGCAGGCGAAATGCTCCTACACCGCGACGGGCGCGGCGATGTGAGGATGGGGATCATAGGCTTCGAAAGCGAAGTCATCCGCCTCATAGTCGAAGATCGACTGGCCCCGGTCCTTCATCACCAGGCGCGGCAGTGCCCGCGGCTCGCGGCCAAGCTGTTGCCGCGCCTGTTCAAGATGGTTCGAATAGAGATGCACATCGCCGCCGGTCCAGACGAACACGCCTGGCTCCAGCCCGCATTCGCGAGCCAGCATATGGGTCAGCAGGGCATAGCTGGCGATGTTGAACGGCACCCCAAGGAAGAAATCGGCGCTGCGCTGGTAAAGCTGGAGGTTGAGCCTGCCGGCCGCAACCTGTGTTTGGAACAGGCAATGACATGGCGCCAGGGCCATTCGCTCGATTTCGCCCGGATTCCAGGCCGTGACGATTTGCCGGCGTGAGCCAGGGTCTCGCCGGATAAGATCGATCAAGCCTTTGATTTGATCGATGTGGCGGCCGTCGGCACTCTCCCAGTCACGCCATTGCTTTCCGTAAACGGGGCCCAGGTCGCCATTGTCGTCAGCCCATTCGTTCCAGATGCTGACATTGCGCTCCTGCAGCCAGCGAATATTGGTGTCGCCGCGCAGGAACCACAGCAATTCCACGATGATTGATCGCAAATGGAGCTTCTTCGTCGTCAGCAGCGGGAACCCGTCGGCAAGGTCGAACCGCATCTGGCCACCGAATAGCGACAGCGTGCCGGTTCCGGTGCGGTCCATCTGCTCGACGCCGTGGTCGAGGATCCTTTGCATGAGGTCGAGATATTGGCGCATGGCCCCACCCTAGCCTTCCCCGTCAGTCCGTCCAGCGGGAGTTTCGAACGAATTCATATCCGAAACGGACGGGCTTGGCTTAGGACCGAATGAGCGCTCCGAATAATGATTGGGCATGCGGTATCTGCGTGCCGAGTCACCGGCGTTCCTCAAGGGCCATGAAGCCGCGCGCCGCTTTTTCGCCGCTTGTTTTGAGAGCCAAGATCAGCGGCATGAGCATCTGCTGGTTGCCCACGTCGACGGCAACAGCCGTTGCCTCCATCTCGAGCGATACTCCGGCGACGCGGCCGAGGTGGGCATTCCGGTGCGCGCCATAATCGCCGATGCGCTACGTCTCGGCAGCGCCGGCGTAATCGTTGCCCATAATCACCCAAGCGGAGACTCCCGGCCAAGCGAAGCTGACTATCGCGCCACGCGTAAACTGGCCCGAGCCGGTGAAACGATCGACCTTGCAGTCCTCGATCATCTGATCTTCGCGAAACGCGATTCCAGCAGCATGCGGTGGATGGGGCTGCTCTAGGGCTTCTCGCAGGGCTGGATTGCGTCCGGATCCGGTCGTGGACCGGCGATCCGGAAGGACATGAAATAGGCGTCGCTACCGGCAAGGCGCATTGTCTGCAGCTGCTGGAGCCCAATGGCCGCAAACTCGCACGATAGATGGCGCGGGGGCATGCCATGCCGCTTCACCGGCCGATCGGCATCGACAACGATCACCAGCCCACCGGGCTTGAGCCCGGCGCGCAGGTGCCAGAGGAACTCATAGGGCTCCGTCACCTCGTGATAGACGTGAACCAGGAAAATCCGATCGAAGGAGCCTTTCGGAAGCTGTGGGTCGGCGGGCTGGCCCAATTTCACGGCGACATTGTCGAGATTCTCACGCTCGACCCGCTGTGCCAATCGGTCGCGGGTTTCCGGAACGATATCCTCGGCCAACACGCGGCCGCGCGGTCCCACCAATGGCGCCAACCGAACGGTGTAATAGCCTTCCCCAGCGCCGACATCGGCGACCGACATGCCGCGCGCTACTCCGGCGAGCCGCATCACTTCGTCCGCTTCTCCGACGCGGTCGCGGGCATCTTCAGTGGAAAAGCTGTCGCTAACGATCGGCGCGACGTCACGACCGGCCGCCGGAAAAACACGCGGTGACTGAGGCTCTGCGCGGCACGCGGTGAGAGCCAGCATCAATGTTACGGCCGACGCCCTAGTCGACATCCTCGACGTCCACCTTTTCGCCGGTGACGCGCTGTGACAGGGCAGCGGCCATGAATCGGTCGAGATCGCCGTCGAGCACGTCCGACGGAGCCGTCGAAGTAACGCCCGTGCGGAGGTCTTTCACCAGCTGATAAGGCTGCAGCACATAGCTGCGGATCTGGTGACCCCAGCCGATGTCCGTCTTGGCGGCATTGGCCGCGCTGGCCTCGGCCTCCCGCTTCTGCAGCTCGGCTTCGTAGAGCCGCGCCTTCAATTGCTTGTAAGCCTGCGCGCGGTTCTTGTGCTGCGAGCGCTCATTTTGGCAGGCGACCACAATCCCGGTCGGGATGTGGGTGATACGAACCGCGCTATCCGTCGTATTGATGTGCTGCCCGCCCGCCCCAGAAGCGCGATAGGTATCGATGCGCAGCTCGGATTCATTGATTTCGATATCGATGTCGTCATCCACTTCGGGATAAACCCAGACCGAAGCGAAGCTGGTGTGGCGGCGAGCCGAGCTGTCGTAGGGGCTGATCCGCACAAGGCGATGGACACCGCCTTCCACCTTCAGATTGCCATAGGCGTTTTCGCCCCGGATCAGCAGCGTCGCCGACTTGATGCCGGCCTGCTCGCCGGCGTGGTGATCGACCAGCTCAACCTTCATTCCATGGCGTTCCGCCCAGCGGCTGTACATCCGCTGGAGCATACCGGCCCAGTCATTGCTCTCCGTTCCCCCGGCGCCGGCGTTGATTTCGATATAGCTGTTATTGGCGTCTGCCTCTCCCGCCAGAAGCGCGGCGACCTTGTCTTTCTCGGCCCGCTCAGCGAGCTCGCCAAGCGAACGGACGCCATCATCGATCAGCGCCTCGTCACCCTCCGCTTCGGCCATTTCCATCAGCTCGACCGTGTCCTTGAGCTCGGACTCGATCTTCTGCGTAGCGCCAATCGCCTCTTCCAGCCGGCGCCGCTCGCGCATGACCTCCTGCGCCGCCTTGGGATCGTCCCACAGCGTCGAGTCTTCGACCTTGTCGTTGAGCTCGCTCAGCCGCCGGTTGGCCTTATCCCAGTCGAGGAAACGGCGCAGCAGCGCGGTGGCGGCGTTGATCTGGTCGATATGGGCTTGCGCCTCGGCGCGCATGGGAATGACTTTCTAAGCGGACTTGCGCCCGCCTAGTAGATGCCGCCCTGCCTTTGCAAGAATTCGCCGCTGTCGACCGGCTTTGGCTGCGCCACTTGCGGACGGCGTGCTGGGCGCGCCGCAGCATGTTGCGAGGCCGCCCCGACATCCTGTGATTTGGCGAGCTCAACGCTACGGCGGAACGAGCGCCGCGGCTCGGTCTCAGGCTGGAACGCCTCCCAAATTATCGAGGATTTGGGATCGACCGTAGTCGGAAATGTGCCAAACACCCGCTTGCCGGTGACCCGGTCGATCCGCACCATGCGAATGCCAGGCGGAGCCACGAACGGCACCTTGGGCATGCCAACGAAGGCGGTTTGGGCGAATTGCTTGAATATGGGCGCGGCGATGCGGCCGCCCTGGGCACCATGGCCCATCGGCCGCGGCTGGTCATAGCCAAGATAGACTCCGCCGACGATGTCCGGCGTGCCGCCGATGAACCACACGTTGGTCGGTCCGGAAGTCGTGCCCGTCTTGCCGAACATCGGCCGATCCAGATCGCGGAGCACGGTCGCCGTTCCACGCTCGATGACGCCCTCCATGATGTGGACCATCTGGTAGGCGGCCTGAGCATCGAGCAGTTGCCGCTGCCTTGACGGCGGACGCGGCATTGCCTTGCCATCCCAATCGGCGGCGTTGCACGCCCCGCCATTGTCCGCTTCCATCACCTGGCAGCGATTGTCGGTCCGATAGATGATCTTGCCGTTACGATCCTGGGCATAGTCGATCAGCGTCGAGGTCACGGACCGCCCACCATTGGCGAGAATCGCATAGGCATTGACCAGCCGCTGAACTGTAGTGTCCCCGGCGCCCAGGGCGATCGACAGATAGCGATCGTATTTGCCGACGCCGAGTTTCGCGGCATTGGCGACCACCTTGTCCATACCGGTCTGCGACGCGGCGCGAATGGTCATCAGGTTCCGCGACTGCTCGACGCCCCAGCGCATCGTCTTGGGTCCCGAATATTTGCCGTCGAAATTGCGGAAACATTTGTTGCCGAGACCCGCTCCCTGCCACACGCAGAAGGGCGCATCGACAATGATCGAGGCCGGGGTCATGCCGTTTTCCAAAGCCGTCACATAGACGATCGGCTTGAACGCCGAACCCGGCTGCCGCAGCGCCTGGGTCGCGCGGTTGTAGGACGAGCCGATTACGTCGAACCCGCCCTGCATCGCCATCACGCGGCCGGTGTGGACCTCCTCGACCAGGAATCCGCCGCCCACTTCTGGGATCGAGCGAAGTGCATAGCTGCCTGGCCCCTCCTGCTTGACGATAATGATCATCCCCGGCCGAAGACTGTTGAAAGCGACGCCCCCGACACCCCGGACTGGCTGCACTGCCGCAGAAGCGGGGAGGAATCCGGTCGATCCGTCGGGGAATCCGATTTTTGCACTTGCCGCGGACTTGTCGAGCACGACCGCCTTTTTCCAATCGGGAAAGCCGGTTCCCAGAGCAGCCACCCGAAGTTGGGTCTGCCAGTCGCCATTGATGTCGACACTGAGACCGGTGTCGCGCCAGCCGCGGCCGCCGTCGAACCGGGCCAGGCCTTCGCGCAGGGCGTCGGCCGCGGCGTCCTGTATTTTGGGCACCATCGAGGAGCGCACCCACAGGCCGCCGGCATAGACGCTATTCGGACCGTCATCGGCCTTCTCGCCGAATTTCTTGATCAGGTCGCGGCGGACCTCTTCCATGAAATAGCCGCCCTGGTCGCGGAATTTCGCGCTGCTGCCATAGCGGATGGTCGCCAGCGGCGTTGCTTCCGCCACATCGCGCTGGGCTTCGGTGATGTAGCCATTGGCGGCCATTTCGTTGAGGACGTAGTTGCGGCGGGCGAGCGCCTTCGCGGTGGCACGCACCGGGTCATAATTGCTCGGTGCCTTTGGCAAAACAGCCAGATAGGCCGCCTCCGGCAAAGTGAGGTCGGCTACATCCTTGTCGAAATAGGCGCGGCTGGCGGCCTGAACGCCATAGGCGTTACGGCCGAGGAAAATCGAATTGAGGTAGAGTTCGAGAATTTGCTGCTTTGACAGAGTGTCCTCGAGCCGGAAGGCAAGGATTGCTTCGCGAATCTTGCGGCTGACGGCATAGGTATCGTCCTGGAGCAAATATTTGGCGACTTGCTGCGTAATGGTCGAACCGCCCTTCGCCCGACCGCCGCTGACCGACTTGCGCGTGTAATCGAAAACGGCGCCGATCAGGCCGGGATAATCAATTCCGCCGTGGCTGAAGAAAGTCTTGTCCTCAGCAGAAATGAAGGCGTTGACCACCAGCGGCGGATATTCGTCATACGCAAGCTCGACTCGCCGCTCCCGGGCGAAGGTCTGGACTGGGTTGCCGTCATAGCCGCGGACGTTGGTCGGCAGCGGCGGCTGATAGGCGAGCAGCTTTTCGGATGTCGGAAGGTTAATTGCGAACACGATGAACACGACCGCGCCAAACACCAGCGCGCCGAACGCTCCCCAGCTCAAGCGGCGAACCCATTTGTTATCGAAATAGGGGTCGATCCACTGATGAACTCGGTGGTTGAAGACGACGAGATTGGGGATCTGGATCGTGGGGCGCTTCATTGTCGGGGGCCTGTCTAGCGGCTTCCGCCCTGCGGCGAAACCCGCTGAGTTAGCGACTTGTGCGTGCAGCGAGGTCAGCTTCGATAGCCTGGGCGAGGGCGAGGACCAGCGGAGCACGCCCATCCCTTGTCATCAACTTGGCTTCGTCGTCTGCGTTGCTGATATAGCCGGCTTCGACCAGCACCGCGGGGGTTTCGGCGCGGCGCAGGACGTGAAAAGCCGCGAATTGATGCGGCCTCGGCCGAAGCTCGACCCGGCCGGCCGCCCGCTGCAGCATTCGTTCGGCCAGTCCGGCCGAGTCTTCCATCTGCTCGCGAAGCGCTACATCGGCCAGCAGGGCCCTCACATTGTCGTCTGCTTCGCTGGACAGGGCAGTGTCGTCGCGATTCTCAACCGCCGCGAACCGCGCCGCCTCGGCGCTCGAAGCAACATCGGACAGAGAATAGACGGTTGCGCCCCTGGCCAGCGGATTCGGCGCACTGTCCATATGGATCGACAGGAACAGGCCCGCACGCAAATGGCGTGCCACGGCCGCGCGCTGTTCCAGCGTGAGATATTTGTCGTCCTCGCGAGTCAGCGCGACACGAACCCGGCCGCGCTGTTCGAGCAGGTCCGCCAACTCCCTGCCCATGGCCAGAGTCAGGTCTTTTTCCTTGCTCGCGCCCGATATTCCGGAAGCACCGGGGTCGCGCCCGCCATGGCCCGGATCGATCAGGACGATCGGCCGGCCGGGCACTCGAGCCTCGCGCACCCGAACGCCCCTGACCGCTTCAGGCAGCATCAGCGTCAGCCCGCCGGTTCGCGCTTCGCCTATTAGCGCGATGGCGTCGCCCACAACGCCGGTCCTCACCCGCGCCACGGCCAGCGACAGCAGTGCGACGGCGGCGAGCGCCACTGCAAAGACTGCCACACCAATCTTACGGTTCCGGTCCATCGACCGAAGGTTACGGTGAGCGATGCGCCACGCCAAGGGCGGCTTCGGGCGAATTTTTGATACCGCTGCGGTTGCGAGGCGGCGATGCGAATGCTAACCGGCACTGCCCTTTCGAGTTCGATAGGGTGTCGGCCGCGTCCAATCGGATAAGCGGCATTCACAGGTTGACGCTGCATGATGCCACAAGACGCCATTGCCACGCTCCGGAGCGAGCCTGGCCACGCGTCGTTCGCGACGAGGATCGCGGACTGCCATGCAGCAGAGGCAATTTCTGCACATCGCGCCATCGCCACCGAGGCAGTGGCCCTCAGTATCGCGCGCCGCCGGCCCCTAGCGGCTGGCCTGCGCGCCCGGAGAAATTTCAATGTCCATGCGCATGCTAATCGACGCGCGCCACCCGGAGGAGACCCGGGTCGCCGTCGCCAAGGGAAACAGGATCGAGGAATTTGATTTCGAATCCTCGGAGCACAAGCAGCTCAAAGGTAATATCTATCTCGCCAAGGTGACACGGGTCGAACCGTCGTTGCAGGCGGCGTTCGTTGACTATGGCGGCAACCGCCACGGGTTCCTGGCTTTCAGCGAAATCCATCCCGACTATTATCAGATCCCGAAGGCGGATCGCGACGCCTTGTTGGCTGAAGAAGCGGCCCACGCTGCGGAGGAAGAGCGGCTGCGCGCCGCAGACTTCGACGATGATGAGGACGACGAAGCCGCCGACATGGACGACACCGGCGAGGATTCGGGGGATCCCGAGGCCAGCGGTGACGACGCCGCCGAGGTTGGCACCGGCTCGGCGAGGTCGCCGGTTGATGAAAGCGCCGCGGAGGAGCTCCGCCGCAAACGCCAGGCACTCCGCCGCCGTTACAAGATCCAGGACGTCATCCAGCGCCGCCAGGTGTTGCTGGTTCAGGTCGTCAAGGAAGAGCGTGGCAACAAAGGGGCCGCGCTGACCACCTATTTGTCGCTGGCCGGCCGCTATTGTGTGCTGATGCCCAATACATCGCATGGCGGCGGGATCAGCCGGAAGATTTCGAACGGCGCCGATCGCAAGCGCTTGAAATCGATCATTTCCGATCTCAAGCTGCCCTCGACCATGGGGCTGATCGTCCGCACAGCGGGCCTTTCGCGCACCAAGACCGAAATCAAGCGCGACTTCGACTATCTCGCCCGCCTGTGGGACGAGGTGCGGGAGCGCACCCTGTCCTCCTCTGCGCCGGCGCTGATTTATCGAGACAGCGACCTGATCAAGCGCGCGATCAGGGATCTCTATCACCGTGACATCGATGAAGTCGTCGTCGAGGGCGATGAAGGATACAAGGCGGCGCGTGGCTTCATGAAGCTGCTGATGCCGAGCCACATCCGGCGGGTGAAACAATTTGTGGACCCGACGCCGGTATTCCAGCGCTATGGAGTCGAGGACCAGCTCACCGCCATGTACCAGCCGGTCGTGCAGTTGCGGTCAGGTGGCTATCTGGTGATCAACCCGACCGAAGCGCTGGTCAGCATCGACATCAACTCGGGCCGTTCAACGCGCGAGCATAATATCGAGCAAACCGCCTACGCCACCAACCTTGAAGCAGCGGCCGAAATCGCCCGCCAGCTTCGCCTGCGCGACATGGCGGGGCTCGTCGTCATCGACTTCATCGACATGGAGCAGTCGAGCCATGTGCGGAAGGTCGAGAAGGCGATGAAAGAAGCGTTGAAGAGCGACCGCGCACGCATTCAGGTGGGCCGCATCTCCAGCTTCGGGTTGATGGAAATGAGCCGCCAGCGGCTCCGGACCGGCGTGCTCGAAGCGTCGACGAAGGCCTGCCCGCATTGCGAGGGCACCGGCCTGATGCGGACCGCTTCTTCGTCGGGCCTCAGCGCCCTCCGGATCATCGAGGATGAAGCTGCGCGCGGGCGTGGCGACCGCATTACCCTCCGCGCCGGAGCAGAGGCAGCAATCTACGTCCTCAACAAGAAGCGGGCCGAACTGGCCGAGATCGAGGACCGATACGGTGTTACGGTCGAGATTGCGATCGAAGAGCACTTCGAAGGCGCGCGGATGACGGTCGAAAGCTCGGGTCCACGTCCGCAGCCAAAGGAACGCCAGGCCCCACTGCCGATCGTCGAGGAAGAGGAGGATTATCTCCCCGAGGTCGACGAAGAGGAAGTTGAGGAAGCCGAGGCTCGTCCCGCTCGCGGCGGCGACGAGGATGGCGACCGCGGCGCACGGCGACGCCGTCGCCGGCGGCGCGGCGGTCGCGGCCGCCGGCATGAGGGAGAGGCAGGCGAAGGCGAAGGCGAAGCCGAGGCCTTGCCCGAAACCGCCGAAGAGGCTCCTGAAGCCGAGTTGCTGGGCGCCGAGGAGGTATCCGAGGACGGCGAGCCCAAGCCGAAGTCGCGTCGTGGACGCCGTGGCGGCCGCGGGCGAAAGGGCCGGAGCGAAACGAGCGAGACCGCTCCAGAGATTTCGCCAGACGAGCCGCCCATGGCTGACCTGCCAGTGTCCGAAGCTCCTGTTCCCGGCGAGGACGTACCGGCCCAGGACGAAGCCAAGGCCAAGACTCGCCGCCGGCCGCGCGCACGAAAGAAGGCCGACGACGCCAGCGACGAAATCTCACCGGAGCAGGCACCTGAGCCAGCGCCCGAGACGGTGGAGGCCGCCCCGGTAGCCGAAGAAAAGCCGAAACGCCGTACAAGAGCCAAGAAGAAGGCCGACGATGCTCCCGTGGAGCCTAAGCCGGCAGCGAAGCTTGCCGCGACTGCGGCCACTCCCGAGGCCAGCAATGAAGATGTCCCCGGTGAAGCGCGCCGCGGCTGGTGGCAGCGGACCTTCGGATAAGGCCAACTGACCGATGAAACCGGCCCGTACACCCTTGTTGACGGCCGGCTTTCATTGGCGGTTCAGGCAACCGGTGGGACACGGCCGCATGACCCGTGCGATCCGGCTCCTGATGGTCGGCATTTTGCTGTTTTTCGCTGCCTCGCGTCCCGCGCTGGCGGAACAGGAAATCCTGCGTGACAGCGAAACCGAGCTGCTATTCAAGCAGATCAGTACTCCCCTGATCGAAGCGGCCGGGCTCGATCCAAAGAGCGTGAGGGTCGCCCTGCTGCGAGATGACTCGATCAACGCTTTCGTCGCTCAGGGACAGGTCGTCTATATTCACAGCGGGCTCCTGACGAGGGCCGACAACGTCAATCAGCTGCAGGGCGTGATCGCCCACGAACTGGGACACGTCGCCGGCGGCCATTCCATCCGCATCTATGAGGGTGCCAAGCAGGCAACCGCCATTTCGATCCTCAGCCTTGTGCTTGGCGCCGCGGCAATTGCTGCCGGTGCGGGCGATGCCGGCATGGGGATATTCGCGGCCGGGCAGCAGGCGGCGATGGGCTCGTTCCTGGCCTTCAGCCGGGCGCAGGAGTCGAGCGCCGACCTGGCTGGCGCTTCCTATCTGTCGAAGGCCGGGATTAGCGGAAAAGGAAGCCTTGAGTTCTTCAAAAAACTGCAGAACCAGGAGTATCGCCTCGCGATCTACGCCACCAACAGCTATGACCGGACCCATCCGCTTTCCAGTGAGCGCATTCAGACGCTGAGCGAGATCTATCAGAAGGATCCCGCGTGGAATCATCAGACCGATCCGGCGCTCGAAGCACGCTTCCAAAGGGTCAAGGCCAAGCTGATCGGCTACGTAACTCCAAACGACGCCGTCAAATTCTATCCCGAGAGCGACCAGAGCGTTCCAGCTCACTATGCTCGCGCCTATGCCTATCATCTGGGCGCTTATCCCGACAAAGCCAATGCAGAAGCAGATGCGCTGCTGGCCACCGCACCTAACGATCCCTTTTTCCTCGAGCTGAAGGGCCAGATCCTGCTTGAAGGCGGCCACCCGAAGGAGGCGATCGCTCCGCTCCGCAAGGCGGTCGCCAATGCGCCCGACATGCCGATGATTGCGGTCATGCTGGGCCACGCCCTCGTGGCGTCGGAAGACGCCAAGAATTTCGTGGAGGCCAAGCAAATCCTGAAGACCGCCGTGAACCGGGACAATGACAATCCGTTTGCCTGGTATCAGCTCGGCATCGTTTATGACCGGGAGGGAGACCAGTCTCGTGCCGCCTTGGCCACCGCCGAGCGGAGCAACCTCCAGGGCGAAAACAAGTTGGCGCTGGCCAGCGCCCGGACAGCCATGATGGGTTTGCCACAAGGAACGCCGGACTATCTTCGTGCCCAGGATATCGCCATGGTGTCCGAAAATGCGCTCAAGAAGGACAAGAAATACCGTGAGCCAAAAGAATAGCGCCGGCTGGGTACCGGCGATCCTGGGCGGTGTGGTCGGAGCTACGCTAACCGCCGGCGTGCTGTTCCTTGCCGGGCCGGCCCTGCTGGGCGAGCGCATGGTGCGCGACGCACTGGTCGCCAATCCCGAAATCATCATCGACGCCGGCGAAGCGCTGCGCGACAAGCAATTTGCCGACACGCTGCAGCCAATTCGTGCGTCGCTCGAACGGCCGTTTTTCTCGAGCTGGAAGGGGGCCGAAAAGCCCGCTGTCACGCTTACCTATTTCTTCGACTATGCCTGTGGCTACTGCCGAATGAGCAATCCCGAAATCGAGCGGCTTCTCAAGGAAGACGCCGATTTGCGCGTTGTTTATCGCGAACTTCCGATCCTGGGACCTGACAGCGTAGCAGCGGCCCGGGTTTCCCTGGCGGCCTCAAAGGCCGGCAAGTTTAGCCAATATCATGACGCGCTATATGCGGCCGGCCGCCCTGGCCCGGACACTATCGCCATTGCCGCCAAAGCCGCCGGCATCCCGCCTCAGCCGGCCAAAGACGCCGCGCAGGAAGCCGAGCTTCGTTCGAACATGGCGCTGGCGAGCCAACTTGGCGCCACCGGAACGCCGCTGTTCGTCGTCGGCGATCGGGTGATGAACGCGGCCGTCGGCTATGATGCGCTCAAGAGCGCAATCGAGGCCGCGCGCAAGAAAAGCTAGCTGGCTTTTTGATTCAAACTAGGCAACCCGCCCTTTGAATCCCTGGGCGATGACGTACCATTCGCTTGAATCCTTACGGCTGGCAGGCGGCTTGGCGTGCTTCACCGTCGTGAAATGGCGCTTCAAGTCAGCGACCAGATTATTGTCTGCGCCGCCCGCCAGCACCTTGGCGACATAGGAGCCGCCCGGCCGCAGCACTTCGCAGGCGAACTCCATTCCCGCTTCGACCAGCGTCATGGTCCGAAGGTGGTCCGTCTGTGGATGTCCCACCGTATTGGCGGCCATGTCCGACATGACGAGATCGACCTCATCGGTGCCGATCGCCTCGTGCAGCCTGTCCGGGGCCTGCTCGTCCATGAAATCCATCTGCAGGATCGCAACGCCATCGATCGGATCGGTGGGCAGCAAGTCGATGCCGGCTATCTTTGCCTGCGGCGAACGGCGGCGGACGACCTGGCTCCATCCGCCAGGCGCGATGCCGAGGTCGACAACCACCTTCACCCCCTTCAGCAGGCCGAATTTCTGGTCCAGTTCCAGCAGCTTGTAGGCCGCTCGGCTGCGATAGCCTTCTGCCTTGGCTCGCTTCACATAAGGGTCGTTGAGCTGACGTTCGAGCCAGCGCGTCGAGCTGACCTTGCGGCCTTTGGCGGACCTTAGCCGTGTCACAGCTGGTAGCCGTCGCGCGCCATCAACGAGCGCAAAATGCCCTCGCGAATGCCGCGGTCGGCGATGCCTAGCGTTTCGGCCGGCCAGATGTCGAGAATTGCTTCGAGGATCGCGCATCCGGCGACCACCATGTCGGCCCGCTCGGTGCCGATGCATGGGAGGCCACTACGCTGCTCGAAATCCATCTCGGCGATCATCGTTGAGATCTTGCGCATGTCACCCACCGAGACATGCAGGCCGTCGATCAGCCGCCGGTCATAGGCTGGCAGGGCGAGGTGAACGCTGGCCAAGGTCGTGACGGTGCCGCTGGTACCAAGCAACCGCACGTTTTCCAGCCTGTCGGGTAGCATTTCCACGAAATGGGCGAAGCTCCGATGGACGCGTTCGCGCATGCGGGCATAGGCAACGACCCGATCCTTGCCCTCGATCGCCTCCCTGCCCTCGCTTTCGGTCAGCGACACAACGCCCCAAGGCGCCGACCACCAGGCGCGGATGCGCGGGTGGGGCTCTCCCGGTTCGACCAGCACCAGCTCAGTCGATCCGCCGCCAATGTCGAAAATCAGTGCCGGCCCATCACCCGGCTCGAGCAGCTTGTGGCAGCCAAGCACGGCCAGCCGCGCCTCCTCCTGCGGGGCGATGATCTCCAGCGCGATGCCGGTCTCGCGCTTGACCCTGGCCGCAAATTCGCGGCCATTGACTGCACGGCGGAGCGCTTCGGTCGCGACCGACCTTGCGAGCGTGACGTGGCGACGGCGGAGTTTGTCAGCACAAACAGCCAGCGCGTCGACAGCCCTGTCCATCGAGCCTTGGGTAAGCTTGCCGCTGGTCGACAGCCCTTCGCCAAGGCGGACAATCCGGGAAAAGGCGTCGAGCACGGTGAACCCGCCATCGGTTGGTCGAGCGATCAGCAAGCGGCAATTGTTGGTTCCGAGGTCAAGCGCACCATAAATGTCGCGCTGGTGGCTTCTGCGGAGCGGCGGTCCGGTTCCGCCGGCCGGTCCCTCGAAGCGGGGGCTCGGCCCAGTGGCGACTTGTTGCGCCATCGTTCACACGCCCTTTTTATCCTTGGCCGCACGGGAATGCCGCACGGCTGACTTGGCATCAGCTTACCCTGAATGAAGGTTAGCGCGCAACCGGCTGCCTTTTCGGTGCAATTTCGGCTAGGATGGGTTGACGGTATGAGCGGTGCTTTCTATCTGCCCGCGCTCAACGATTGCCCGATCGTCTAATGGTAAGACTACGGACTCTGACTCCGTCAATCGAGGTTCGAATCCTCGTCGGGCATCCATCTTCCCGTATCCCTGGCTTGAACCGTGCCCTGCCGTGGCGCATCACTTTGGGATGAAGATCATCGGCAGCTTCGTCAGCCCGTATGTCCGCAAGGTGCTGGTTTGCATGGAAATGAAGGGGATCGACTATGAAGTCGACCCGATCACGCCCTTCTTCGGCAATGACGAGTTCCGTCGGCTGAGCCCGCTTTGCCGGATCCCGGTGTTGATCGACGGCGACCTGGTCCTGACAGATTCCACGGTGATCGCCGAATATCTCGACGAGGCCTATCCCGAACCGCCGCTGATGCCGAAAGAGCCCAAGGAGCGCGCTCGTGCCCGATGGCTCGAGGAGTTCGCCGATACGAGGCTCGGCGACGTGTTCATTTGGGGCCTGTTCTACCCGAAGATGGTCCATCCCCGTGTCTGGGGAGAACCCGGTGATCAGAAGCGTATCGATAAGTCCCTGGCTACGGAAATCCCGGCCGCGCTTGATTATCTGGAGGGGGAATTGCCCGAAACCGGCTTCTTGTTCGGCCAAATGGGCCTGGCGGACATCTCGATCGCGAGCTTTTTCCGCAACGCCTCTTATGCCGGCTTTGTCCCCGATCCGTCGCGATGGCCGCGCACGTCGCGATTGGTCGAGGCGGTCCTCGCCCACCCCGCATTCGAAAAGATCCACCAGCTTGAGATGATCCAGCTCAGCACCTCGATCGAGGGGCGGCGCCAGGCGCTGCTTGAAGCCGGCGCAAAACTGACGGCCGAGACTTACGGCGAGCGAGAGCCTCGCAAGGGCGTGATGCGTCTTTAGCCCGCGCGGCTAGTGCCGGGTGGCGCCATCCCCCGACGGCACCACCCGGACACCGTTGCCCCGCAATCGGGGGGCAAACGAAGAGTTCAATGTTGGGTCCCGGCGATCCAATGTTCGAGCCGGGTTTTGAGCGATCGCCTTGAGGGGATGTAACCGGGCTGCGTCTCGGCCACGTCTTCCTCGACCTTGTCATACAGAGTGAGATTGACCGGCATCCGCGGGCGAAGCGCTTCCCGGCCGCGCATCATATCTTCGGCAGCGGCAAGGCTTCGGTGAATGTCTTCCGCGGTAAACGGCTTCATCAGACAGCCGAGGGCCAAGTCCGGCATCGGGAAGTCGGGCGCCTTGCCGGTAATGAAGAAGCAGGGAATGTCGAAGTCTCCCATCCGCACCGCTACCGAAAAGCCAGTGGTGCCATGGGCAAGGCGAAGGTCGACCAGTGCCAGGTCCGGCACATGCTCCTGCGCCGCACGCACGGCGCTATCGAGATCGTCAGCCGTAGCCACCACCCGGTAGCGAGGATTGTCCTCGACGAGATATTTGAGCGTCGTTGCCAACTGGACGTCATCTTCGACGATCAGGATCTTCATCACCGCCCGAGGGCCTCCCAGCCTGAGGATAAATCCTTATCCTTGAATGGGATGCTGCTTTAATCGAGCGCCGAGGCGAATCCCTTGTTGACCAGGTTTACGCCAGAATGACTCGCTGGTGCGACGGGCCGAGGGATAAGGCTGCGATTAGGCCCGATAGAAAATATGCGCGCCGATTTTTTCGACCCGGGTGAGATTACGGCCCCACGACGGCGCCACATAATCGGCATGGTACCACAGGCAGTCGTTCGGAACGCTTTGCACGGCGTTGGCGACCGCCAGACGGGTCACGCCAAGCGCCTTGCGCCATGCCGCCGAACTCTCGTCGACCGATGGGAAGTGGCCGTGGTGGACGAAGGAAAATTGCCACGGCTGTTTGACCACGCCGCACCAGTTGCCAGGATATTTGCCCGAGGCGGCGCGGTTCATGATCACCTTGGCGACGGCCATCTGGCCTTCAAGGCTCTCGCCGCGCGCCTCGTGATAGACGGCCACAGCGATGCAGTTGGCTTCATCGCCAAGCGGCGCGCCGGCACTGAAGCGATCGACCAGCGCGTAGAGCGGCCAGCCGGCACGCTGCAGAACGCCTGCATCACGAGCAACGATTTGATCATCGCTCAGGATCGGCACGACGGTCGTCGCGGCCGGACTGGTAATGGCGGAAGCGGTCTTCACTACGGCCTGCACAAGCGGCAAGGTGCCTGCCTGTTGAGCTAGGGCCTGGCCCGAACTCCCGAACGTCAGCAAAATGGCAGCCGCAAACGCCGGCAGCCTGCCGGGACGCACAAATTTCTTCAATTTTTTCTCTAGTCATGGCGGCCGGCCAACCGTCGATCGCTACCTTAACGCAACATACGCGCTACTGGCGATCGCGGTGGGCTCGTCCGTCTTGCCCTGGGATCCGGCTTCTAAGGGGAAGCACTGCGGATCCGCCCGCTCGTTAATTTGTTGCAGTGCACATATCGATTTCCGCGCGCGCCACAACCGATGGGGCGGTGAATTGAGCCCAGGGCGGGATAAACGGGTGGAACCCTGAACAAATTGACAGATTTCCGCGCCTTTTCCTGACTTCCCCACCGGAACGACAGGCGGTAAGCGCTGATTTCAGGGAGAGTATCGACGCATGGCCTATTGGCTGATGAAATCGGAGCCCAGCAGCTACAGCTGGAATGACCTGGTCCGCGACGGCAAGACGATGTGGGACGGCGTCCGCAACAACGCCGCCCGATTGCACCTCCGGGCAATGAAGGCCGGCGATCAGGCTTTTTTCTACCACAGCATGGACGAGCGTGCCGTGGTCGGAATCATGAAGATCACCGGCGTCGGTCAGGCCGACGGCGAAGATGGGAGTTGGGTCAAGGTTCCGGTCGAGCCGGTTCGTGCGCTGGCCAGGCCCGTGACGCTTGCGCAGATCAAGGCCGAGCCGAGGCTGGCCAAGATGGAACTCATTCGTCAGTCACGCTTGTCGGTCGCCCCGGTTCGCGATGAGGAATGGAAGCTCGTGCTGGAAATGAGTCGGTGACGAGATGCAAGGCAAGGTCGAATCGATCCATGCCGGCACGTCGAGCATCGAGTATGTCGAGGGCTGTGCCTAACCCTCTACCTGCGTATCCGGGCCGGCGATCTGTTTCACTTCGCTGATGCTGATTGGCGGCTCGATGTCCCATTGCCTGATCAGGTCCCAAAGGGCCTGTTCGCTGGGAGCCCGAAAGACGCAGTAGCATTTGTTTTCCGTCAAATAGCTGCGCACCCATTCGACGTCCGGCGCGACGCCATGAAGCGGCGAACAGGAGCGCCGCACCGACAGATCGCGTTGCAACGGGCTGAGATTGCCGAGCCCGGGCATGTTCTTTTCGATGACGAACTCGGGCATCTTGCCTCCCAACAGTTCATCGCCGACCTAGCACATTAGCCGGCCAGAGTCCGCAACGGGTCGATTGTCGGCGGACGATTTACTTTGGATAACTTGGAGCGATTCGCGGCGGGCTTAATGATGACAGCGACGGGGGGACGGATTGAGCCTAGTTCGGCCAGGTCGAAGCGCGAAGATCGGCGTTGCCGTGGCCGCTCTGGCCATGCTGGCGCTACAGTTCGTCGTAAGCAGTCTGGTTATTCGCTGGTGCCCGCGCGGCGGGAACTGCACGGAAGCAAGCCAGGTCCTCTTCGCGTTGGGACTGCTCGTCAGTCTAGGCGTGTCGATCGCGGCCGGCTTTGTCGCCAGGGACATCGCCGACCGATTTGCTGCCCGGTCTCGACGTTAGTTAGGCCGCTTCCATCTTCCGCGATTCCCGCTTCCGCTCATGCGGATCGAGGAAGCGCTTGCGTATGCGGATCGCCTTGGGCGTGACTTCGACCAGCTCATCATCCTGGATATAAGCGATCGCCTGCTCCAGCGTCATGCGGCGCGGCGGGGTCAGGCGGATGCCCTCGTCCTTCGGGCCGGAAGCGCGGAAGTTGGTCAGCTGCTTCGACTTCAGCGGATTGACTTCGAGGTCCTGGGTCTTGGCATTTTCGCCAATGACCATGCCCTCGTAGAGCATCTCGCCAGGCGTAATGAACAGGATGCCGCGGTCCTCGAGGGCGCTCAGCGCATAGGCAACCGCCGGGCCCTGCTCCATCGAGATCAATACGCCATTCTGCCGTCCAGAGATCGGACCCTTGTATGGACCATACTTCTCGAACAGCCGGTTCATGATGCCGGTCCCGCGAGTGTCGGACAGGAACTCGCCATGATATCCGATCAGCCCGCGCGACGGTGCGGAGAAGGTCAGCCGGGTCTTGCCGCCGCCAGAGGGGCGCATATCGGTCATCTCGGCCTTGCGCATCGCCATCTTGTCGATGACGGTGCCCGAGAATTCGTCGTCGACGTCGATCAGGACGGTTTCATAGGGCTCTTCGCGGCCCGAGGGGCCATCGCGGAATAGCACGCGCGGGCGGCTGATCGACAATTCGAAGCCCTCACGGCGGAGCGTCTCGATCAGCACGCCGAGCTGGAGCTCGCCACGGCCCGCGACTTCGAACGCGTCGCCGCCCTGGGTCTCGCTGATATGAATGGCAACATTGCCCTCGGCCTCGCGCTCCAGCCGGTCGCGGATCACGCGGCTCTGGACCTTGTCGCCGTCCTTGCCGGCAAACGGACTGTCGTTGACCGAAAAGCTCATCGCGAGCGTCGGCGGATCGATCTCGCGCGCGTGCAGCGGCTCGGCGATCGTGGTCTCACCGATGGTGTTGGAGACGGTTGCTTTCACCAGCCCGGCGATGGCGACGATATCGCCCGCCTGCGCAGTCTCGACCGGCACACGGTCCAGCCCGCGGAAGGCGAACACCTTGGTCGCGCGGCCGTCCTCGACGACATTGCCGTTCACGTCCATTGCCCGGATCGGCATGTTGACGTTGAGCTTCCCGCTCTCGATCCGGCCAGTCAGGATACGGCCGAGGAACGGATCGCGGTCGAGTAGCGTGGCGAGCATCTTGAACTCGCCCGCAGTGTCGAGGTTCGGCGCCGACACATGCTTGACGATGGTCTCGAACATCGGTGTCAGGTCGCCCTCGCGGACGTCGTCGGTGAGACCGGCATAACCGGCGCGGCCCGAGGCGTAGAGCGTCGGGAAATCGAGCTGCTCGTCATTGGCTTCGAGGTTGAGGAACAGCTCGAACACTTCGTCGAGCACTTCAGCAGGGCGCGCGTCGGGTCGGTCGATCTTGTTGACCACCACGATCGGCTTGAGGCCGAGCGACAGCGCCTTGCCGGTAACGAACTTGGTCTGCGGCATCGGACCTTCGGCGGCGTCCACCAGCAGGATCACGCCATCGACCATCGACAGGATCCGCTCGACCTCGGCGCCGAAATCGGCGTGGCCCGGGGTGTCGACGATATTGATGTGCGTGACGGTCCCGTTCGCATCCGGCCACTCGACCGAAGTGCACTTGGCAAGGATGGTGATGCCCCGCTCCTTCTCCAGGTCATTGGAGTCCATGGCGCGTTCCTCGACGCGCTGGTTGTCGCGGAAGGTGCCTGACTGGCGGAAAAGCTGGTCGACGAGCGTGGTCTTGCCATGGTCGACGTGGGCGATGATCGCCACGTTGCGCAGGTTCATTATCGATGTCCGTGAGTAAGAGTTGGCGCGCCCCTTAGCTCAAATGCTGCAGTGCGGCAACCGCAGCTAATGGGTGACGGCGGCTTCGGCGGCATCCGGCGGCACCAGCTGGGACTTGCGTGACGCTGTGTAGAGCAGAGTCAGGCCAGCGTAGGTCACCACCACGACGACCAGCCAGCGCAGCATCACCAGGTCCATTTCCTTGACGATGAACGCTGCAACCAGGACCGAGGGAATCGCCCCGATCGACAGTCCCAGCACCACGCGCCAGTCCAGTTTTATCTGCCGTACGCATTGCACGCCCGCTGCGATGCCGGAAAAACCGGCGCCTGCCGCCATGATTGGAAAGGACAGCCGTGGGTCCATTCCCATCAGGCTCAGCATGGCCAGCGTCGGGGCATAATTGCCGACTCCAAAACTGAGCAGGATTCCGAACAGGAAATTCGCTGCGATCGCGACGAGTGCAAGCAGCGGCGGCAGGGTATCGGACGATCCTCCCACGGGCATCAACCCCAGGTTGGCCAAACAGTAGAACAATGCTGCAACGAGCAGGGCAACGCCAATGATCGACTGGATCAGGCGCACCGGTGCCTTGGCGGCGATTGGCACGCCCATGTAACCGCCCAAGACAATCGCAATGACGCAACCGAGGAGCAGGATCGGATCAACCCTGACACCGAGCAGGATGAGAAAAATCACGCCCTGCAGAATGGCGGGGATGGTGTAGCCGATGAACATGGTGAGCGGCATCAACCGATCCGGCACCATCTTCCGGAACCGGAACCAGGCGATGGTCGGTGCGAATGACCCGATGCCGAGCGTATCGAAAAAGTTGGTCACCGCGCCCAGCGCCAGCGCCTCGGACTTCGGAACGAGCTGGTTGGTCTTCGCAGCTTCGCGGATGATACCGGCGAAAAGCCCGGCTGCGCCGATGCTCAATCCGGCGACGAGCAATATGAGCAGCATTTTCGCGGATCCCCACCAAGTGACGCTAGCCAATCGATGTAGCATCGATCTGGGGGAAGCCCAACCAAGCGGCATCCCGTCCTTTGCTCAAGCGTTTAAACGCCGACGAGTAGGAGAGTAGCCATGCCGAAAGGTGCGTATACGCAGAAACAGGAGCGCAAGGCCGACCATATTGCTGAAGGCTATCGGGACAAGGGCGTCTCGAAGAAGGAAGCCGAGGAACGGGCCTGGCGGACGGTCAACAAGCAGGACAAGGGCGGCAAGAATGATGGCTCGGGACGAAGCCGCAGCCGAAGCGCCGCTGCCAAGAAGGGTTGGGAAACAAGGCGTCGCCGCGGCAACGGCTAAATCAGCCTAGCGTGGCAGCCGTTCGAGGATTTCTATCCCGCGCTCCAGGGCGCGAAGCTCACTCGCAGCCAGCTTGCCCAGCCGCCCTTCCAACGAATGGTCCGCCGCGGGCGGCCGGTTGAGGAACTCGCGGCCCTGCTCGGTCAGCCTTAGCTGCAACCGACGGCGATTCTCGGGGTCGGCCTGGCGGTCGACAAGATCGGCTCGAACCAGCGCGTCTATTGCCCGGCTGATGGCCGGCGCCCCCCGGTTAACTCTGGCCGCAACCTGGTTGAGGGTGCCGGGTTCGGTGGATTGCACCGCCGACAGCAAGTCTCGCTGCTGACCCATGGCTTTGGCTGCTGCGGTGTCCCCGCCCAGCTGCTCGACCAATCGTGCGAAGCGCGCCGCAATGGCGCCTGGTGTTGCCGTCCCCCACATGTTTGCAGGCTAGCAAAGATTTGACGCTTGGCAAGATTGTCGAGACGAACCGTCATTGCAAAGAGCCGAATACCCCGCAGGAAGCCGGTTGTGCAGCCGAATTGCTTCGCTAGGCTGATCCTTCAAATGAAGACCAGGTCATTGCCCCGCACCGTCTGGATCCTCGGGATCGTCAGCTTGCTGATGGACCTTTCGAGCGAGATTTATCACGCCCTGTTGCCTGCCTTCCTGACGATCACCCTTGGACTGCCGGTGGCGGCGATGGGTGCGCTCGATGGCGTGGCCGAGGCCACCGCCAACATCACCAAGCTGGTATCCGGGCGGCTCAGCGACCGAAGCATGAAGCGCAAGCCATGGATCCTGCTTGGCTATGGCATGGCCGCGCTGTCCAAGCCGCTGTTCCCGCTTGCCCAAGGCGCGCTGCCGGTGCTCGGCGCCCGCTTTATCGATCGGATCGGCAAGGGTATCCGCGGCGCCCCTCGCGATGCGATGATTGCCGACGAAACACCGCCGGAAATACGCGGCGCAGCATTTGGCCTGCGCCAGGCGATGGACACCGTGGGGGCGTTCCTCGCGCCGCTGGCCGCGGTCGGACTGATGCTGGTTTTCGCCAATGACATCCGAGCCGTCTTTTGGGTCGCCGTCATTCCCGCTTTCCTGTCGTTCCTGTTTGCCTGGATCATGCTGCGTGAGCCCGAGCGTCATCTTGCAAACGCGGCCGGAGCAGCATGGGGCGGCTGGCGCTCGCTCGACCGGCAGGTGCGGCGCCTGATCGGTGTCGGCTTCCTGTTCGGGCTGGCACGCTTTTCCGAAAGCTTCCTGATCCTGAAGGCGATCGACGTCGGCCTGGCCGCTCAGTGGTCGCCACTCGTCCTGGCGCTGTTCAGCTTCGCCTATTTGCTGCTGGCCTATCCCGCCGGCGCGGTTAGCGACCGCACCGACCCCAAATCGGTACTGCTCATGGGTATCGCCATACTGGTTGCGGCCGACCTCTGGCTGGCGCAGGCGGCATCGCTTTGGGCGGTCGCATTCGGCGTCATCCTGTGGGGCGCCCATATGGCGCTGACCCAGGGAATTTTCGCGCGCATGATCGCCGACGCGGCGCCGGAAGCTCAGCGAGCCTCGAGCTTCGGTGCCTTCTTCTTCGCCAGCGGCGTGTCCGCGCTGCTCGCCAGCCTCGGCGCTGGTCTGCTGTGGGACCGAGGCGGCCCGTCGGACACATTCATCACCGCCGCCGGCATCGCCGCGCTGGCCGGAGCGATGGCCTGGCTAATGCCCAGGCGCTAGTGCCGCGCCTTGAATGGCCACATCCGGTCGGCGACGTTGGTCGACGACAGGAACTGGTTGTAGAGCGCCGCGCCGACGTGCAGCACGACAAGGGCCAGGGTCACCCAGACCAGCAGCTCATGGACCTCATGAAATTCATTGTCCGGGCCGATGCCGGGAATGGCCGGCAATTTGAGACCCAGCTGCAGCGGCACCCACCCTTCCTTTGCGCGGCCGGAGACGGCGGCCAGTCCGGTAAGGGGCAATGCAACGAGCAGGAAATAAAATAGACGGTGGTTCCAGACCGCCACGAACCGCTGCCACTTGGGATAATCGGACGGATAGGGCGGCGGCGGGTTGATCAGGCGAATGGCCAACCTGATCAGGGCCAGCAGCAGGATCACCGCACCCCAGGTCTTGTGCCATCCGAACAGGAACGCCCGCTCATCGGAACCGCGCGGCAAATCGTGGAAGGTGAAGCCGATATAGACCTGCATCAGCACCAGTATCGCCGTGATCCAGTGGATCCACATGACAATCCTGCGATAGCGGACCGCACGGGGACCGGTGCTTTCGGACACCATATAATCGGACATCGACGCTTTTCCTTGTTAGGGCGTGAACGCGCTTAACGCGTGAACCGCTCGCCTTTCTCCGCCTTTTCCAGGAGCAGCTTCGAGAAGCTGAAGTCGCTTCCCATCCGCTCTTCCTGGCGCTTCAGCCCCTCGACGATCTTCGGCAGGCCCTCGGTATCGGCCCAGCACATCGGGCCTCCGCGATAGACCGGCCAGCCGTAGCCGTAGACCCAAACGACATCGATGTCGGAAGCACGCTGGGCCATGCCTTCCTCAAGGATTTTCGCCCCTTCGTTGACCATCGTGTAGAGGGTGCGCTCGACGATCTCTTCATCGTCGATCTGGCGGCGAGTGACGCCCTGTTTGGCGGCGAAATCCTCGATGATCTGTTGCACTACCGGGGACGGAGACGGCCGGCGCTTCTCGTCATAATCGTAGAAGCCGGCGCCCTTCTTCTGGCCCCAGCGGTCGATCGCGCACAGTGCATCGCGGACATTCTCGATCCGATTGGGGTCGCGATGCCAGCCGATGTCGACACCCGCGAGGTCGGCCATCTGGAACGGACCCATCGGCATGCCGAATTCGACATGGACGCGGTCGACCTGTTCCGGAGTCGCACCTTCCAGCAACAATTTGGTCGCCTCGACCTGGCGCGGCATCAGCATGCGATTGCCGATAAAGCCGTGGCAGACGCCCGCGACCACCGCCACTTTCTTGATCTTCTTGGCGAGCTGCATGGCGGTGACCAGCACGTCGGGCGCGGTCTTGGCGCCCCGCACCACCTCCAGCAGTTTCATCACATTGGCCGGCGAGAAGAAGTGGAGTCCGACAACGTCCTCAGGCCGCGAAGTGACCGCGGCGATCTCGTTGATGTTGAGATAGCTGGTGTTGGAGGCGAGGATCGCGCCCTGCTTCACCACCTTGTCCAGACGGGTGAAGATGTCCTTCTTCACGTCCATCTGCTCGAACACCGCCTCGATGATGAGGTCGCAGTCGGCCAGCACGCCGAAATCCAGCGTCGGCGACAATAGGCCCATCGCCTTTTCGACCTGTTCGCCGGTCATCCGCCCCTTGGACGCCGTCGCCTCATAATTTTTGCGCATCACGCCGGTGCCGCGATCAAGCGCTTCCTGGTTCATTTCGAAGATCGTCACCGGGATCCCGGCCGACAGGAAGTTCATCGAAATGCCGCCGCCCATCGTTCCCGCGCCAATGACGCCGACTTTCTTGACGGTGCGCGGCTGTGTGTCTTCGGGAATATTCTCGATCTTCGCTGCCTTGCGCTCGGCGAAGAAGAAATATTGCTGCGCCTTGGCCTGGGTCCCGGCCATCAGCCCCATGAACAGGTTGCGCTCGTCGATGACGCCTTCGGCATAGGGCTTGGCGACGGCGGCCTCGACCGCCTTGATATTGGCCTCAGGCGCTTCGAAGCCGCGGAATTTCCGGCCGTTGGCCTTGCGGAATTCGTCGAAGATCGCCGGATTGTCGCGCGCTTCCTGAAGCTTCTCCTGGCGCTCGCTCGACTTCGGAAGCGGACGGATGTCGCGCACCTCGTCGGCATAGGCGACAGCGTGCTGAACCAGTTCGCCTTCCACGATCCGGTCGACCAGGCCGACGGCATAGGCATCCTTGGCGCCGATCGGTGTCCCCGACGTGACCATTTCCAGCGCCTTCTGGACGCCGGCGACGCGCGGCAGGCGCTGCGTCCCGCCCGCACCCGGCAACAGTCCAAGCTTGACCTCCGGCACCCCCAGCTTCGCGTCAGGTACCGCGACGCGGTAATGGCTGGCGAGCGCAACCTCGAGCCCGCCGCCGAGCGCGGTACCGTGGATCGCCGCAATCACCGGCTTTGAGCAATTCTCGATGATGTCGACGACCTGCGGCAGCATCGGCATGACCATCGGCTTGCCGAACTCGCTGATGTCGGCGCCCGCGAAGAAGGTCTGGCCCTCGCAGCGGATGACGACCGCCTTCACGGCCTCGTCCTTGTCGGCTTCCTCGATCGCCGCGACCAGGCCCTGCCGGACCGCCGCGCCAAGCGCATTTACCGGCGGGTTGTTCGACGTGACGATCAGCACGTCGCCGTGGCGGGTCGTGGAGATCGGGCTGGTCGTGGGTTTGTCGATGACATCGGTCATGTCGTGGTCCGTCCGTAGCTTTGATGGTTGAATGGGTGCGACGCCGACAGGCCGCCGTCTACGACGATCGCCTGTCCGTTGATATAGCTCGACTCGTCCGAGGCGAGGAACAGCGCCGCATTGGCGATCTCGATCGGCGCGCCGCCGCGTTTCAGCGGATTCAGGTGGCCAATCTGGTCTTGCTGGCCCTTGGCCCGGGCACGTTCGAAGATGAATTCGGTCATGCCAGTCTCGATGAGTCCAGGGCAGATCGCATTGACGCGAATATTGGCGCCGGCCAGCTGGGTCGCCGCGACCTTGACCAGGTTGATCACGCCTGCCTTGGACGCCGAATAGGCCGGCCCGCCGGCGCCCGAGCGCAAGCCCGCTACCGAGGCGGTGGCGACGATCGACCCGCTGCCGCGCTTCTTCATCGCCGGAGCGGCAAATTTTGTTGCAAGGAATGGACCAATCAGGTTAATTCGAAGGATCTCGGCCCAGTCGGCGGCATCCTGATCGAATATGCTGTCAAAGCCACCCGAAACCCCCGCATTGGCGAAGAAGACGTCCAGCCCGCCATGGTCGCGCACGGTATGAGCGACCAGCGCCTCGACTTGCTCCTCGTCCCCGGCATCGCATTCGAACTCTGCTCCGCGGAGGTCCGCGCCGACCACGGTTGCCCCATGCTGGCGGAATAACTCGACGCTGGCCTTGCCGATACCGGAACCCGCGCCGGTAACGATCGCAATCTTGCCGGCGAGACGCTGAGTCATAGGCCAACCCCAATGGTCGAGCCGCCATCGACGATCATCGCCTGTCCAGTCATGAAGGTCGATGCAGGCGAAGCAAGATAGACTGCTGCCCCGGCAATTTCATGGGGCTCGCCGATCCGGCGCAGCGGCGTCGACCGCGTCACCGCCTTCAACGTGTCGGGATTCTCCCACAGCGCACGGGCAAAATCAGTCTTCACCAGCCCCGGGGCGATGCAGTTGACGCGCACGCCCCTCGGTCCGAACTCGGCGGCAAGGTTGCGGGCCAGCTGGAAGTCCGCCGCCTTGGAGATATTGTAGGCGCCGATCATGGTCGAGCTGGTGAGCCCGCCGATCGAACTGACGATGATGATCGAGCCCTCGCCGCGCTCCAGCATCTCCGGCGCGACCATCGAGATCAGCCAGTGGTTGGCGATGACATTGTTGTCGAGGATCTTGCGGAACTGGTCGTCGCTGATCCCCGCCATCGGCCCGTAATATGGGTTGGAGGCTGCGTTGCACACCAGCACGTCAATTTTGCCGAACGCCTTGCGCGTTTCGTCGACCAGATTTTGTAGATCCTCCTTGCTGGAGATGTTCGCCGCCACAGCAATCGCCCGCTCGTCTTTGTGCTGTGCATTGATCGCGTGGGCGACCTCGTCGCAGGCGTCCTGCTTGCGACTGGAAATGGCCACCCTGGCGCCATGTTCGGCCATTGCCGCGGCGATGGCGAGCCCGATCCCGCGCGACGAACCGGTGACAATCGCAACCTTGCCGCTGAGGTCGAATAGCCGCGGGCAGGTCATCCCACTGCCTCCGCATGTTTGGCGAACTCGATCAGCGCGATCGAGCGGTTGTGAACTTCGTCAGGCCCATCTGCCAGGCGCAGCGTGCGGATCCCCGCCCAGCTGCCGGCCAGCTGGGTGTCCTGGCTGACCCCCGCGCCGCCATGCGCCTGGATGGCATCATCGATAATCTTCAGCGCCATGCGCGGCGCCTTGACCTTGATCATCGCGATCTCGGCCTTGGCGGCCTTGTTGCCGACCTTGTCCATCAAGTCCGCCGCCTTGAGGCACAACAGCCGCGTGCAATCGATCTCGATCCGCGCCTCGGCTACGCGCTGCTCCCAGACGCTATGCTCGCTGAGGCGCTTGCCGAAGGCGGTGCGCGACTGCAGCCGCTTCGCCATCAGGTCGAGCGCTTCCTCGGCCGCGCCGATGGTCCGCATACAGTGATGGATCCGGCCCGGTCCCAGACGGCCCTGGGCGATCTCGAACCCCCTGCCCTCACCGAGCAAAAGGTTGGACGCGGGGATGCGCACGTCCTTGAGTTCGATTTCCATATGGCCGTGCGGCGCGTCGTCATAGCCGTAAACCGAGAGGGAGCGTTCGACGGTAATTCCGGGCGCTTCCATCGGCACCAGGATCATCGATTGCTGCTGGTGCTTGCGCGCCTCGGTGTCGGTCTTGCCCATCAGGATTGCGACCTTGCAGCGCGGGTCGCCGGCGCCGGACGACCACCATTTGCGGCCGTTGACGACATAGTCATCGCCATCACGATCGATCCGGCATTCGATGTTGGTCGCGTCGGACGAGGCCACGCCAGGCTCGGTCATCAGGAAGGCCGAACGTATTTCGCCGCGCATCAGCGGCGCCAACCACTCGTCCTTCTGCTCGCGGGTGCCGTAGCGGTGGAGCACCTCCATGTTGCCGGTGTCGGGCGCCGAGCAGTTGAACACTTCGGCCGACCACAGGATGCGCCCCATTTCCTCGGCGCACAGCGCATATTCGAGGTTGGAAAGCTGCTCGCCTTCGAATTCGAAGGTCTCGTCGACGTGGCGGAGCGCGCCGCCGGGCGGCATGAACAAGTTCCAAAGGCCGGCCGAGCGGGCCTTGGGCTTCAACTCTTCGATCAGTTGAAGCGGCTGCCAGCGATCGCCGCTCTCGATCTCTTTCTTGTAATCCGCGACTCGCGGGCGGACGTTTTGGTCGATGAACTGGCGGACGCGGTCTCGGAAAAAAGCCTGACGTTCCGTAAGGTCAAAGTCCACGTGCCGCACTCCCGCTTGCAAGGGCCGTCAGTATCGTTCCAAAACGGGCTAGGACTCTCGCTCAATCGAGGCAAGTTTGATGGCCGATCTGGACAGTTTTCGTAGCGAAACACGCTCCTGGCTTGAGGCCAATTGCCCGGCCGAAATGCGCACGCCGATGCGCGGCGAAAAGGACCTGTGCTGGGGTGGCCGGCATTTCCAATTCCAGAGCGGGGCGCAGAAGCAGTGGCTCGACGTCATGGCGTCGCGCGGCTGGACCGTCCCCGATTGGCCAACGGAATATGGCGGCGGCGGCCTCAGCCCGGCGGAGGCCAAGATCCTCAAGGAGGAAATGCGCAGCCTCGGGTGCCGGCCGCCGCTGACCAGCTTCGGCATTTCGATGCTCGGCCCGGCACTGCTCAAGTTCGGCAATGAGGAACAGAAGAAAAAGTACCTGACCGAAATTGCCCGCGGAGAAATCCGCTGGTGCCAGGGCTATTCCGAACCCGGTGCGGGCAGCGACCTCGCCGGCCTGCAGACCAAGGCCGAAGACAAGGGCGACCATTACCTCGTCAACGGCCAGAAGGTGTGGACCAGCTATGCCGACCAGGCCGACTGGATATTCTGCCTGGTCCGCACGTCTACCGAGTCCAAGCATGGCGGGATCAGCTTCCTGCTGTTCGACATGGAGAGTCCCGGTGTCTCGACCAAGCCGATCCTGCTGATCAGCGGCAATTCGCCCTTCTGCGAGACGTTTTTCGATGATGTGCAAGTGCCGAAGGACCAGCTGGTCGGCGAGGAGAATAAGGGCTGGGACGTCGCCAAATATCTGCTTGGCCATGAGCGCGAGATGATCAGCGGCATGGGCCTTGGCAGCGGCGTCGGAACCGGGGCGTCGGGCGTGATGCTGGGCCCGGTGGCAAAGCCCGAGGATCCGCTGCTGCGTGCTGAAATCGCCGCGTTCGATGTCGATGCCCTCGCCTTCGCGGCGATGAGCGAGCGGTTCATCGATCAGCTGAAGGCCGGCGAAGCGCATCCGGCCATGCCGTCGATGATGAAATATGCCGGGACGGAGCTCAACAAGCGCCGCAACGAGCTGATCATGGCGGCGGGCGGGAGCGATGCGCTGGAATGGGAAAGCGAACAGTCGAAGGGCGGCAAGCCGGCGCGAGACTGGCTCCGCTCCAAGGCCAATTCGATTGAGGGCGGCACCAGCGAAATCCAGCTGGGTATCGTTGCCAAACATATATTGAGGCTGCCCGGAGCATGATGACCCTGAATGAAGACCAGCGACTGCTCCAGGACAGCGTCCGCCCCTTCATGGCGGAGGAAGGCGCGATCAAGAAGCAGCTGAGGTATTGGCGCGACATAAATTGCGCCGATGGGTTCGGCCATTCACTTTGGAAGCAGTTCGCCGAACTTGGCCTGACCGGCATCATGATTCCGGAGAATCAGGGCGGAGCAGGTCTCGGTTCGGTCGAGGCAGGCATCCTCCTCGAGGAGATCGGCCGCAACCTCACCCCTTCCCCGTTCCTCACCACTGCGGTGGCCGCGGTTCGAGCGCTTCAAGGGTCGGCGCTGGCAGAGCGCTGGTTCCCGGGCATCCTTGCCGGTGAGACTGTCGCCGCGCTGGCAATCGAGGAAGGCAAGCATCACGACCCGGCAAACATCGCGCTGGACGCCAGGCGCCAGGGCAATGGCTTCGTGCTGGATGGCGCCAAGCAGTTCGTGGTGCAGGGCGGCTCAGCGGACTTCATCCTCGTCGCGGCACGCACCGGTGGCTCGCCGAATGAAACGGCCGGGCTGACGCTGTTTGCGGTCGAACGGGGCGCGGCGGGGCTTGAAGTGGAAAATACCCAGCTGGCCGACAGCAGCTGGGCGGCACGGCTCAAGTTCGACAAGGTGGCGCTCGATGCCGATGCCGTGGTCGGCGAGGTGGACAATGGTTGGGAACCCCTTTCCCGGGCACTGAATGCGGGCCGCGCCGGCGCCGCGGCCGAGCTGGTCGGCGTCGCCGCAGGCGCGAGTGAGCTGACCTTCGAATATCTGAAGCAGCGCAAGCAGTTCGGAAAACTGATCGGCGAGTTCCAGGCGCTGCAGCACCGCGCCGCCCATCTCTACGGGGAAATTGAGATCGCTCGAGCCGCTTCGCTAAAGGCAGCGCAATTGCTCGACGCGGGCGATGAGAAGGCCGAAATGTTCGTTTCGGTCGCCAAGGCCAAGGCCGGCCGCGTGTCGGCGCTCGCGGTGCAGGAAGGCGTCCAGATGCACGGCGGCATCGGCATGACCGACGAGCACGACATTGGCCTCTTCATGAAGCGGGAGGTGGTGCTGTCCGAACTATTCGGATCGCCGCGTTTCCATGCCGCGCGGGTTGCCGAGCTGTCGGGCTACTAGGCTCGATCGAGCAGGAAGTTGATCCGCGCCGAGGCGATCGGCCGGCCCGGCTCACCCTGCCAGGCGAAGGCCTCGACATTGGCCATGCGCTTGCCGAGCCGCTCTATCAGCGCTTCGGCGTATGTGTCCTGCGAGGTTCCGCCGCGCATATAATCCACCGTGACGGTGATCGGCTTCTTGACGACCTCATCGCCGACCGCCCGCGACAGGGCCGTGAATGCGGCGAATTCGAGCAGGCCGGCGATCGCGCCGCCATGGAGGAAGCCGGGCCGGCCGACCACATCGTCGTGGAACGGCATGACGAACCGCAGAGAGCCGTCCCGCTCTTCCGTTCTGAGCTGCAGCAATTGGGCATAGGGCGGGAGCGGCTTCATTGCGCTTCTTTAGCGCCCCCCGGCCGTGGGGTCACTTGGTCTTATAGCCGCAGAGAATTCCGAGGACGAACGACATGAACAGGGCGAGCTGGACCCGCCCGGTGGGATCGGACCAGTGAAAATAATCTGCACCCCAACCGAAAAGCACGACGAACATCATGGCGGAGATGGCGACAATCATTGTCTTACCCCTTCTCGCCGGCTCACACGCACCGGCGTGTCATCTTAAGCCACAAAAGGGTAAATATCGGGTAAAGCTTGCCCATTTCCGGGCCTCGCGGCATAGGGCCGCAAAAGCGAAAGGCACCCCATGAAAGCGCGCGTGTTCGTCACCCTGAAGCCCGGAGTTCTCGACCCGCAGGGCAAGGCGATTCACCACGCATTGGAAGGGCTTGGCTTCGCCGGGGTCCAGGACGTCCGGGCCGGCAAGCTGATCGAGCTGGAACTGGCCGAAGGCACCAGCGACGATGAAATCGCCGAGATGTGCCGCAAGCTGCTGGCCAATACGGTGATCGAGAATTTCAAGATCGAGCGGCTGGCGGCGGCATGAAGAGCGCGGTCCTCGTTTTCCCGGGATCCAATTGCGATCGCGACCTGGCCGTTGCCGTTGAGCAAGTGACCGGCCGCGCCCCGGCCATGGTCTGGCACCGGACAAGCGAACTTCCCGACGGGACCGATTTCATCGCGATCCCAGGCGGCTTCTCCTACGGCGATTATCTCCGCTCCGGCGCCATGGCCGCGCGATCGCCGATCATGGGCGCGGTGGCCGAAGCCGCAGGCCGCGGCGTGCCGGTGCTTGGCGTCTGCAATGGCTTCCAGGTGCTGACCGAGGCGGGCCTGCTGCCCGGCGCGCTGATGCGCAACGCGGGGTTGCATTTCGTCTGCCGCCCGGTCGGCCTCAAGGTCGAGAACAGCCAATCGATTTTCACCAGCGCCTATCAATCGGGCGAAGAGATCAGCGTGCCTGTCGCTCATCACGACGGCAACTACCAGGCCGACGCGGAGACGCTCGACCGGCTGGAAGGCGAAGGCCGCATTGCATTCCGCTACACCGGCGAGGTCAACGGCTCGGCGCGAAGCATCGCCGGCATTCTCAATGCGCAGGGCAATGTGCTCGGCATGATGCCCCATCCCGAGCGCGCGCTTGAGCCGGCGCATGGCAACACCGACGGCAGACGGCTATTCGAAGGGCTGCTGGAAGCGGTCAGCTAGTCGGTTTGGCCCTCAAACGCCGGGCGCCGGGCCTACGCCCGGCTTGGCTTCCTCCCCCGGATCAAGTCCGGGGTCGGGCGGCCGTTCGGCCTTGCGGCGCTTCGCGCCGATGCATAAGCCCACATCATCGCGCGCCCGTAGCTCAGTTGGATAGAGCACGTGCCTTCTAAGCATGAGGTCGCAGGTTCGAATCCTGCCGGGCGCGCCAATGATTTCGTGAGCCGGCGGCATATCGGTTGAGCCGGTCGGCAAACTATTAGGTCTACGGGCAGGCTTCGGACTGCCTATAAGGCGCGCATGAGCGCGCAGGCCAACGACGTAATTCCGCACCATGTCCGCGAAACCGATGCGGGCTGGGTCCAGGGATATTGTGCGGATGGGATCTGCCGCTTCCTCGGTGTGCCCTATGCCGCGCCGCCGGTGGGGGCCAACCGTTTCCGCGAACCGCGGCCGGTGGCCGGCTGGAAAGGCGTTCGCGACGCGACCAGGCCTGGGCCAAGCTCCTATCAGCAGCTGAGGCCCTTCCCGGCGATCGACGTGGTCCCGCTGATCGGCGACGGTTACGAGCGCGGCGACGATTATCTGGCGCTCAATATCTGGGCCCCCGAGGATGCTTCCGGCCGGCCGGTGATGGTGTTCATTCATGGCGGCGGTTTTGTCGTCGGCAGCAAGGACGCCCCGGTCAACGACGGCACGGCCTTCGCCCGTTCGGGCGTGGTGTGCGTAGCGATCAATTACCGCATGGGGATCGATGGCTTCCTGCCGATTCCCGGCGTTCCCACCAACCTTGGCCTCCGCGACATGATCGCCGCGCTGAAGTGGGTCCAGGCGAACGTCGCCCGGTTCGGCGGCGATCCGGCCAATGTCACCGTCTTCGGGGAATCTGCCGGCGCCATGGCGATCGCCGATTTGATCGCCTCGCCACTGGCCAAGGGCCTGTTCAAGCGCGCGATCGTCGAAAGTGGGCATGGCGCCATGGTGCGGGACATCGGCATCGCCCAGCGGCTGGTGCGAAAGCTTGCCAGGCTGCTCAGGGTCCAGCCGACGGCCGACGGATTTCGCGACGTAAGCTATGAACGCGGCTGGTCGGCGATGGAAAAGGTCTCCAAGCCGTTCCCCGGCATCGACCTGCGCGACGCGGAAGGCCATGAGCCGGTGTTCGGCATCAGCCGCTTCATCCCGGTGTTCGGCGACGACGTACTTCCGGAGAAGCCGCTCGACGCGCTGAAGAAGGGCGCGGGCAAGGATGTTCACGTGCTGATCGGCACCAACGCCGAGGAAATGAACCTTTATTTCGTCCCGACCAAGGTCAGGGCGAAAATACCCGGCTTTCTCGCCAAATGGCTGCTTGGCAAATCGCATCCCCAGCCGAAACAGGTCCTCAAGACCTATGGGCTCGGAGACAAAAAGGCCGGTCATGCGATGACCGAGGCGATGAGCGACCTGGTGTTTCGCTGGCCGGCCCGCCGCTTCGCCGAGGAGCATCAGGGCCGTACCCATGTCTATGAATTCGACTGGCGATCGCCGGCCTGCGAAGGTGAGCTGGGCGCCTGCCATGCGATCGAGTTGCCGTTCGTGTTCAAGACGCTCGATACGGCGCGCGGTCCTCGCGGCTTTGCCGGTGAAGACCCGCCCCAGGCGATGGCCGATCGAATCCACCAGATCTGGGTCGATTTCGCGACCGACGGCTCGCTGCCATGGCCCGAGTTCGATGCCCGGACCCGCAACGTCCACCTGCTGGGAACGGACGAGACGATCGAGGAGCCGGTGATGCCGGCCGCCGCCCTGCTCCGCTAGGAAAGGCGCCATGTATCTTGCAAAGTTCCGGCTCGACGGGCGCGTCGCATTCGTAACCGGCGGCGCGCAGGGAATCGGCCTGGCAATCGCCGAGGCGCTGGCTGAAGCCGGCGCCGAGGTCATTATCGCCGACCTCGCCGCTGCGGCGCTCGACGCGGCGGTGCAGCAGCTCGGCGCCAAGGGCTATGTGGTTCAGCCGCAGCTGCTCGATGTCACCCGCCCCGACGAGGTCACGCGCGTAGCGGACGATGTCGTGAGCCGGCTCGGCAGGGTCGACATCCTGATCAACAATGCCGGCATTGCCCGCAGCGAAACAGCCGCGGAGGATGTTGCCGACGAGCATTGGCTGAATGTGCTCGACGTCAATTTGAACGGCACTTTCTGGTGCGCCCGCGCCTTCGGCCGTCACATGCTCGCGGCCGGAAGCGGGGCGATCGTCAACATCGGCTCGATGAGCGGTTTCATCGTCAACCGGCCCCAGCCGCAAAGCTATTACAATGCATCGAAGGCCGCGGTTCACCAGCTGACCAGGTCGCTGGCCGCCGAATGGGCGTCGCGCGGCATTCGCGTCAACGCGGTCGCCCCGACCTATATCGCGACGCCGCTCAACGCCTTCGCCGACCAGGAGAGCGAGATGTACCGGCGCTGGATCGACGGCACGCCGATGGGCCGGCTCGGCCAGCCCGAGGAGGTCGCGTCGGTCGCACTGTTCCTGGCGTCCGATGCGGCCAGCCTGATGACCGGGAGCATCGTGCTGGCCGACGGCGGCTATAGCTGCTGGTGATTGGCCGGGCCTGGGAAACGGCGGCATCGCGGCCAGAAATCCGAGCCGATCGGCAAACTGTGCGATCCAATCAGCAAAGCCTTAAACCTTTCAGATAGGTCTGACATGACCTATCCGACAGCTTCGCCATAAGAAGGGCATCAGGCCCCGCGAAATTAAGGTTTATGAGGGGATGCCAAATGCACCGCAGTGTTCACATGTTGCTTTCGGCCAGCGTCATAGCGCTGGGCAACTCGCCTGCCTTTGCTCAGGAGTCCGCGCCGGTTGCCGAGCAACAAGCCGCCACGGAGGCAGCTCCCGCGGCTCAGGACGCTGCTGCTGCCGAGCCTGAAAACGACCAGGCGATTGTCGTCACTGCTCGTAAACGCTCCGAGGTTCTGCAGGATGTTCCGGTCGCCGTCACCGCGGTCACCGGCGAGACGATCGAAAAGCGCGGCCTCACTCAGATTAAGGATGTCGCCCAGCTCACGCCGAGCCTCAACGTCAACAGCGACGGGGTGGGCCGAGTATTCCTCGCTGTACGCGGCGTGGGCACCACTCTCGTCGGCACCGTTCAGCCGGGCGTCGGCATCTTCGTGGACGGCGTCTATCAGCCGAACACTTCATATCTGAACAATCCGCTGGTCGACGTTGACCGCGTCGAAGTGCTGCGCGGACCGCAGGGCACGCTGTACGGCAAGAACACGCTCGGCGGCGCCCTCAACGTCATCACTCGCCAGCCGAGCAACCGGTTCGTCGCTCGCGCCGGCGGCAGCTATGCGGGGCCGGATAACGCCTGGGACGCCTATGGTTCGGTGAGCGGTCCGATTATCGAAGACAAGCTGCAGGTCAAGGTTGCCGCGGCCCACCGCCAGCAGGACGGCTTCATCCGCAACACGCTTCTCGATAGTGACGCGAATTCGCTCAACATGGATACACTGGCGGCTACCATTCGCGCTGCGCCGGTCGACGACGTCGTGCTGACCGTCAACGGCTATTATGAATGGGTCAAGGGTGGAAGCATTCCCTATGCCCACATCGATGGCCCCACCGATTACGAGCGGAAAATCCAGCTTAACGCCAAGAACACGCAGTTCTTCCACTACAAAGGCGTGAATGCGAAGCTCGAAGTCGCCGCCGGCACCGACACCAATGTCACGTTGATCGGTTCCTATGACGAGCGTGACGGTCACCAGCCCGTCCTCGACGCCGATTTTAACGCGGTCGACATCGCCCGTCAGGAATCGCGAGACAAGCTCAAGACGAGCTCGGCGGAGTTGCGCTTTGACAGTGAATGGTCGGACCAGTTCTCAACCCTGATCGGCTTCTATTACAGCCACGAAACGTTGGAAGGACATGGTGTAAACGTGACCCGTTTCCTGCCGTTCGTTGGCCTCAACCTGACGCGGGTCAATGAAACTGTCGATACTCGCAAGGGTGACAGCTACGCGGCTTTCGTGAATGGCTTCTGGAAGCCGACCAGCGACCTGGAAGTCGCGTTGGGCCTTCGTCTCGACCACGAGAAGCGCAAGGCGGGCGGCAAGGCGAATTCGGTGATCTTCCCTGGAACGATCGACCTCGCTGATGCTCCGGACATCCCCGTTTCCGCGATCGATCCGGTCGGTATCAAGTCGACCAAGCTGCTGCCCAAGCTGACCGTCACCAAACATTGGACCGACGAGCTGATGACCTACGCTTCGGTTTCCAAGGGTTTCCGTGGCGGCGGATTCAACGGCCCGACGGCTCCTTTCCGCACCTATAAGGGCGACAGCGTTTGGACCTATGAGCTGGGCAGCAAATATCTATCCGCCGATCGCAAGGTTTCGATTGCCGGCGCTATCTTCTACAATGATTACAGGGACTATATCGGCCTCAATCAGTTCGTGCTTGGCACCAACGGAAGCCCGGTAACGGTCGACCTCAATACTGGCGACGTGTCGAGCTATGGCGCTGAGGTCGAGTTTATCTATCGCCCGACCAAGGCTTGGACTCTCACCGGTGGCGGTAGCTACGTCCATGCCCGCATCACCGACTCCGATATCTATACGGAAACGACCGGCAAAGTCCTGGCTTCGAAGCGATTGCCGTTCCAGCCGGATTGGACGTTCAATATCAACAGCGATTATGTCGTTCCGGTCGGCAACGGCGACCTGACGTTTACTGCGGGCGCGGTCGCGAAGGGTAGCCGGATCGGTGCGTCGATCAGCGAAACGCGAGCACCCGTTCTGCACAGCTATGTGCTCGTCAACGGCGCGATCACCTATGCGTTCGACAACATTGAGGTGGGCGCGTTCGTCAACAACGCATTCAACGCGAAATATTACGACAGCTTCATCGAGAAAACGACGCTGCAAAACGTGTTCGGCCCTGGTCCGCTGGCCTCCGACCTTGGCATTATGGGCGACAGGCGCCGCTACGGCATTCGGACCCGGTTCAAGTTCTAAAGCCATGAGCGCAGCCAATCAGGGCTCCGGGGGCGGGCTGCCAGCCATGCTGGCAACCGCGTTAGGCGAGCGGTTCGGGGACCGGTTCCAGCAGGGCGAGGCAATCCGGCTGGAGCATGGGCGCAGCGAAACCCATTTCGCGCCCATGCCGCCCGACGCGGTGGCCTTCGCCGAGTCCACCGAAGAAGTCGTCGACGCAGTGAATCTCTGCCGCGAGGCGGGCGTGCCGATCATCGCCTACGGCGCCGGCACTTCCGTCGAGGGCAATACGCTGGCGGTGCAGGGCGGCGTGGCGCTCGATCTCAGCCGGATGACCAGGATCGTCGCGGTCAACAGCGGGGATTTCGACTGCGTGGTCGAGGCCGGCGTCCGCCGCGAGCAACTGAACGAATATCTTCGCGACCAGGGGCTGTTCTTCCCGATCGACCCTGGGGCGAACGCGACCATCGGCGGCATGGCGTCTACCCGAGCATCCGGCACCAATGCGGTCCGGTACGGGACGATGCGTGAGGCGGTGCTGGGGCTTACCGTCGTCACCGCCGATGGCCGCGTCGTTCGAACCAGCCGCCGGGCCCGCAAATCCTCGGCCGGCTATGACCTTACCCGCCTGTTCGTGGGCGCGGAGGGCACGCTTGGCATCATCACCGAGGTGACGCTCCGCCTCCACGCCATTCCCGAGGCGATTTCGGCCGCGACCTGCAGTTTCGAGACGATCGCCGGCGCCGTCGACACGGTGGTGCAATCGATCCAGCTCGGCATCCCGCTGGCCCGGGTCGAGATCCTCGACGACATGCAGATCCGCGCGGTCAACCGCTGGTCCAAGATGGATCTGCCGGAGCTCACCACCCTGTTCTTCGAATTCCACGGTTCCGAGCGCTACGTCGCCGAGCAGGTCGAAACGGTCAGGGAACTGGCGAGTGCCAACGGCGGCGGCGAATTTCGCTGGGCGAACCGCACCGAGGAGCGGTCGGCGCTGTGGAAGGCGCGGCACGAGGCTTATTATGCGGCGGTCAACCTTCGCCCCGGCGCCGTCGGCTGGGCGACCGACGTTTGCGTGCCGATCAGCCGGCTGGCGGAATGCATCGGCGAGACCAAGGCGTGGCTCGACGCGTCGAGCGTCCCGGCCACCATCCTTGGCCACGTCGGCGACGGCAACTTCCACGTCGTCTTCTCGATCGACCCTGAAAGTCCGGCAGAGTTGGAAGAGGTCAAAGCGATCAATGCGCGGCTGGTCCGGCGGGCACTCGAGATGGACGGCACCTGCACCGGCGAACATGGCATCGGCCTCGGCAAGCAGCAGTGGCTCGAGGAAGAGCTGGGCGACGCGGTCGACCTGATGCGGTCGATCAAGCGCGCGCTGGATCCGGCCAACATCCTCAATCCCGGCAAGGTGTTCCAGCTGTGAACGCCATGGACATCATCGCCGAACCAGAAGTGACCACTGCTCCTGCGCCATCGATCGGCCGATCGATCATCGCGTTGCTGCTCATCGCGCTGGCGATCGCGGTCGGTTTCACCGCGATGCAGAGCTTCGGAATCATGGCCGAGAGCGCCAAGCGTGAGCTGGGCCTGTCGGACACCGCGCTGGCCCTCATCCAGGGCGGAGGCGCCGCCCTCCCCCTCGTCCTGTTCTCGGTTCCGATCGGCGTGTGGGTCGATCGCGGCAATCGCGTGCGACTGTTGCTGATGATGGGGGCCATCTGGACCGCAGGCTGTTTCGTCACCGCCGCGGCGCCGGGCGCCACCATATTGTTCATTGGCCGGATGCTGACCGGGATCGGCACCACCGGCGCGCTGACCGCGTCTCTTTCGCTTTCCGCCGACCTCTGCCTTCCTGACCAGCGCGGCCGGGGCATGCTGATCAGTACGCTCGGCAAGAACTTCGGCATTGCCGCCGGCTTTGCCCTGGCAGGTTGGTTGCTCGGCTTTTTCGGCAAGGCGAGCGCGCCGCATTGGTTCGGCGAGGTGACGGCATGGCGCAGCGCCCAATGGACGCTTGGCCTGGGCAGCGCCATTCTCCTGCTTCCCCTGCTCATCCTGCGCGAACCGCCGCGCCATGAGGTCGAAGCCGGCCCGCACGCGCCGTTCAGGGTTGTCGCCCGCGAATTGTGGGCGCGCCGGGCCTTCCTCATTCCCTTGTTCGTCGGGCAGACCAGCGTGGTGATGGCCGATGCCGCGGCTGGCATCTGGGCCTCGCCAGTACTTGAACGCAGCTATCATCAGTCTCCCGCCGATTTCGGCAGCTGGCTCGGCGCCATCGTCCTGGTCACCGGCATCATCGGCGCGGTCATTGGCGGCCTCGCCGCGGACTGGGGCCAGAAATCGGGCCGGCGAGGTGGATTGCTGCTGGGCGCGATCGTTGCTGCGCTTGTCGGTGTACCCGCCGCTCTCTTTCCGATCATGCCCGGAGTGACCAGCTTTGCGGTGCTGATCTTCATGCTGATCTTCGCTGGCACCGTTACCGGCCTGATCACGTCGGTCGCGCTGACCGTCCTGCTACCCAACGAACTGCGCGGCCTGTCGATCGGCGCTTTCATTGCCATTGCCGGCCTGATCGGGTTCGGCATCGCGCCGACCCTCGTCACCGGCGTCAGCAGCCTGCTCGGAGGCGAGCAGCACCTTGCATTAGCATTGGCCATCGTTGGCGTTCTCGTCGGTGTCATCTCGGTCATCGGCTTCTGGATTGCGATGAAACGAGCACCGGAAGCGCCAACCTGTCCGATAGGTATGGACAAAGCTGTCAGATAGGTTATACGTCACCCCAAGAAACAGGCTGTTTACGGAGCGGGGTGCGTATGGAGGCCATCGATGTTTCGCCGGAGATGCTGACGCTGGTCGGCATGGGGGCCATGGGCGATCATCGATGGCCAACATCGCCGGTGGCGTTCGAATTCGACTTCGGCAGCCCGGCAACCTTCCGATTTCACCTGAAGCCATCGCTGACCGCCCTCGACAAGGTCCAGGACGAAGTGCGGATGATCTTCATCGTGGCGCACGAAGCTTGCGAACGGCTGCTTGGCGCCGCGCTCGAAATATCGGACGCCGAGGCTTTCTTCCTTCCCGCCGAGATGCGGGCCATCGCCCTGGCCATTCGCGATTGTGCCCTGCAGCCGGCCGCCGCCCTGCCCTACCGGCTGGCGAAGAGCATCGAGTTGCTGTGCGAGATCCTCGGCGCGCTGGGTGCCGGCAGGCTCACCCTGGCCAACGGGCCCGCCACTTTGTCGCAACTGGACCTGCAGCGGATCGCCGCCGCACGGCAGCTGATGGACGAGCAATGGCATGAGAAGCTGACGCTCGATCAGATTGCGCGGAGCTGCGGGATTAATCGCAGCAAGCTGTCGCGCGGGTTTCGCGAGCTGTATCGCTGCTCGGTCAGCGAGGCGCTGGCCGAACGGCGCCTGGCCGAAGCACGGCAACAGCTGCTCGCCACCGACCTGCCTGTCAGCCTGATCGGCTACCGCAGCGGCTATCTCAACAATGCCGCCTTCACCCGGGCCTTCGGTCGCCGCTTCGGCCAGTCGCCGAGCAATTTCCGCGCCTGTGGGGTAGCCGCCTGATGAACGCCCCGGCAAATTCGACCAAGTCGCTGGTCCAGACCGCCATCGATGCGGTCAACCACCATATGCGCGAAGCCAATCTCCGGGTCGGCGATACGCTTCCCGGTGAGGGCTATTTCGCCGAGCGTCTGGGGGTCAGCCGCGCCGTGATGCGCGAGGCCTTCCAGGCACTTGCCGCGTTGAAGCTGATCGACGTCGCCAATGGCCGCAAGCCGCGGGTCGGCGCGCTCGACGGATCGGTTATCGCCACGTCCCTCGACCATGCCATCTCGACCTCCCAGATCGGCGTGGTCGACGTTTGGGAAGTGCGCCGGACGATCGAAGTGAGAACGGCGATGCTAGCCGCCGCCAATGCATCTAAGGCGCAGGCCGAGGGGATCGTCGCGCTGGCAGAGCGGCTCGAGGCCGAAGACCATGCCGATGATCAAACCACCGACACGGATATTGCTTTCCACCTGGCGATTGCCGAGGCCAGCGGCAACGAATTGTTTCATCAGATCGTGATCAGCTTCGTCCCGCTGATGAAGGTCGCCATTCCTGAGGCCTGGCGCACGCGCCAGACTTCCGACCAGCGCAGGGATAGTGTCGACCGCCATCGCAAGCTCGCCCAGGCAATTGCCAACCGCGACCCCAACGAAGCCCGTCTTTGGATGTCCGCGCACTTCGACGAGAGCGTCGGCGTCATGCTTGGTGGCGCCCGCTAGAATCAAACGGCGTCGTGGAAGATGATTCCGAGCGTGTGGCGTTCCCCAGATCGCACAATACTGACTCCATGGCGCAGCTTGACCCGATAATCACCGCGCGTTCCCCGATGCGGGCGGGAATTGACCGCGAACAGGACCGCGTCGCCCTTCGCTAGCGGCACCACCGAGACGCGGGATTGCATCCTTGGACGCTGCTCGGTCAGCACGAACTCGCCACCCTGAAAATCCTCACCGGGCTGCGACAGCAACACCGCGGCCTGCAGAGGGAAGACCTGCTCGCCGTAGAGGTCCTGGTGGAGGCAATTATAGTCGCCGGGGCCATAGCGTAGCAGCAGCGGGGTCGGGCGCTTCTGCCCGGCAGCGTGGCAGCGGCTGAGGAAATCGCCATGGCTGTCAGGAAAGCGCGTGCCGATCTGCATGCGCTCATGCCAGTCATTGGCGATCGGCGCCAGGCGAGGATAAAGCGCCGCGCGTAGCTCTCCGACCAGGGACGGCAGCGGATAGGCGAAATATCGATATTCGCCCTGCCCAAAGCCGTGCCGCGCCATCACCACATGGCTGCGGAACAGTTCGCCGGGGCCGTACAGGCCGGCAATCGCATCGCATTCGATATCGCCGAGCAGGCCGGGCAGGACCGCCCACCCCTGGCGATCGAGATTTTCGCGGATTTCATCCCAATCGACCGTCGCCAATCGGTCTTCGAGGCTGGCGCATGAGCATATCTTCAACATCCGCGGAGATTGCCACCGGCGGGATTGGACGGCTCCCCGCTGCTTGCGCTCAAACCAGCTTGCCGGGGTTCATCAGTCCCTTGGGATCAAGCGCAGCCTTGATCGCCCGCAAATGGCTCACGCGTTCGGGAGAAAGGCGCTCCAATTCCTCCTTTTTCATCACGCCGATGCCATGTTCGGCGCTGATCGAGCCGCCGGCGGCGGTAACCAGGTCATGGACCAGCCGGGAAACGGCGGCACCTTCCCGTTCGAGCCAGTCGGGCCCGCCACGCGTTCCCGCACGGACGTGAAAGTGGATATTGCCGTCGCCGAGATGGCCGAACCCCGACGCCGATGTGCCGGGGAATGCCCGCTCAACCTCGGCGGCTGCCTCGGCCATGAATAGAGGCATGTCCTCGACAGCCACGCTGATGTCATGCTGGGTCGCCGGCCCGAAGGCGGCGCGTTCGGCCTCCGACAGGCTGTCGCGGATCCGCCAGAAGGCTTCGGCCTGCGCTTCGGTCGCGGAAATGGTGGCATTCTCGATCAGTCCCCGGTCAACCAAAGGGGCGAGCAGCCGCGTCAGCAATTCCGCGGGGGGTTCGGAATCCGCAGTGTCGGCTGTCGCTTCGACCAAGGCATGCCATTCGTGGCCGCTCTCCAAAGGCGCTCGCGTGCCAGGAATATGGGAGATGGCCGCATCCAGCGACTCCTGCGGGAGGATCTCGAACCCCTCGATCCGGTCGGTTTCCGCCTCCAGCGCGCGCAGCGTGTCGAGCGCCTTTTGCGGACTTCCCAGTCCGAGCCATGCGACCGCCCGCGAATGAATCGCCGGGACAAGCTTGAGCCGCGCGGCCGTGACGATTCCCAACGTTCCCTCGGCTCCGACCAGCAATTGGTCGATACTGTAGCCGCGATTATCCTTCTTCAGCCCCGAAAGCCCCCCATGGATCGTGCCATCGGGCAGGACTGCCTCGATTCCGTCGACCAGCGCCCGCATCGGCCCGAACCGAAGCACCTGCGTGCCGCCGGCGTTGGTCGAGATGAGTCCGCCGATGGTCGCGCTGCCCTTGGCTCCGAGAGTCAGCGGGAAGCGCAAGCCCTGCCCCAGCACCGCTTCGTGCAGCGTCTGCAGCACTACGCCCGCTTCGGCGACGGCGCGCATTGCCCCGCGATCGATCGCGCGGACGCGGTTCATCCGCCTGAGCGAAATGATCAACGCCGATCCGTCGGCTGGCGGAGTGGCCCCGCCGACCATCGACGTGTTGCCGCCCTGCGGGACCAGCGGCACTCCATGCTCGCTTGCCAGCGCAACCATTGCGGCAACTTCCTCGGTCGACTGCGGCTGCAGGATCGCCAGCGAATTGCCATGCCAGCGCCCTCGCCAGTCGCTTAGCCAAGGGTCGATGTAGGCCGGATCGGTGACGGCCGACCGTTCCCCGAAGCGGGTACGGATCGCGTCGGCCAGCAGGCGCGGATTGCTCATTGATGTTTCCAGCGGTCGCAGCGGGCTGCTGCGTCGTCCCGATGCACGAGCCGCCCGCCCTGGATCACCCCGGAAACGCATTGCAGCACGGTGATGTCCGTCAGCGGGTCGCGGTCCACCGCCGCCAAATCGGCGACGTGACCCGGCGTGACTGAGCCCACCTCCGCATTTCCTAGCGCCTTGGCCGCCTCGCTGGTTGCGGCTTGCAGCGCCTGCATTGCCGTCATCCCGTAGCGAACCATGTAGCCGAACTGCCGGGCGTTCAGCCCATGCGGATAGACGCCGGCGTCGGTGCCGAAGGTCAACGGCACGCCGAGCTTGACCGCCTTGGCGAAGCCCTGCCGCTGGAGGTCGGTGGTATCGCGGTTCTTTTGCAGATATTCGGCCGGCCAGTGATCGCGAGTGCCGACCTCGTCGATCCAGTCTCCGTCATAGATGTCCATGTCGAGCCACACGCCCTTTTCCTTGGCGAGGCGCAGCCCCTCGTCGTCGATCAGCGAAGCATGCTCGATGGTCCGCGCCCCGGCGCGGATCGCCGCCTTGATCCCCTCCGCGCCGTGGGCATGAGCGATGCAATATTTGCCTTGCCGCTTGGCCTGGTCGCACGCCGCCTTCATTTCTTCCGGAGTCAGCTCGAGCGCGCCGGGTTCGCTGCCCACCGCCAGTACGGCGCCGGTCGCGATCAGCTTGATGAAGTCGGCGCCGCCATCGATGATCGCCTTGACCCGCGCTTGCGCCTCTTCCGGGCTACGCACTTCGCCGATGCGAAATTCCGGGCCGATCACCGTGCCCGGCTTGGCCCCGGTCACCGCACCGCCGCCGCCGGGAATGGTGATGTAGCCGCCGGCTACTATCATCCGCGGCCCCTCGACCTCACCAGCCGCGATCGCATTGCGCAGCGCCACGTCGGTCAGCCCGCGATAGACGCCGACGTCGCGCACGGTGGTAAAGCCGGAATGGAGCGTGATCCGGGCCATCTCGGCGCCCTTGAGCAGCGTCGCTCCCTCGCTGTGCTTCAACGGCTCCGCCGGGTCGTCGGTCTGGCCATAGCCGTCGGCGACATGGGTATGGAGATCGATCAGGCCGGGCAGCACCCATTTGCCCGACCAGTCGATCAACTTTCCATCGGCGCGCGCGCCTTTCCACGGCTGATCGCTGACGATCTTGCCGTCGGCGATGATCAACTCCCGGTCATGGGTAACCGATCCTGTCCCCGGGTCGATCAGGTGCCCGGCGCGCAATTGCACGGTCTCGGCACCCGCCGAAACGGTGATCAGCGACATCAAGGCCGCCGACAGGAAGGTTCGGATCATCGCCCTAAGGCTTTGCAAAGCCGCGGCCATGAGGCAAGGTCCAACCCATGGCTCGCCCTCCGATCACGATCGTCCTTGCCCGCGCCATCAACGGCGTGATCGGCAAGGATGGCGTGCTGCCGTGGCACATTCCGGGCGACCTCAGGCGCTTCAAGCAGCTGACCATGGGCAGCGCGATGATCATGGGCCGCAAAACCTTCGACAGCCTGCCAGGCATCCTGCCGGGGCGGCAGCACATCGTCATGACCCATGACCCCAAGTGGCAGGTCGAAGGCGTCGACGTGGTCCATGACGTCGACAGCGCCATCGCCGCCGCCGGATCAAGCCCGATCTCGGTGATCGGCGGCGCGGCGATTTTCGAACTGTTTGAGCCAATCGCGGACAAGATCGAGCTGACCGAGGTGATTGCAGAGGTCGATGGCGACGTGTCGATGCCGGACCTAAGGTCCAGCGAGCGTTGGCGCGAAGTCGCCTATGAAGATCATATGCCGACGATCGACACGCCCGCGTGGCGGACGGTGACCCTGATCAAGGCGTGAGCGTATCCGGCTTCGGCGCCCCGGCGGCGTAGGTCCGGTATCGCTTCATCTGGTCGGCCAGCACCTGGTCGACCAGCGGCGCCATCTTGTCGCCATCGCCCTTGGCGAATCCCGCGGCGCGATAGTTCAACGTCACCCGCGTCCCACCGGCAATCCGCTCGAACCTGACGTCCATCACCCCGGCCGTAGCCTGGTAGAGCAGTGGCCCCAGGCTGCCGGTCAGCACGATCTGCTCGCCCGGCTTCAGATAGGTCACCCGCATATGCTCGACGCCGCCGCCGCCTTCGAGCGGCTCGCAGAAACAGCCGCCGGGCCGGAGCTGAAGTGACATGCGCGAAGCTTCACCGGAATAGGTATGTTCCTTGTTCCACCACTGCCCGACCTGGCCGAAGGCGGCATAGGCGCTAGGCTGGGGGACGACGAGGTTGACGACCTCCTGGACCTCAAATCCGGTCGGACTTGCGCTTAGGACCTCGGCCGAAGCGGGACCTGCCGCCAGCAGAGGCAAGCTGAAAAGGAGCAAACGCATGTCGAACCCTCCCTTGGCGGCAGGGTCGCAATGACTGGACCGTTTGTCTAGCCGTCGAGAATTGCGTCGATCGCGGCGGCGACTTCTTCGACGCTGCCCATGCCATCGACCCGGCGGACCAGGCCCTTTTCCTCATAATAAGGCAGGATCGGCGCGGTCTTGGCGCGATATTCGGCCATTCGCGTGCGCACGGTCTGCTCATTGTCGTCGGGCCGGCGCTTGAACTCGTGATGGCCGCAGACGTCGCAAGTGCCGTCGACCTTGGGCCGGTGGAACTTGTCATGATAGCTCGCGCCGCAATTGGCGCAGGTGAAGCGGCCGGTAATGCGTTCGACCAGCGCTTCCTCGTCAACCATCAGCTCGATCACCTGGTCGAGCTTGCGGTCGCGCTCGCCAAGCAGGATTTCCAGTGCCTCGGCCTGGTGCTTGGTGCGGGGGAAACCGTCGAAAATCGCGCCGTGCCCGGCGCAGCTATCGAGCCGCTCGCCAATCAGCGCGGAGACGATCGCGTCGCTGACCAGTTCGCCCGCTTCCATCACCGCCTTGGCTTTAAGGCCGGTCGGCGTGCCCTTGGCAACAGCCTCGCGAAGCATGTCGCCGGTCGACAGCTGGATCATGCCGCGCGTCGCGACCAGCCTTAGAGCCTGAGTGCCTTTCCCGGCGCCCGGCGGTCCTAGCAGGATGATGTCCAAAGCCTCTCCCCTCCCGGAGCGGCGCCGCTCGTTAGCGACGGCGCGCGCCCTTGAGCTTCGCCTTCTTGATCAAATCGCCATATTGGTGGGCGATCAAGTGGCTCTGGATCTGGCTGACCGTGTCCATCGTCACGTTGACGACGATCAGCAGGCTGGTTCCGCCGAGGTAGAAGGGCACGCCCGCCTGGCTCAGCGCAATTTCCGGGATCAGGCAGATCGTCGCCAGATAGGCCGCGCCGATCACGGTGATGCGGTTGAGCAAATAATCGAAATATTGCTCGGTTGCCTTGCCCGGGCGGATGCCGGGGATGAAGCCGCCATGGCGCTTCAAATTCTCTGCCGTCTCTTCCGAATTGAACTGAACCGCCGTGTAGAAGAAGCAGAAGAAGATGATGCCGCCGGCATAGAGCGCCAAATAGAGCGGAGCGCCGTGCTGCAGATAGGTGCTAAGCGTGATCAGCCATTCGCTCGACGAACTGTCGGCCGCGGCGGCGCCGCCAGCGAACTGAAGGACCGTGAGCGGCATCAGCAGCAGCGACGAGGCAAAGATCGGCGGGATCACGCCGGCCGTGTTGATCTTGAGCGGCAGGTGGCTGCGCTCCTGCTGCATCATGCCCCGCGCCGTCTGGCGCTTGGGATATTGGATCAGGACACGGCGCTGGGCCCGCTCCATGAAACAGATGAACATCACCAGCACCAGCACGCCGATGACGATGCCGAACACCAGCAGCGGGTCCAGCGTGCCGGTCCGGCCACCTTCGAACAGCTGCGCCAGGTGCGTCGGCATGGACGCGACGATGCCGGCCATGATGATCAGCGAGACACCATTGCCGATGCCGCGGCTGGTGATCTGCTCGCCGATCCACATCAGGAATAGCGTGCCGCCGACGAGGCTGATGGTTGCCGCCATGCGGAACAGGAGCCCCGGTTCGACCACTGCCGAAATGCCCTTGGTCGCCGCCCAGCCTTCCAGGCCGACGGCGATGAAATAGCCTTGAACCGTCGTCAGCAGCACCGTCAGGTAGCGGGTATATTGGTTGAGCTTCTTGCGCCCGGCCTCGCCTTCCTTCTTGAGCACCTTCCAAGGCTCGTAAAGCGAAGCCCCAAGCTGCACCACGATCGACGCGGTAATGTAGGGCATCACGCCCAGTGCGATGATCGACATGCGCGACAGGCTGCCGCCCGAGAATGTGTTGAAGAAGTCCAGCACGCCGCCCTGTTGCGTCTGGAACAGATTGGCCAGCGCGCGGGGATCGATGCCGGGGATGGGAACGAACGACAGGAGCCGGAACAGCACCAGCGCACCGAGGGTGAACCACAGGCGCTTCTTGAGCTCGGTGGCCTTGGAGAAGCTGGCGAGCGAAATATTGCTGGCCAATTGTTCGGCTGCGGATGCCATTAATGATCCCTAGAAAAAATAAGGCGGCGACGGGCTGTCTGCCCCCCGCCGCCCGATATAGTCACTGTAAGGCCGTTGCGAAGCCCTTTGCGATGAATGCCGTTAGGCCTTCTTCTCGGCCTTGGCGGCCAGCCTGGCGTCGCGGGTCTTGCCCTTCTTGGCGGCAGCCAAAGCGGCAGGATCCTTCTGCTCCAGGACCTCGATGCTGCCACCGGCCTTTTCGACCGCCTCGCGCGCGCCCTTCGACACGCCGGCGACCTTGAAGCTGGCCTTGGCCTTGAACTCGCCCTTGCCGAGCAGGCGGACGCCGTCCTTGCCGCCGCGCGCCAGGCCTGCGGCCTTCAGCGCGTCATGATCGAGCAGCTTCTTGGCGTCGATCTTGCCGGCGTCGATCAGCTTCTGGACCGCGCCCAGGTTCACCTCGGCATAGTCCTTGGCGAAGATGTTGTTGAAGCCGCGCTTCGGCAGCCGCATGTGGAGCGGCATCTGGCCGCCTTCGAAGCCCTTCACGGCGACGCCCGAACGGCTCTTCTGGCCCTTCTGGCCGCGACCCGCGGTCTTGCCCAGGCCCGAACCGATGCCGCGGCCGACGCGAACGCGGGACTTGCGGGCACCGGCGTTATCGCGGAGTTCGTTGATCTTGATCGTCATGTCTTGCACTCGCTTTCGCTTTTGTCGCGCATGAAACCGAACGGAATTGCCGTACGGCTTCGATACTGGATGAATTAATCGTCGACCCGAACGAGGTGCGCGACCTTGCGCACCTGGCCGAGCACTTCCGGCGTAGCCTCGACCTCAACCGTGCGATGCATCTTGTTGAGGCCCAGGCCGACCAGGGTGGCCCGCTGGGTCTTGTCGCGGCGGATCGGCGATCCGGTCTGGGTGATCTTGATCTTCGCCATCACTAATTACTCCGTGACCGCTTCTGCGGTCGCTTCCGCCTCGCCCTTGTCCATGCCGCCACGGCCAAGAAGCTCGGAAACCTTCTTGCCACGGCGCTGCGCGACCGAGCGAGGGCTGGTCTGATCCTTCAGCGCCTCGAAGGTCGCGCGGATCATGTTGTAGGGGTTGGACGTGCCGACCGACTTGGTGACCACGTCGTGGACGCCAAGGCTCTCGAACACGGCGCGCATCGGACCGCCGGCGATGATGCCGGTACCGGCCGGAGCGGCGCGAACCGCGACCTTGCCGGCGCCGAAATGGCCCTTGCCGTCATGATGCAGCGTGCGGCCATCGCGCAGCGGAACGCGGATCATCGCCTTCTTGGCGGCCGCAGTCGCCTTGGAGATGGCTTCCGGCACTTCGCGCGCCTTGCCGTGACCGAAGCCGGCCCGGCCCTTGCCGTCGCCAACCACGACCAGCGCGGCAAAACCGAAGCGCTTGCCGCCCTTCACGGTCTTCGAGACGCGGTTGATGTGAACCAGCTTCTCGATCAGTTCCTCGCCACCCTCGTCGTCGCCGCGATTGCCACGACGGTCGTCGCGACGGCCACGGCCGCCACGATTGTCACCGCCACGGCCGCCGCCACGGCCACGGCCGCCACGCGGCCCGCGGCCTTCGCGGGCCTCGGGAGCGGCCGGAGCCGCCTCGGGAGCCGCCGTGCCAGGGGCTTCCGGCGCAGTTTCGACCTGCGGGGTTTCGTTTTCGTCAGCCATTTAGAACTCCAATCCGCCTTCACGGGCGGCATCGGCCAGGGCCTTCACCCGGCCATGGAATAGGAAGCCGCCACGGTCGAACACGACCGCGGACACGCCCGCCTTCTTGGCGCGCTCGGCCAGGGCCTTGCCGACCTCGGCAGCGCCATCGCGGGTCGCGCCGGCCTTGCCCTTGAGGCCCTTGTCCAGGGTCGAAGCCGCGACAATCGTCTTGCCGGCGGCATCGTCGATGACCTGGGCATAGATGTGCTTGCCCGAACGGTGAACCGACAGGCGGGGCTTGCCCGTAGCGCGCGCACGGAGCGCGGTACGAACCCGGCGCCGGCGGCGATCGAAGAGAGAGAGTTTCGCCATGGCTTACTTCTTCTTGCCTTCTTTGCGGAAGATATACTCGCCGCGATACTTGATACCCTTGCCCTTATAGGGCTCCGGCTTGCGCCAGCGGCGGATCTCGGCGGCAACCTGGCCGACCTTCTGCTTGTCGATGCCGCTGATCTCGACCGTGGTGTTGTCGGGAGTCTTGACGTCGACGCCTTCCGGCACGGCGAAATTGACATCGTGGCTATAGCCGAGCTGCAGCTTCAGGTTCCTGCCCTGGGCCTGCGCACGATAGCCGACGCCGGTGATCTCCAGCACCTTGCTGAACCCTTCGGTGACGCCCGTCACCAGGTTCTGGACATTGGTGCGCTGCATGCCCCACGCGGCGCGGTTGCGCTGTGCGTCGGTCAGCGGCGTGACACGGATTTCACCCTCGCCGATCTCATACTTCACGAGATCGTCGAGCAGCTGCATCGAAAGGGTACCTTTGGGTCCCTTTACGGTCAGGGTCTGGCCCTCGACGATGGCCGAGACGCCCGAAGGCATCGCGACCGGCTTTTTACCGATGCGAGACATTAGAACACCTCCGCCAGTACTTCGCCGCCGACATTCTGGTCGCGCGCTTCCGCGTCCGACAGAACGCCGCGAGGCGTCGACACGATGGTGATGCCCAGCCCGTTGCGAATGCGCGGAAGTTCGCGCGCGCCAGAATAGACGCGGCGGCCCGGCTTCGACACGCGAGCCAGATGCTGGATCGCGGGCTGGCCCTCGAAATATTTGAGCTCGATGCGCAGGCCCTTCTGACCCGCAAGCTCTTCTTCGGAATAACCGCGGATATAGCCTTCGCGCTGAAGCACATCGAGCACATGGGCACGAAGCTTCGACGCCGGCGTCAGGATGGAATCCTTGCGCGCCTGCTGGCCGTTGCGGATGCGGGTGAGCATATCACCCAGAGGATCGGTCATTGGCATCTTCAGCCCTTACCAGCTCGACTTGGTCAAACCGGGAATCAGGCCCTTGTTGCCCATTTCCCGAAGCATGATCCGCGACAGGCGGAACTTGCGATAATAGCCACGCGAACGACCAGTCAGTTCGCAGCGGTTGCGGATGCGGGTCGGGTTGCCGTTACGCGGCAGCTCGGCCAGTTTGAGGCGCGCAATCAACCGCTCGGTCTCATCGACCGACTTGTCGTTCGCCGTCGCCTTGAGCTTCGCACGCTTCGCCGCGGTTTTCGCGACGAGCTTCTTGCGACGCTCGTTCTTGTTCACGGAACTCAGTTTCGCCATGACTTAAGTTCTCCAATGACCGCTTACGCGGCCGCCTTCTCTGCTTCGGCCGGGAACGGGAAGTTGAAGAGGCGCAGCAGTTCGCGCGCTTCCTCATCCGTGTTCGCGGTCGTGGTGATGATGATATCCATGCCCCGGACCTTCTCGATCTGGTCATAGTTGATCTCGGGGAACACGATCTGCTCCTTGAGACCCATCGCATAGTTGCCGCGGCCGTCGAACGACTTCGGGTTCAGGCCACGGAAGTCGCGAACGCGCGGAAGAGCGATCGTCACTAGGCGATCGAGGAACTCGTACATGCGCTCGCGGCGCAAGGTGACCTTGCAGCCGATCGGCATGCCTTCGCGCAGCTTGAACTGTGCGATCGACTTCTTCGCCTTGGTAATCACCGGCTTCTGGCCCGAGATCTTTTCCATCTCGGCAGCGGCCGCTTCGACCTTCTTCTTGTCCTGGGTCGCCTCGCCGACGCCCATGTTGATGACGATTTTCTCGAGCTTCGGCACTTCAAGAGCATTCTTGTAGCCGAACTTCTCGGTCATCGCCTTGGCGATGCGATCGTCATAATCCTTGCGCAGACGCGGCGTATACGCCTTCTGGTCCTTCTGGGCATCAGCCATTGATCAGCTCCCCGGACTTGGCGGCCACACGGACCTTCTTGTCCCCACGAGTTTCGAACCGAACGCGGGTCGGCTTGCCGGTCTTCGGGTCGGCAATCGCGACCTTCGACACGTGCATCGGCGCTTCCTTGCGCTCGAGGCCGCCCTGCGGGTTAAGCTGGGACGGCTTCTTGTGACGGGTCGCGACGTTGACGCCGGACACGATCACCTTGCTTTCCTTGGGCAGCGACGAAATTACTTCGCCGGTCTTGCCCTTGTCGCGGCCCGACAGGACCACGACCTTGTCACCCTTGCGGATTTTCGCGGCCGACATCACAGCACCTCCGGCGCGAGCGAAATGATCTTCATATGCTTCCGCGCGCGCAGTTCGCGAACCACCGGCCCGAAGATACGGGTGCCGATCGGCTCTTCATTCTTGTTCACCAGCACCGCGGCATTGGAGTCGAAGCGGATCACCGAACCGTCGGGACGGCGGATATCCTTGGCGGTGCGGACGATCA